>Ga0079223_10001056_pt1 | contig 15750 bp, 11 predicted proteins | sample Stecom2011_FD_75072 | JGI IMG/M metagenome (GOLD analysis project Ga0079223, IMG submission 75072) | Agricultural soil microbial communities from Utah to study Nitrogen management - Steer compost 2011 | ecosystem: Environmental > Terrestrial > Soil > Agricultural land | place: USA: Utah... | reverse complement strand
CTGCGGATCGGCACCGCTTCGACTGCCGGAATCTACTTTCCGATCGGCAGCCTGATAGCCAGCGCCATTTCCAACCCGCCCGGAAGCCGCGAGTGTGAGCGTGGCGGCTCCTGCGGCGTTCCCGGCCTGGTGGCCGTGGTCCAGACTACCAGCGGCTCCGTCGAGAACGTGGCTGCACTGAGCAGCGGCATGCTGGAAACCGGCTTCTGCCAGGCCGACGTTGCCTATTGGGCCTTCCACGGCCAAGGCCCCTACGAGGGCGAGCCGCCAGCAGAGAAGCTGCGCGCCATCGCCAACCTCTACCCGGAGGTCATTCAACTGGTGGTCCGGGCGGGCAGCAACATTCGGACCGTTGCGGACCTGCGCGGCCGGCGCATCTCCATCGATGCCAATGGCTCGGGTACGCAAGTGGACGCCAAGCTGATCCTCGAGGCCTGGGGTCTATCATCAGATGACTTTGACGCCCATTCCGTCCCCGCCAACATTGCCGCAGGCCTGTTGCGCAGCGGCGAATTGGACGGCTTTTTCATGGTCGCCGGTATCCCCACTCCCTCAATCCAGAACCTGGCCGGCGAGACCCCGATCAACCTGGTGCCAATCGATGGTGAAGAGGCGGAAGACTTGCAGGAGCGCTTTCCCTTCTTCGTGAAAACCCGCATCCCTCCGGGCACCTATCCCGGGACTTTCCCGACCAGCAGCCTGTCGATCGGGGCCCAATGGCTGACCACCAGCGATCTCGACGAAGACCTGGTTTACGGCCTGGCGAAGGCTCTGTGGCACCCTAGCAACCGGGCCCTCCTTGACAAAGGCCATCCGAAGGGACGCCTGATCCGCCTGGAAACCGCCCTGGATGGTCTCGGTGTTCCGCTTCATCCAGGTGCCCGCCGCTTTTATGAAGAGATGGGTCATTTCGCGACCCAGCCCGTCCCTACCGATACGCCGGAGACGGGGGATCCTGCAGTGGACAGCCCGTAAATCAGCGGGCGGCCGTGCGCGGAGCTACTCGGCCGCCACCTGCTTCTCGGCAATCACCGGGGCAATTTCACGCAGCTCACCCAGAGGGATGTGACAGGCGATCAGGTGGCCAGCGGCATCCTCAATGACTGGTGGCACCTCGGTTTCGCAAACCTGTCCTATCTTGCGATGGCAGCGCGTGTGGAAGGGGCACCCCTTTGGCGGATCGAGAACGGAAGGTAGCTGCCCTTCCAGGATGATCCGCTTCTTCTCCACGGAGGTGTCTGCGATAGGCACCGCCGAAAGCAGCGCCTCCGTGTAGGGGTGATAGGGAGGAGAGAAAACTTCGTCGGTTGTCCCCTGCTCCACGATGTGGCCCAAGTACATGACCACGACCCGGTCTGCGAGATAGCGCACCAGGCTCAGGTCATGGCTGATGAACAGCAGGGTGGTTCGGTGATTGCGCTGGATGTCGGTCAGCAGGCGCGTAACGGCGGCGGCGACCGAAACATCGAGCGCCGACACCGGCTCATCAGCGACGACCATCTTGGGGTTGCCTGCGAAGGCGCGCGCGATGCCGACCCGCTGCTTCTGTCCGCCGGAAAGCTGCCGCGGGCGGCGTCGGGCAAACTCCCGTGGCAACTTCACCAGATCGAGCAGTTCCAGAACCCGCTGGCGGACCTCCCTGCGGTCCTTGTAATCGCCGAACTTGCGGACCACGCGGCCGAGCTGGGACCCGATCGTATGGCTGGGGTTCAGCGTATCGAAGGGATTTTGAAAGACCATCTGCATTGAAGCGACCTCGTCGGCGGAGCGCTTCTGCACCGGCTTGTCGGCAAAATCCTCCCCCTGGAAGGCGACACCTCCATCACTTGCCGTCTCGAGGCCCATCAGGATCTTGGCAAAAGTGGATTTGCCACAGCCTGATTCGCCTACAATGGCGACGGTTTGCCCTTCCCGAGCATCGAAGGAGATGCGCTCATTCGCCTTTACGTGGCGCACTCTCTTGCCGCTGACCAGCGCGGCAAGTGAATTGTCTCGCACCTCATAGTACTTGCGCAGGCCATCGATGCGCAGAATGACGTCGCCCTCGTCCAGGGTTTCCGCGACAGCGGCCGCCTGGCGCGGCGCGTCCCAATCGATTTCGTCCCAGCGGATACAGCGACTGCGGTGGCCTGGCTGATCCGTCACCGGTTCCATGGGAATGGGCGGCACGTCACAGCGCCCGGCCTGGAAGAAGTCGCAGCGCGGCCCGAAGTAGCAGCCGCGCGGACGTTGGTGCGGCAAGGGAAGCTGGCCACCGATCGGGATCAAAGGTCGTGCCTGCTTGTCCGCGCCCGGAAGAGGAATGCAGTCGAAGAGCCCGCGAGTGTAAGGGTGTCGCATGCGGTCGAAGACCTGCTCGACGCTCCCCTCCTCTACCACCACGCCGGAATACATGACGCTGATGCGATCACAGGTCTCGAGAATTAGCCCCAGGTTATGGGAGATATAGATCATCGAGGTGTTGAACCGCGCTGCGATCTCCCCGATCAGATCGACGATGCCGGCTTCCACCGTGACATCCAGCGCCGTCGTCGGCTCGTCCAGGAGCAGCAGGGACGGCTGCGAAAGCAGCGCCATCGCGATCACCACCCGCTGTTGCTGCCCTCCTGAAATCTGGTGGGGGTAAGCGCTCATCACCCGCTCTGGATCAGGCAGCTTGACGTCCGCGAGCATCTGCACCGAACGCTCGTAAGCTTCCTTCTCGGTAACGCTCTTTTCGTGGTTGAGCGGCACTTCCATCAGCTGGCGGCCGAGTGTCAGCGAGGGATTCAGCGACGCCATGGGCTCCTGGTAGATCATGGCGATTTCGCTGCCACGAAGCTGCCGAAGCTCTTCCGGCGTAAGCTCCGCCATATCCCGTCCCTTGTAGAGGACGCGCCCACGCGGAATGCCGCCGTTTCGTCCCAGATAGCGCATGATCGCCATGGCGACTGTAGACTTGCCGCAGCCGGACTCACCGACCAGGCCTACAGCCTCCCCCTGCATGACCTTCAGGTCGAAATCCAATACCGCCGGGATCTCGCCGGCGCGCGTAAAGTAGCTGACGCAAACGCCCTCGCACTCGAGGACAGGTTGATCAGGCGACCAGTCGGGAAAGAGGTCGGACCGGGACCGCATGGTCGATATTCCTCCTCTCAGTCGCGCAGCGAGATCTCACGCAGGCCATCGGCAAGAAGATTGAAGCCGAGGACCAACGATGAGATGGCTATGGCGGGAACGACGGCCATCCAAGGCGCAAAGGTTATCATGGCGCGGCTTTCTGCCACCATACTTCCCCAATCGGGGGTGGGCGGCGGGAGGCCAAGACCGAGAAAGCCCAATACCCCGATGGTGATGATCACATAGCCCATGCGCAGACAGGCATCCACGATCAGCGGCCCGCGCGCATTGGGCAGCAGTTCAGCGAAAAGGATCCAGGGGAGGCTGGCGCCAGAGGTCTGCGCCGCCGCGATGTAATCGCGATTGCGAAGATCGAGCGTCAGGCCGCGCACGATACGCATGATACCTGGCGCGGACGCGAAGGTGACCGCGAGAATGATGTTCAGCCCCGATGGCCCGATCAGCACGATGATGACGACGTAGAGGACGAGCACTGGGAAGGCGAGGATGATATCTGCGATCCGGTTCAGAAGGTCGTCGACCCAGCCGCCCAGGTAGCCCGCCAGCAAGCCAAAGATGCAGCCAATGAAGTAGGCGCAGAAGGTAGCCACCGGCGCGTAGAAGAGGACCGTGCGGGAACCATAGATCACCCGCGAGAGAACGTCCCGTCCCAGTTGATCCGCACCCAGCCACAGGGTTTCGCCGCTCGCCGTGACGGTTCCCGGTGGCGCAAAGGGTTGCAAGGTTGCAGTTGGCGACACCGGTGCGATCAGGGGCGCAAAAAGCGCCACCAGGACCCAGAAGAGAATCAGGCCAAAGCCAACCATGCCGATGGTCGATTCACGCAGAAGCCCGATCCCGCCAAAGAGCGTTCGTAGCAGCGACCGCCTTCTTTCCGGTGGAGTCACGGCCTTGGCGCCGACGTCCTGAACCACCCTGCCCCTCCTCACTTGAAGCGAATCCGCGGATTGAGAAGCGTATAGCCAATGTCGGCCAGCATCTGCGTGCTGACGGCGACGAGAACGGCCACCAGTGTCGCAGCTTCCAGGAGATAGACGTCCTGGTTGAGTGCCGCCTCCAGGATCAGCGACCCAAACCCTTTGTAGGCAAAGGCGACCTCCACCACGATCACGCCGGAGAGCAGCCAGTTGATCTGCAACATGATGACCGTGAAGGGGGCGATCATCGCGTTGCGGAGCGCGTGACGCAGTATCACCTCGCGGTAGGGGAGCCCCTTCAGAACCGCCGTTCGGATGTAGAGTTGCTGCATCACCTCGGCCATCGACGCTCGGGTCATGCGGGCGATGTAGCCGAAGCCGTAAAGCACGAGCACCATGACCGGCAACACCAGCTCTACCGGGTTCCAGCCGTCCGACATTGCGGAGGTACCGGGTAGCCAGCCGAGCCAGGTGCTGAAAATCACCGTCAGCAGGACCGCGCTGGCAAACTCCGGGATCGAGGTGGAGATGACCGACGCAACTGTAATGCTTCGGTCGGTGCGGCTGCCTTCGCGCATGCCGGCGAGAACCCCGAGAGTGAGGGCCAGCGGCACCATGATGGCAAAGGTAGCTCCAGCCAAGATGGCCGTGTTGCCCAGCCGTGGCCAAAGGACGTCGGCAACCGGCGTTCGAAACCGCACGGACTGCCCAAAATCGCCGGAAAGCACATTCCCCAGCCACTCAACGTAGCGGACGTACCAGGGTCTGAGGTAGCCGTTGGCCTGCAGCCACGCCTGAATCTGCTCGGCGGAAGTAAAGGGACCGAGCACGCGCCGCGCAACAGCTTCACCATTGATCTCCATGACCAGAAAGAGGATCAAGGAGATCGCGAACATGGTGAGCAGCATGTAGATCAGCCGCTTACCGATGAATATCAGCATGCTTGCATCGCCTCGGGCAGCAAGTCCCGCAAGTCCGCTTCAGGCGGAGAACGAAGCAGACCGGCGACAGCATCCCATAACAGGAACTGCCGCCGGATCGCGCCTGCCCGCACCGAAGCAGCCTTGCCTAGGCCTCGAGCCAAACCTGCTCGAGGTGGAACTCCCGCGCAAAGTGATAGGCAAAGCCATGTACGCCGTTGGTTCCAGCGGTGTAGATCTTCGTCCAGAAGGGGATGATGGCGATGGCATCATCCTGGATCATGGCTTCGAGCTGCTCGACGTAACTCTTGCGCTCTTCCACATCAACGGTGGCTTCCGCCTGATCCAGAAGCTTGTCGAACTCCGGATTTCTGTAGTTCGTCTCGTTCCATGCGCCACCGCTGCGGAAGGCGAGGCCCAGAACCTGCACGCCAAGCGGCCGCGTGGTCCATTGGGTGATGGAGAAGGGCCAGGTCGTCCAGCGCTCCCAGTAGGTGCCTCCCGGCAGGACCTCGACGTTGAGGTTGATGTCGCACTCGGCAAGCTGCTCACGCATCGCAAGCGCGATCGCACTCTCCCACTTCGGATCGTTCACCGTCTGGATAGTGAGATCGATCCCGTCGGGATAGCCGGCCTCCGCCAACAGTTGCCTGGCGCGCTCGACATCACGCGGTGGCAAGGCCAGCGGTACATACTCGGGATGAATCGGTGAAACGGGATGATCCTCGCCCGGAACACCCAGCCCCTGATAGGCAACTTCGAGAAGACGCGCGCGGTCCAATCCGGCCTGAATGGCCTGCCGCAGCGTCTTGTTGTCATAGGGCTCCTCGCTCACCCGCATGCGAGGCATCCCGACGATCGCGGTGGTCTTTTCGAAGAGCTGCAGGTTGGGCATGCCCTCAACCTGAGGAATCAGATTGATGTTCAGCGCATAGAGGATATCGACCTGGCCCGAAGCAAGAGCAGCAAAATGCGCGCTGGGATCTGCTCCAAGGTCGATATAGCGAACGCCATCCAGATAGACTTCCTCGCCCCAATAGTCAGCGGGGTCGCGCTTCTCGAACTCGGCGAGCTCACCGACGCGGATCTCGCGCAAAGCCCAGGGACCCGTACCGATCGGATCAGTCATCCAGCTTCCGCCGTTGGCGAGGGTCTCACCCAGCGAACGATGCGCAATCAGCGCCGGATAGTCCCCAAGACTTTCCGGGAACTGCAGCATGGGCCGCTGCAGGTTGAACTGAACCGTGTGATCGTCAACCTTAACGAGGGCATTGGGCGCTGGCTTGGTAACCTCATCCTCGGTCACCGTCAGGGCCGAAAAGCGACCCTGGTTGGAGGAGCCCACCGCCGGATCGAGCCAACGCTCGAAATTGGCGATCACGTCGTCGGCAGTGAAGTCATCGCCGTTCGACCATTTGACGCCCTTGCGCAGGTTAAAAGTCCAACGGGTGAGGTCGTCGTTCGGCTCCCAGCTTTCGGCCAGCAAGGGCTGTGCGAGGTTGTCGGTGCCAATCCTGACGAGGGATTCCAACGACATCCGCAGAAGATTGCCCTTCTCCGTCCAATCGATGATCGCAGGATCGCCGACTTCCATGACCGCCATGCCAACGCGCAAAACGCCCCCGCGCTGAGGCTCCTGGGCAAGAGCCTGCGGTGCCAGATCCTCTCCCAGGATCTTCCCGGCCATCGAGTAGGCGGCCGGAATAGACACCCCAAGCAGCACGGCCGTTCTCAGGAACTCCCGGCGATCGCACGCACCCGATTGCAGCTGTTCTTCAATTTTTGGCAGAAGCGGGTGCTTGCGCCCCGGAGCCTCTCCCTGGCGGTGATTGGACATGATTGTCTCCCCGTTCATGTTTGCGGACTGCATTGGCCCATTATTCTCGCCCGTTGTCCGGTGAGAATGTTATTGAGCGCCCGCATCGTCAGCATGGCAAGTGGAACACGCGCGCCGCCCCCCAAGAGAAACGCGAACCCTGCAGGAACGCACTTTTGGCGACGTATTTTCCCAAAGATACGGGCACCTTAGCAGAGACTATAGCCGAGAATAAAGGCTACATGTCGCACTTGCGACATCCCCACGCCTGCCAGCGACCCGGCGCTGCGGCCCTATCATACTGACTTACGCGGCTGGACAGCGCCGTTTCGCGCGTCGGCTAGAAGGGAATGAAGGCGTGCCGCTACTTCACGGAAGCCAGCGTCTTCATGACGAGGGCGACAAGGTCCACCTGGCGGTTGGTGCCAGTCTTCTCGAAGAGGTTTCGCAGGTGAAAGGCGACAGTTGTCTGGCTGATCTTCAGATCCTGCGCGATGTCCGCGGTGCGCCGACCCGCCACCAGTCCCCCCGCTACCTGGGCCTCTGCCGGCGTGAGTCCGAAGAGCGATGCCATCATGTGTTCCGGCGGCGCGGGCTGGCGCGCCGGGTCCGAGATAAAGATCGCGGCCATAGGCCGCCCAGCGTTCTGTCCGGGAAGCGAACAAATCACCAGCATGATCTCGCCATTGCAGTCAGGGCGCGGCAACGACATTCCGCGCATGATGTCGCTGCCGGCCTCGGCCGCCGCAACCGCCTCCGAAACCAGGCCCCGAAGACGCGCGCTCAGGTCGCTCGAGCCGGCGCGCAGATGCTGGCGCAGGAAGAAGCACCGCGAGGCATCGGCAAGGCGTTGGGCGGCGACATTGGCGAAAAGAACTTCGCACTCCCGGTTGGTCAAGATCACGCCAAAGCTGAGGAGATCGAGTACTTCGCCTTCCAGGCGCGAAAGGCCGCGCTCCTCCAGTGCAGGAGCCGCCTCCCCTCCCTCCACGCGGTGAAGGGCGCGAATACGTCGCGCCTGAGCTATCCGGGCGTCAATGCTTGCCAGCAGGAGATCGAAATCGATCGGCTTCACCAAATAGTCGTCAGCGCCTGATCGCTTGCCGGAGATCACCTCCGCGCGCTGATTGAGTGCCGTGAGGAACACAAAGGGGACGTCACCCAGATCGCGTCGGCGCTGACGCACCGTCTCCAGCACCTGGTAGCCATCCATGCCCGGCATCGAGATGTCGCAGAGGATCAGGTCGGGTCGAACGGTATCGAGAAGATCGAGGGCGCCTGGCCCATCAGCTGCGCCGATCGCCTCGTGCCCGGACGCGCGCAATTCCTCAAGGATGTCGGCTCGCAGTTCGGGTTCGTCTTCGACGCACAGGATCAGGCTTCTGGTCTCCTGGCCGCTGCTCGAAATCTCCATGAGTACTGCCCCCCTTAGGTTACTACTTAAGGTGCCGATTTTAGAGAAAGGAGCAATGGCCCACTGTGTCGGCGTTCGCCCCCTTCGATCAAAGGGGGACATCATTCGCGCTCTGCAGTAGAGGTTCGCGTCACGGGTTTAGAGCAGATCGCACCAAATCGGATTCACGAGGTGATCCGATTTGGTGCGTGAATCTGCTCTATCTATTTGATGTAGACCGGATTCACGCGTTTGACTGAACCCGAAAGTGGTTCAGATCAAACGCGATCCGGTCTCGAGTTACGGGATTACCGTCATGTGGGATTTCTCGATCGGGCAGGCGCTGGGACTGATGGCCCGTACTTTGCCCTTTATCTTGCTGCGCATGGCCGTCTACTTCGGCGTGGCGCTCGCCTACGTCCTGATGACGGGCTTAGGCGCCGGCATCGGGTGGGGCATCGGCGGCCTGGGCGATGACGATTTTCGCACGGGCGCCGCCTTCTGGGGCGGGGTCGCAGGTTTCACCATCATTGGGACGGTGATGTACTTCCTGCGAGAGTACACGCTCTATATCGTCAAGGCGGGCCATATTGCGGTGCTGGTCGAGCTGCTAGAAGGCAAGCAAATGCCGGAGGATCGTTCGCAAATTGCCCATGCCAGCAGCGAAGTGAGCCAGCGTTTTGGCCAGACCAGCGTGCTCTTCGCCATCGATCAACTCATCAAGGGCGTGTTGAGGGCCGTGACCGGCCTTCTGCGCGGCATGCTGACTATTCTCCCGATTCCGGGAGCGCGGCAGTTGGTGACCGTCGTTCATGCCTTTCTGCGTATCGCGATCGGCTTCGTCGACGAGGTGATCCTGGCCTATGCCATGCGAACGCGTGCGACGAACGCTTGGGAATCCGCCCGCGCCGGGCTCGTGCTTTACGCTCAGAACTACAAGCCGCTGCTCAAGAACGCCGCCTGGCTGGCGCTGATCGTCTACGGACTGTCCTTTCTCGTGTTCCTGATCATGCTCGCGCCCGCAGGCCTGGCCGTCTACATGATCCCCGGCGCCTGGTCCGCAGGCGGCATGATCTTCGCGCTGCTGTTCGCCTGGAGCGTCAAGGCTGCGCTGCTGGAGCCCTTCGCCATTACCTGCATGATGCAAGTCTACTTCAAGACCATCGAGGGTCAGGTTCCGGATCCGGCTTGGGATGCGAAACTCGAGAATCTTTCGAGCAAGTTCCGCGAGCTCAAGCAGAAGGCGGCCACGGCGCCCGCCGCCCCCGAACCGACGGGGTCGGCCGAAACCGCCAGCGCCTAGGGCGGATCGCATTTAGGTTTCCCTCGGGGACCCGATTTTAGGCGATCTACCCTAGATCGTCAGAGCTAGGCGGCTGGTGGCAAAGCCCCAGCCGCCGTCACCGCTGGCGAACACCGAGCAGCGGCTACTCGAAACTCCAGTTTTCATGCTCGATGCGGATCACCTGCGGAGCGCCGTCTTCGCTGCGTAGGAGAACGACAGCTCGTCGCGGGTGACCGAAATTGCGAAAGTCCACGTTGACGGTAACCAAGCCGCGGAACATCGGCTGTTCCGCATCACGCGCGACGTGCAGGTCGGTAATCTCCGCGTCCTGCGCATCGAAAAGGGGATCGGCCTGCAGCCCCTCGCGAGCCATTTTGGCCGCGAGTGGCGCTGTAAAAAAGTCGCCAGCACGCGCCGGATCCAGCGGACTGGTTGAACCGTCGCTCATGGCGCGCAGATGATCGCTGTACAGCTGCTGTACGAGCAGCTCCGCCGCTTCGACCACGTCTTGCACTTCATCGCCCGCGTGCATTTGCATATTGTGATCTGCCGTAAGATAACGCTGCGCCACCCAGCCCTCGATGCGCCAGTCAGCGCTTTGCATCAGGCACCAGCTTGGCGGCAGGGCATCAATCTCGGCCTCTGTCATCTTGAAGTAGTACTCGGCTTTGAGCAGCGGTACGCAGGTCACCTGCTGCAGTCCGCGCGCGTCAGGCGCGAAGTGATCGATCACCGGATACTCCGTGCCGGGCCCCATCCGCACGTTCAGCACGTCACCGCCTGCTACATCGACTACCCGCCAAGCATCCGGGCCGTCGGCGTCGGCCCAAGCGCCCCCATGTGATGCGAGCAGCAGTGCAGCCGCCGCCCCACAACTCCTGCAAAGAACATAACCTCTTCGCCCGCACTTGCGCATGCTCTACCCCTTTTGACGTGTTGAGCCTTAAAATCCGAGGGCTACCACGATAGGATGAAGCAGAGCCCCCTTCGAAAGAACGGGCGGTTCGTTGCACCTGCTCGACGACACCAAGAATTAAGAGAGCATGAACAGCGCGAGGGAAGTGTGGCGCATCAAAGCAGCAGGCGACCAGTTTCTAGAACGCTAGTGTCCCTGCTCTTGGGCCTTGCGACGAGTGCAGCAGTTACCCTTAGCTCGGCCGTGGGGGAACAGTTAGGTGAACCGGTCGGGGAAATCCTGCTGGAGATCGAGGGGAATATCGAGCAGACAAACGGCGATCAAGGCGCCCTGCTGGACCGAGCGTTACTCGAGCAACTCCCTCCTGCAGTGCTGAACACCTCAACGGTGGTAACCGACGGGGTAAAGCGCTTTGAGGGCTTCTACATGCGAGACCTGCTGGCATGGCTGGGAGCCAATGGTGAGACGGTGACCGCCCGCGCGCTCAATGACTATGTGATCGACATTCCCATCGAAGACTTCACGCGCTTTGATGTCATTGTCGCCACCCACATGGACGGCAAGCGCCTCAGCTCGCGCGACAAGGGCCCGCTTTGGATCGTCTATCCGCGAGACGACCATGAAGAATTGCAGGATCTGCGTTACGACTATCGCTGGGTCTGGCAACTCGATTACCTCAAGATTCAATGAGGATTTGGCGGGGCGTACTCGCCCACCCCTTCAGCCTTGCCACGATCCTGATCTTCACCGGCCTGCTTGCCTTCGCCCTCTGGCGACTTACGGATACCGAAGCGACACTGCGCAACCGGGCTGGCGACAACATGCTGTGGGCCATCTCTCAGGCTCAGATTGCCGCACAACGTCTCGATGTCACCCTCAGTCGCGCGCAGGTGGCCGCAGAGGAAGCCGATGACCTGCGCCTTCGCTACGACGTACTGCTCAGCAGGCTCGCGCTGCTGGAAGCTGGCCCGCAACGCCGCTACCTTTCCGATCTGGGCCATTCCGAGAGGATTTCGGCGCTGGCTGAAGAGGTTTATGCGGAAGAGGAAAAATTCCTCTCGGCCGCTGATGAGGGTCTGCATGACCTTCTCGAACAGCTAGCCCACGAGTTGGGTGTGGCTGCCAATCGGGCGATGGTCGCACAGTGGGATGAGACGGGCGCTCAGCTCGAGCGGCAGCACGAAGCGATTCTGCAAGTTATCGCTGCGGTGGTGGTAATCCTCGCACTTGGCGCCCTCATCTCCTGGCGCATGCTGCTGGCCCTCCACGCGGAACAGCAGGCGCAAATGTCGCTGTTACGCGAGCAGGAGACCCGGGAAGCCTATCGCAACTTTGTGGCGCTGGTCTCTCACCAGTTTCGCACGCCCCTTTCCGTCATCGATTCCTCGATGCAGCGCATTCTGCGCAGCGGCTCCGCGATGTCTCATGAGGATATTGCCGAGCGTGCGCAGCGTGTGCGCGACAGGGTGAAGAACCTGACGGACCTGATGCAGGCGACGCTCGATTCCATGAAACTGGAAGTAGGCCAGGTTGAGACCAAACAGGTGGAGTGCAGCATAGCCGCGGAGCTCGAGGTCGCGCGTCAGCAACAGCTGGAAGCAAGGCCCGAGCGAACGATCCGGATCGAGATAGGCGATGAGGTGCCTGCACGCATTCGCACCGACCCTTTACTGTTGCAGCAGATCATCGGCAACCTTCTCGCAAATGCCCTGACCTACTCTCCTCGCAGCGAGCCCGTAACGATCCGGGCGAGCGCGCGCAGCAATCACCTGCGCCTGGATATTGAGGATCGGGGAACGGGAATCCCGGAGAAAGAGCAGCAGTTGCTGTTTCAGCCATTCTTTCGCGCAAGTTCCGCTGCAGGTGTCCAGGGCGTGGGTATTGGCCTCCACCTTTCCCAGCGCCTTGCTCAAGTGCTCGGCGGCGAGCTCACCTTCCATAGCCGGCAGGGTTTCGGCTCCACGTTTACCCTTGAATTGCCAATCTGAGATGCTCCAGGTCAGAAGCCGAACATCAGAATCAGGACGAGGCCGATGGGAAGCGCAATAAGGCGGCGAAGAGGCTTACCTGCCTCCCCGATCATTCCGTACGACACGAGGGTAAGACCCACGCCGACCTTGAGACTGGCCAAGAGGGCCAGCAGAGGCTCTGCGCCCAGGCTCAGCAGGGTTGGATTGAAAACGAAGGCCAGCGGCACCAGGAACAGCCCGACACCAAGCTGTAACGCCTTGCCGGAAACCTGTAGCCAGGGGCACTTAGCGATCGCGGCCGCGATAAAGACGTTGCCGCAAACCGGTGGCGTGATGGTGCACAAGAGCGCGTACCAGAAGACGAAGAGATGCGCATAGAGCTCCGGCAGGCCAACCTCGACCAGCGCGGGACCTGCAACCGCGACGCAGATGATGTAGGCCGCGGTTGTCGGCAGCTCCATGCCCAGCACGAGGCTCGCAAGTGCCGTCAGCAGAAGCACCGCCCAAAGCTTGCCACCCGAGACCGACAGGATCGCGGAGGTGAGCTTTACCCCGAGGCCAGTCATGTTGAAAACGCCGACGATGATGCTCGCGCAGATGATGATGGCGGCAATGGTTGCCACCTGCTGCGACCCTGAGATCAGCGCCTTCTGAGTTCGCTTCCACCAGCCTCCCAGCGAAATCTGCCCATTGTCCTGGATGAAGAGCATGAGCCAGGTGGCGAAAGTCGCAAAGACAGCCGCAAAGGAAAGAGTGTAGTTGGTGAAAGCGAGTGAGCCCACGAGGATCGCAAAGGGCACCAGGAAGAAGGGTACCGTTCTTGCAACGAGCGCCCAGCCAGGAAGCTCCTCCGGGGTCAAGCCGCGAAGATCGTAGCGTTGCGCGTAAACATGCACGCCCATCCACACCGTGATGAAGAAGAGGACGGCAGGCAAGGTGGCAGCCACCATGATTTCTGTGTAGGGCGTGCGCAGCAGCTCCGCCATCACGAAGACGCCGGCTCCCATGATCGGCGGCATGATCTGACCTCCCGTGGAGGCCACGGCCTCAATCGCGCCCGCCAAAGGCGCCGGATAGCCACGGCGCTTCATGGCGGGAATGGTGATCATGCCCGTAGAAGCCACATTGGCCGAAGCGACGCCGGAGATGGTGCCATACAGGGCTGAGGAGATGACCGACATCTTGGCGAGACCGCCTCGCAGCCGTCCCGCCACCTGGGTCGCGAAGGACATGAAGCCGGTGCCGGCCTGACCTGCCGAGATAAAGGCCCCGAGGAGGATGAAAAGGGCCACGACCTCTACGGATGTGCCCGTCAATGTGCCCCAGAGACCCGCCTCTGTGATCACCAGCGTGCCCAGATAATAGTCGGTCGGTATGCCGGCGTGCCCAAAACGGCCGGGTATGTGTTCGCCCATGTAGCCGTAGATCAGCACGATCAGGGCGACGGTCGGCAATACTGCCTTGATCGCCCGCCGCGCCATCTCCAGCACGACAAGGAGCAGGATCACCCCCACCGCAATCTGGAGTGCCCCCTCCATCGATCCGTACTGGCGGATCAGGGTTGTTCTCTCCACCATGATGAAGGTACAGGCGAGGAGCCCAGCCGCGCCCAAGAGCCAGCCGACGTAACGCTCAAAGTTGCTTCTGGCGGCGGCAAGGCCGAGGAAGAAGATCCACAGGATGGCGAGTGCCAAGTGCGCGGGACGCGAGATCAGGTTGGGAATCAGGCCTGAGAAAGCAACCCAGAGGTGAAAGCCTACGGTCAGGACGCCCGCAGCGACCGCAAGCGGCCGAAGCCACGGGCGACTTCCATATCCATCGTCTTCTTCGACTGCCGGCTGCTGCCCTTCCTGCACCTACTTCCCTCCGGGGCTTCCGCAAACGGCCGAGGGCTAGGCCATCAGCCAGCATTTGTCCACGCGCAAGTCGAAGAACTGTCTGACTTGAAGCCAGGCGCCGCGCTCCTTGATCACTAGTAGCGGAGCAAGCAGCGCGACGCCTGTTCACCTTAACCTTTTGGAACTTCGTCGGCCGATCCGTCAGAATCGGCTGTCGGCTGTCCCTCGGTGGGTAGATTGAAAGCCGGATCCTCAGCCGCCTCGATCAAGTCCTTCCCAGTTGTGGAAGAGATCTTCAAAAGCGGCTCATACCCCTCGACAGCCACGGCAAACTTGGTTTCCTCCGGTCCTCGTAGAAGCCGGTAAGTGCGGGTTTCGCCGTCTTTTAATGCGAGTTCGAATTGCAGTGCAGGTGTTTCCTCTTCGTAGCTCGCTCGCTCTTCTTCCGGAAGCAGGCCCGTGAACCGCAGGCGGGCTAGACGTTCGGCCAAGGTCTTGCCGGCTTCGGGCTCCACGTCCCGCTCCTGCGGAATGACAAGCCGCCAGACCTGCTCCTCTGGCTGATCCGCGGCATCATCGGCCCCCGCCTCATCGACCTCCACCTCGATCCGTTCGATGCGGCGGCCGTTCCAGGCCACAGCCTGAATTTGCTCCGGCTCCACCTGCAACATCGTCCGATCGACCCAGTTGTCGCTACCGGCGGGAGCACGCCAGCTGGAGAAGGCGATGCGACGGACGTCGGATTGATCGTCGCGGCGGACATGCACCTCCCGCGTGCCCTGAGCGGTGCCCAGGTAGAGGATGCCTAGAACCCCCTCCTCGCTCTCGAAGGCAAGACGGCGGTCAAAGCTGTCTTCACTCACGCGAAAGCGCTGCAACGCGCCTTCCGACGTAGCCACCGGCAGTCCCAGTTCCGCTGCCTCGAGGTCGGCCAGTAGCTCCTCGAGCTTCTCACCATCGGCCGGGAAATCGCCCCGATCTGGCAGCACCCAACCCTCGTCTGCGCGTGCCAGCACGACCTGCTTACCATCCTTATCCTCAATCGTGAGGCGATGGACGTCAGAGGCAGCGAAACTCAGCAGCGGTGATCCCGGCGCATGACCGGCCAGACCAACCCCCTGGACGTTCAGGCCTAGAGCCAACGCCACCTGTACGACCAGGAGACCGGCAAGCACAAAAAGTACCTTTCTCATGCCGAAGCCTCCTCAAGAATGCGGGCATAGCGGCCCCGATCACGCATCCGCACGAGACGGCGCCACCCCCAGACCACGCCGAGGCCGAAGGCTGCGAAGGCGTAGTTGAGGTACTCCCAGAGCGAGCGGTTTTGCGCGTTCATGGGGCGTAACATGTTGGCGAACTGCGTTTCTCCACGCAGCGCCAGAAGGGCCGGATCCTCCGTCGCCCAGTCGGTCACGTTCTGGAGAAAATTCACCGGCCGCCGGTAGGTCGTCCCCATGCCCTGGGATGCCAGGTCGAGCATCAGGTCCGAAGCGAAAGTCGAGGAGGCCACGACGACAAGCTTTGCGCTTTCCGGGGAGCGCTCAATGACGCTGCCGAACCGCGTCTCCTCTGCTT
>Ga0079223_10001055_pt1 | contig 15759 bp, 10 predicted proteins | sample Stecom2011_FD_75072 | JGI IMG/M metagenome (GOLD analysis project Ga0079223, IMG submission 75072) | Agricultural soil microbial communities from Utah to study Nitrogen management - Steer compost 2011 | ecosystem: Environmental > Terrestrial > Soil > Agricultural land | place: USA: Utah... | reverse complement strand
GCCGAGAACTATATATTTTTTCATTTGTATCGTACCAAAAAATTGGGTTTCGCAAAAATAGGAGGTTAAAGTCCCTGAAACAACCTTTTCGAGTTAATTTTGACCATTTACATCTATAAAAAAAGCCCTCGTGAAGAGGGCTTTTAAATTAAATATTTTTAAGTTCTAGAAATCGAATTTTATAAAGCCGTGTTTAAACACTTCATAAATATAATCACCTTCTAAAAGCAGGAGCGCTACCAAATAGGCTATCAAAAACACACCCGTCCACACCACAGCTCTTCGCAAGCCGGTGGTTTCATCGCGCATGTGCATAAAGTCCCAGGTAATATAGTAAGCCTTTACTATGGTGAGGATTATGAATATCCAGTTGAGCAAATGCAACGATAAAAAATCGTGTTCCAATAAAAAAGTCGGACGCATTATCCCCAAAGCAACTTCAATAATAGTTACAATAGAAAGGACAACAAAGACCCCCCAAATTTTACTTACTACGGATTTGAATTTTAGGGTTCCCCTAAAGATTGCTAAATTATGTTCGTGTGCCATTTTTTAAATATTGAAAATCTATACAAGATAAAAGAATGTAAATACAAATACCCAGACCAAATCCACAAAGTGCCAATAAAGCCCGACTTTCTCAACCATTTCATAGCTCCCGCGACGTTCGTAGGTTCCAATCAATACGTTAAAGAAAACGATACAGTTTAGCATAACCCCAATGGATACGTGGAAACCGTGAAAACCTGTGATAAAGAAAAAGAAATTGGCAAACAACGGATGTCCGTATTCGTTGTGGCGCAGGTTGGCACCTTCGACTACCATTTGGCCGTCCTTCATTAATTTATCCAGAGATTCATTTCGAGATAGCACTATATGATGGCCATGCTCGTCTTTTTGTTGAACTCTTACTAAAATATTTTCATTGGCCAAGAAGCCTTCTTTCACTTGCTCAAAGGAAACATCGGTTAAGAATCGTGGTTCACTTTTGAACCAGACGCCGGTCGATCTAATATGTTCTGTACGTGGAGTAGTACCCAAAGCCGCAAAATCGCGTAATGCCACTCGTTCGCCATCCGTATTCATAAACTGAATAATCTGTCCTCCTTTAGTTTCCACCGCTCCATAATCACCCTGAATAAAGGTTTTCCACTCCCAAGCCTGTGAGCTTAGGAAAATGATACCTCCAAGAATAGTGAGGAACATATAGAAAATTACGCTTTTCTGTCTCATTTCCTGTCCGGCATTCACTGCCAATACCGTGGTAACAGACGAGAAAATAAGCACAAATGTCATAAAGGCCACATAGTACATTGGCGCTTCTACCCCATGAAGAAAAGGAATATGGGTAAACACTTCATCTGCTATGGGCCACCCGTCAGCGAATTTGAATCTGGAAAGGCCATAAGAGGTTAAAAATCCAGCAAATGTCAAGGAATCCGAAAGGATGAAAAACCACATCATCATTTTGCCATAACTGGCTCTCAAGGGCGAATGACCCCCGCCCCAAGTTTTTCCTTCAGTACCTGTTTGAACAACAGTAGTTTCCATATACAGAGTTTGGTTTAAAAATAAGTTTCAAAAATACGTTTAATTTTTATTTAACAAAATATAAAAATAGAAACAGGTAAATCCACACCGCATCTACAAAATGCCAAAAAGTTGCAGCGAGTTCAATCCCAAGGGTTTTCCCCCCCAAGTATTTTTGTTTATAATGATTATAAATTACAACTAGGAGCGCTATCAAGCCACCAATTACGTGAGCTACGTGTAATAACACCACCAAATAGATAAAAGAGGTAGTAATACTGCTTGTAGGTCCGGTGAAATTATAACCACTTTGAATTATTTCTGAAAAGCCCAAAAACTGAAATACTACGAAGCCTATTCCAAGTAAGAAGGTAACCACCAACAATGTCATTCCTTGCTTGTGCTTTTCTTTTTTGATTACATTCTTGGCTAAATGTACAGTTAGACTGCTTATAAGAATCAATACAAGGCTAACATAGAAGGCTGGAGGGATCTCAAAACTCGAAATCCAATCCGGGCGCTCCTTACTAACCACATAAGCACTCGTCAATCCAGCAAAACTCATCGTCAAGCTGATGAGGGCAAACCAAAGAAGATTCTTCTTGGCTCTGGCAATTCTAGCCCCGTCGGGCCCGTAAGGTGAGTTCATTTTTATTGTATTATCAATTATTTCTATATCTCTCAAATCAATTATCTTATAAGGCCATTACACTAAATTATCGCAAAAACTTATCCACTACATAGATAATTTGAAGCAAGGTAATATAACTAACACTAGCTAGCATCAATTGCTTGGCTGCTTTAGCTGTTTTTTCACGGTAGAGCACGATGGCGTAATACAAAAGTCCAATCCCTATCAATCCGACCAGACCTCCAGCAACAGGGCTCAAAAAGAGCGCTCCCGTTATTCCTAACATTGGGACTATAGATGCCAAAACGGTCCACAAGCAATAAAGCACTATTTGTAGCGCAGTACCTTTATCTCTTTTGCCGTTGGGCAGCATAAAAAATCCTCCTTTTTTGTAATCCTCAAACAAGAACCATCCAATAGCCCAAAAATGCGGGAATTGCCAAAAAAATTGCACCATAAACAAGGTGCCCGCTTCTATCCCAAATTTTCCAGTTGCCGCAACCCATCCGAGCATAAAAGGAATAGCCCCGGGGAATGCACCCACAAAAACCGATAAAGGAGTTCTGGTCTTTAACGGAGTATAGAGACTAACGTACATAAAAATAGAAATAGCCCCAAACATAGCCGTTATAGGGTTGATAGAATAAAGCACCCCCACTCCAACAACAGTTAGAACAACGGCCAGAATAAAAGCGGACTGCACTCCCATTTTTCCAGCGGGCAAGGGCCGGTTTTTGGTTCTATCCATTAACGCATCCAAATCGCGCTCTATTATTTGGTTGTAAACGTTGGAAGCCCCAACCATGCTGTAGCCACCAATGCACAAAAGCAGAAGCACAAAATAATCTATATTGTCCGCCCCAAGTAAATATCCCGCCACTGAAGAAAACAACACACTCACCGAAAGTCGAAACTTGGTGATGTCAACAAAATTCCTGATTAGGGATTGAGTTAAGGACGGGGATTGGATAACTGACAAGCTCATAATTTTTTATGCGGGGCAAAGATACGTTTCCTATAATTTCTTTACAATATATATTCTACTATCTTAACCCATTATTTTCAGCATTTTTAGTATTTTCAACCGATTTTAAAAACATTCATATTATGCTATCCAGATTATTACTAACTAGTACATTTTTATTTTTCACAATCCTTTCCTCTGCGCAAACAGACACCGGAAAACCATTCAACACCAAACTCTTAAAACTTTCCAATAAAATCTATTCTTATGAGGGAAAAGGCGGCAATGTTGGTCTAAGTATTGGCGACGACGGGATTTTTATGGTAGACAGCCAGTTTGCGGAGAGCATCCCCGAATTTTTTGAGGACACAAAAAAGTTTAATAAGTCCGTTCGGTTTTTGGTAAACACTCATTATCACGAAGACCATACAGGCGGCAATTTGGATATGGCTAAAGCTGGGGCCGTAATTGTTTCCCAGGAAAACACGCGTAAACGGCTTCAAGGAGAGATTAAAAAAGAAACAAAAAAGATGTCTCCCCAGATTCTACCAACCATTACTTTTTCTGACGAGCTCACTTTTTATTTCAACAATGAAAAGATTCAGATTCTGCATCTACCAAATGCCCATACCGATGGCGATGCTGTCGTTTATTTTACAGAAAGCAATGTCCTACACACGGGTGACCTTTTCTTTAACGGAAATTATCCTTATATCGATTTGCAAAGTGGCGGCGGTGTAAAAGGTTATATTGGGGGAATGAGTAGATTGATGGACCTCATAGACAAAAACACTAAAATCATTCCCGGTCACGGACCTAATGCTAGTTATAATGATTTGGAGGAGTCGATGAATATGTTGTCAAACACCTTCAAACAAGTCATGCAGTTGGAAGCGCTAGGAAAAACAGAGGATGAAGTGGCGAAAATGAAGAATCTTACGGAGCCCTATGACGCTAAAGGCTATGGCAAGGGCTTTGTTAAAACCGAAGATTTTCTCCGCACTCTTTACAAAGATGTTGTATCTAGACAGACAGATAAGCTATCGAGAATCGAGGAGAATGAAAAAGCTCAAAAGGAATACGACAGAATAAAAAAAGAACACGACGCCAAGAAAGCCAAAAAGAAGGAATAATCGAAGGGTTATTATTACGAATCAAAAATCGTAATACCAATTGAACAGGTCGGTACGAACACCAAAATTTACCCAGGTGGTATTGGTTTTATAGACTGTTTCGGTATCAAGGGTTGGATCGAAATTCCTGAAAATTACGCTCCCATAAACTTTAAGACTGGTTGCGGGATTTATCAGATACCCTGCTTGAAGTTCGGAGTGGAAAAAATTGGTGGTGTTTCCCTGCCCCACAGTGTTCCCCATTTCCGAGACACGGTCGTATTCACTTCTATAGATATCTCCTCCATAAAAGGATGAATCTTCTGGAGTATTAAAATCCAACCCACGTTTTGCCACTATAATTTTGGCACTGCCATAGAATCTTCCTTGATGGTACCGCGCCAAGGCAATAAATTCTGAAAAGTTTGCGCCGAGTGTATGGGCGAGCGCTTGATTGTTATGTCCATAATTTAAAACAATCTTGTTATGCGAATAAGTGTAGGGCCGCACTCTGTTGTATTCAGTTTGTAGATAAAGATTCTTTAATCCAAAGGCATCGTAATACTTCAAACCTATTTGATAGCCTGTTTTGTTCTTATAACTTCCATCTCCTGAGAAAACATCTTTGGAAGAAAATTCATCTATAATAAATTGGCCATATACATTCACTCTATCATTCACCTTATATTTGGCGCTGAGCCCTATCAACGCATTTCCACCACGTGATCCAGTTGAAAATTCGATGGAGTGATAAAATATAACAGGGTTTAGGTAATTTAAATCGAAACCTCTATCATTGTCATCTTGCCAAAGAACCGATTCAAAAAACCCGATATTTAGGCGTTTCGTAATATTATAGCTTAAATAGTGATTTGCCATATATTTTGTTCGATACGATCCATTTTCTGTGACTTCATCTCGCACGTCACGAAGCGAAGTCCAAGTATTGGTGTATTTTAATTTCCAAAACGTCGTGTTAATTTTAAAATACGGATATGGACTGGCGTTGTCACTGCTAAATAAGGAACGGTAGCCATCGCCAATAAATATTTTGCCATGGCCTAACTGAAGATTAAAATATTTAGAAGGCGTATAGGAAACATGGCCAGTTGCAAGTGGATAATCATAGGAATCCGTCTTAAACTCCTTGGCTATTCCTCTTCCCGGAATAATCGCCGGATTGCCCCCTGCTGGACGAATAGATTCCGCGTAGCGATTAAAGTAATCTGCAAAGCGGCCTTGGCTTTCATATATCACCCCAAAAAAACCAATTTGCTTGCCAATCCCTCCTTGGGTATAGACCAAGCGGGTATTGTTATAGGTATCAAGATCGGCATCAAAATCTTTTCCGGCTTGTAAATCAACACCAGGATCTAAAGTAAGCCAATAATCCTTACCCTTAACAGTAACCATATGCTCATTCCACCATTTCCTGCCAAACCAAGAGCTTCGTTTTTTTATCAATTCGGCATTATGGGCGTCAAAATCGTAGTATTTATTTACTTCACGGTACACATATGGCTTTTGAGCTGTGTGATTATTGAGTCCAACCCTATTCATCGCGGCATCAAAACGACTGTAATTATCGTGAGATAAAGGAATGTTTATATTGCTTCTATACTCCTCGTTGGCATAGGGCAATTTCTCAAGCGAATCATATTCGTCAACTAAATTCTTTCGACTATTGTCAGCCAATAATTTTTCTGTTTGTTTAATACTTTCGCCTGGGGCTACAAGCGGAATGGCTACGGGAAGGGTAAATTGAACATACGTAGGTGCTCCATTATAGGTGGCAGGCTGAATTTGAGGAAGCTTGTTAAAAGCATCTCGTGAAGCTGTTTTCAACTCCTCGTAAATACCATCTACATAAAGAACTTTGAATTTTCCTTCTTTGGTTACTTCAAAAAGAATATTGACCTGGCCTTTATAGTTTTCCTCGTTAACCTTAGAAGGCACTTCAAAATTCTCAAAAATGAATTGTTGTAGCGTTTGATTGAAACAGTTTTCCAAATCTGCCAGATCTACTTGTGCACAGCCTTCGAAAACTGGATATTTTTCATATTGCACAGAAGTTACTTGCGCAGAAATCGATAAGGAAATGGAAAAAAGAAAAAGAAAAATCAACTTCTTCATGGAATCAAGATTATTTTACCGTGGAAAGATACAGATTTTTACAAGGAGCGAATTCAAAAAAAGCCCCCAATTTTCATTGGAGGCTTTAGCTTTACTTACTGTAAAATCTATTGAATATTAAATATTATAGGAACCGTATAAAGTACGTCTACTTTTTTATCTCCTTGTCTTCCAGGCTGCATTGTAGGCAAATTTTTAATTACGCGCATAGCTTCAGTTTTAAGCCGTGCATTGTTGGAATTGGCTCGAACATCGGCGATATATCCTTGAGAATCTATTTTAAACTGCACGTATATTTTCTGTGTCTGGTTCTTCTCCATACCTTCAAGAAGTTCTTTTCTAAAATTATTATTGATAAATGCATTGATTTTTGAAGACATACAATCGATTTTTTCAGCATTTGTCGCCAAGTTACCACAACCTGGGTACACAGGCACGAATTCCACATTGATGATAGAAGTTGGGCCTTTGGGAGCAATTACTTCCGTGGGCAAGGCTTGGGGAACTGGATCTGGCTCAGTGCTCACATCAGTAGTGGCAAAAGGGGTATCTTCAATATCGGAATTATCGGGCTGGACATCAATAGTGGAACTCAGGATTACTTTGGGCGCAACTGGCCGTTTAACCGGAACCGTTTTCTCTACAGGCGCCTTGGGCTTCGGCATATCGACTTCCAAAACATATTCGAAAGTGCCTGGCTCTTGCAATGTAACCCCAACATCTCCCACTACGGGTGTAGATCGGGTTTTAAAGGAAGTTTCCATAATTGCGAATACAAGCAGCAGGCTGATGATAGCGCCAATTTGTATAAACAGACGTGAATTCCAACGGATATTAATTTGCTTTTTATCCTCTCTTTTGTTTCGGGGGTTTTGGGCTGTTGTTTTCATAATTGATGGTTTTAATTGTTATCCATACCATGAAATACAACTGTTATGCCACAAAAAAAAATCCCGATTGTGAGAAGTCTCAAAATCGGGATTTATATATAAAATTATGAACTCTTATTGAATGTCAAATACAATAGGAAGTGAATATAACACACCTACTGGTTTGCCTCGTTGTTTTCCGGGCGTCATATTGGGTAGGGACTGAACTACGCTTACCGCTTCTTTTTCAAGTCGAGGGTGTGGAGCACGAGCCCGTACATCTGTTACTCTACCAGTTTTGTCAATTTTGAACTGTACCATAATACGTTGTCTTCCGTCAAGACCTAGATCTCCCGCCAGTTCAGTATTAAATTTCTTATTGATGAATGCAGCCACTTTATCCGACATACATTTCTTTCTTGCATCGTTTCCTTTTTCATTCTCGCAACCTGGATAAATCGGCACGTTTTCAATTACGGCGAATGGCACTTCCACGATTTCTTCTTCCACTACTTCCTCCCTGATTTCCTTGATCTCGACTATCTTTTGATCTTGGTGGGCTTCAGTAGATTCGATAATAGTTTCCTCTTCCTCAGCTTCGTCTTCCATCACCTCGATAACCTCAGGGGCTGGCGGTGGCGGTGGCGGTGGCGGTGGCGGGGTAAGTTGTTGGGTAACTGGGACTATCTCCTCAAGATCATCGCCCACATCAAGTTTCCCAAAGTCGTCCCGGGTTTTGTCATAGGTTTTCCATTCGATTGCCTGCCAGGCCAAGAAAAGCATTAACACCATTCCGAGCTGAAAAAACAACATGCTTTTTCTGCCGACGTCTGCTTTTGGATTTTTTTTGGGTTCCATAATATTGTGTTTAACTCGTTGCTAAAATATAGAAATTATCATTCAATCTAAAAATAAATTGAAGTTTTATGTTTTTAAAAAATGCTTTACTCTCTGGAAAAATAAAACACCCACTATTGCACCGCCCATATTTGCCATAACATCCCAGAAATCAGCAGTTCGAGCATCAGTAAATAGCTCTTGGACTATTTCAATTATTATGCCATAAAACAAAACAGATAGCAATAAAATAAGGATGTCTCTATTCGTAACCCTCCCCGTTTTTCGAAATATATACGATAGCCAAAGACAAGTTAACACAAAGAATATCAGAATGTGCGCTACCTTATCGGCTGCTGAAAAATTTACTTTGGGAAAATCTCCGGTTGGAACCAAAAACAAGGTAGTGATCGCGCCACTGTATATTATGGCCAGCCAAAACCAGGTTTTACTTTCCAATAATAGCTTTATAAGCGGCATCGTCCATTAAGTCGGAAATTTCATCACGGTTAGCGATCTTCAGTTTTATCATCCAGCCTTCGCCATAAGGGTCGGTGTTTACTTTCTCCGGCTCAGACTCAAGATTTTCATTGAATTCAACAATCTCGCCAGATAGTGGTAAAAATAAATCTGAAACTGTCTTAACAGCTTCCACTGTTCCAAACACTTCATCCTTGTCCAAAGAATCGCCCAAGCTTTCTACTTCTACATAAACAATATCTCCCAATTCGCTTTGGGCAAAGTCGGTAATACCTATGGTAGCTATATCACCATCTATTTTAATCCATTCGTGGTCTTTAGTGTATTTTAATTCAGCTGGAATATTCATGATAAATTATTTAAAGTTGTTAATTAATTTCCGAAATTATATCTCAAGGTAAACCCGCTCCTGATTGTGGTTTGTGGGAATGCCGTAGATATAGCATATTTGGAGAACATATGGTCGTAATAGAAGAGTGCAGTAAGGTTTTTGCTCAAGGCATAATCTATTGAAAGTTGCGCGCCATAAAGGGTTTGTCCAGCGGTGGTTTGGCTGTTTGCAATGTCCAAGTAACGCACCACAGTAATATTATCCCTTCTGGAAAGATCTACCTTAAAGTTAAGGTCACTTTGCATTACCGTTCTATTGCCGCCAAAGTTAGTCGCTATCCTCAAGTCCTTAATCCTATATCCCAAACCAATAATGTATTCATTTCCATTTACCTCCGTAAGCAGGTTGTTGGCAAAGCTCATGGAAAGTGCACGATCTTTTCTCATTTCGGCCAAGATCTTAATGGAGTTGGTCATTTCGAAATCTATCCGCAATAAAGGTGAAAACTGCTCGGTGAGGTTCACATTGGTCAATAAGGTTTTTACTTTAAAGTTTCCGGATTGATCCACTGCTTCAGGGTCACTTGGGTTGTAATCTAAGTTAGACTGAAACTGGTTTACAGTATATCCTGCACGATAGCCATGGGTTAGTGAAAACCGCTTGAAATTCTGCTTAAACCACGGAATATTCATTAAGCCTGTGTATTTAATATCCCAGTTAGGAAGTGGTACATCTCTGAATATACCGGTACTTTCCTTGTCAGGGTTACTTCCCTTATACGCTGAGAGGAATGCTGGCAACAAAACGTCCTGACTGGTTTTGCCATAGCCCACTGGATATCCATCCGGGGTACGTGGAATGTTGGCCCCGTAGTGCTGTTCGGCCAAACGGTTGGCGATAACCAATCTGTTTTGTTTAAAATCCTCAAAAGCTGCAGAGGTGTATTCATCGCTACTGCTAAAAGCAGTCTTTATCAAAACAGTAGAAATATTGAAGTTTCCAAAAGTATTTGGTGTCAACGAGTTGTACAAACCATCGCTCACAATATAGTTTTCGGCAAAGTTTTCAGAATAAATCCTACTTCCGTTAACATCTATGGTCAAGTCCTTAATGGGTTCTAAATTAACCTGAATATCCATTTGACGGGATTCCACTTCGGTATATTGCTCGTTGAACTCAGGATATAGAGTCAGCCAGCCCTTTCTGGCAGCCAATTCCCTAATCTCTCCTTGGCTTCCAAACACGAAGCCTGTTGTTGGCTTTAAGGTTCCGATAAATCCAATAGATGGAATATAACCCGGTAAATATATACCGTTGTTCTCTTGATAGTTGAATTGAATCTTCTTGATCATAGTGGCAAGGCCTATGACTGAGTTGAGGGCCTTGTCGCCAGCATTTAAACTTCCGGCTCCAGCAGGGGCATTAGCTCTTAGTACGCTTGGGGAAGCAAGACCACCGGTTCTTGAATCGCCCTCTGCGCCAAGCTTCTCTTCTCTGCCTTCTTTGCCTCCTTTGGTATCCTCTTCGCCGCCTCCAGTAGCTTTCGGTTTACTCTGTCGTATCTTGGTAAGTCCTATATATCTATAAAACGTATTCATATCGAGACTAGAGTTAATCTGGTGGGTTCCGGCATTCTGAATGGAATTCCCTAAGTTATAAATATCACTGCTACCATCGCTTAAGAAAATCTCCATTTCCTTAAACTGCCTACTTCCCGCTTGCCACTGGTAATCTCCAGTGTAAGAATACGTAGCTCTGATAAACCTCAGGAAGGGGAATTTACTAAATGGCAAATCATAATTAACCTGTAAGGATTGGAAGTGTTGATTGGGAACACCCACATCAAAGAAGTCATCCCATACTCCTATAGAGTTATCCACAAAACCTCCATCGTCCAGATAGTTATTTACTATCCTGTTATTGGTCGTGGTAAAGTTGAACCGCAACGATTTGGTCAAGTTGTGGTTAATAGTGTATTGCCAGTCGAATAAATAGTTGCGTTGATATAGTGTGGGTAGACCGATATTGCCTTCCAACAGATCGACATCCCTAAATTTCTGTTCGTTGTATTGGCGAATAACATTGGAACTGACCGATATATTGGTGGGCAGATAATTAAAGTTCAAATCCTTCATAAACTGCCAATACTTGCCTCTAAAAATTGAATCATTCTTTTTAAATGGCTCCAGAGGCTTGGAAATAAAACTATAGTTATAGGTTGCACCTGCTCTCACAGTCTGCTCCATTGCTTCTTCTATCTCAAAATCGTGATGGTCGGTTTGGTTGTAAGAGAAGGAGCCAGTAAAGTTCTCAACATCGTACACTTGTGGTTTTCCTTCGCCAGTACGTTCCTTTCTCACCCCGATAAAGTTTACGCTTTGTCTTTTGGTGTAATCAACTGCCTGCTGCTTGATTTTATCCTTTTCATCTGCGTCACTGGCATTATCCAGCCGGGTCTTGAGTTCAATATCTTGGTATTGTGGATCGTATTTAGGTGTAATAAGCTCTTCCGATCGGCCGTAATTGAATGGCAATTGAATTCCCCATTTCTTTGGAAGGAGTTGCCCGAGATTTAAATTGGTAACCACATCATATTGTTGTACATCCTCTAAGCTACGTTGATTCGGACCTTGTTCCAAAGAGCCGAAACCAACCGTACTCTTGCTTCCAGTAGCACTTACGGTGGCAAAGTCGGCCATATTTGCATCCACACTAACTATGGCAGCCCAACCCCCTTTATTTTCTAGTTCAGTTAAGCGCAATTCGTTAAACCAAACTTCTCCGCAGAGTTGATTGGAGGTAGGGTTTTTCAACCCGAGCATAATAGTTCGAACATTACCGAAAGTCGGGTTACCTCTAATTCCGATTTTCAAAGGATTACTTCCCCCTATAACTCCTCCTACAAGATCTTCCTGATCGTAAAACCGCACCTCGGTAGGATCGGCATTTGGATTGGCCCTGAAATATTCCAAGGTCTTTGTCTTCACATCCTGAAGTTGCTCTAAAGGCAAGTTGAGCCTATTTGCCTGCGGCCATATTTCTTCTGGATTGGTGGCCCCGAAATTGGTGGGATTCAAAGGCATTCTTATTTCGTAAAAGTTGTTTGTAAGGTCGTTCCCCATTCGCATAAAAGCGACTAGCTCACCATTTACAAGGGCGTTTTGATTTTCTAAAGATTCTGCGTGTACAAACATTTCAAGGTTTTTGTACTGTCGCATGTCCACGTTAAAATTCTTATAAACAGCCCTTCCGTCATTCGGATCCAAACCACATACTCGCAGAGCCAAGGATTGTTCGTTTTGACGAATAATATTATTGTTGTTGTTCAACTTTTCACGCTCCAATCCAGGAGGGAGTCTATAAGGAATCGGTTTGCGATTCTCGTTTTCTTCAATACTTACAGCTTCCACTTCAAAGAGAGTCCCGCTGTTGGTTGGATCCTGGAAGGTTACATCGTCCAAGGTTTGTTGGAATCTGCGGTAGTCTCCACGTACCAGATCTAAAGTTCCAAACCTCATAACGAAATCTTCTGAGAATTGGGAGAGATACATTCTCATAAAACGGATAGAACGGTAATCTGCAATGCCACCAACGGCTTTGGTTGGAGAACTAATTGGAATTTTAAATTGAACCCATCTCACCGGCAGCATGCTATTGTCTGGAGTTGTAATCTCAACCTCCTTAACATCCGTCACAAATTTATTGTTATCCGTATCCAGTTTTCCATTTAGCGGTCTAAAGGGCACGCTGTACTCAAAGTAACTGTTGATGGTGTTCATCGTGTTGTCCCTATTGATATCCTCCACATCCGGCTGAGCGGTGCTTCCACGATTGGTGTTGCTGACTTCTACAGGTGAGTTTCCTTCGGTGCCATTATATCTTAAATATCTTTCCAGAATATTTCCTTCTGCTTGCAAAAAGTACTGGTAATCGTCGTTGGATGGATCCGGGAAGTGCGCGAAATTCGGGAATTGTGCAGCTTCCTGTGCGTTGCTCATACCATCAAGCCCCACATCTTGGTTTTTTCTAGCCTCGCCATCAGAACTAAAAGTATAGACCAAAGATTGATTTGCCGGCACTTTCCCCCAAATACTAGAGGTGGTATTGGCATCGCTACCGTCTTCTGGCAGACCGTTTTCGTATTGTTTTCTTCCGTCTTTTAGAATATCCTCTGATATATTTCCTAAGTTGAAATTGAGCACGCCTCCAGGATTTGTATTATACTCATCATATATAAAGGGGTCCATTACCCAAAACTGTATATATTCTACGTTTGCCTGTTCAAAATCGGTAGTGGTAAGCGCTCGAGAGATTCCTCCAAAATTTTGATCCGGATTTGGTAAGATACCATCTGAGGCCGCGGCGGGATTATAGTTATATGAACCCCGTTGGGTAGGATAATAAGCCAAATCTAAAGTAAATAAAGCCTGAGTTTGTCCTTGGATGATATCCTGTTCAGGGAAAATTTCATCTCTAAATACTCTACGGGTAAATGGAGAAGAAAGATCTTGATCATTAATTCCCGATGGGCGTTGAGTGCTATAGAAAATAGGGTCAATAGTATACCATGCTATTTTGGCACGTTTAAAGTTATATGAAAGATCGTCTGCTTCCCCACCTAAATTGGCCTCCACGGGAGTACTAGACAGAAACCAGCTCTGTGGCGAGCTTATATCATTGGCGGTTTGCGAAGCTTCAAAGTCATCTACATAGACAGTAGTTTTTCCGTCAAAATCAGAAACTTTTGGCGCTCCAGGCATCAGATAAGCGAACTCTCCACGCACCGATATATTGGATTCCACATCGGTATCTATGTTGGGAAGTTTGTTGGCAAGCCTCGTTAGGAACGGTACCTCGGTAGCAAAATTGGCATTGAATCCAAATATACTGTTGTTGATCGGTTCCACTCCATAGGACGACTTTTGCGTCAATGGTCTTTCATTCAAATTTAAATAAGTACCGCCGATCAAGAATTTATCACTAAATCTATGCTCTACATTCAATCCTGTGAAGCGTTTGGTTTGTTGTCCAAACAAGGCATTGTTTTCTGTACTTACGGAAATAGGAGTATTGCTGTTCAAAAGAGCTGGATCGAGTATTTGCACTCGCCCCAATTGATAGTTAACGGTATAGTCAACTCCTTCTACTAAAGTTCTTCCGCCCGCGGTAACCGTTACAGATCCCTGGGGGATGTTGAAAGCTCCGATAGGAATACCATCGGCGCCAGTAGATTTATAACTACCCTTTAACTGAAATTTGTTCTTTTCACTTTCCAACTGTTCGGCCTGGGTTTTGGTCGAGGCGTACATGGTTCGGAAAACATATTTGTACTGGTTGGCGTTATAAGTTTCAGGTAAATCATAGATAGCTGGGGGTACTCCTGGAGTTGGGGTTTTGTTTAGCTTATCAAAAAGATGCTTTCCAAAAGGTTCAACCGTTGTAAAGATGATTCTCCCGTTTTTTGCGTCCACGGTGATTCCCGGTAGGAAATCGAAAAACCCATCTCCACCTTGCACTGGATCGTTGTTGAAATTTAATCTATCTAGATTGAAAACTTTTAATAAAATCTCACTCTTCACGTCCTCTGGAAGTTCCGCATAGGGATGTTGTGGACTACCCTTTGCTTCCTCAATATAGTTGAGGGGTGAAGGATCGGTATAAAAGATATTCATTTTAAAATCCTCCTTTTCAAGCTGATATGCGCCAATTGGATAGATGTTCTTCATCATCAAATCCCAAATCGGTTCCTTAACATTGGTAACCGTACTTTTCAGCATTTTTACCACTAGGTTTTGAGCAATACCTACTTCGCCTCCGCCTGGGAGTGGTGGATTTCCACCTCCAGATATATCGCCTCCTCCGTTGGCTTCTACCCCATCGTTGGAAAATTCCCCAACCTGATAAACTCTACCGCCGGCAGTAAGCTGGAAAGCAACCGCTAGCACCTCATCATTGGACAGTCGCTGATTAAGTGAGATATACCCCAATTGTGTATTGAGATCAAATTCGCTAGGCTCCAGACGTCTGGCATTTTCTAAACTTACATAGTCGGTTCCATCCTTAACCTGTACACCGGTAAAACCTTGACGCACGGTAGCTATATCACGAATGGCACTGTTCAACAAAGTCTTTGCGCCGCCATTGATGCCGAAAGGATTAAAATCGTTATTGCTGTTGTCTGGAAAAGCATTTGGGCCCGCGTTGATAAAACCGCCTGGAGGATTATCCAAACCGATGTTCTGCGGATTGGATTCTCCAATATCTTGGAGGGCGACAATATTTCGAACGTTTTCCGTGCGGCCGGTGCGGTTGGTAATCCACACTTCCATACGGGTAATTTGAATATTGCTATTTATAAAAGGGTATTGCGACAGCGATCGGTCGTAATTGTCCCTAAAGTAATGTGAAAGAAAGAAGTGACGGTTGTCGTCGTAGTCCAGTGCAAAGAGTTCAAAGTCGGTGATGGTCGCACCCCCTTCAGCCATTACGGTTCGGGTTTCTGATTTTTGTTCAGAGAACACTCCGGTGATGGTGGTTTTTCCAAATTGCAGCTGCGTCTTAACCCCAAAAAGACTTTGAGCTCCCTGAATAAGGGAACTGTTCAATGGCATGCTCACGTTACCAACTTCAATTTTCTGAATAATATCGTCCTCGGTAGGCGTGTATTCCAATTTTATCTGGTTTTGGAAATCGAAGGTACTTTCGGTGTCGTAATTGGCGGTTACTTGTAAACGAGTTCCCACTTTAGCCAAAAGACTTAAGCTGATACGTTGGTCAAAATCAAAAGAAAAGTTACTTCTGTTTCGTGGCGAATACTGAGGGTTATCCTGCTTGGTATATAGCATTCCCAAGTCCATTTCCACCGAACCTTG
>Ga0079223_10001054_pt1 | contig 15765 bp, 11 predicted proteins | sample Stecom2011_FD_75072 | JGI IMG/M metagenome (GOLD analysis project Ga0079223, IMG submission 75072) | Agricultural soil microbial communities from Utah to study Nitrogen management - Steer compost 2011 | ecosystem: Environmental > Terrestrial > Soil > Agricultural land | place: USA: Utah... | reverse complement strand
ATGGCGAACCAAGGTATGGATCAGGAACTGGAGACGCTTCGCGGCGATCTCAACACCCTGCGGTCCGACGTTCGGAAACTCACGGAAGACCTCTCTCGCGCGGCCCAGACGGGAGCGGCTGCCGCATCGGAGGAAGCTCAGGCCGAATTGAAGCGCCTGCGCGCCGATCTGGACGACCTTTATCAGCGGGCTCGCTCCAAGGGGAAGGCATCACTCGAGAGCGTCGAAGAGCAGGTGGAGCGCAACCCGCTCGCAAGCCTTGCGGTCGCTTTCGGCGTGGGGCTTTTGCTCGGCAAGCTGCTGGATAGGTAGCCGGGGTGTTTGGCTTTCTCAAGAAAGTGCAGGATGCCGCCCGCCGCGCTGCGGTCGGCACCGCACTTATCTTCATCGCCTGCCTGGTCGCGCTAACTGCTGCCGGCTTTGCGATTGCTGCCTTGTACCAGGTCTTGGAAGACGCCTTTTCTTCGGAAGTGGCGGCGGCTATTACCGCAGTCATTCTCCTGGTTCTTGCCGGCATCATCGCCCTCATTGGGGCATCTGCCTTCAAGGCGCCCAAGAAGCACAAGCGCAATTCAGGCCATTCCCACGCCTATGCCGGAGCTGCGGTTTCCTCCCGGCACAAGCAGGGTGCGGCCGCCGAAATCGAAATGGCGCAACGGCTCATAGCAGGGGGACGGTGGAGCCCACTCGCCATGGCGCTGATCGCCGGATTTGCTTTCGGTGCTTCACCCGAACTGAGGAAAGAACTCGCTCGACTTCTGCGGCACGAGGCAGAGAAAGACTAAGGCCGCGGCACGGTCCTAAGAGTTTCTTCCCGTCGCTTCGTCTTCCGCCGCGACATCGAGAAGCAGCGGCTCCAACGCGCGGCGGATTTTGTCGGGAATGACCGCGGGGCGCATGCTTTCCCTGTGGACGAAGACGTGAACGAAATGGCCGACAGCGGCCGGCTCGGCCTGTTCCTGCCTGAAGAGCCCGACCAGATACTTCACCGAGCTCCGACCCAGCCGTTCTACGGCAAGTCCGGCATCGATGACCTCCGGGAATGTTAGAGACTGCCGAAACTGGCAGAAGGTTTCTGGGGTGATCCCGATGATCTCGTCTCGGTGGATGTCCAGCCCTCCGTAGCGGATCAGATAACCGCTGATGAGGGTATCAAAGTAGCTGTAGTAGGTGACGTTGTTCACGTGGCCGTAAACGTCGTTGTCCATCCACCAAATGGAGATGGCTTCAAAATGCTTGTAGGCAGAACGCAGTTCAGGGGCAGCAATGCTCACCATCAGACTCCTGGAAAATAATGTATCGCCCCGGGCGAATTAATCCTCGCACATATTGCGTTTTTTGTTCACTATTCGGAACGTCAGGTTGCTGCTAGCGGAACACGTGCGAGAAGCAGCAGCAGGACCGTATCGATCTCGAGTTCGATCCGATAGCCGCAGGACCCACAGTACGGATTTCCGGATGCTGTATCAGCTTTACGAGTTCCACAATAGCGCGCTGCTCCCCTGGCGCATTCTAGGGGATATGACGCGTAGCTTCCTGAATAGCCCGCTTTTCCCGGCCTCCGACTCGCATGCCGGTCGCAGCTTGGCAGCGGGCCTTGAAGTTTTTGAGCATGCGACTCGACCGCGGTTACGGCCCGCTTGGAACCTGGATGAGATAGAGGTCGAGGGCCGCCGGGTCCGCGTTTCCTATGAGCCCGTTTTCGATCGTCCCTTCTGCAGCTTGCTCCACTTCGCAAGACAAGGCTGCGCGCGCCGCAAGGATCCGAAGATCCTGCTGGTCGCGCCCCTGTCCGGGCACTACGCCACGCTGCTACGTGGCACGGTTCAGGCCCTGCTACCGGACCATGAAGTCTTTATCACCGACTGGAAGGATGCCCGAGAGGTCCCGCTGACTGCAGGGGCCTTCGGGATCGACGACTACATCGACGAACTACTTCGCTGCATCCGGCACCTGGGGCCGGATGTGCATGTCATGGCTGTTTGCCAGCCGGCGCCGCTGGTGCTGGCAAGAGTCGCCCTGCTCGCCGAAGCGGATGATCCCGCGCAGCCACGTTCGATGATCCTGATGGGCGGCCCGGTCGATACGCGCGCTGCCCCTACCCAAGTGACCCGTTTCGCCGAATCCAGGCCGCTGGCCTGGTTTGAGCATTCGGTCATCGCGCAGGTGCCGGCCTACTATCCGGGTGGCGGTAGAAGGGTCTATCCAGGCTTCCTTCAGATCGGCAGTTTCATCTCGATGAATCCTGCGCGTCACTTCGACTCGCACCTGCAGATGTTCCGACATCTCGTACAGGGCGACGGCGAATCGGCGGAGGCGCATAGGCGCTTTTATGACGAGTATCTGGCGGTTATGGACGTGCCGGCCGCCTATTACCTCGAGACCGTCGACCAGATTTTCCAACGACACCTGCTGCCGCGGGGCGAGATGCAGTGGCGTGGCTGTTCGATTCGGCCCGAGGTCATCAAGAAGACTGCCTTGATGACGATCGAAGGCGAGCTGGATGATATTTCAGCGCCGGGTCAGACCCTGGCGGCGCAGGAACTCTGCAGCAGCTTGCCGGAGCAGATGCGAGACAACTACCTGCAGGTCGGGGTAGGTCACTACGGGATCTTCAATGGGCGGCGTTGGCGGAATCAGATCAAGCCGCGCATTGCCGCTTTCGTCCGCCGCCACCAGACACCGCTATCTTGAAGCAGATCGCCTGACGCAGCTTGGACCTGCGGTGCTATGAGGCGATCTGCTTGCGTCGCGACTGAAGAAGCACTTAGAGCAGATCGCACCAAATCAGGTTCACGAAGTGATCCGATTTGGCGCGTGAATCTGCTCTATCTATTTGATGTAGACCGGATTCACGCGTTTGTCTGAACCCCATAGTGGTTCAGACAAACGCGATCCGGTCTAGGGCGCAGGGGGGCTTTTCTGCTGTGCCAGAAGGTCTCGGATCTCCTCCAGCAACACTTCTTGGCGGGGGGGTGCAGGGGGGGCTGAGGGTTCTTCCGCTTCTTCTCGGTAAATGCGGTTGACCTGCTTGACTAACAGGAAGACCGCCCCGGCGATGATGATAAAGTTGATAACCGTGTTAACAAAAAGGCCGACATTGATTGTAGCCGCGCCTGCTTCTTGCGCTTCCGCGAGCGAATTGTAGCTCTGGCCACTCAAGTCGATAAAGATATTGGAAAAGTCTATGCCGCCGATGAGGAGGCCGATTGGCGGCATGATAATGTCGTTGACGAGGGAATTGACGATGGCGGTGAAGGCCGTACCCAGGATGATACCGACGGCCAAGTCGATCACGTTACCGCGAGAGATGAACGCGCGAAATTCCTTCAAGAGGTTCATGGACGCCTCCTTCATTGCACCCCCCTGAGTTCAGGATATAACGCCTGGCGATCGCTTTGGCGATATGCTCAGGCGGGACCTACAAGGGGAGGGCCTCTCATGGCTGATTTTCATCGTCGCGGTGGGATTGTGCCCCCTCCGACTCGAGCGGAGCTTCCTCTGAGCGCGAGGCGTCGTCGGGGCGATCGAAATACTGGGTATCGTCGTGCCCGTGACGCGAAGAATAGAAGACGAGGCCCATGAGCGCCACACCTAGACCCAGGGTCAGCACGACGCCAAGGACGAGGGCCAGCCATCCCTGCCACGGCATGGCTACGTCACCCATGCCGACCCAGGTGCGGATTCCGAGGACAAGGGCGGCGATCAGGAGAGCGCCTAGAGCCGCGATCATTATAAGCGTGCGCATGGAGAGAGCCTAGCAATCGGGGGAAGCGGGCGCCACCTTTCAAGCGAGAAAGGCAGCCCTGAGAGGTTCGAGGTTAAACACCCCTTGTGCAGAACCCTCAAGCTCGCTAGATACTCGCACCTGTTCGGTTGCCGAATGGAGGAGGGCCGTGCAAACGGCCTTCGGTCAAAAGCAATGCGGCTGTGGCGGAATTGGTAGACGCGCAGCGTTGAGGGCGCTGTGGGGGAGACCCCGTGGAGGTTCAAGTCCTCTCAGCCGCACCATCCTCGCTTGAGGATGGCTAAAGAATGCGTTTGACAGAAACCCTTCGGATGGCGATGAACAACGGGGCTACCGCCCGGCTCGTCCGGGTCCCGATGAATGCGCTGCGGCTGTGGCGGAATTGGTAGACGCGCAGGTTTCAGGTACCTGTGGTGGCGACATCGTGGTGGTTCGAGTCCACTCAGCCGCACCATCTCTCTCAGCAAATGTTGGGAGTTTATCCATCGACGCCCGCATTTTTCCAGCACCATCGCGAGCTCTCGATGTGGACCGGGGGCCATCAAGGGAGTTTCCTGTTTTCGCCCGGGCGCTCCTCGGTTAGAAGGCTGGTATGTTAGGTTTTCCCTCCCTTACAAAGCTGCTGGTTCTCGCCGCCATCGTGCTGGCTGTCTGGTATGGCTTCAAGCTCATTGGGCGCCTTGACGCTCAGCGGAAGCTGCAGGCGAAGCAGCAGGAACGCGCTGCCGCGGCCGGGCGCGCGACCGCTGTTCCGGATGCAGAAGAGATGATCGCTTGTGCGGCCTGTGGAGCCTATGTTCCGGCGCGCTTGGCGGGCAACTGCGGCCGCGCCGACTGCCCCTACTGATCAAGGCTTATCAGCTGGTGGCCTCAATCCTGGGTCGGGCAGGGGGAGCGCAGGTAGCCGTGGGCTAAGAGATCGTCGAGAGTCTCGCAGCTCGAGCCCAAAGCATCTACATGATTTGCAACCCACGCCATGGCGAGAGCCGCGAGAAAGAGGTCATTGGCGCAGAGGCGTTCGCAGGCGTGGCCATTCTTCTGTGCCTGGGCCAGGAATTCTTCGGTCAGGCTCGTGACTTTCTGGCAGGAAACAGCCAGGGGGGACTGCTCCTCCTTAATCGCCGCCAGTACCGGGGCAGGAAGTCCGTTAAAGGTGCGCAGGTAGGTCTGGAGCGCCTTAAGCCAAGCTTGCAAGGCTGCCGCAGGATGATGTAGTACACGCGCGGCCTCCGCTGCTGCCAACAGCTGCTCTTGGCTCTTGCGCAAGGTCGCTGCAAGTAGAGCGTCCCGGGTCGGGAAGTGTCGGTAAAGAGTGCCGGACCCGACACCAGCTCCCTTGGCGATATCTTCCAATGACGCATCAATGCCTCGGGCAGCGAAGTGTTGCGCGGCCGTATTCAGGATGCGATCACGATTTCGCTGCGCATCCGCCCGCAACGGGGGCACATCTTGAACCACTGCTATCGCTAACCTCTCCCGTTTCCATTCCAAAGATGCATACCGTCTTTGCTCGTGCGAACAAGCAGCACTTGACCTATATGCCCTCTGCCTCCATACCTCGTCAAGAAACCGGAGGCTGCCCCCGTTTAGGCCGGGTCCGCCGGATCTGGTGCCGGGCGTGGAGCAAGAGCCCGAGGGGAAGGGAAAAAAGCACGATGTCGGTCCTCGATCACATTGGCGTGGGCGGATGCAAGGGTATCCGGCTGTTACCAAAGCCATTGCGCAGCGCCTTTGGCCGAAAGCGTTCTGGCAGGAACTGGACGGCAATGGCCGCAGCCGGGTTGCTCGCGGTCGGCCTCAGTGCTTGCGGCCAGTCGGAAGGCTCTGGCGAAGCTGCTCCCACGATGCCTCCGTCGGCAGTGAGCGTGGTGCAAGTGGCCCCGGATGCCATTCCAATGGTGACGGAGCTGCCCGGGCGGGTCGCGCCCACTCGTATCGCAGAAGTTCGCCCCCGCGTTTCTGGCATCATCGTGGAAAGGGTCTTCACCCAGGGCAGCCATGTTGAGGAAGGAGATGTCCTCTACCGGATCGATCCGGAGCCTTTTCGCGTCCAGGTCACCAGCGCGGAAGCGACATTGCAGCGGGCGAAAGCGGTGCAGCTCCAGGCGCGCCAGCAGGCCGATCGGCAAAGGGAGTTGCGCGAGCGTCAGGTCACCAGCGCCCAGCAGTACGATGACGCCATCGCCCTTCTGGCGCAGGCCGATGCCGACGTCGCTGCGGCCGAAGCGGGACTGGCGGCGGCTCGGCTCAATCTGGATTATGCCGAGGTAAAGGCCCCGATCACGGGCCGCATCGGTCGGGCACTTATTACCGAGGGTGCGTTGGTCGCGGCCAATGCGCCGGAAAACCTTGCCACCATTCAGCAACTGGATCCGATCTATGTGGACTTCACCCAGTCGGTGAACGAGTTGCTGCAGCTTCGGCGGATGTTGGCGGCCGGTGAGTTGGTCAGTCCGGCGCCAGGGGAGGCGCGGGTGTTGCTGCGCTACGATGACGGCACAGAGTATGCGCATGCGGGACGGCTTCTGTTCAGCGAGGTGACGGTCGACGAGACCACTGGCCAAGTCACCATGCGCGCCGAATTCCCTAACAGCGACGGCGAGCTTTTGCCCGGCATGTACGTGCGCGCCGTGCTGGAGCAAGGGGTTCGCAACCACGCCCTGGCTGTCCCCCAACAAGCCGTTCAGCGCGATGCACAAGGTTCCGCTCAGGTCTTCGTGGTCAAGGATGATGACACCGTGGAAGTGCGAACCGTGCGTCTAGGCCCGGCCGTTGGGCAAAGGTGGGTGATCGAGGAAGGCCTGAACCCGGGCGAGCGGGTCGTGGTCGAGGGCTTTCAGAAAATAGGTCCTGGCGTACAGGTGGTGGCTTCGGATTGGGCGCTTGCCGAAGCGTCCACCATGAGCGACGGCCAACCGCCTCAGGCGGAATAAAAAAAGGGTAAGGGGACCGCGCGTGCCTCAGTTCTTCATCAACCGACCTGTCTTCGCATGGGTCGTGGCGATCTTCATTATGCTGGCCGGCTTGCTTGCCGTGCCTTTTCTGCCTGTGTCGCAATATCCCGACGTAGCGCCGCCCCAGATTTCGATCAACACGACCTATCCTGGCGCGACGCCGGAAGAAATCTATCAGAGCGTCACGCGACCAATCGAAGAAGAACTGAATGGGGTCGAGGGACTGATCTACTTCGAATCCACCTCAGACTCATCTGGCTGGATTGACATTACGGCAATTTTCGCGCCCGGCACGGATCCCAACGACGCTTCGGTCGAAGTTCAGAACAGCATACGTCGCGTGGAGCCGCGCTTGCCGCGGATCGTGACCCAGCAGGGGCTGCAGGTACAGAAGGCGAGCTCCTCCTTCCTGATGGTGGTCGCACTTACCTCCACCGACGGCTCCTTCGATGTGGTTGAACTGGGCGACTACCTCAGCCGCAACGTGCTCGGCGAGATCCGCCGCATCGACGGCGTCGGCCGTGCGCAGCTCTTTGCCACCCAGCGCGCCATGCGCGTCTGGATGGATCCGGACAAGATGGTGGGGCTGAACCTTACGGCTGGCGACGTGATCGCTGCGATTGAAGCGCAGAATGCGCAGGTGGCTGCCGGGCGTATCGGTGCTCAGCCGACGCCGACAACGCAGCAGATTTCTGCCGGAGTCCTGGTCAAGGGGCAGCTGACCTCTCCCGAAGAGTTCGGGGCGATCGTTCTGCGGGCTAATCCGGATGGCTCCACCGTGCGGCTGCGAGACGTCGCGCGGATCGAAGTAGGCGCGGAAGACTACAATTTTTCGACCCGCCTCAACGGCCAACCCAGCGCGGGCATCGGCGTTCAGCTTTCGCCTACGGGCAATGCGATGGCTACCTCGACAGCGGTACAGGAAAAGATGGAAGAGCTGGCGCAGTTCTTCCCGGCGGGCCTCGAGTACACCATTCCCTACGACACCAGCCCCTTCGTAAAGGTTTCGATCGAGAAGGTGATCCACACGCTCATTGAAGCCGTGGTCCTCGTCTTCTTGGTCATGTTCCTCTTCCTGCAGAGCTTCCGCTACACCTTCATCCCCACGCTGGTGGTTCCCATCGCCTTGCTCGGCACCTGTGCCGTCATGCTGGCAACCGGCTTCTCCATCAACGTTCTCACCATGTTCGCGATGGTGCTCGCGATCGGTATTCTCGTCGACGACGCGATCGTGGTGGTTGAGAACGTCGAGCGTGTGATGGCCGAGGAAGGCTTGCCTCCGAAAGAGGCGACGCGGAACGCCATGAAGCAGATCACGGGCTCCATCATCGGGATCACCCTGGTGCTGACCGCCGTCTTTATTCCCATGGCTTTCTTCCCCGGCGTGGTGGGCCTGATCTACCGCCAGTTCAGCCAGAACATGGTGGTCTCGATCCTCTTTTCCGGTTTCCTCGCCCTGTCCTTAACACCGGCACTTTGCGCAAGCTTCCTGAAGCCTATTCCTAAAGGGCATCACGAGAAGAGGGGCTTCTTCGGCTGGTTCAACCGCGGCTTCAATCGCACTTCGCGCGGATACGAAAGTCTGGTGGGAAGAATCGCCCGACGGTCGGGCCGCTTCATGGTGATCTACCTTGCTCTGCTGGTGGGGCTAGGATGGGCCTTCTTGCAGCTGCCCTCGTCCTTCCTTCCGAACGAAGATCAGGGGTTCATCATCGTCGACATGCAGGCCCCGTCGGAAGCGAGCCCCTCTCGCTTGCAGGAGGTGATCTACCAGGTCGAGGAGATTTTCTGGGCCGAAGAAGCCGTGGATCGAACCTTCATGATCAGCGGCTACAGCTTTTCCGGCACCGGCCAGAATGCCGGCCTGGCCTTCGTGAACCTGAAGGATTGGAGCGAGAGGGATGCTGAGAATTCTGCAACAGCCATTGCCAATCGGGTGAACGGCGCCTTCATGGGCATCAAGGACGCGATCGCCTTTGCCCTTTCTCCTCCGCCCATCCAGGGCTTGGGCAGCACCAGTGGCTTCACCTTCCGTCTGCAGGACAGGGCCGGTTTGGGGCAGGCGGCGCTTGCAGCAGCCCGTGACGAGCTGCTCGCCGCTGCCGCACAGAGCGAAGTGGTGACCGGCCTGCGGGTGGAAGGCATGCCGGATGCGGCGCGGATCAATCTGGTCATCGATCGAGAGAAGGCCAACACCTTTGGTGTAACCTTTGCCGACATAAACACCACGATCTCTGCCAACTTCGGGTCGAGTTACGTAAACGATTTCCCGAACGCCGGGCGGATGCAGCGGGTTACGGTCCAGGCCGATGCTCCCCGCCGCATGCAGACCGACGACCTCCTCGCCCTCAATGTGCGCAATGTGCATGGTGGTATGGTGCCGCTGTCCGCCTTCGCCAGCATTGAGTGGGAAAAGGGACCGACTCAGGTGGTGGGCTATAACGGCTATCCTTCGGTCCGGATCAGCGGTGAGGCTGCTCCCGGTTACTCGTCAGGCGCCGCGATCGAGGAAATGGAAAGGCTGGCCACGCAGCTTCCGGACGGGTTTGGTTACGAGTGGACCGGGCAATCCCTGCAGGAGATTCAGTCTGGTTCGCAGGCACCCTTCCTTATCGGCCTTAGCATTATCTTCGTGTTTCTCCTGCTCGCCGCTCTTTATGAAAGCTGGTCCATTCCCTTCTCGGTGATGCTGGTGGTGCCGCTGGGCGTCATGGGCGCGGTAGCGGCCGTGATGCTCCGGGACATGCCGAACGACGTCTACTTCAAGGTTGGCTTGATCGCGATCATCGGGCTTTCGGCGAAGAACGCGATCCTGATCATCGAGTTTGCCAAGGATTTGCGTGAGGAAGGGAGGTCGCTGCTGGAAGCGACGACAGAAGCCGCGCGCATGCGGTTTCGGCCTATCATTATGACCTCTCTGGCCTTCACTTTGGGGGTGACCCCATTGGCAATCGCCACGGGCGCAAGTGCGGCCAGTCAGAACGCAATCGGCACGGGTGTGTTGGGTGGAATGATTTCCGCAACGATCCTGGCGATTTTCTTCGTCCCCGTGTTCTTCGTCTTCGTAATGAAGATGATGCCCGCGCGGAGGCTGATCGAAGAGGGCGAAAAGGCGCAAGCGAAGGACGCTCAGGCGCCGGCCGAGTAAAGGTCGGTCGCCTTTGCTGGATCCGAGCGGGTCGCGCAACTTGATTATAAGCCGCACGGGTTCTAGGTTCGCCGAGCCTTAATTTTGCAGTGCAACCAAGCAGTCGCCAATGCCCAAATCACGCGCCAGTAGGGAGACCTGCTTTCAATCGATCATCCTGAGGTTGCAGTCCTATTGGGCGGCTCAGGGATGTGTGATTTTGCAGCCCTACGACATAGAGGTCGGCGCGGGAACCTTCCATCCCGCCACTACCCTGCGCTCACTGGGCCCGCATCGCCATTGGAACTGTGCCTACGTGCAGCCATCGCGACGCCCCACCGATGGTCGCTATGGCGACAATCCCAATCGGATGCAGCACTACTACCAGTACCAAATGCTGATGAAGCCCTCCCCGGCGAACATCCAGGAACTCTATCTGGGCTCCTTGACGGCCATCGGGATCGATGCCCGAGAGCACGATATCCGTTTCGTTGAGGACGATTGGGAAAGCCCGACCCTGGGGGCCTGGGGGCTGGGCTGGGAAGTGTGGTGCGACGGCATGGAGGTGACGCAGTTCACCTATTTCCAGCAGGTCGGCGGCATCGACTGCAACCCGGTCCCGGTAGAACTCACCTACGGTCTCGAGCGTCTCGCCATGTATGTGCAGGGCATCGATCGGGTGTACGATCTGGACTGGGACGGAGTGCCTCTGGAACAGGGCGGCAAGAGCTATGGAGACGTCTTCCTCCAGGCCGAACGCGAGTTTTCAGCCTTCAACTTCGAGCACGCCGGCACCGAGCGTCTGCTTCGCCATTTTCAGGATGCCGAGCGGGAGTGTCACCATCTGCTGGAGCAGCGTCTTCCGCTACCGGCCTATGACAATTGCCTCAAAGCCAGCCATCTCTTCAATCTACTCGATGCGCGCGGGGTGATATCGGTGACCGAGCGCCAAGCATACATCGCCCGAGTCCGCGCCCTGGCCAAGGCCTGTTGCGAGTGTTGGGTCGCCGTGAGTCCGGAGCATTTGGAGAGCTGCGGTGGCTGAGTTGCTATTTGAAGTACTCTCGGAAGAAGTGCCGGCGCGCATGCAAGCGCGAGCGAAGGATGAACTCGAGAGGCTGGTGGCGGAGAAGCTAAAGAGTGCCGGGCTCGCTTACGAGCGCCTCAACACTTTCGTGACGCCTCGCCGGCTTAGCCTGGTGGTAGAGGGCTTGCCGGAACGCCAGCCGGACATCTCTGAGGAGCGCAAAGGTCCCAAGGAGGGCGCGCCGGAGCGCGCAATCGAAGGCTTCATGAAGGGGGCCGGCCTTACCTCACTTGCGGAGGCGGAGTTGCGAGAGACGCCAAAGGGGCGTTTTTATTTTGCAGTTCGCCACATAAAGGGGCGAGAGACCCGCAACGTGCTGCCGGAGATTCTGGTTGAGGTGCTGCGCGCTTTCAGCTGGCCCAAGTCGATGCGCTGGGGGGAGAGCGATTTCCGTTGGGTTCGCCCAATCCAGAACCTTCTGGCGGTTTTTGGTGGAGCGGTGCTGGAGGGAGGCCTTTCGCTCGCGGAGAATGAGCAGCTTCAATTTAAAGACAGCACCGTCGGGCACCGCTTTCTGGCGCCGGATCGCTTCACCGTGCGCGGATTTGACGATTATCGCGCGCAACTGGAGGAGCGTTATGTGCTGCTTGAAGCTGACATGCGGCGCAAGCGTATCGTCGAGCAGTGCTCGCAGCTGGCCCACGAGGCAGGGCTTGCGGTGCAGCCGGACAGCGCACTTCTGGACGAGGTTGCCGGCCTGGTAGAATGGCCCTGTGCGCTGATCGGGAAGATACCCGGGGAACTCATGTCTTTGCCGCCAGAGGTGTTGACTACCTCTATGCGCAGTCACCAGCGCTATTTCTCGATGGTGAAGCCAAGCGGCGATCTTGCCGATCGCTTTATCGTGGTAGCGAATATGGATGCCCCGGCCGGCACGCCCCTGGCCGCCACCATCGTGGCCGGCAACGAGCGTGTCCTGCGCGCCCGCCTGGCGGATGCGGTCTTCTTTTGGGATCAGGACCAAAAGGAGAGCCTGGAGGCACGGGTGCCTGCGCTGCAGTCGATTGTCTTTCACGCCAAGCTGGGAAGCCTCGCCGAAAAAGCCATGCGGATGGCAGTATTGGCGCGTCGCATGGCTGACTACGTGGGGGCAGATCCCAGGGAAGCAGATCGAGCCGCCATGCTTGCCAAAGCCGACTTGACCACTGGGATGGTTGGCGAGTTTCCGGAGTTGCAAGGCATCATGGGGCGCTACTATGCCCTGCACGACGGTGAAAGTCCGGATGTCGCCACGGCCATTGCAGAGCACTATGCGCCTTTGGGCCCGAGTGATACCTGTCCCGTCGCGCCTCTCTCTGTCGCAGTGGCTCTCGCCGACAAGCTCGATACCCTTGCCGGCTTTTGGTCCATTGGGGAAACGCCCACCGGGTCGAAAGACCCCTATGCCTTACGCCGGGCGGCGCTCGGCATCATCCGACTCATCGTCGAAAACAAGCTCCGCGTGCCCTTGGCGACTGTCGTTGCCGAGGCGGCGGCACAGATATTAAACGAACTCAAGTTGCGTGAGCAGTTGGAGCCAATCCGCGCCCTTGATCAACTGGTGAAGGATGGCGGCGGAGGCGAGCGACTGGTTGAGGTAGAAGCGTCCTTGCTGGAAAGGCTGGACGTTTCCGAGGTCGATGAGGAGCGTGTACGTTTTGTCGTTAATGCTCTCCTGAGCTTTATTGCCGACAGGGTTAAGGTCGTGCTGCGCGAACAGGGCGTCCGCCATGACCTCGTAACGGCGGTCTTCCGCCTCGGCGGCGAGGACGACCTGGTGCGCTTGCTGGCGCGGGTCGAGGCTTTGAACAAGTTTCTCGATAGCGAGGCGGGGGCGAACCTCCTCGTCGCTTACCGGCGTGCCGCCAACATCGTACGCATCGAGGAAAAGAAGGACGGGCGGCGCTACCAAGGAGCAGCAGATCCGAGCTCTATGGTTGCTGCCGAGGAAAAGAACCTTCATCAAGCTCTTCTGACGGCCGAGCGGCAGGCTGCCGCCGCCCTGGAGGAGGAGGATTTCACTGGAAGCATGGAAGTGCTCGCTCGTCTCAGGGAACCTGTTGATAACTTTTTCGCTCAGGTTACCGTCAATGCCGATGACCCGGCATTACGAGCGAACCGCCTGGCATTGCTTTCGCAAATTGGAGCGACCCTGAATCGGGTTGCGGACTTCTCGGCGATCGAGGGTTAAGCAGAGGCTGGAATGGAATGTGAGCCGCGGCACTGCCGCGATTCACCCCGGACAATGAAACTCCCACGTGCTTGCCCAGGTGAGGCAGGTTGCACTTGGATCTAAGGAGGCAAACGGCGGTATGAGCAAGTGGGTCTACAGCTTTGGTGGCGGTGACAGTGAAGGGAACGCTGAACTGCGTAACCTTCTGGGAGGGAAGGGCGCCAACCTCGCAGAGATGGCGTCGATCGGACTGCCTGTACCTCCTGGATTTACCATCACCACTGAGGTCTGCACTCACTTCACCAAAGGCGGCAGCTATCCTGAAGAGCTTGACGCGCAGGTTCGCCAGGCGCTTGCCAAGGTAGAGGAGATAACCAGGGCCCGCTTTGGTGAAACTGCAAACCCGCTCCTCGTGTCGGTGCGATCAGGCGCGCGCGTATCCATGCCGGGAATGATGGATACGGTGCTGAATCTGGGTCTTAACGACGAAACCGTTCAGGGCCTGGCTACGCGAAGTGGTGACCCTCGTTTTGCCTTCGACAGCTATCGGCGCTTCATTCAGATGTATGCCAACGTGGTTCTGGGCGTAGAGCATCATCTCTTTGAAGAAGCCCTGGAACTGGCGAAGGACGACAAGGGTGTGTCCCTGGACACCGAGCTGGACGCCGAGGATTGGCAGCAGCTGATCGAGCGCTACAAGGCCATCGTCGTCCAGGGTACCGGCGCGCCTTTTCCACAGGATCCTCAGGACCAGCTGTGGGGCGCGATCGCAGCGGTTTTCAAGTCCTGGACCAACCAGCGCGCCGTGACCTACCGCCGCCTGCATCATATCCCTGAAGAATGGGGAACGGCGGTCAACGTACAGGCGATGGTGTTCGGCAACATGGGTGAAGACTGTGCCACAGGGGTAGCCTTCACCCGTGATCCCTCGACGGGCGAAAACCGTTTCTATGGCGAGTATCTGGTCAACGCTCAGGGTGAGGACGTGGTCGCCGGTATTCGCACGCCTCAGTCGATTACCATTCGTGGCCGTGAGGAGCAGGGTTCGGACCTGCCGTCCATGGAAGAGGTGATGCCCGAGGTCTTCGAGCAGCTTTGCGAGGTACGTTCGCTGCTGGAGAAACATTATCGCGAGATGCAGGACATAGAGTTCACGGTGCAGTCCGGCACCCTCTATATGCTCCAGACTCGCAGCGGTAAGCGAACCGCCAAGGCAGCACTGAAGATCGCCGTCGATATGGTAGAAGAGGGGCTGATCGAGGAAGCCGAAGCGGTGCGGCGCGTCGATCCCATGTCACTCGATCAGCTTCTGCACCCAACTCTCGATCCCAATGCTCCACGTACCGTCATTGCACGTGGGCTTCCTGCGTCGCCCGGGGCGGCCTCCGGCGAAATCGTCTTCTCGGCGGACAAGGCCGAGGCGGCGGCGCAGGAGGGGCGCAAGGTCATTCTTTGCCGAGTTGAGACCAGCCCAGAGGATATTCATGGCATGCACGCCGCGCAGGGCATCCTGACGACCCGGGGCGGCATGACCAGTCACGCGGCCGTGGTGGCGCGGGGCATGGGACGCGCCTGCGTCGCAGGCGCCGGAGAACTGCGCATCGACTATCGGGCGGCTGTTCTGCGCGCCGGCGACCAGGAGCTGAAAGAAGGCGAAGTCATCACGCTGGACGGAAGTACCGGCGAGGTGATGCTAGGTGAAGTCGCGACGGTTCAGCCGGAGCTCACCGGTGATTTCGCAAAGCTCATGGAGTGGGCCGACCGCATCCGCCGGCTGAAGGTACGCACTAACGCCGAGACACCTCTGGACTGTCGCACGGCCATCAAGTTCGGTTGCGAAGGCATCGGTCTCAGCCGCACGGAGCATATGTTCTTCGATGCCGATCGCATCGTGGCGGTGAGACAGATGATCGTGGCCGAAGACGAAGCAGGACGTCGGGCAGCTCTCGCCAAGCTTCAGCCGATCCAGAAGCAGGACTTCAAAGAGATCTTTACGATCATGAAGGGGCTTCCGGTCACCATCCGTCTGTTGGATCCGCCGCTTCACGAGTTCCTGCCCCACGGTGAACAGGAAATTCGTGAGGTCGCCCAGGCAGCTGGGGTGTCGGTCGAGCGAGTCCGCCAACGGATGCTCAAGCTGGAGGAAAGCAATCCCATGCTCGGCCATCGCGGCTGCCGCTTGGGGATCACTTATCCTGAAATCTATGAGATGCAGGCCAGAGCCATCCTCGAGGCGGCAGTTGAAGTCCATAAGGAGAGCGGCGAAACGGTTCAGCCGGAGATCATGATCCCGCTTGTTGCCCTGCGCCGTGAGTTCGAGATCCTGAAGGAACTCGTCGACAGCGTGGCGAAGGAGACCATGGAAGCGGCGGGTGTGGAAATCGCTTATCTCGTCGGCACCATGATCGAACTGCCCCGATCTGCACTGAGAGCGGCCGAAATCGCTGAAACGGCAGAGTTCTTCTCCTTCGGGACGAATGACCTCACCCAGACGACCTATGGGGTGTCTCGCGATGATGCGGGGACCTTCCTGCCAATTTATGAAGCACGCGGCATTATTCCCCGCGACCCCTTCGTGACACTTGATCAGGAGGGTGTCGGGGAACTGGTCAAGATCGGGGCCGAACGAGGGCGGTCGGTTCGCCCCGACATCAAGCTGGGCATTTGCGGCGAGCATGGCGGCGACCCGGATTCGGT
>Ga0079223_10001049_pt1 | contig 15802 bp, 7 predicted proteins | sample Stecom2011_FD_75072 | JGI IMG/M metagenome (GOLD analysis project Ga0079223, IMG submission 75072) | Agricultural soil microbial communities from Utah to study Nitrogen management - Steer compost 2011 | ecosystem: Environmental > Terrestrial > Soil > Agricultural land | place: USA: Utah... | reverse complement strand
TCATTTTAACTTTTGAGTAGTGTCTAGCGTAATAAAACAACCAGCCAAATACCAATATAAAGTGCACTCCTGCATGCAAGATCTTATCCACTCCAACAAACGTTTGTATACGTATGGAAGGGATGCTAGAGCTTGGCATTAAAAAAGCAATCGTTGCGACTATTGTAAATAATAATACCGCTAGAAGTATGTTTCTAGGACGCAATAGCTTCTTTATATGCATCTGCTGTAAGTAGCGTCTCAATTTCGTCTGGATTGCTAAACTTTATTTTAATCATCCATCCGTCTCCATAAGGATCCGTATTCACCAACTCTGGCTCATCTTCTAATTGCTCGTTAAACTCCACTACTTCTCCTGTAAGGGGCATAAACAAGTCCGAAACGGTCTTTACAGCTTCTACAGTACCAAACACCTCATCTTTATCCAATGTTTCGTCTTCCGTATCTACGTCCACATAAACAATATCTCCTAACTCGCCTTGAGCAAAATCGGTTACACCTACGGTAGCTATATCGCCCTCTATGCGAATCCACTCATGGTCTACTGTGTACTTTAAATCTTTTGGTAAATTCATGTCTATTAAGTTTAAATTTATATTATCTATTTTAATTTCCAAATATATATCGCAAAGTCAGTCCACTACGAATAGTAGTTTGCGGGAATGCTGTAGATATAGCGTACTCCGAGAAGGTGTGATCGTAATAGAACAACACCGTAAAACTATCGGTCAACGCATAATCTGCTGTAAACTGCAACCCATATATAGTTTGTCCTGCGGTGGTTTGGTTATTTGCAATATCTAAATAACGAATAATCGTTTTATTATCTCTACGTGAAAAATCTAATTTAAAATTCAAGTCGCTGCGCAATACTCGTTGCTCTCCAGCAAAGTTTGTAGCTATTCTTAAGTCCCTAATACGATACCCCATTCCAACTATTATCTCATTCCCTTGCACTTCGGTAAGAAGGTTATTTGCAAAGCTTAATGATAGAGCACGGTCTTTACGATATTCCGCCATAATACTAATATCGTTTTTCATTTCGAAATCCACTTTTGCCAATGGCGTGAACTGCTCGGTTAGGTTTACGTTTCCAATCATTGTTTTAACCTTGAAGTTACCGTTTTGGGTGGTAGCTTCTGGATTGTTGGTGTCGTAATCCAGGTTTGTTTGAAACTGATTTATAGTATAGGCAGCTCTATATCCATGGTGTATAGAGAATCGATTAAAGTTCTGTTTGAACCAGTCTAAGCGCATTAACCCGGTGTATTTAACATCCCAGTTTGGCAATGGCACGTTTCGCAAGAACCCTGTTTTTTCTTTTGTAGGGCTTGTGCCTCGATAAGCGGATAAGAAAGCAGGCAATAATACATCCTGGCTAGTTTTTCCAAATCCTACAGGGAACCCATCTTCATCTACAGGGAAGTTGGTTGTTCCGTAATGTTCCTCTGCCAATTTATTAGCTACTACAAGTCGGTTGTTTTTAAAGTCCTCGAAAGGTACCGAGTTATTAATCCCACTGCTCTTAAATGCTGTTCCTATGAGGATGGTACTGATATTAAAATTCCCATAAGTATTTGGCGTTAAAGATTGATACCTACCGTTGTCTACCATAAAGTTTTCCGATAAACTCTCGGAGTGAATTCGGTTTGCATTCAAATCAATCGTCAAGTCTGGCAACAGCTCCACGTTTGCTTGAATATCTAACTGTTTATCCAACACCTGTGTAAATTGATCATTGAACTCCGGGAATAAAGTCAACCATCCTCTACGAGCCGCTTCGTGGCGAATATCCGACTGACTACCGAAGATGAATCCTGTACTAGGCTTTAATGTTCCTGCTACCCCTACTTTTGGCAAATATCCAGGCAAGTACGTTCCTCTATTTTCTTGGTAGTTAAAGGTTAGCCTACGAAGGGAAGTAAGCACAGTAACCAATGCGTTATACGATCGCTCTCCAGCGCTTAAACCACTACCGCCATCTCGCCCTCTTGAGGCAATGTCTTGCGCTGTGGAACCATCGCTACGAGCAAATGTATTGGCTTGCGCGGCGCGATTATCATCCGTTGTACGATTGTCTCGCCCAGTTCTTGCATCATTGGGGCTTGTTTTTGCACCAGCCGCTCCTGTACTAGATGGACGTCTAGCAGCAGCGGAAGCCGTCTTTTTACGCAAACCTATATAATTATAGAACGAACGCATATTTAATTGCGAGTTGAAGCGGTGTGTGCTAGCATTCTGCACAGAATTACCCAAATTGTAATATTCGGTAGTACCACTCTCATCTGTAATAGCTAGATTTTCGTACATATCACTTCCTTTATTCCATTGGAAATCGCTGGTATAACTATATGTTCCACGAATAAAGGCCAAGAAAGGTATTTTATTAAACGGCACCTCATAATCTACTTGTAATGACTGGTAATGTTCGTTTGGCTCTCCTATATCAAAAAAGCCATCCCAAAGACCAATACTATTATCTACCACTCCCTCTTGATCTATGTAGTTCTTGACCACGCGGTGATTTGCAGAATTAAATCTGAATTTAAGGGATTTGGTCACGTCATAATTTATGGTGTACTGCCAGTCAAACAAATAGTTTCTTTGGTATAGCGTTGGCATTCCAATACTACCTGGAAGCAAGTCTACATCTCGCATTGTTTGCTCGTTATACTGACGAATAATATTTGAATTTGCATGAATAGAGGTTGGCAAATAATTTAGATTAAAATCTTTTATAGGCTTCCAATACTTTCCTGTAAATATGGAGTCGTTTTTACGGAATGGCTCCCAGCTACTCTTAGCAAAATTGTGAGAATAAGTTGCACCAGTGCGAACCGTCTGATCTAAGAAGCTTTCGATTTCATAGTCGCGATGGTCCACTTGGTTATAAGAGTAAGATAGTGTAAGGTTTTCCACATCGTAAATACGCGGCTCCTTATTTCCCTTTCTCTCTTTACGAACACCAATAAAGTTAATACTTTGTCTCAGTGTATAGTCTTCTGCCTGTTGTTTTACTCTTTTTCTTTCTTCTGGATCTTCTGTATTAGCCACACGAGTATCCAATTTTACATCTTGGTACTCTGGATCGTATTCCGGTGTGATTTTCTCTTCCGATCTACCATAATTAAATGGCAATTGAATGCCCCACTTCTCTGGGAGTAATTGTCCAAGATTCACATCGGTAACCACATCGTACTGCTTTACATCTTCTTGATCTCTCTGGTTTGGTCCAGATTCCAAAGATCCAAAGCCTACTGTACTTCTTCCGCCAGTGGCAGTCACTGTAGCAAAGTCGGCAAGGTTAGCATCGACTGTTGCCACTGCAGCCCACCCCCCTTTGTTTTCCAATTCGGAAAGACGCAACTCGTTAAACCATACCTCTCCACTAATTCTATGGGCGGTTTTATTTCGTAAGCCCAACATGATTACACGCACATCGCCAAAGCTCGGATTTCCTTTAACCCCTACTTTCATCTGATTTCCTCCACTGCTACCTCCTAATTCTTGTTCGTCGAAAAAGGTTGCTTCTGTCGGATCTATATTAGGATTTCCTAAAACCCTTGTTTTTGCCTCTTGCAGCAAGTGCAGCGGTAAATTCAATCGGTTTTCGTAAGGCCACACCTGATCTGGCGAGTTGCTTCCAAACTCTGTTGGGTGAAGTGGTATTTGTACTTCATAATAACTATCGGTTAAGTCATTACCCATTCGGATAAAAGCTACCATATCGCCATTGTCCAATGCGGTTTCATTCACTATAGACTCTGCGTGTATAAACATCTCTAGATTTTTATACTGCCGCATGTCTACATTAAAGTTTTTATACACCCCACGGCCATCATTTGGCTCTAAGCCTCTTACTCGTAGAGATAATGCTCGTTCGTTCTCTCTAATAATGTCGTTGTTGTGATTGTACTGCTCTCTATAAACTCCCGGAGGCATAACATAGTTGATAGGCTCTCTATTTTCGTTTTCTTCGATACTAACCGTTCCGCTTTCGAAAGAAGTACTTCCGAAGTTTGGATCATTAGCATCTTTATCGATAGCCTTCTGGAATCTACGGTAGTCTCCTCGAACTAGCTCTAGGGTTCCAAATCGCAATACCGTGTTTTGTGCGAACTCCGATAGATACATCCGCATAAAGCGCATGTTTTCAAATCCTGAAATTCCTCCTATAGCGTTGTCATATTCGCTAATAGGCACTTTAAATTGCACCCAACGAACGGGTATTTCACGATTATCATCGGTAGTAACCGTCAATTCTTTCACATCATTAATGTGGTTATTATTGTCGGGATTCATACCTGGAAATAGTTTTATATCGTACTCGTAATAACTATTTACCGTGTTCATTGTATTGTCGCCATTTACATCTTCTGTATCTGGTCTAGTAGTACTCCCTCTGTTGCTATTTCCAACTGCTACCGGAGAGTTTCCGTCCGTACCATTATAGTTCAAGTATCGCTCTAGAACGCCTCCACTTGCTTGAAGGTAATACTCATAGTTATCGCCCGATGGATCACTCAATCCAGCAAAAGCTGGATATTTTGCTGCCTCTTCGGCATCGCTAAGTCCGTCTAGTCCCACGTCCTGTCTTGCACGTACTTCTGGATCATTGCTAAATGCATATACCAAAGCTTGATTGGCAGGTACCTTTCCCCATTCTGTTGCAATAGTATTTGAAGTTCCGCCATCCTCTGGCAGTCCATTCTCATACTGCATTCTTCCATCTTTCAGAATGTCTTCGGAAATGTTTCCTAAGTTAAAACTAAGAGTTCCTCCGTTATTTTGAACATTCTCTGGATAAATAAACGGATCCTTTACCCAGAATTGAATGTACTCTACGTTGGAGCGCACAAAGTCGGAAGTAGACAAGCCTCTGGTTATTCCACCAAATCGATCTCTAGGATTGGGTAAATTATTTGTTCCGTTGGTTGCAGGGTTAAAGTTGTAAGGTCCTCTTTGGCCAGGATAATATGCTAAATCAAAAGTAAACAAAGCATGGGATTGTCCCTGAATAATATCTTGGTTTGGAAATACCTCATCCCGAAATACACGCCGTGTAAACGGACTGGAAACATCCTCACTATTCAGTTCACTTGGTCGCCCACCGCCATAGAACACGGGATCGATGGCATACCAGGCTAATTTTGCTCGATTGTAATTGTACTCTAGGTTGTTATTTTCTACTTCTCCTCCAAAGCCTACTGGTGTACTTGCCAGGTGCCAAGATTGAGGCGACATTAGGTCGATTGAGGTTTGTGAAGCTTCGAAATCATCGATATAGGAAGTTGTTTTCCCATCGAAATTAGAAACTTTAGGAGAATTTGGTAGTAGGTATGCAAACTCCCCACGTAAAGACACGTACGACTCTACGTCTGTATCAATATTAGGAAGCTTATTTACAAGCCTTGTTAAGAACGGTGCTTCTGTAGAAAACACGGTTTGCACTCCAAATATGGAGTTGTTTACCGATTCTCCATTATAAGCAGATTTTTGTGTCATTGGGCGCTCATTCATATTTAGATAAGTACCCCCAATCATAAAGTTCTTATTGAATTGATGTTCGAGATGCAAACCAGTAAAACGACGGGTTTGTCGGCCAAAGGTATTATTGTTCTCGGTAGAGATATTAATCGGTGTCTTGGAGTTTGCCAAGGATGGATCTAATATATGCACCCTACCAGTCTGATAGTTAACCGTGTAATCTATCCCTTCTGCCAAAGTCCTTCCTCCAGCAGTAACTCGCACGGAACCCTGTGGCACATTGGCCGCTCCAATAGGAATTCCATCGGAATCGGTAGACCTATAGGTACCTCTTAATTGAAATTTATTCTTTTCGCTTTGCTGCTGTTCTGCTTCTATTTTGGTATTGCGATACAGGCTATAGAATACATATTTATTTTGGTTGGCGTTGTAGGTTTGTGGCAACGCATAGTCTTCCGCCCCGCCATCGCTACGAAGCTTTTCGAATAAGTACTCTCCAAATGGTTCTACACTTGGGAAGATAATCGCCCCGTTTTCTCTATCGACAGTAATCCCAGGCACAAAGTCAAAGAATCCATCTCCGCCTTCTTGCGGATCGTTATTGTAGTTTAGCCTATCTACGTTAAATACGCGCAACAGAGGAGTTTCTGCAACATCTTCTGGTAAAGCTACTGCTGGGTATTGCGTAGTTCCAGCTGCAGGTTTTATATAGTTAATCGGTGATGGATCGGTGTAGACTATATTTAACTTAAAGTCCTCTCTCTCTAAATCAAAAGCTCCTAATGGGTAAATATTCTTCATCATCAAGTCCCAAACCGGCTCCTGTACACTGGTAAAGTTACTTCGAAGCATTTTTACCACAAGGTTCTGAGAAGAGTTTACGATTGGTTCTCCGCCTGGTTGGTTACCGGTATTTGCTAGTTCTCCTCCGGTATTATCTACCCCATCGTTAGAGAATTCCCCAACTTGGTATACCTTCCCTCCTCGAGTATACTGAAAAGATACTGCTAAAATTTCGTCATTTCGCAGGCGTTCATTTAAAGAGATATATCCGAGTTTAGGATGTAGACGGAACTCGTGTGCTTGTAAGTTTCTAGCATTTTCTAAAGTTGCATAGTCCATTCCATCACGCACACTCAAGCCTCCAAACCCGCTTTCTACTGAAGCTCTATCTCGAATATTATCATTTAAATAACTAGGTGCACTTCCGTTGATTCCAAATGGGTTGAACTTGTTGTTTTTATTATCTGGAGTAGCATTTGGCGTGGATTGAATAAAGTCAGCCGGCGGGTTTTGCAATCCAATATTTTCTAATTTTGATTCCCCAATATCTTGAACCGCTACTACGCTACGAATATTCTCGGTACGATTGGATCTATTGGTTACCCACACCTCCACTCTTGTAATTTCGATATTTGTATTTAAGAACGGATATTGCGATACCGCCTTGTCGTAATTATCTCTAAAATAATGTGCCAAGAAAAAGTGACGGTTATCGTCATAATCCATAGCATACATTTTAAAATCATTTACTGTAGCTCCTCCTTCTGCAATTACTGTTTGGGTTTCTGATTTTTGTTCTGAGAAAACGCCAGTAATTCGTGTTTTACCAAATTGAAGTTCTGTTTTAACTCCAAAAAGACTCTGTGCTCCTTGAATAAGGCTGCTATTCAGTGGCATACTAACATTTCCCACCTCGATACTCTGCACAATATCATCTTCGGTGGGCGCGTATTCTAATTTGATTTGGTTTTGAAAATCAAAGGTCGACTGTGTATCGTAATTTATATTTACATCTAATCGCTCTCCTACTTTTCCCATCATGCTCAAGCTGATTCGTTGGTCGAAATCAAAAGTAAAACTCTGTCTGTTTCTAGGAGAAAGAGAAGGGTTGTCTTGCTTGTTATATAGTATTCCTAAGTCTACCTCCACACTACCTTGTGGAATAATATCGATGGTATTTCCTCCAAAAATGGTCTCGAATAATTCCGACTTCACATAATACGTTGGCAATAAGTTACGCCTGTCGTCTTGCGAATCTGTTTTTCTTCCATCGGCGGCATCGATTTTCTGTTTAAAATAGGCCTGCATTTGTTGCTCTAACAGCATTTTATCATACTCCTCGGGAGTTAAGATCATTGGATAGGCAACAGAAAAATCGCCAATTTTTTGGGTATATATATACCTATCGATAATAGGGTCGTAGGTATACATCTCTTCTATAGAGGGAGGTGTAAGTAATTCAAGAGGCCTATTGGTATAGCTTGTTTTTGTACTGTCTTGCGCTAGGCCATAGTAGCCACCTGCTAAAAACAGTATTGCAGTTAATAAAAAGCCTAATACAGGGAGTTTTACTCGGTAATATTGTTTTTCCAAGATCTACAGTTTTTTTAATGCCAACTTAATGATTGCCTCGGCGGAAGCATCTGGGTTATCTTTTACAATTTGCTTACAAACTTTCTCTGCTTGTTTCCTTGCAAACCCTAAGGTTTCTAAAGCAGATAACGCTTCTTCTCTATTAGTATTGTTTGAATCGGTAGAAACCTCCTCCAAATCGTATATTTTTAGCACTTTATCCTTTAAATCTAGAACCATACGCTGTGCTGTTTTTGTGCCAATACCTTTTGCCGTTTTCAAGGTGTTGATGTCGTTTATTGCAATAGCTTCCACAATTTCTTGTGGCGTTAATGAGGACAACATCGTACGGGCTGTAGCCGCACCAATTCCAGATACACCAATCAACAAACGAAATACTTTTCGCTCCGAACGAGTGATGAACCCATATAATGAATGCGCGTCCTCACGTACTTGTAAGTGCGTGTACATCAATATATTTTCTGTGTCTGGTATTTGTGAGTAAGTCTGCATGGTAATATGCAAAAAATAACCCACCCCATTACAGTCAATTACAACATCTGTTGGATGTTTCTCTACCAGCCTGCCTTGAATATGCGAAATCATGATTGTATTTTATCGTACAAATATACTACAATTTACAACTTATCATAAATATTGGTTAAGTGATAAACAGTTTTATAGCTTCTCTATGCGTATCAACTTATATATGATTCTCACATACTTAGGTACTTAAGCAAAGATTCCAGCCTTCTCGCCAAACAATCACGAAAAAACAGCGGCATATCCTATGTATAAATCAATAAGTTAACAGTTTATTTTTATAATAGGATGCAAACAATTGTTTACAACACTTCTGATTAGTCACTAGATTCTAGGCTTTTAGAGCAAGCTTTTGGTTCAAATGAAGTGATTTTCGGACTTTAATTTCGTGAAACCGCTAAAAATAAAAATGAAAAAAGCCCTGATTTAATGGAATCAGGGCTATTGATTTGATTATTGATAGTCTATTCTTTATTTTGTTTTCTACGCATTTCTTTTTCTTGCGCATCTACTACAACCACAGCTACCATGCTTACCATTTCTTCTACAGACGCACCTAGCTGTAACAAGTGAATCGGCTTATGCATCCCTAGCATAATAGGTCCAATAGACTCCACATTATTGATTTCTTTCAACATCTTGTAGTTGCTATTTGCAGCTTCTAGATTTGGAAATATTAAAGCATTTACACTTTTGCCTGCTAGCTTAGAATGTGGAAAATTCTTTTGAATCAATTTTTTGTTTAAGGCAAAGTCTGCTTGCACCTCTCCATCTACTTTAATGTCAGGATAATTTTCGTGAAGTAGCTTTACGGCTTCCTGGACTTTCTCAACACCAGGAGATTTAGCAGATCCAAAGTTACTGTACGATACCATGGCAATAACTGGATCTAGCCCGAACATCTTCATGGTATAGTTTGTCATTTGTGCAATATCTACAAGATCTTGTGCGGTTGGATTGATGTTTACTGCGGTGTCGGCTATAAATAGCGGACCTTTTTTTGTCATCATCAAGTTAGCCGTAGCCACTTTATTTGTACCATGATGTTTACCTACAACTTGCAATGCTGGTCTTAACACCGACGCATACGCTCTGGTGTATCCAGAAATCATCCCATCGGCATCGCCCATTTGCACCATCATAGCTCCAAAATAGTTCCTATCTCGCATCAAGCGATTTGCATCGTATTTAGACACTCCTTTACGGTTACGTGCCAACCAATGCTCATGTGCATATTTATCTCGAAGTTCTTTCGACTTATCATCTGTTGGGTCTATTATTTCCACATCTGCATCGAATTCAATCTCTTGCATGTGGTTGCGAATCACATCTTCTCGTCCCAAAAGTACAGGAATAGCAATCCCATTTTCATGAGAAATCTGGGCTGCTTTTAGTACATCTAACTGATCTGCTTCCGCGAAAACCACTCTTTTTGCATTGGTACGAGCTTTATTAAGCAATAGTTTTATCAATTTGCTATCTTCTCCCATTCTAGCGCTTAGCTCATCTTCGTATTTAGCCCAGTCGGTTATCGTTATTCTTGCTACACCGCTTTCTATTGCCGCTCTAGCAACGGCCACTGGCACATGCGTTATTAAACGAGGATCGAATGGTTTAGGTATAATATATTCCCTGCCAAAAACCAATTTAGTTTCTCCGTAAGCGATATTTACTTGTTCTGGAACCGGCTCTTTTGCTAATGCCGCTAGGGCAAGAACCGCTGCCATTTTCATCTCTTCATTAATAGCTTTTGCACGAACATCGAGTGCACCACGGAAAATATATGGGAACCCCAATACATTGTTCACTTGGTTAGGATGATCACTACGACCTGTAGCCATGATGACATCCTCTCTAGTTCCTACTGCAAGCTCGTATTCAATCTCTGGATCGGGATTCGCCATGGCAAATACAATTGGATTATCGGCCATATCCAACAACATCTGAGGTGTAAAAATATTTCCGATCGATAAGCCTACAAAAACGTCTGCACCAACTATAGCGTCTGTTAATTCATGGACGTCTTTGCCGCTAGCAAACTCTTTCTTCTCTACGGATAAGTTCTCTCTATCGCTGCGGATTACTCCCTTACTGTCTAACATAACGATATTCTCTGGGCGAACGCCAGAAGCAATGTATAGTCTTGCACAGGAAACCGCCGCGGCACCGGCACCACTAATAACCACCTGAACTTCGCTCATTTTCTTTCCTGCTAACTCTACCGCATTCAACAAGGCTGCTGCTGAGATAATTGCGGTTCCGTGCTGGTCGTCGTGCATGACAGGAATATCCAGTTCTTCTTTTAGTCTACGCTCGATTTCAAAAGCTTCTGGTGCTTTTATGTCCTCGAGGTTTATTCCACCAAATGTAGGCGCCATGTTCTTCACCGTACGGATAAATTCCTCTGGATCGGTAACGTCTAATTCAATATCAAAAACGTCTATATCCGCAAAGATTTTAAACAGCAAGCCCTTCCCTTCCATTACGGGTTTAGATGCCTCTGGTCCTATATCGCCTAAACCTAACACGGCTGTACCATTGGTTATTACCGCAACAAGGTTCCCTTTACTTGTATATTTATAAACATTTTCTTTGTTTTTGGCAATTTCTAAGCAGGGTTCTGCTACTCCTGGGGAGTAAGCTAAGCTTAGATCTCGCTGTGTTGCGTATTTTTTAGTTGGGACAACTTCTATTTTTCCAGGCTTTGGTTTTGCATGGTACAAAAGCGCCTCTCTCCGCATCGATTCTTTCATTCTACTCATAAAATCTTGATTTTATTCGAACCGACAAATTTACGCTAGATAGTTGGTAATATAAAGGAATCGCAAAGGTATTTAGCCTCATAGCATAAAGCTAAGCAGTCTTAATTCAAGTAAAAAGAGATTATTAAGTAAGACAGAAGATTTACTTATCTGTGTCTTTTGATTTGGAAACAAAGTCAATGTTTCTAGTTAGGCCACTAAACTTGGTACGCTTAACAGCACTTTTACGAAATAAATCTTGGAATCGATCTTCGTCTAAAGAAATCCAATCTTCTTTTTTCATGGACAGCAAGTCTGGATGTGGATTGAATAACGGTTCTTGATGAGCTTTACTAAATCGATTCCAAGGACAAACATCCTGACAAATATCACAACCAAAGACCCAATCTTGCATCTGCCCGTCCATATAACTTGGCAAGGCATCTTTAAACTCAATGGTAAGGTAGGAAATACACTTATTGGCATCTACCACTTTATCTTCCACAATTGCACCCGTAGGGCAGGCATCTATGCAAGCAGTACAAGTACCACAATGGTCGGTAACCGGACCATCATATTCCAATTCTAAATCGCATATAATTTCGGAAATAAAGAAAAAGGAACCTACTTGCTTGGTCAGCATAAGCGTATGCTTTCCTATCCAACCTAAACCACTACGCGCTGCCCAAGCTTTATCTAATACTGGTGCCGAGTCCACAAAATAACGTCCTTCAATAGCTCCTATCTCCTGTTCGATGTAATGAAATAACTCGCGCATCTTGGCTTTCACTACGTGATGGTAATCCTGTCCGTAAGCGTATTTTGATATTTTAAAAGTTTTATCGATTTGTTGCTCGGCAGGGTAATAATTATATAGCAAGGAGATTACGCTTTTTGCTCCAGGAACCAACTTAGTAGGATCTAAGCGTTTATCAAAATGATTCTCCATATAACCCATCTGCGCATGGTAGTCTTTTTTAAGCCAATCTTCCAATCTAGGAGCTTCCTCTTCTAAGAACTGCGCTTTACTAATACCACATGACAAAAAACCAAGCTCTAATGCTCGCTTTTTAATCATAGCGGTATGTTTCTCTTTGCTCATGCAGTATGGGTTTAAAACAGCTTAGGGTCTTCACCGCCAAACTTATGCTTTCCTAAATGGGAATAGGCTTTGTCGGTTACCTCTCTTCCTCTCGGAGTACGAACAATAAATCCTTGCTGGATAAGGAAGGGCTCATACACTTCCTCTATCGTTTCCGGACTTTCGGACACCGCTGTAGCCAATGTAGTAAGGCCAACCGGTCTGCCTTTAAAGTTATCGATAAGCGTGGTAAGTATACGATTGTCCATTTCATCTAAACCATAGGCATCTACATGCAAAGCTTCTAGACTATATTTTGCAATTTTTAGATCAATACTTCCATCACCTTTGATTTGCGCAAAATCGCGTACTCGCCGCAATAAGGCATTTGCAATTCTAGGTGTACCTCTACTTCGCGAGGCGATTTCTATAGCGGCATCTATATGTATAGCCACTTCAAGAATCTCCGCACTTCGTTGAATAATATCGGTCAGTAGTTCGGTGTTATAATATTGTAATCTAGCTGAGATTCCGAATCGGGCACGCATAAGTGCAGAAAGCATTCCAGAACGAGTAGTTGCACCAACCAAGGTAAATGGATTAAGGTGTATCTGAACGGTTCTAGCATTAGGTCCTGACTCGATCATAATATCGATCTTATAGTCCTCCATAGCAGAGTATAAATACTCTTCTACTATAGGCGAAAGTCGATGGATCTCATCGATAAACAAAACATCGCGTTCCTCCAAATTGGTAAGTAAGCCTGCTAAATCTCCTGGTTTATCGAGTACAGGCCCAGAGGTTACTTTTATCCCTGCATTAAGCTCATTGGATAATATATGTGCCAGTGTAGTCTTTCCTAACCCTGGAGGCCCATGAAACAAGGTATGGTCTAAAGCTTCTCCACGAAGGTTAGCTGCCTTTACGAATACTTTCAAATTCTCCAAAGCTTGCGCCTGCCCAGCAAAATCATCAAAGCTTTGTGGACGTAGCTTGCGCTCTATATCCCTTTCCACAGGAGATAGGCTATCGGCAGATGGATCTAAATTCTCATTCATGGCTACAAAGATACAAACCATCGCTCTATCCTTATACTTGTAAACGGATAGGAATACCATAAAAAATAAATGCCACTTCCGATATTTGGAAAGTGGCATTTTTAAAATAGTATTGCTAGTTAAGTCTAGTGATCTAAGATATCCTCATTTGGCTGCAAAGGTACGTTTTGCGGCACAAAGTCTTGACCGGCTATAACATAGTCCGTTTCGTCTTTATTCATCTTGCTATAGTCATAAGGCCAACGGTATACAATTGGTAAAGGTCCAGGCCAGTTTCCATGAATGTGTTTTTGAGGTGCTGTCCACTCCAATGTTGTAGCATTCCATGGGTTAACCGGTCCTCTCTTTTTATTGAACATAGACGAGAAGAAGTTATACAAGAATAACAATTGTGCAGTAGCAGCAACAATAGCAAAAATGGTAATCATTACGTTCATGTCCGCAAGGTCATCGAAGTAAGGGAACTCTGTATTGCTGTAGTAACGTCTTGGTAGTCCTGCCAATCCAACAAAGTGCATTGGGAAGAAAATCCCATAAGAAGTTACCGCTGTGATCCAGAAGTGCCAGTAACCAAGCTTTTTATTCATCAATCTACCCTCGTACATCACAGGGAACCAATGGTAAATACCGGCTAGTAATCCATACACTGCAGAAATACCCATTACTAAGTGGAAGTGAGCAATTACGAAATACGTATCGTGTACGTTAATATCTAGTGCACTATCTCCAAGAACGATTCCTGTAAGTCCACCTGTAATAAAGGTAGAAACAAAACCTATGGAGAACAACATGGCGGGGTTCATCTGTAAGTTCCCCTTCCATATAGTAGTAACCCAGTTAAAGGCTTTTACTGCCGATGGAATAGCGATTAATAAAGTGGTAAATGTAAATACAGAACCTAGGAATGGGTTCATTCCAGATACGAACATGTGGTGACCCCAAACTAAAGTAGATAGGAATGCAATAGCCAAAAGAGACCCAATCATCGCTCGGTAACCGAATATAGGTTTTCTAGAGTTGGATGCTAAAACTTCTGAAACGATTCCCATCGCTGGAAGAATTACAATATATACTTCCGGGTGTCCTAGGAACCAGAATAAGTGTTCGTAAAGTACTGGAGAACCACCTTGGTTATGCAATACTTCTCCAGCGATATAAATATCGGATAGGAAAAAAGAAGTTCCAAAGCTTCTATCCATCAATAGCATTAATCCAGCAGCGAATAGAACAGGGAACGCAATAATTCCAATTATTGCCGTAATAAGAAACGACCATATTGTTAGTGGAAGTCTAGTCATAGACATTCCTTTGGTTCTCATATTAAGAACGGTTGCAACATAGTTAAGGGATCCCAATAAAGACTGGGCAATAAATATAACTAATGCTACCAACCAAATGGTCATTCCTACTCCAGAACCTGGTATAGCTTGTGGTAATGCACTTAATGGTGGGTAAACGGTCCATCCTGCAGATGCAGGGCCTGTTTCCACAAATAAGGAGAATACCATCAGTAAGCTAGAAACAACAAACAACCAAGAAGAAACCATGTTTATCTTCCCAGATGCCATGTCTCGAGCACCGATTTGTAATGGAATCAATAAGTTACTAAACGTACCACTTAGTCCAGCGGTGAGTACAAAGAATACCATAATAGTACCGTGCATAGTAACAAGTGCCAAATATATATTTGGATCCATTACTCCACCATCTGCCCATTTTCCAAGCAGAATTTCGTAGATACCAAATGGCTTATCTGGCCATGCGATTTGCATTCGGAAAAGAACCGACATCAGGATGCCGATTATTCCCATAATAATACCCGTCAGTAAAAACTGCTTGGATATCATTTTATGGTCTGTACTAAATATATACTTAGTTACGAAAGTTTCTTTATGATGACCATGATCCTCCTCATGTAAATCTATAGCCATATCTTCTGAATGTGTTGACATAATAATATCTCTCTATTAACTATTTAGTATTTAATTAAATGCTTAATGTTTCGGCTAAAACCTTCTGTTCTGCAGCCCACTCATTGAACTCATCCTCCTCGACTACAACGATTTTCATCTGCATGTTGTAGTGGTTATTTCCACAAATCTTATTACATAAAATCATGTAGTCAAACTCATAAGGATCTAAACCTTCATTGCCCATTGAAAGCAGGTCTAAACTATTATTCTCGCGAATTCTATTGATGTTATCCACTTTCTTAATCATTCTATCGCTTGCACGCATTTCTGCAGTGGTGATAGTAGGAACGAAAGCAAATTGGGTAACTATACCAGGAACCACGTTCATTTGAGCTCTAAAGTGTGGCATATAGGCAGAGTGCAATACATCCTGCGAACGCATTTTAATCAACACTTTTTGATTAACTGGTAAGTATAAGTCTTCTGTAATAAAGTCATCTTGAGAATAAGGATCGGAAGTATCTACTCCAAGCTGGTTTACGCCCTCAATAAGACGAACGTTTGCCTTTCCTAACTCATTATCCGGTCCTGCATATCTAGCTCGCCATCCAAACTGATAAGCAT
>Ga0079223_10001045_pt1 | contig 15817 bp, 12 predicted proteins | sample Stecom2011_FD_75072 | JGI IMG/M metagenome (GOLD analysis project Ga0079223, IMG submission 75072) | Agricultural soil microbial communities from Utah to study Nitrogen management - Steer compost 2011 | ecosystem: Environmental > Terrestrial > Soil > Agricultural land | place: USA: Utah... | reverse complement strand
GTCAACAGCGTCGGCGCATGCGCCTGAGCACGCATTTCAAATGTCAGGGCGGCAAAGGCCGAGGAACACGTTTCACCCTGTTCCCGCAACAGACCAAGCCCCGAATCCGGAACGATTTCCAGGCGTGTATCGCCGTTGTCCTGGGCGAGCCGGTAATCGCGGCATCCAAGGAACACAAAGTGGTCTTCAAGCAGCCATTCGAGCAACGCTTTCGTTTCAGTGGCTTCATCGCGCGATACAGGCAGGCGGTCGGCATCAATGGCGGCCGCAATATCCTGAACCCGTTCGCGCATCGCGGCCCAGTCCTCGACCGTCGCTCGCGCTTCGTCCAGTACACGTAACAACGCGCTGCGCAGGAGGTCGCGTTCGGCCGCATCACCGGCGCACTCTACCTCAATGTAGATCGTGGATTCGAGTTGCGCGGAGGCTTCACACTCATCATGTTCGCGACATGAAACAAGCCGCCCGTCTGCATCCCGTCCGACGCAGAGCACCGGATGAATCAACAACTGCGGCGTAAAACCATGACGGTGGAGTTCCATCAGCGCCGAATCGACGAGAAACGGCATGTCGTCACTGACGATCTGGATGACGGTGTTCGGACACCCCTGCCCGCCCGGATTTTCCGGCTCGACGACGCGCACCAGCGTTTCGCCGGGCTGGCGTTGCGCGAGCAATTCCCAATGGCTGAGAAGCGCGGTGCAAACTTCGTCCGGAGAACGCTCAGCCAATTCCACAGCATTGGCGCTGCGCAGCCATTGGCGGGAAAAAGTTTCAATGGATGCTTCCACGGGGCCTTTGAGCCGTGCCGCAAGTGCAGCAAGTACGGCAGAAATCAGACGATCGGAAGCTTCAACGGCGGCCATGCAGGACTCCTCGGATATTCTTTGCAAACGGAGGGATACGTAACGTATCCCTCCGCGACATTACTTCACGGTACGACCCGAACCCCCCGCTGGCAAGTCTCAGATGCGCGGGCTTGCGCGGGCGGCGGACCAAACTCCCCGCCCACGCCAGATCGTGCGTGGGCGGGGCGAGCGCTTAACCCTCGTTACGGATGCGTTCAATGAGCGAATCCACCACTTCAAGCGTGGCCTCATGACCGCCGGCCAGCGAAGCGGAGGTGGTGTAGCGCCCTCCCACTGCCATCGTCGGCACGCCCTGTACGCGATAGGTGCGGGCGAGTTGGTCAGCGCGTTTGAGCAACCCCTGAATGGCGAAGGAGTCGTAGGTTTCCATCACCGCATCGACATCCACCCCATTCACGGTGGCCAGCCAGGCGCGCGCATTCTCGGCATCGAAAATATCGCGCTTGTCTTCTTGCACCGCCGCAAAAATTTCACGCTCGACCTGCACGTTCAACTCACCCGAACGTTCCAGCGCGTAGTGCAAACGCGCCAAACCGAGCAGGCTGGGGTTGTTCCAGATTGCCGGCACAGCGCGAAAGAGAACGTCATCGGGAAGCGATTTTTTCCATGTCTCGATCAGCGGATGAAAACTCCGGCAATGAGGGCAGCCGTAATGGAAAAATTCCAACACTTCGATTTTTCCCTCATCGTTTTCCGGAGATACCGGCTGCGACAGGGTGACATAACGCTCTTCTGCGGCCCAAAGCGTAGTAGGCAAGGCGGCCGCGGCGGCCAACACGGCGGCACCCTGAAGAAAGCTGCGACGATCATTCATAAGCCTGAAATCCTTTTTTCTGGTTCGAATCGCGAAGGTTTGGAGCGAAACGGCACGCAGCTCGTTTCGCCAACGCAGTACGCGGCTCAGTTTTCCTGCACCACCACTCCACTGATGCCCGCGGAAGACAACCGGGAGCGCACCGAAGCCATGTCTTCGGGACGCGCAAACGGGCCGACACGCACGCGATGCACCGTGCGGCCATCATTGAGGCGAGTACGCTGTGCGACCGCTTCGACTCCGTTGAGTGCGAGCAGCGCTTTCATGTTGTCGGCTTCGGCCGGATCCTCGAAGGCACCGACCTGCAAGTACAGACGCTGGGCCGGCGCCGTAACAGGCGGCGGCGGTTCGGTCGGCGGCGGGCTGTCCGATGCGCCGGGCGAAGGCGGCCGGGTGCCTTGCGGCAAAATGGTGTAGAAATCGAAATCGCGCTTTTCCTGCGCACGATCGCCCGGTTTGCCCGGCAGAGCAATCGGTTCGGCAATGGGCTCAAGCACACGCGTTGCCGAATCGAACTCCTTCTGAAACGGCGAGCTGCGCGTGAAATACCACGCCAAGCCTGCCGCCAATACCACCCCCACAACCAAGCCGATAAGCAGGCCGGCAAAGACGCCTCCGCCACGCGGTTTCTTCGTTGTTCTGCGTCGTGGCGCACTCTTTCGAGACTGTCCTGCCATTCCTCTCTCCTCTGCTTACATCGACTGCGGCGCCGATACGCCGAGCAGTCCCAAGCCGTTTTTCAGCACATTCCGCACGGCGGCCGCCAGCGCGAGTCGCGCCAGCTTAATTTCTTCATCGTCGATGAGCATTCGCTCAGCGTTGTACCAGCCGTGGAATTCACCGGCGAGATCTTTCAGATAGAACGCCACCTGGTGCGGTGCCTGATCGGCCGCGGCGCTCTGCACCACTTCCGCAAAGGCACCCAGCCGTGCGCACAGCGCCAGCTCACGTTCCCCGCTGAGCGGTGCGAGATTCGCTTCGACAAGCGTCGATTCCACCCCGCCCCATTGCTGCAGCACCGAGCACACCCGCGCGTGGGCATATTGAATGTAATACACCGGGTTTTCGTTGCTTTGACTGGTCGCCAGATCCAGATCGAAATCCAGATGCTGATCACTTTTGCGCAGCACATAGAAAAAACGACAGGCATCCTTGCCGACTTCTCCGCGCAACTGGCGCAGGGTGACAAAATCGCCCGACCGGGTCGACATCGACGCCTTCTGCCCATTGCGATACAGCACGGCGAACTGTACCAGCGAAACCTCCAGTTTTTCGGGAGGCTGACCGAGCGCGGCGAGCGATCCTTTTACGCGCGCGATGTAGCCGTGGTGGTCCGCTCCCCATACGTCGATGACGCGGTCAAAGCCACGTTCATATTTGTTCAGATGGTAGGCGATATCGGAGGCGAAATACGTGTATTGGCCGTTGTCGCGCTGCACGACGCGGTCTTTCTCATCCCCGAACGTTTTGGACCGGAACCACTTGGCTCCATCCTGTTCGTAAAGATGGCCGCGTTTGTCCAGTTCGTTTACGGCACGTTCGACCTGACCGGTATCGAACAGACTCTGCTCCGAAAACCACTGATCAAACTCCACTCCGAATTCGGCCAGATCCTGACGGCAATCACCCAGCTGGGCATTGAGCGCGAAACCGTGCACCCGGGCGTAGTCCTCGCCCAGCAAATGTTTGGCGTTCGCGATCAACGCATCCAGATGCGCTTCGCGCTGGCGATCGGCTTCGTCGTCCTTGCGTCCCGCCTCAGGCAAACCCGGCGTACCCGCAAGCACTTCTTCGGCACTTGTCCTGGCGAAACGGTCGCCGTGCGCTTCACGCAGATCCTGCGCCATGGCCACGACGTAATCACCCTGATAACCATTGGGTGGGAACGGCACCTCGACACCATGCAGCGCGAGATAGCGCAACCAGGTCGACAGCGCGAGAATGTCCATCTGCCGGCCGGCATCATTGACGTAATATTCGCGCGTCACCTCGAAACCGGCGAAATCAAGCACCGTGGCGAGCGACGCGCCGTAGGCGGCACCGCGACCATGCCCAACGTGCAGCGGCCCGGTCGGATTCGCGGAGACGAATTCGATCTGCACCTTCACGTTTTTCGGCTCACCGCGACCAAATTCCGCACCGCGCGTCAGCGCCTGAGTGACCACCACGGTTTTCGCGTTTGGCGCCAAGGTGAAATTGATGAACCCTGCGCCCGCAACATCGACCGCTTTCACCAGCTCGGATTGTGGCAACGCCTGCACCAGCAGCGCCGCCAGTTCGCGCGGATTGCGCCGCAACGGCTTGGCCAGCTGCAACGCGAGGTTGGTGGCAAAATCACCATGGCCGGCCTGTTTGGGCCGTTCGAGATGCACCGGGACGTCCGCCTGATCAGGCGCGACATGCTCCAACGCAACGCGTAACAGTTCTGCAAGATGAATCCTAGGTTCGGCGCTCATGACACTCTGGGGCTCGAAAAAGTGCCAAATTATAACGGATTGGGCTTTGCTCTCCGGGTAAGAGTTGGTTTCTCTGGCGCGCCCCGTTCAGCACATAAGGTTCCGCCCATCGATCTTTCCGGCTAAAGTTGCTGTTTTGCCCCGCAGGGAGCTGTTCCCGTTTAAGCTGGCACCCGCCAACCTAAACCCGACAGATCTCAAGCCATCGTGCGCCTTTTCCGCCTCGTCAAGATCATATTTGTGAGCCTGCGCTTCGGGCTGGATCGCATCGTGCTCGATGTAGATACCAGCGGCCGACTGGTTCGTCTGTGGCAAGTGCCGTTCTTCTGGCGACGTTTTACCGAACCACGGGCGGTTCGGCTGCGGCGGGCGCTGGAGTCTCTGGGGCCGATTTTCGTCAAGTTTGGCCAGATGTTGTCGACGCGGCGCGATCTGCTGCCGCAGGATATCGCGGACGAACTCGCCTTGCTGCAGGATCGCGTACCGCCTTTCCCGCCGGAGAAGGCGGTGGCGATACTGGAAGCATTCTATGAACGGCCGGTCGACGAAGTCTTTCGCGCCTTTCAGCGCGAACCGGTCGCCTCCGCGTCGGTGGCGCAGGTACATTTTGCCGAGCTGCCGGACGGCACCGAAATTGCCGTCAAAATTCTGCGTCCAGGCATCAAGCGCGTGATCACCCATGATCTTGCGTTGCTTGAAAGCGCGGCGGTGCTGCTCGAAGCGCTGTGGCCGGAAGGCCGCCGGCTGAAATCGCGCGAAGTGGTGGCGGAATTCGCCCGCCATCTCGACGACGAGCTCGACCTGATGCGCGAAGCCGCGAACTGCTCGCAACTGCGACGCAATTTCGCCACCTCGAAATTGCTCGTTGTGCCAGAGGTGTATTGGGAGTGGTGCGGCACCTCGATCATGGTGATGGAGCGCATGCACGGCGTGCCGATTTCGCAAACGCCCGCACTGCTGGCGCAAGGTACGGATTTGTCGGCGCTGTCGCGCGCAGGCGTCGAAATCTTCTTTACCCAGGTGTTTCGAGACGGCTTCTTTCACGCCGACATGCATCCCGGCAACATCCTCGTTCATCGCGACGGACGCTACATTGCGCTCGATTTCGGCATCATGGGCACGCTCAACGAGGAAGACAAGAACTACCTCGCACAGAACTTTCTCGCCTTTTTCAAGCGTGACTATCGCCGCGTCGCGCTCGCACATCTGGAGGCCGGCTGGGTGCCGGCGCACACCCGGGTGGAGGATTTCGAGGCTGCGATCCGTACCGTGTGCGAGCCGATCTTCGACAAACCGCTGAAAGACATTTCTTTTGGCAAGACCCTGCTGCGACTGTTTCAAACCGCACGCCGGTTTGAAATGGAAGTGCAGCCGCAGCTCGTATTGCTGCAAAAGACCCTGCTCAATATCGAAGGCCTCGGCCGCCAGCTCGATCCTGAACTCGATCTGTGGACCACGGCCAAGCCCTTCCTCGAGCGCTGGATGGCCGAGCAGGTCGGCTTGCGCGGCTTTGCGCGCTCAGTGCAGATGGAAGCGCCCAACTGGGCCAATACCCTGCCACAGTTGCCGCGTCTGGTGCATGCTGCGCTCACCGAAAAAGAACACGCCCGTCAGGAACGCGACGCGGTGGTCAAGCGCCTTATTGCCGCTCAGCGCCGTTTGGGCTGGCTGGTGGGATTGACCGGACTCTTGCTCGCCGTATTGCTGGCGCTGGAGTTGTACAGCCGTTTTGGCGGATCTTGATACACTTGCACGCTTCCATTTCGACGCCCTGTAACCACCCATGCTACTTTGGCTCGTCATCGCTTATCTCGCCGTATCCGTCACGATCGGGCTGTATGCGGCCACGCGCGTCCGTAACTCGCGCGACTACATCACGGCAGGTCGGAGCCTGCCCTTCGTTTTCGTTATCGCAATGGTGTTCGCCACCTGGTTCGGTGCAGAAACCGTCCTGGGCATTTCTGCGACATTTCTCGACGAGGGGTTTCGCGGCCTGATTTCCGACCCGCTCGGCGCCTCCCTGTGCCTGGTGCTGTTCGGTCTGATTTTTGCGCGACCCTTGTACCGCATGAATTTGCTGACGCTGGGTGATTTCTTTCGCGTGCGTTACAACCGCGAAACAGAAGTCATCCTGTCGCTCGCCATCATCGTTTCCTACCTGGGCTGGGTGGGTGCGCAGATGGCCGCACTCGGGCTGGTCTTTAATGTGCTCTCGGACGGTCTGGTGACCATCGAACAAGGCGTGTTCATCGGCGCCGGCGTGGTGTTGGTCTACACGCTTTTTGGCGGGATGTGGTCCGTTGCCCTGACGACTTTCGTGCAGATGATCGTCATCATCCTCGGCCTGCTCTACGTCACCTGGATCGCCGGAGACATGGCGGGCGGCTTCGACAGCGTGATCGCCAAGGCCTCAGCCGAAGGCAAGTTCGCCTTCCTGCCCACTGCCGATTCACTCGACATCCTCGCCTGGGTCGCCGCATTGCTGACCATGGCGCTGGGCTCCATTCCGCAACAGGACGTCTTCCAGCGCGTAAACGCCTCCCGCAACGAGCGCATCGCGGTGTGGGCCACGACACTGGGCGGGGCAGGCTATTTCTTTTTTGCCGCGGTACCGCTGTTCCTCGCCTATTCGGCCACGTTGATCGATCCGGCAATGGTCGAGCATTTCATGCAGCAGGATTCACAACTCATCTTGCCGCACCTGATTACCGGTTACATGCCATTCGTGGCCCAGGTGATATTTTTCGGCGCCCTGATTTCGGTCATCATGAGTACTGCTTCAGGCACGCTGCTCGCGCCTTCCGTAACGTTTTCAGAGAACATTTTGCGCGGATACTGGACGAACATGAGCGATCGCCAGTTGCTGCTCGCCACCCGTCTCGCAGTCTGCGGATTTTGCGTACTCGTCGCGTTCTACGCGGTCTCCAGCGGCGCCACCATTCACCATATGGTCGAGAGCGCCTACCGTATTACGCTGGCAGGCGCGTTCGTCCCCCTCGTTGCAGGTCTGTTCTGGAAACGGGCCAATAATCTGGGGGCATTTCTCGCCATTTCGCTTGGCATCGGCGTGTGGCTGTATCTGGAATTGTTCGTGCCGGAAGGTGACATCGAACCTCAGCTCTACGGCCTCTTTGCCAGCGCGCTGGGTATGCTGGTCGGTGGCTTTGTTGGACGCCCTGCGCATCATCAGTACGCTGGCGCCCGCTAATCAACGGATACAGGCATGGTTTCCCCACTGCCGAAATACCTCGCAATCAGCTGTGCCCTCCTCATCCTGTGGGCCTGTCTGTATCCGTTTTCCGGCTGGGTGGTCAGCGGGCTGCCGTTATTCGATTACCTCGTCGCGCCCTGGCCGAAATATTTCCGTGTGGAAGATCTTGTCGTCAATGTGGCCGGCTACATGCCGCTTGGCTTCGTTCTGGTGCCGGCACTGCCCCGGCGTCTGAGATGGCCGACGGCCATTGCCTTGGCCACGTTGCTCGGTGCTCTGCTCAGTTTTACGGTGGAAACCACCCAGAATTTTCTGCCTTCACGCGTTTCCTCCAACGTCGATCTCGGCGCCAATACGCTGGGCGCCTTTCTCGGCGCGCTCGCCGGCGCAGCGTTCGGACGCCGGCTGTTCGGCGAACGCGGCCTGCACCGATGGCGCATGAACAACATCGTAGGCGGACGCATGGGCGACATCGGCCTGGTGCTCGCGGCCGTGTGGTTGCTGGTGCAGTGCCTGCCTGACCGCGCGGCTTTCACCGCCGGCGATCTGCGCAGCCTGCTCGATCTGCCCGCGCCCCTGACTTTTCAGCCCCGTCCTTTTGCTGCCCTTGAGGCCGCAATGGTTGCAGCCAGCCTGCTCGCCATCGGCCTGTTCGTCCGGTGCATGATGCAGACCTCGCGTCTGTGGCCCATTCTGCTTTTGCTCTTTCTCGGACTGGCTGCCAAATCGCTCGCCACGTGGGCGTTCCATGTGCCGGGCGATGCGTTGCTGTGGCTGACGCCGGGCACGCGCACCGGTCTGTTCATCGGCGCTGCGCTGCTCGGGCTGGCGCTGTGTCTTCCACGCGTACACCAACACGCTGTCGCTGGCGTAGCCTTACTCGGAGCGGTGACCCTGACCAATCTGCTGCCGGAAAATCCCTATTTCGGCCTGTATCAGTTGATTTCCGGAAACTTCCAGAACTTTCATGGCCTCATCGGCCTGGTTTCGGGCGCATGGCCGTTTTTCACCCTGGCCTACCTGTCGGCGCTCGGCCTGTGGCGCGGAGAGCATCTGCACAATGCATAGTGCACGCCTGCGCCATCGGGCGACGCGGCGGCGCTCTCCCCACGCCTGACCGGTATAATCTTCGTTTTTTCCGGAAACTTCAGACGCCGTCCGGAATGGAGCATGCAATGAGCTACTTTCGCCATCACGTTTTCTTCTGCTGCAACCAACGCGCCAACGGGGATAGCTGTTGCAATGACTACCAGGCCACTGAGTTGCAGGCTTATGCCAAGGCTCGCATCAGTGAGCTCGGACTGAAAGGCAAGGGCAACGTCCGCATCAACAAGGCGGGCTGCCTGGACCGCTGCGATGAAGGCCCGGTGATCGTCGTCTATCCCGACAATGTCTGGTACACCTTTGTCGATCAAGAAGACATCGACGAGATCATTGACGAGCATCTTGTTCATGGCCGCGTCGTCGATCGACTGCAATTAGGAGATTCCTGATGTCCCGCCCCCTTCCGACTGAACAGATCCAACTCAACGGCCCCGCTGGCACCATTGACGCGCTGATCGACCTGCCGCACGAGGTGCGCGGCATCGCATTGGTCTGTCATCCGCACCCGTTATTTGGTGGTTCGAACACCAATAAGGTCGCGCACACCTTGGGGCGTGTTTTTCGGGATCTTAATTACGCCACGATTCGTCCGAATTTTCGCGGTGTCGGCGGCAGCGAAGGCACGCATGACGAAGGCAACGGCGAGACTGAAGACATGCTGGCGGTGATCGCCTGGCTGCAGTCGCGCTTTGGCACCCTGCCGTTGGCCCTCGCCGGCTTTTCGTTCGGCGCCTTCGTACAGAGCCGTATTCAGAAGAAACTCGCTGACTCACCGACGCCGCCGAGCCGCATTCTTCTGGCCGGCACGCCCTGCGGCGAGATGATCGGTTCTGATCGTGTGTATGCCCCTGAGCCGCTGCAAGGCAATGCGCAAACGCTGATCATCCACGGCGAAAAGGACGACACCGCGCCGTTGCAGACGTTGTTCGACTGGGCCGCCGCGCAGGATCTTCCGGTGTCCGTCGTGCCGGGATCCGACCATTTCTTCAGCGGCAAGCTCCACGTTCTGCGTCGGATCGTCGAAACCAGCTGGGCACCACAGTAAGCAAACGCCCCGCCCGCGCGGCAGACGCCAAAGGCTGTCGCGCGCATTTGAAGGGCGGCTCGCTGTGCTCTTTTTCAGCCCGTCTCAGGGGAAAAGACCGGGCGTTTGTTGCCCTGTTCATCGAGTGCGACATAGGTCAGCGTCGCTTCGGTCACCTTGACCACCTTCGGTGCGCACGGATCGCGCTCGGCGAAAACCTCGACATCCACGGTGATCGACGTGGTGCCAGTTTTGATGATCTTGGTATAGAAGCTCACCACGTCACCCACCGAAACCGGCTGACGGAAGGCGAACGCGTTCACGGCAACGGTCGCGACACGCCCGCGCGCCAGACGGTGCGCGGTAATCGCCCCGGCGATGTCGGCCTGCGACATGATCCAGCCACCGAATACATCTCCGGCCGGATTGAGGTCGCGCGGCATGGTCATGGTGCGCAATTCCGGGGCGCCACCCGGCAGCCGGACGTCTTCGGGACGCGTCACCGGTGCTCGAGGGGATGAAACCATCGTTATGCCTCCTTGCCCGGTTGATCAGGAGCAGTGTTCGCCGCATTGAGCGGCCCGCCGGTAAACGGCGGATAGCCCGCGCCGAAAACCAGACCGGCGTCCGCCAGATCGGCGTCGGCCACCACCTCGGCCGCAACGCATTCGCGCGCTGCATGCACAAGAGGCGCATTGAGCCGTTCAGCCAGCCCCGGCGGAACAGGAGGCGTATCCGCCTTGTCCGGCTTGCCGTCCTTCCAGACATAGTAACCGCGGCCACTTTTGGCGCCGAGCGCGCCAGCCTCGACCCGTTCAGCCAAACGGGAAGGAATCGGCTCCAGACCCAGCGAGCGTCCGGTAGCCAGCGCGATATCCAAGCCCACCCGGTCGATCAACTCGATCGGGCCCATTGGCATGCCCCAGGCACGCATTGCGGCATCAATGCCGGCGGGATCAATACCGTCTTCAACACAACGCATCGCTTCGAACATGTACGGCGCGAGCGCGGCATTGACGAGGAAACCCGCTCGACTCGCGCAGGGTAGCGGCAGTTTGCCCAGCGCATGCACGAAAGCCGTAGCGCGTTGCACCGCCCGCGTATCGGCAACCTCGCCGCCAATGACCTCAACCAACGGCATTTTCGCGACCGGGTTGAAAAAATGCAGGCCGACCAGGCGTTCACCCAATCCCAAACCCTCGCTGATCGCCTCCAGCGTCAGGCTGGACGTGTTGGTGGCAAGCAACGTGTCTGGACGCACCCGGGACACGATCTGTTCGAACAGGGTCCGTTTGGCCTCAAGGTCTTCGGCGATTGCCTCGACCACCAGGTCTGCGCGCGCCAAACCGTGCCCGTCCGGATCGGGAATCAACCGGTCGGCCATGGCACGCACGGTGCGCGGGTCATCATAATGGCGCGCCGCATACGCCTTCACGCCGCGTCCGATTGCCTGTGCGATCGCTTTCGTGGAGGTGTCTTGCAAAGTCACCGTGAAGCCGCGCGCGGCGCACAATGCCGCAATGCCGCCACCCATGGTGCCCGCCCCGACGACATGCACATACTCGATGTCGGCTTTCCCTCCGGCGCGTCCAGTCTGCTGCAGACGTTCGCGCAGGCGGAATACGCGCAACAGACCGCGTGCGCTCGGCGAAGTCACGAGCGAGGCGATCGAGTTCGGCGACGCGTCCGGCACCGCCAGCGCGTCCCCATCATGGCGTGCCCAGACCTCAAGCAGCGCGTACGGCGCAGGATAGTGTTCGCGTCGTACGCGTGCAGCGAGTTTCTTTTCCGCCTTTTTCGCCACGACTCGTCGCAACAAACTCGAAGCGAGCCAGTCACCCACCGACTTGCGAGCAGGATGACGTCCGGACATCACAACACGCCGTGCGGCCTGTTCCATCACGCGCTCCGGCACGCACACGTCAGCCAAGCCGTAGCGCTGCGCCCGAGCCGCCGTGAGGGTGCGCCCGGACAGCATGAGATCCAGCCCGCGCGCCACGCCGACCCGTTCCGGCAAACGTCGAATACCGCCCCAGGCGGGAAGGATGCCGAGTTGCACTTCAGGCAACCCCAGTTTGGTTTCCGGCGAATCAACCACCACGCGGTAGCGACACGCCAACGCCAGCTCCAGCCCACCACCGAGACAGTGCCCGCGAATCAGTGCCAGCGTCGGGAACGGCATCGCCGCCAGACGCGCAAACAGATCGCTCCCGCGTTGTACCAGCGCGCGGGCCTCCGCAGGGGAGGCGAGCGCCTCAAGCTCACTGATGTCCGCCCCGGCGACAAAACCACCGGGTTTGGCCGAAGCGATGATCAACCCACTCGGAGGATCGGCTTCCAGCGCATCCAGAAATTCATCCAGCTCTCGCAATACCGCCGATGACAATGTGTTCACGCGGGAACCGGCGCAGTCGAGCGTCAACCAGGCGAGCCCCTCCCAGTCCTTCTCCATGCGCATGTGTGTGCCATTGCGATTCATAAGCAAGCCTCGATCAGCATCGCGCCGCCCTGCCCACCTCCGATACAGAGCGTGGCCACCCCGCGCGCAGCGCCTTCGCGGCGCATGGCATGCACCAGGTGCAACACCAGCCGCGCGCCGCTAGCGCCCACCGGATGACCCTGCGCAATCGCGCCGCCATCGATATTGAGCTTGTCGGACGGGGGCGCAGACCCCGGACACTCAGCGCCGATTTCCGTGCGGCAATACTCCTCGTCCTCCCACGCACGCAGACACGCGATGACCTGCGCGGCAAACGCCTCGTTCAGTTCCCACAGGTCGATGTCGGACATCTCCAGACCGTTGCGTATCAGCAGCGGCACCGTCGCATGCACCGGGCCAAGCCCCATCATTGCCGGATCAAGCGCTTCCCACGCGCAATCGACGATGCGGGCGAGCGGGCTCAGTCCATGTTCTTCCACGGCCCGCTCCGAAGCCAACACCAGCCAGGCCGCCCCGTCGCTGATCTGCGAGCTGTTGCCCGCAGTAACGTGACCGTATTTGCGATCGAATACTGGTTTGAGACGTGCCAGATCAGCCTCGGTGGAGTCCGGCCGCAAACCGTCATCGGCGGCGTACAGGGTGCCGTTGCCATCCACCAGCGGTACGATTTCATCGAAGTGTCCAGCCGCCTGCGCGGCGGCCGCGCGCGCATGACTGCGCAACGCATAGGCATCCATTTCTTCGCGTGAAATGGCAAAACGTTTGGCCAGATTTTCAGCGGTCTGGCCCATGTTCAAACCCACGATGGGATCGGTCAGGCCATGCATCAACGCTGGCACCGGGGCCAGATCAACCTTGCGCAGTCGCGCCAGCAAGGCAAGCCGGGCACGCAGGCTCTTGGCGCCACGCCAGTCGACAAACCAGTCAACGAAACTATCGGAAAACAGCAACGGCGTGCGCGACAAAGCCTCCGTGCCGCCCGCCAGCACCAGGTCGGCACGGCCCAGGCGGATTTCGGCGCAGGCGGAATCGAGCGCCTGCAGGCCGGAGGCGCAGTTTCGTGCGGGCGTCCAGGCCGGCACCTTGTGGCCGCAGCCCATACGCAGGGCCGCGATTCTTGCGATATTGGCCTCATTGGCCGCCGGACTGACGCAGCCCAGAATGACGTGATCGAGCGCGTCCGGAGAGAAGGGCTGGCGGGCGAGCAGCTGCGTGCCGACGGAAGTGGCCAGATCCGCGGCCGCAAACGGTCCCGGCCGGCCCCGCGCCTTGAGAAATGGCGAGCGTGCGCCATCGACGATATAAATGGCTTCGTTCATCCAGCCCCCTTCTAGTCGGTCATCCTGTGGTATCAACAGAGCACAGGTTGGCGCGCAGCTCAAAATCTACCGGAAAATCATCCACATGGATGACCTTGTCGCACAACGTATTGCGGCGTTCAATGAGCGTGAGCTCTTCATCATCAATAATGCCCGCAACGTGCGCGTGACGCCAGATCGCATTGACGTCACCCTCGCGCGAAAACGGCGGCTTGAAGCGTTTTTCGCGCACAGCCAGCCTCAAGCGTGCTTCAAGCGGCTCGGTCGCAATGACGGCGGCCAGCGCCGCCTCCAACGTTCCCACAATTTCATCCTCGTTTTCCGGCGTAAACACCGGCAGCGTCAGACGATCACGCGTCTCGGACGGTTCAAGCAGAACCTTCGCAGCGGCGTGGTCGAGTTTATCTCTCGGCGGTGAAGCCGGACGGCCCAGCGGAAAACAGAAAAACCTGAGTACGCACGCGAGCGGCCGATTGGGCAGATTCGCAAACAGCCCGTCGAACGCTTCCTGCGCGCGCCACAGACAATCGGTGATCGCCAGATCCAGCAACGGCAGGTCGGCGGCGGGTCTGCCGTCCGCCTCGAAACGGCGCAGGACGGCGCTGGCCAGATAAAGCTGAGACAGGACATCGCCCAGACGCGCCGACAAACGCTCGCGCCGTTTCAGGCTGCCTCCGAGCGTGAGGAGGCACACATCCGCGGCGATCGCGAAAGCGACGGAGAACTGGGCCAGGCGCTGGTAGTGCCGCTGCGTGGCCGGCGCCGCGCGCCGTGGGGCGCGGACGAATCTGGCAGCACTCAGACCGAGGCCCAGCGAACGCAAGAAATTGACCACGGAATGGCGCAGGTGCGCCGAGAAGGCGTCGTGAAAGGCCGCCTCATCCCGGGCCTGAACGGCCTGCATTTCAGCGAGCAGGAAAGGATGACAGCGAATGGCTCCCTGCCCGAACAGGATCAGCCCGCGGGTGAGGATGTTGGCGCCTTCAACGGTGATGCCGATTGGAATTTGCTGAAAACTGCGGCCCAGGAAATTGCGCGGACCGAGGCAGATCCCCTTGCCTCCGAGCACGTCCATGCCGGCATTCAGACTTTCGCGCGCACGCTCGGTGACATGGTATTTGACAATCGCCGAGACCACCGACGGGCGCTCGCCCAGATCCAGCGCACCGACGGTAAACATCCGCGCCGAGTCGCAGATGTAGGTATTGACAGCGACCTTTGCAAGCGCCTCTTCGACCCCTTCGAAATGCCCGATCGGTGTGCGGAACTGGCGTCGCACCCGCGCATAAGCGCCGACTGCGCGGGCAGTGAGTTTCTGCGTGCCGGTATTCGCTCCGGGGAGCGAAATACTGCGCCCGGTGGCCAGGCACTCCATCAGCATCCGCCAGCCCTGGCCGGCTCTTTCCGGGCCGCCAATGATGAATTCGAGCGGCATGAAGACATTTTTTCCGCTCAAAGGGCCATTCATCCAGATCGCATCGAGCGGCAGATGCCGTCGCCCGATCTCGACGCCCGGATGGTCACGCGGCACGAGGGCCACGGTGATCCCGAGTTCTTCCTCCTCTCCCAACAGGTGATCCGGGTCATACAGGTGGAAGGCCAGACCGAACACCGTGCACACGGGCGCGAGAGTGATGTAACGTTTGTTGAAAGACACTCGCATGCCCAGCACTTCTTCGCCGTTCCATTCACCTTTGCATACCACTCCAGCATCAGGAATCGAAGCGGCATCGGAGCCGGCCCACGGGCTGGTCAGGGCAAAGGCCGGCACCTCATCCCCGGCGGCCAGTCGCGGCAACCAATAGTGTTTTTGTTCGTCCGTGCCATAGTGCAGCAGCAATTCGGCCGGACCGAGTGAATTGGGCACCATCACCGTCACCGCCGGCGCAGACGAGCGCGTGGCAAGCAAGGTGATGACCTCAGAATGCGCCAACGCAGAAAAACCCTTGCCGCCGTACTCTTTCGGGATGATCAGGGAAAAAAAGCCGCGCTGACGGATGAACGCCCACACTTCGGGCGGCATATCGAGCTGGCGGGTCGACTCCCAGTCATCCACCATGCGACACAGTTCCGTTGTGTCTTCGGCCAGGAAATCGCGCTCTTCGCGCGTCAGTTCAGGCCACGGCAACGAGAGCAGGCGATCCCAATCGGGCCGGCCCGAAAACAGCTCGCCTTCCCACCACACCGTGCCCGCTTCCAGCGCATCGCGCTCGGTTTGCGACATGCCCGGCATGACACCGGCCATCGCGCGCATGACCGGTCTGCTGATGAGATATCTGCGCGTATCTTCGCGCCACAGCACCACAACCACCGCGATTACGAAAAGCAACAATAGCCACCACATCGTTCTCGCCCCTTTGTCTGTCTGAAAAGACCGCTTATCGCCAGCTTAACCCAGTCCCGCATCGGTTTGACGGAACAAGGCCTCATATGGATAGTCCGCTAAAACGTATTTCCATGATGCGGATATCGATATGAACAATCCACACCGACGCCATTTTCTTCAATCGCTCACCGCTGCAGCGGCAGCCGGCCTGTTGCCGCCGGGCCTTGCCTCCGCCTTCGCGGCCAACCCGTCCG
>Ga0079223_10001044_pt1 | contig 15832 bp, 15 predicted proteins | sample Stecom2011_FD_75072 | JGI IMG/M metagenome (GOLD analysis project Ga0079223, IMG submission 75072) | Agricultural soil microbial communities from Utah to study Nitrogen management - Steer compost 2011 | ecosystem: Environmental > Terrestrial > Soil > Agricultural land | place: USA: Utah... | reverse complement strand
GCTGAAGGCCAGCAGGTGCAGTTCACCGTTACCCAGGGACCGAAAGGCCCTCAGGCGGAGAACGTAACCCCTCTCTGAGTGGTTATGTTTCCTGCCGGATGCCCCTCACGGGCAGACGGAATAAAACGGCCGGCAATCATGCCGGCCGTTTTTGTTTTCAGCAGCCTTATGCCGTAGCCGCTTCCCCGGCTGCTTCCGGCATCTCTGCTCCTACCGCCTGGGCCACCGCAGAGAACAGTGCCTGCAAGGTGGCCGAGGTGGTGTCTTCAGCCAGAGCCGCCGCACTGCAGTGTTCGCCATTTGCACTCAGGCGAATACAGGCTAAGGCATTGGCCTTGGTGCCCTCACCCAGCGCAAATTCATCGTAAGCCTCCACCGCAATTGAAACGCCGAAACGTCGAGTCAACGCGTCGGATACCGCTTCTACGGCACCCAACCCTCGCCCCTCCAGTACCACGCCGGAGCCCACAACCACTTCCGCCCTGACGCCTTCGTCATCCCGGTGCAGATCGTACGAGCGCAACGCCCAATCACTGTGAACCTTCAGGTAGCGCTCTTCAAACAGCTTGTGAATGGTGAGCGAATCGATCTCACCACCGTTGGTTTCCGCTTCACGCTGCACCACCTTGCTGAACTCGATCTGCAACCAGCGCGGCAGGGTTATGTCGTAGTCACGCTCGAGCACATAGGCCACCCCGCCTTTGCCAGACTGACTGTTGATACGCACCACTTCTTCATAACGCCGACCAAGGTCTGACGGATCGATAGGCAAATAGGCCACATTCCAGACCTCACCATCTTTCCGGCGGGCCAGACACTTCCGGATAGCATCCTGGTGACTTCCGGAAAAAGCGGTGAACACCAAATCGCCGGCGTAGGGGTGGCGTGGATGGGTAGATATTTCGGTGCAGGCCTCAACCACTTCGGTGATTTCTGCCATGCCGGACAAGTCCAGCATCGGATCTACGCCCTGGGAGTACAGGTTCATAGCCATAGTCACCAGGTCCATATTACCGGTACGCTCGCCGTTGCCCATCAAGGTACCTTCAACCCGATCAGCGCCGGCCATGACCGCCAGTTCCGCTGCGGCTACGCCGCAACCCCGGTCATTATGGGTGTGCACGCTGATGCTGAGGTGCTCGCGATGACGAATGTTCTCGCACACCCACTCGATCTGGTCCGCAAATACGTTGGGGGTTGCCATTTCAACCGTCGCCGGCAGGTTGATGATCACGGGCTGACCCTGGTCGGGTCGCCACACCTCTGTGACCGCATCAATAACGTCAACGGAAAAATCCAGCTCGGTGCCGGTGAAACTCTCCGGCGAATACTGGAAGGTCCAGTCGGTATCCGGGTAACGGGCCGCAATCTCTTTCACGATGCGGGCGCCACGCACGGCGATGTCACGTATTCCCTCACGATCCAGCCCAAACACCTGCTCTCGCTGCACCGTAGAGGTGGAATTGTAGACATGAACAATGGCTTGCTTCGCACCTTCAAGGGCCTGATAGGTGCGCTCGATCAACTCAGGGCGAGCCTGAGTCAGCACCTGGATTTTCACATCATCCGGAATCCGGTTTTCTTCGATCAGTTTACGGCAGAAATCGAAGTCGGGCTGACTGGCTGCGGGGAAACCGATTTCGATCTCCTTGAAGCCCAGCTTCACCAGCAAATCGAACAAGCGCTGTTTCTGGGCAACCGACATCGGTTTGATCAGTGACTGATTACCATCACGCAGATCAACCGCGCACCAGGTTGGTGCTTTCTCGATAACCTGATCCGGCCAGCGGCGATCTTTCTTGGCAATAGGTTTGAAAGCGGCATATTTACGATGATCAAAAGCCATATCTGACAATTCCTTTCACGGATCGATGGAATAAAGCAAGTTTAACCCGCTTTCTGGGGCATTTGGTTGCTATTTTAAGGGCCCGTCACTACATTCAAACAATATTATTGCCAATAAAGTAACTTAAGAGCCATCTGATGCCAGACATTGAAAAGACACTAGTCAAAATCGACAAAACCGACCGGAGAATCCTCGAACAATTGCAGAAAGACGGCTCCCTGACCAATCAGCAACTGGCTGAAAAAGTCGAGCTATCGCCATCGCCCTGCCTGAGACGGGTGCGCTCGCTGGAGGAAGCCGGGATCATTGTCAGAACCGTGACCATTCTGGATCACAAGAGGCTGGGGTTGTCATTGACGGCCATTATCCTGATTGGCATGGACCGCCATACACCAGAGCGATTCGCAGCTTTCGAAGAACAGATCGCAGAGTACCCCGAAGTGCAGGAGTGCTACCTGATTACCGGCCAGAGTGCAGACTACATGTTGAAGGTGGTGGTACCGGATATGGACCATTACCACCAATTCCTGCTAAACCGGATTACCCGGATTCAAGGAGTCAGCGGCGTTCACTCCAGTTTCGTACTGCGCCGGGTGATTGACAGCACGGCCCTGCCCCTCGGTTACTTGTCCTGACGAATCAGCTCCGCCAGGTAGGCACGCGCCATGCATTTGAGCTCGGTAACCAGTTGGCGGCCCTGATGCTCGGGGAGCGTGGCCGCCAGCCTGAGGATGGAGCCGGCCGAACGCGGCAGCATCAGGCTTGCGGTCCAGCGGCGTTCGTCTGAAAGTTCCGGGTATTCCTGTTTCAGCCGGGCGTCAAGATCCGCAGCGTTGCTGTAGAGCTCCCGAAGGTCCAGCTCACGCAGTTCCGGCATGGCTTCCACGCCGCTCCAGATCGCCGAATACGCCGGCTCGGTGCGGTAGAAATCGTAGAATTGGTCAATCAGCACATCGACCGCTTCCGACAGGCTCAGCGTCGGCAACTTCTCCCGCAAAGCCATTTCCATCTTTTTGACATGGCCTTCAGCCAACGCATGAATGATCGCGGCCTTGTTCGGAAAATACCGGTAAAGGGACGCCAGCGACATACCGGATTGCCGGGCAATGGCCGACATGCTGGTGCCGTCCACTCCGCTTTCCTGAAATATCGCGGCGGCATGCCTGAGAATAGTGTCTACCCGCTCCCGGCTGCGTGCCTGAACCGGCTTCCGGCGCGGTGTTACGTCGATAGATTCGTCAGTCATCATCTGTACCTTATGCAGCAGGCTCCGTACAATAACGCTCACTTTACGACAATGAAAGGCAGATAAAGGCCTCAGCCCCTGCCAATTAGTCTGAATCCCACTTTTCAATAAAGCGGACGACACGATGCGAGCAAGCCGTTACCTGATTGCCACCCAGAAAGAGACCCCTGCAGACGCCGAAATTATCAGCCATCAGCTGATGTTACGGGCAGGCATGATCCGAAAACTGGCCGCCGGCCTGTATACCTGGCTGCCCCTGGGCCTGCGCACATTGCGTAAGGTTGAGCGGATTGTGCGGGAAGAAATGGACAAAAGCGGCGCTCAGGAAGTACTGATGCCGGCGGTTCAGCCTGCCGAGCTTTGGCAGGAGTCCGGTCGCTGGGAACAATATGGTGGCGAACTCCTGCGGATGAACGATCGTCACGGCCGCGAGTTCTGCTTTGGCCCGACCCACGAAGAAGTGATCACAGATGTAATCCGCAACGAGCTCAAGAGTTACAAGGAGCTGCCGGCCAATTTTTACCAGATTCAGACCAAATTCCGGGATGAACGACGTCCGCGTTTCGGGGTCATGCGGGCCCGGGAATTCATCATGAAAGACGCCTACTCTTTCCACCTGAATGCCGCGTCTCTGGATGACACCTACCAGGTCATGCACCGGACCTATTGCAACATCTTTGACCGGCTGGGACTGGATTACCGTCCGGTACAGGCCGATTCCGGCTCCATCGGCGGCAGCTCATCCCACGAGTTCCACGTGCTGGCCTCATCCGGTGAAGACGCCATCGTATTCAGTACCGGTGGTGATTACGCCGCTAATATCGAAAAGGCCGAAGCCGTAGCCCCCGCCGGCAATCGCCCTGCGCCTTCCGAAGACGTGAAGGAAGTTCATACGCCCGGCCAGAAAACCATTGATGCCGTGTCCCAATTCCTGGGCCGGCCGCCCGAGCGCAGCGTAAAGACCCTGTTGGTCAAAGGTGAAGCTGATGAGGACGGCAACTCCGGCCTGATTGCTCTGATTCTGCGCGGCGACCACAGCTTGAACGAAATCAAGGCGGAAAACCTGCCCGGAGTGGCCGAGCCCCTGACCATGGCCACGGATGAAGAGATCGAAAAAGCCATCGGCTGCAACCCCGGCTCCATCGGCCCGGTCAATCTGGCTGTCCCGGTAATTGTCGATCGCAGTGCGGCTCACCTCGCAGACTTCGTGTGCGGCGCCAACAAGGATGATTACCATCTGACCGGCGTAAACTGGGAGCGGGATGTGCCAATAGCCCGGGTTGAAGATATCCGCAACGTGGTAGAAGGTGACCCGAGCCCGGATGGAAACGGCACTCTGGAGATTCGCCGGGGCATCGAAGTAGGCCATATTTTCAAGCTCGGCAACAAATACAGCTCGGCCCTGAACGCCACTGTACTGGATGAAAACGGCAAAGCCGTGATCATGGAGATGGGCTGTTATGGCATCGGTGTTTCCCGGATTGTCGCCGCATCCATCGAACAGAACCATGACGACAAAGGCATTATCTGGCCAGACGCCATTGCGCCGTTCCAGGTCGCCATCGTGACGCTGAACGCTCACAAGGCTCCGGTAGTGGCTGAAGCGGGCGACAAGCTATACGACCAGCTGCGCCAGGCAGGTTATGACGTGCTGCTGGATGACCGTAACGAGCGCCCCGGCGTGAAGTTCGCGGATATGGAGCTGATCGGCATCCCGCACCGATTTGTGGTTTCCGAGCGCGGTCTGACGGCTGGCACCCTGGAATACAAGGGCCGCCGCGATGAAGACAAACAGGATATCCCGGTGGAAGAAGCTCTGGCCTTCCTGGTGAAGGCTTCACCGAAAGCCGGTCTGTAAAAGCGGATAATGTCCGGGCAGCCCTGCGTGGCTGTCCGGGACACTAGCGGTTACGTTAACGGGTTCCCACGATCCCGGGCTCCATTTCCAACTCCACCCCGAAGCGCCCCAGCACTGATTCACGAACCTCTTCCGCCAGCGCAAGCACCTCGGCACCCGAACCAGCAGAGTGATTGATCAATACCAAAGCCTGACGGTTGTGTACGCCGACCCTGGCATTGCGAAAACCTTTCCATCCTGCCTGATCAATAAGCCAGGCTGCTGCCAGCTTTACACCCTCCGCCAACGGGTAACAGACAATATCCGGAAAACGCGCTTTCAGGCCTTCAAACTGTGACTGACTGACCACAGGATTTTTGAAGAAACTGCCGACATTGGGCAATACATCGGGGTCCGGCAGTTTCCTGCGGCGCACCGCCATCACAGCCTCAGCGACGTCCAACGGCGTCAATTCTACAGCATCAGCCTCTCCCAGATAGTCCTGCAGATCCTGGTAATCCAGTTTGAGTGGAGTGTGTCGGGACAAGCGAAGCCGAATTTCAAGAATGACGTAGCGACCGGGATTGCGCTTGAACATGCTGTCCCGATAGGCAAACTGACAATCTTCAGCCGCCAGAGTGACCACTTCCATAGATTCGCAGTCCAGGGCCGTCACGTTTTGCAGCGTATCGCAAAGCTCTACACCGTAAGCACCGATATTCTGAACCGGAGCTGCGCCGGCCGTGCCAGGGATCAGCGCCAGATTCTCGATGCCACGATAGCCGGAGCGAGCCGCATACATGACGGCGTCGTGCCAGTTTTCTCCGGCGGCGAGCGCCAGCACTGCACTGCCATCCTCGACCTGCTCCCAGCTTCGGCCCCGCAGCGTCATGTGCAGGACCAGGCCATTGAAATTGCCGGCAAACACCAGATTGCTGCCACTGCCCAATACCAGGGTTTCCAGCCGGTGTTCACGGGCGTAACGCAGGGCCTGCTTCAGCTGATCAGGGTGCTGGATATCCGCAAAGTGCCGGGCCGTGGCGGCGATCGCCATGGTATTCAGATCTTCCAGGCTGACCTCGTTCAGAATCTCCAGGGCCCGACTCAAGCCAGTCGCCCCCGTATGTCCTCAAGAAGGCCTTCGCCGGCCTCATGGATCAGATCAAGTACCCGCTCAAACCCGTCCTCGCCCCCATAATAGGGGTCCGGCACCTCAGCATGGCCGGAGTGGCTAAACTCCAGAAACAGTCTCGGCTCTGTACCACCGTTCTGGTGCCACAGTTCACGGACATCGGCCAGGTTCGAGCGATCCATCACCAGAACGTAGTCGAACGTATCCAGATCTGCCGCCTGAATCTGTCGGGCCTTGAGATCACTGATGTCGATACCTCTGCGCTCGGCAGCACTTACAGCCCGGGCATCCGGTGTCTTCCCTGTGTGCCAGTTGCCGGTGCCACAGGAATCAATTCGAAGGTTGCCTGCCAGCCCCTGCTCTTCAGCGATTTGGCGAAACACGCCCTCGGCACTGGGGGATCGGCAGATGTTACCAAGACATACAAACAGCACACTGACCTGATCAGGCATAACGCCCTCCTGCTTCCATCAAGGCCCTTACGCGGTCCAGATCTTCCTCAGTGTCGACACCCGGGGCCGGTGGCCGCTCAGCGATATCCACATGAATACGCGCTCCGTTATACAGCGCTCTCAGCTGCTCAAGTGCCTCCACCCGCTCTGTCGGCGCCGGAGCCCAGCGAACAAACTCTTCCAGTACACTCGCGCGGTAGCCATAGATACCGATATGCCGGAAATAACCCATGCCGTCCGGCAGGTCAACCTCAGCAACCGCTGCATTGGCGGGCCAGAAATCACGGGCCCAGGGAATGGGAGCCCGGCTGAAATAATGGGCCATACCCCTGGCGTCAAACACCACTTTGACCACGTTCGGATTAAACACCTGGCGCGGGTCGTGAATGCGTTCGCACAACGTGGCAATGGCCACTTCCGGGTACTGCTCCAGGTTGTCGGCGACCTGATTGATCAACGCCGGCGGCAGAAGGGGCTCATCACCCTGTACATTCACCACCCGATGATCGGCATCCAGACCCAGCTTTCGAGCAACCTCTTCGAGCCGGTCTGTGCCGCTGGCATGGTTCGGTGATGTCATGATCACCTCCGCCCCGAATCCCCGGCAGGCGTCTTCAATGCGGGCATCATCGGTCGCGACCACCACGCGGCCGGCACGGCTTTCCTGTGCGCGCTCACATACATGCTGGATCATCGGCTTTCCGGCAATCATCGCCAACGGTTTACCCGGCAATCGGCTCGACGCATAACGGGCCGGAATTACGACAGTAAATGACATACAGACAGTCCTGCTTGCGGTTATCTCAGTGCTTGCCCAGGCGCTCGTCGGTACTCAGGGTACGGGCTTCGACAGCCAACATCACCGGAATACCCTCGCGAATCGGAAATGCCATGGCGTCCTGATAGCACAGGAGTTCGGTGCGGGCATCGTTCAGCTTGAGTTCACCCTTGCACACCGGGCAGGCCAACATGGCCAACAGTTTTTTATCCATGGTTTGATCTCTCGGTAATGGGAGGTTGCAACGGACCAGAGCACTCTTGGAGCCGTTCCAGAAAGCGTTGTTCAAAAGGTTCTGACAAACTGGCGTCAACCGTCAATACCCAGGCGTTATCAGGTGCAAATCCTCGGCACTTAACCGCATCCTTGGCGGTCATCACCAGCCACTCAAGAGCACCGGAGGCCAGATCCTCAGGCCGGAACCGGTGGTGATCCGGGAAAGCGGCTTCCTGGACGTGCGCGCCCAACTGTCTCAGGGTGTCGAAGAAACGGGAGGGATTACCAATACCCGCCACGGCCCTGACCGGCTTGCCTTTGAGCGCTTCGGGGGCAACCTGCTCGCCAGAATTGAGGTTAACCAGCGACGCAGGCTGAAGTGCCATGGCGTGAATATCCGGGTGGTCCGTGCCGGCAAATTCGTCGAGACGTTGACCCGGCTGCGGAAACTCCGCACCGTTCACAATCACAAAATCGACGGTTTTCAGGCGTTCGAGTGGCTCCCGGAGTGGTCCGACCGGAATCAACGCGCCATTACCGATCCCCCGCCGGGCATCAAAAACTGCCAGCTCGATGTCTCTGGGTAACCGGTAATGCTGGAGTCCGTCATCACAGATCAGCACATTGCCGAGCTTCTGCTCCAACGCCCAGTGCGCTCCCCGGCAACGATCCGGATCTACCACCACCGGGCAGCCTGTCGCCAGCGCGAGCATCAAGGGCTCGTCACCGCATACGCCGGGTGGCATCGTGTCTTTGACCAATAACGGATAGCTGTCGCTTTTGCCGCCATAGCCACGGCTGAGAATAACCGGCTGCCACCCTTCCTGGCGCATACGTTCGACCAATCTGGCGGTCAGTGGCGATTTTCCGGTGCCCCCAACAGTTATATTGCCAACCACAACCACCGGTACCGGCAGGCTTTCATTACGTGCCTGCCAGGCCTTCCGGCGTTTCGACTCGGAGATGACGCGATATAACCAGGCCAGCGGCGCCAACACCGCCAGCGGCCGACCCTGGCCGTACCAAAAACGGTCAACCGGGCTGCTCATGCATGCTCACTGAACTGTATCTGGTGCAGCTGGGCATAGGCGCCACCCGCGGCCAGCAACTCGGCATGGGTTCCGGACTCAACAATACGGCCTTTTTCCATAACCAGTATCCGGTCCGCTTTCTCGATCGTCGACAATCGGTGAGCAATTACCAGAGTTGTCCTGCCCTGCATGACCGTTTCCAGCGCTTCCTGAATATGGCGTTCTGATTCCGTATCCAGAGCCGATGTTGCCTCATCCAATATCAGAACGGGAGCGTCTTTCAGCAATGCCCGGGCAATGGCCAGTCGCTGGCGCTGACCACCGGACAACATCACACCGTTGTCGCCGATCATGGTATCCAGACCTTCCGGCATGCGATCGATGAACTCCAGCGCGTGCGCCTTGGCCGCAGCCTCCCGGATGTCCTCCCGGCTGCAGTCCCGCAAAGCACCGTAAGCGATGTTGGCGGCGATGGTGTCGTTGAACAACACCACATTCTGGGTAACCAGGGCGATTTGAGCACGCAGGGCTTTCAGGGAAAACGCCTGCAGGGAGTGACCATCAATCCGGATATCACCGCCCGTGTACTCATAAAATCTGGGCAGAAGACTGACCATGGTGGATTTGCCGCTGCCTGAGCGCCCGACCAGTGCCACACTCTGCCCAGCCGGTATCTCAACGGAAATCCCCTCCAGCACGTTGTCCAGCTGATCGCGATAGCGAAAGGACACCTGGTCAAACTCAATGCGCCCTTCTACCCGGCTCGGTGCATATTCGCCCGGGTCTTCCTCCGCCTTCTCATCCATGGTTTCAAAAACATCGTAGGCCGCAGCAACACCTTTCTGGATCTTGGCATGGACGGAGGTGACCTGGCGAATAGGCTTGGCCATCGTGGTCGCAGCGGTAATAAAGGCCACAAGCTGGCCGGTAGACATTTCACCGCGTATTTCCGGCGACAGCATGGTCCAGACCAGAGCGGCTATCGCAACGGCAACCAGCACCTGAATAACCGGCACGCTGATCGCCTGGGTTGAGGCCATTTTGAGACTTTGTTTCAGGTTGCGGGCGCTGACATCGCGAAACCGCTCGCGCTCGTAGTCTTCACCACCGAAGGTACGGACCACCCGATAACCCGAGATAGATTCGGAGGCCACATGGGTAATGTCGCCCATAGACCCCTGTATGCGCTGACTGATTTTACGGAACCGTTTACTCGCATAACTCACCACCAGACCAATGACCGGACCGACCGTCAGGAACACCAGCGTCAGCTTCCAGTTGGTGTAGATCATGAAGCCCAGCAGGCCAATGATAGTCAGGCCCTCGCGCAAGGTTATGGTAATGGCGTTGGTCGATGCTTCGGCCACCTGCTCCACGTTGAAGGTCAGCTTGGAAACCAGTCGGCCGGCTGCGTTTTCGTCGAAATATCGGGATGGCAGGGTCATCAGCCGGTCAAACACATCGTTACGCAACGCGTTTATGACATTTCGGCCAACGTAGCTGATGAAATACTGGCTGAAGAAAGTTCCCAGGCCACGGAGCGCGAAAACACCGACTATCAGGCCGGTCAATAACAGGCGATTTTGCGCTGTCGGGTTCTCGATCGCAGTGATCACATACTCCATGGCTGCGGCCATGCCCGTGGACGCCGCGGCATAGATGACATTACCCAGAACAGCAAGGGAAAAGGCCAGCCAGAAGGGTTTCACATAAGCAAGCAGGCGCTTGTAGGTGACCCAGCTTCCGGTTGGCGGAGCCACGAGGGGCTCCGGCCTTGAATCAATCACGGAGCTTCAGCCTCCCGCTCTGTGGTTATGCTCAATTTAGCAAACCCCAGACGGCCAGCCACGTCCATGGCACGGACAACGTATTCATGGGGAGTACGGGCATCCGCCGTTATGATGAACGGCAGGCTGTTATCTCCCTCAGCCAGTTCCCTGACATCGCGTTCAAGGGTTTCGCGTCGATTGTTGACCAACGTCTTTTGATTAAGGATGTATTGGCCTTCGGCATTAATCACCACGTCAATCTGGCGAACCTCTGATGGAGCCACCGGATCACCGCTCGCCTCGGGCAGCTCCACTTCAAGATGGCTTTCCCGGGTGAAGGTGGTGGACACCATAAAGAAAATCAGCAGCAGGAAGACCACATCGATCAGTGGCGTCAGGTCTACCCCGACTTCCTGGCTTCTCTGGCGCTTGAACTTCACGGCGTTCAGGCTCCTTCCACGTCGATTTCACGGTCACCATGAACCACTTCCACCAGTTTAATGGCTTCCTGTTCCATGTTCACAACCAGCTCATCAACGCGGCGAATAAAGTAGCGATGGCAGATCAATGCGGGAATGGCAACACTCAGGCCAGATGCTGTAGTAATCAACGCCTCTGATATGCCGCCTGCAAGGTTGCCCGCATTGCCAACACCGGCCAGCTGGATTTCCGCGAAGACCTTGATCATCCCGATCACTGTGCCCAGCAGGCCAAGCAAAGGCGTGATGGTCGCGATGGTGCCTAGAGGATTAAGGAAGCGCTCGAGTTCATGGATGACCTGACTGGCCTCGTGCTCAATGCTCTCTTTCATGATCTCACGGCCGTGCTTGGCATTGATCAGACCGCCAGCAAGCACCCGCCCCAGCGGGGAAGAACCTTGCAGTGCCTTGAGCTTGCGCCCGTTAAGCTCTTTTTTCTTTATCCAGCGCCACAATTCATTAATGGATTGTGGCGGTGCCACTCGGGAAGCCCGCAGTGACCAGAACCGCTCCAGAATGATGGCAAGCGCCAGGATGGAACAGGCAACAATAGGCACCATCAGGATGCCACCAGCTTTCAACAGCTCAAACACGCTTGATCTCCCACATTATTTACAAGCCGCGCTACTTTAGCATAGCTGCCGGTGCAGGCCACACCCGGAATGTCACGGTATTTTACATTGATCACGGGTAAGGCCCGGGCCACGGATCCAGAATGGCGCGGTTTGCCTTGCCTCCTTTATCTCTGGGCCGGTCGATCTGAACGCTATGGTCAGTTGCCCGGAGCACGCCGTGTTCAAACCGACTGCACCGGTTGCCACATATCGTTGCACCACGTCAGGATGCGGATGACCAAACCGATGTCGGTAACCTGCCGTATAAATGACCCAATCCGGACTGGCAGCCTGAATCCAGCGGGCCGAAGACGACGTTTTGCTGCCATGATGGGGCGCCAACAGAACACGCCTTCCGTTGAACCCCGACAGCCAACCCGCCGCAGGGTCATCCAGCATTTGCGCCTCAACCCTGCGACTGATATCTCCGGTAAGCACCAGGTCTACCCCGGATTCCCGATGATGCACCCTCAGAACACAGGAGGCCCCGTTGCCCGAGCGTTCGTCAGGACTTTGCCAGAACGACAGCTCCAGGCCATCCACATGCAACGTGTCGCGCGCACAAGACACCACCCGGCGGTCACCACCGTTGGTCATCTTCTCCGTGACCGCTTCAGGCTCGCCACTGGCAAGCGACGCTGCCGGGAACTCCGCCAGCAGGCGGGACAAACCACCGGCATGATCACTATCGGCATGACTGATAAGCAGATAATCGAGGCGCTTTACACCAAGGGCCCGAAGATTCGGAATCAGCACGGATTCGGCAGCAGAAAAAACGCCTTTCACCTCGGGCCCGGTGTCGTAGAGCAGCACCTTGCTCCCCGAGCGGACCAGCACCGACAACCCCTGGCCGACGTCCCAGACATGAACATCCGGCACTGGTACACGTGGGTTTTCAGCGACCGGGACCTCCGGGTGCCCGGTCATCAGCCAGAACAGGACAGTGATCGCTGCAAGCACACGAAAGCGCCTGTCGGGAAAGCGCAAGCTGATTATCGTGACGGCCGCCAGTGCCAATAGCAGGGCTGGTGAAATCTCAGGCACCGGCACAGCGGGTATGGCCTGTGCCCACTCCAGGAAATGCCACAGTGCACCCAGCACCGAATCGAACAGGGAGATCGCAAAGCCGGCCAGCAAGCCGCCGCTGGCCACCGCCAGCAGACTTCCCAGAAAGAGCACCGGCATAACAACCAGAGACACCCAGGGGATCGCCACCAGATTGGCCAGGAACCCTGCAGCCGGCTGCCCTTGACCGAATTCATCCAGAATGGGCCACAATCCGGCAAAGACAGCAAGCTGGGCAATCACCAGCCCCGGCAGCCAGCCCACTGCCCCCACACGGCCGGCAAAAACCAGCAACAACAAGGCAACGGCGCCAAACGACAGCCAGAAGCCCTGGTCCAGAGGCGCAAATGGATCAACCAGCAGCACCAGCCCCAACGCTATCAGAAAAGGCTGCCACGGACTGGCCTCACGGGCTTTGAGCAGATACCAGCCACCCACGACAACCATTATCAGTGCGCGCTGCGTCGGAACCGTAAACCCTGCCAGCAGCGCATACGACAGGCAGCACGCCATCACCACCAAAAATACCGTACTTCTGCCGCGGTGCTCCGTGACGATACCGGCCGGCAAACCCAGCAGGAACCTGCGGCTCAACAGACCGGCAGCAAGTGCCACCAACCCCAGGTGTAGCCCTGAGATAGCCACAAGATGAATGGTGCCGGTAGCCTTAAGGGTCTCCCAATGGGATGGATCAAGGTAGCCACGGTTGCCGATCAATAATGAGGCAACCAGTGGATAATACTCTGCCTGCCCGAAGTGCTGGTCTACTGCAGTCGCCACACCCCGGTGCCAGGCCCGGTAATGGCATTCAATCCCGCACGGAACAGGGTCCGCCACCACCTCTCTCACACTGCCGGTTGCTCGCACACCCTGGCGGAACAACCAGTCTTCATAGCGAAATCCTTCCTCATTCAAACTTCCATGAGGGCGCTTGAGCACCACCTGCAAGCGCAACCGGTGAGAGGGCAGGATTTTGTCGGCCGCACCATACCAGGCAAGCCGGATCTTGTTCGGAAGTTTGTTTTTCTCAATGCCTTCAGGCGGGTCATGCCAGCGATGGACACACAACGTAAACCGCTGGCTGCTGAAGCTTCCCGGTTGGGGCAAATCACAAAGGTAGCCGGAGACGGTCAACGGAACCCGCTCCATTTCACCGGGCAGGACGTACTGCAGGCGTCCGTCGGCATGCCAGCCGGCCCAGCCAAGCCCCGCAACGGTCCAGAACAGCCACACAACGGCCGCCGGGATACGCACGGATTTCAGGAGCCCGACGAATAACAGTACAATCAACGACAAAAACAGCCATCGATATGGTGGCAAAACCGCGAACCGATACAGTAAGATAACGCCGCAAGAGAATGCGAGAACGCCAGCGGAGCCAAGAAGAGGTTTTCCAGCGCTCTGGCTGATGTGATTAGACTTGGACAATCCTTGTCCTCCGTTCCCGAAAACCGGCACTTTTGTAATGAGCCGGTTGTCATCCATACCGACAGGACAGGCCGAACTTCCAATGCCGAAGAAGTTCATGAAGCGGTATTTGCCCACACCGGAAAAAGTGCAGTCTATCAAGACTCTGCATTTTCTGGGCGATATCCTTCACGAACCGAATCTTTGGCACATCAACCGTCATTGCGTTGCGCGAGCCTTCCTGATCGGCATCTGGTTCTGTTTTATCCCTATGCCCTTTCAGATGGTCGCCGCAGCTTTCTGCGCTATCTGGTTTAACGCCAACATGCCCTTGTCGGTGGCGCTGGTCTGGATCAGCAACCCGCTCACCATGCCCCCCATGTTTTACTTTAACTACAAAGTGGGCGCATGGATTCTTGACCGGCCGGTACTTCCTTTCGAGTTCGAGCTCTCATGGCACTGGATCAGCAGCCGACTGGTGGAAATCGGCATCCCTCTGTATCTGGGATCACTGATGCTGGCTACGCTGACCGCCTGCGTCGCCTACCTGGCGGTTCAGTACCTGTGGCGCCGAAAGATTCGGGCTGACTGGCAGGTGCGCCGCAGCCTCAGAATCAAACGGGAGCGGGCCGGCAATCAGGCCTCCTGAACCAGCCTGCCCTGCTCCAGCCGCAGCACTCTGCCAAGGCTTCTGGCCATGCCCATATCATGGGTAACCATAATGAACGCGGTGCCCGAGTTATCACGCAAGTCCTGAATCAGGGCACGGATACCCTCACCGGTGTGCTGATCAAGATTACCTGTCGGCTCATCCATCAATACACAGCTCGGCTGGTTCACCAAAGCACGGGCAATGGCAACACGCTGGCGCTCACCGCCCGATAACTCACCCGGCTTGTGACGAAGCCGTTCCCCGAGACCAACCCGCTTTAACAGTGACTCAGCCTTCGGCTTCGCCTGTCTCGGCGACAATCCGCCCAGCGCACAGGGCATCATGACATTTTCAAGGGCGGTGAATTCCGGCAGAAGATGGTGAAACTGGTAAACAAAACCCAGGTGCCGGTTACGGAAACGGGCGCGCCCCGCTTCCGACAGCAGATGAATGTTCTGGCCGCAAATTTCAATCTGCCCGGACGAAGGCTTATCCAGGCCGCCCAGCAGATTAAGCAGCGTTGTTTTTCCCGCGCCACTGCTTCCGACTATGGCAACCGTTTCTCCTGCAGACACTTCCAGAGAGATATCTGAGAAGATGGTGAGTTTTTCTGGCCCCTCACTGTAGGTTCGGGTTACCTGACGGCAATCAATGACCAGAGGCGTTGCTTCGTTTGCCATCTGTACATCACTCATAACGCAACGCCTCCGCCGGTTCGACCCGCGACGCACGCCAGGCCGGGTAAATCGTCGCCAGCAGGCTCATCGCCAGGCCAGCACTGCTGATAATCATCACGTCCTGCCACTGCAACTGGGATGGCAGGTAACTGATAAAATAGACATCGGCACTCAGGAACTGATGCCCCATGGCCGCTTCCAGCCATGCAATGAATCCGCTGATATTCAATGCACCAAACACCCCGAGTGCCGTGCCAACCAGTGTACCGAACACTCCGATCACCGCGCCCTGAATGATAAAGATCCGCATGATTCGCCCAGGGGTAGCACCCATGGTTCTCAGAATGGCAATGTCAGCTGTCTTATCCGTAACCACCATCACCAGCGTGGACACAATGTTGAAGGCAGCAACCGCGACAATGAACATGAGCAACAATCCGATCATGGTCTTCTCCATGCGAATGGCCTGAAACAGATTGCCGTGGGTTCGCGTCCAGTCGGATACGTAGTAACGACCACCCAGGCTTGTCGCCACTTCGTTGACCACACGCGGCGCCGCAAACAGGTCGTCCATCAGTAACCGAAGGCCTTCGGCCTTGCCACCGGTACGCATCAACCGGGAGGCGTCGTC
>Ga0079223_10001043_pt1 | contig 15833 bp, 7 predicted proteins | sample Stecom2011_FD_75072 | JGI IMG/M metagenome (GOLD analysis project Ga0079223, IMG submission 75072) | Agricultural soil microbial communities from Utah to study Nitrogen management - Steer compost 2011 | ecosystem: Environmental > Terrestrial > Soil > Agricultural land | place: USA: Utah... | reverse complement strand
TTTTTATTTCTCCCTGGATTGTTGGTTTTTTGCTTTATATTCTTGGTCCTTTGGCGGCGTCGTTTGTTTTTTCACTGTGGCGGTGGAATCTTTTAGAAGCACCGACGTATATCGGTTTTAGTAACTATCAACTTATGGTTCGAAACCCGGAGTTTTGGAATGCTCTGCGGGTCACAGCGGTTTATTCCTTTTGCCGGGTGCCGTTAACTGTTATCATTGGGTTGTTACTGGCCATTCTTTTGAATCAAAAAATAAAGGGTTTGGGCTTGTTTCGTACCATATTTTACCTACCTTCCGTTCTGCCGGGAGTAGCAGTGGCCATGCTATGGATGTGGATTTTTAATCCGGAATTCGGACTTATTAATTGGATGCTGGATAAATTTTTGGGGATTCAAGGACCCGGTTGGATTTACGATGAGGCCTGGATTATTCCTTCGTTAATTTTGATGAGTCTTTGGTGGGTAGGGGCAAACATGTTGGTATATCTCGCGGGATTACAGGGAATTCCAACCGAATTATATGAAGCAGCAGAAATAGACGGCGCGGGAATGGCGGCGCGGTTTTTCCGGGTAACTTTGCCAATGATTTCACCGGTATTATTCTACAATATAATTATCACCTTAATTCAATCCTTCGAGACCTTTACCCAGGTTTACGTGATGCTTGGACAGACGCCCAGGAGGAACGGTCAGTTTTTCGTTCTTTACTTGTACAATAATGCCTTTAAATTTTTTCGGATGGGTTATGCCTCAGCTTTGGCGTGGGTTTTCTTTTTTATTCTAGTCACCTTCACTTTGCTGATTTTCAAATCATCTTCGGCATGGGTTTATTACGAAGGTGAACTGAAAGGGGATGCTAAGGTTGGCTGACAGGAGGATAAATACCGTAAAAATGAGAAGAAAGACGGCAGGTTATTCCACTCCCCGGCAGGGAAAAAGCAGCCGTAAAAAAGCTTGGAAGATCTTTGTGTATTCAAGTATAATCCTGGCTGGTATTGTGACCATGATCCCTTTGTACTGGACAGTATCCACTGCAGAAAAAGAATTGCCGCAGGCCTTGGCTTTCCCTCCGGTATGGCTGCCAAACCCGGTGGTATTGCAGAATTTTAAAGAAGCCTTTTTAGCCATGAATTTTTTGCGGTATTTATACAATACTGTGCTCATCACTGGATTCGGTATTATCGGGCAATTGCTCTCTTGTACTTTGGTGGCGTACGGGTTTGCCCGGTTTCGCTTTCCGGGAAGAAATTTTATCTTTGTGGTGGCTTTGAGTACTATGATGATGCCGTTTCATATTTTAATCATTCCCCGGTTTGTGCTTTTTAGGATGTTGGGGTGGCTGGACACCCTTCTACCCCTAATTGTTCCTTCCTTTTTTGCTGAAGCCTTGTATATTTTTTTACTACGACAGTTTTTTATGACCATTCCCTACGAAATGGATGAAGCAGCCCGAATAGACGGTTGCGGGTATTTCCAGACATTTTGGCGGATTATTCTTCCTCTTGTCAAACCAGCCCTTGGAGTGATCAGTGTTTTTGTCTTCTTACAGAGATGGCGTGATTTTATGGGGCCTTTAATCTATCTGAGCTCGGAAAAAAATTACACTTTGGCTTTGGGATTAAATGCGTTTCGGCACATGTATTTTGTGGAGTGGAATATTTTAATGGCCGCCACTAGTCTGGTGCTGATCCCGCCGGTGATTGTTTTCTTTATTGCCCAGAAATACTTTATCCAGGGAATAGTTATTACAGGAATAAAAGGGTGACCGGTGGCAGCGAAAAACAAGTTTTTTCGAACCGCCTTTAAAAAATAGGATAGAGGAGGTGATTTATGCAACACCTGGTGTGGTTGGCAGACGTTTATTAGAAAAAAGTATAAACATAAGGAGGATGAAAATGAAAAAACGTTTACTTATTCATTTACTGTTTTGTATCTTATTGCTAAGCCTTCCGGTGTTTTCGGCATTATCCGCTCCGGAGGTTACTCTCCGGTGGTACCTGCGGTGGGACCAAACACGGATCAGAAATGTGGCCGAACCGGTGAAAGAAGAGTATGAAAGGCTTAATCCCGGTGTAAATATCGTTATTGAGAATATCGCCAGTGGTGATGAATATTGGTTGAAACTCCAAACTATGCTGGCGGCCAACGCCGCGCCGGATGTGATCTATCCCGCCACGCATCATGCTTATATCCTTTCTTCCAAAAACCAACTGCTGGACCTGATGCCCTTTGTCGAGCGGGACAATATTGATTTAAGCGTCTATATTCCGGCAGTACTCGATCTATACAAATATGAAGACATTCTTTACGCCCTGCCGATTGATACTGCGGCGTTGGTTACCTTCTATAACAAAGAAATGTTTGACGCCTCCGGGGTTCCATATCCCACAGATGATATGACCTGGGATGAGTTTATTGCGATGGGAAAGAGATTGGTAAGAGATACCACGGGTGACGGACGGATTAACCAGTACGCAGTGCATTTGGACACTGATATTTACTGGCCGATGTTGGTATATCACATGACCGGTGAGTATTTATTTGACGATCTGTATCAACCCACTGAGTTTCTTTTGAAAAAACAAGAGCAGATTAATGCCGTACAGTATTATGCCGATATTATCGTTAAACACGGACTGGCGCCCACCCCGTCCCAGCAGGCTGGTATCACCGATACCTTCTTGGCGGGAGTCGCAGCTATGAATATCGTAGGACACTGGCGGGTACCGACTTATAATGCGGAAGCCAAGTTTGAATGGGATGTGGCTGCCCTTCCACGGGGGAAATATCCGGCTAACCGGGGTGAAGGCAGTGGTTTTGCCGTCACCAAGGATACCAAGCACCCGGAAGCAGCTTGGCAATTTGTTAATTACCTGGCCGGGCCGGACGCCCCCGGGACCAAGAAACTGTTGGAACTGGGGTTGATGGTACCGTCGCAACTCCCGCTTTGTGAATCGGAACTCTTCGTAAATACTCCTGGGCAGCGTCAAATTAACAAACAAGCCTTTTTGGCCTGGCGCGATAACCCGGTAGTCTTTTACCAGCCTTTCCATCCAATTTTCGACGAGGTTAATAATATTCTCAAGGGTGAATTGGCGGACGTCTGGGAAGGCAAGGATACCGCCGAAGCGGCTGTTAAACGGGCTACTCCCAGGGTTGAAGCTCTTTTGCGGGAGGCTGCACTGTTTAACTAAGTTGGAAATAATATTTTAGCCGCATCTATGCGGCGTCGTAATCAAATTCTGGAGGACCATTTGGTCCTCCAGAATTTGATTAACGGCGGTGAAATGCATCGGATTTAGGACGGCAGGTGAGGGGAGATATATATGAATCGTGAGATAAACAACAAGTTGGAGAAATTACAGAATATTTACCGGAGCAATGGAGCCAAAGGAATTTTAATCAACAAACAAAAAAATATATCGTGGTTGTTGAGAGGAAGAAGTCATGTTGGATTTTTTTCTGAAGATGGAGTTTGCAGTTTGTTATTGAATGAAAACGGTTTGCATTTATTGGTCAACAATATAGAAAGCAGGAGACTGCCGTCAGAAGAGTTTCCTGAGGAAACTCTTGTTATCATAGAATATCCTTGGTATAAGGAAGACACCCGTTTGAAATTGGCCGGTGAGCTGACAGGGGAAAATTACATTACTGACGGGCAGGTGGAGGATTTGCTTAAGCCGTTGCGGTTAAAGTTTTCTCCTGGAGAAATAGAGGATTACCGGTATTTGGGACAGGATGCCGGGGCGGTGCTTGAAGAGGTTTGTTTTTCAGTTAAACCGGGCATGACGGAATTTGCTATTGCCTCTTTGCTGGCGCAAAAGAGTGTAGAGCGGGGGTTGGAACCCAATGTCATTTTGACCGCTGCTGATGAAAGGATTTATCTTTACCGGCATCCTTTGCCTACCAACAGAGTTGTTGAAAAATATGTAATGTTGGTCTTGGTGGCCAGGAAGCACGGGTTGATGGTTTCACTCACCCGTTTTGTCAGTTTTACAGCTTTGCCCGGGGAACTGAAAAAGAAACAATTTCATTTGTCAAAAATTAACACGGAATTGATAAGTCATACTCGTCCGGGAAAGACAACCGGTGAGGTTTTTGTGTTCCTACGACAAAAGTATGCGGAAGCTGGTTACCCGGATGAGTGGAAACTGCATCACCAAGGCGGTATAATTGGTTATAGCCCGCGAGAATACAAAATTACTTCACAAATTGACATACAAATTGAGGCAGGAAATGCTTACGCCTGGAATCCTTCAATCACCGGTTTCAAAGCGGAAGATACATATTTAATCCGGGAAAACAACAATGAGTTATTAACATTGACCCCAAATTTGCCTTCGGTGGAGATGAAAGAAAACAACCAAAAGGTAAAAACAGCCGGCATTTTGGTAAGGACAATTTACTAGGCTTCGATCATGTTTGCAAAGCGTTGCCATAATCATATCTTCCTGAGGAAAACATGAAAAAATCAGCACTATCAGTGACACGTGTTAGCGCAGATTTTCTGGGAAAGTCCGGCGACAGCTGACACGTTTCATCACATGTCTAGTCGGAAGGGATAGATGATAATAGGTGTTCGATTAACATTTAAACTTAGATACGACAAAATAAAGAATAAAGGAGTGAAAAAATGAGAATTAAAGATTATGGACCCATTGTTTTAGGGTTTGTTTTAAGCATTTTTGTAGCGGCCGGTATTAGTTCTTATGCAGCCAGCCCTCCTTTGGTACCGGGAAATTCCAGCATGGATGATCCTGAAGAGGCGACATGGGAAGGAATAATTATTCCGTCGACAGGAGTGCTTCCTAATAACGAAATTCACCCTAAGCTTTATTTTGACTCTAGTTTTATTCCGGTCTTACGGGAACGCGCCAATGGGGAGGTCTATGATCCCCATGGTTATTACGTCGGCCGTTGGGGACGGATCAGTACTGACGCGGAGTATTATCTTTCTCAGTCGGTAAGCTCCAATGACGACGAAAAGTGTATGGCCGCCAAATCGCTGGCTTTCGCCTACCTAATAACAGAAAACACTTTTTATCTGCAAAAAGCTGTTGACAACTTAAAAGAAGCTTTTTCCAATATCCAAAGTACGGATCAGTATGTGGCCACTCAGATGACGAATTATGCGTTGGCATACGACTGGATCGTCCCCTATATCAACAGTTCAGATGATACCATCATCAGAAACAGTGTGAAAACAGGTGCGAATTGGCTCTATAATTATTTGGAACCCGGCGGGCCGGCGCGCAACCACAATCACCGTTCCAAAGCAGCGGCGGCTTTGGGTTCGTGGGCCATGGCCTTTGCCAACGACCCCCAGGCCCAGACATATTTAGACAGGGCCATGCTAAATATGCATAATGTGTGGAAGTACATGTTTACCAAGGACGGCATTTACCGCGACGGCGCAGGTTATTATTGGGTTTTCACCATTATCAATTCCACTCCTTTTCTTTGGCAGTATAAAAATGTGGCAGGAGTTGACCTGTTTCCCACTATGCAGCCGGTTTTTGAGTGGGAACTGAAAACCAGCACTCCGGAAGGATGGCTGCCGAATATTGAAGACGCCTGGTATAAAATCTGCTGGTTGGTAACGGTGGCCGACGCTTATAAAAATACGCCCACTGAACTCAGTGCCACCACTACCTTGGGCGAATTGTTCCAATGGCGTTTCTTTAATTCCAGTTGGCTTCCGGTACGCTACGACGATAACTGGACGGGAGCCCGCGATCAATATTACGGCTGGCCGGATGAATTTATTTTATACAATTCCTCTATTGCTGAAACGACTCCTGACGATGCGATGGGAACCATTGATCTGAACGCCGGACCACGCGGCGGGGCTACGATTTTCCGGAACAACTGGGATTATGACAATCCGGAAACCCGTTACTTATATTTTGAGGGTACGGCAATGAGCTTCAATCACGATCATGCCGACGCACTACAATTCATCATTCATGGGGAAAATTCCATTTTGGCCTGTGATGCCGGATACGGTCCCAACAGGTTCAGCGGCAGGAGTAATTATTGCAACGCTCCTCAGCATAATGTAATTACCGCCGACGGCAGCGCCTTGGGCGATCCTTTGCCGACAGAGCATTTCATCAACACCGATTTCTATGACTTTGCCCAGAAAGAAGCCGTTTATTTTGACGACCCGGACGCCGGTCATGTACGAGGTATAGCTTTCCCCGGACAGGATTACTTTGTGGTGATTGACCGGTGTACTGCCGGTAATTCCAAGATCTGGGAGGCGCATTATCACAACCGGGGAAATCTCTCCGGCAGCGGAAACCAGCGGACTTGGACAACTGAAGCAGGGCCATGGGGTGAGGCGGCCAAAATGTACACTTTCATGTTGCCGGCCTCCATGTCCATAACGACCCATAACGGAAAATTCAATCCATATGGCAGCGGGTCTTATGATGATGGTGACCCGTATCCCGATCCTTCAACGGATGTTGAGGACACCACTTTTTTGAAGATGACGCAAACAGGAACCACAGCTCAGTATATGCAGGTGTTGGTCCCCAGGTCCACCGGGGCGAACAGCCCGGTCTTTACCGATTTGAGCTCGGCTGAAGTTTTGGGAGCCCGAGTGGAAATGGACGGGTACAAGGATACCTTCCTGGGGCAGCGTAATATAACTGAGGGCACGGCTGGTCTTTTGGAAGCCACTGCCACTTTTGCGTGGACGCGTGAAACAGGTGGGTTGTTGAAGCATTGGGCCGTACGGGAAGGTATTAATGGAAGCTTCAACGGCTTAGGCTTTTTTGACAGCACTTCTCCGGTTTCGGCCGCCATGGACATAAGTGATCATGAAAAATACACCGGGTACATCTCCGCACTAGGTTCGTATACCCTAAAAATCAAGAATTTTGGCGGCTTGGAGTTCGGAAATGCTGTCTTTAACGGTTCTGTGGTCGCGGCCACCGTAGATGAAAACGACTATATTGTCGTTGATCTTACGGATTCCGGGATTTTGGTTATAAACTTTCTGGCAACAACCACCCCGCCGGAGGCGCCGGCCGACCTGACGGCAGATCCGGGTGACATGGAAGTCACATTAAACTGGTCGGCAGCCGTGGGGGCAACTAGTTACAAGATTTACCGGGGCACAACAAGTGGAAACTACTCGTTAACAGCGGATGACATCGTAGCCCTGGAATACGTGGATACCGATGTCGTTAACGGAACAACTTATTATTACGCGGTAAAAGCAGCGAATAAATACGGAGACAGCGGGTATTCGAACGAGGCAAACGCTACTCCGCAGTTGCAGCCTCCGCTTCAACCGCAGGGATTGACGGCCGAAGTTTTAAGTCAAACAGTCCAATTAAGCTGGAACGATGTGGACAAGGCCGACACTTACAATGTGTACCGGGGAACCAGCAGCGGGGATTATACTCTACGGGAGGGCGGCTTAACTGAAAACGCCTTCCCTGATACGGGACTGACCGATGGTGTGACTTATTATTATGTGGTGACAGCCGTTAATACTGCCGGAGAGAGCCCGTATTCCGAAGAAATAAGTGTTGTGCCCAATCCCAATCCCCCGGCGGCGCCGGGTGGTCTGAGCGCCACTGTAGGCAGTGAGACCGTCTACCTAAACTGGAATTTTGTTTACAACGCCGACACCTATAATGTATACCGGGGAACCAGCAGCGGGAATTATACCCTGCGGGCGGACGAATTGGTGGACCCTGATTTCACCGACAGCGGTTTGGTCAATGAAACCACCTATTACTATGTGGTGAGCGCGTCCAATGTGGACGGAGAAGGCCCGTTTTCCGGTGAAGTGGAAGCAACGCCGACGGATACGCTTTTTTATGCCGTAGACGGTCAGGTTAACAGTTACATTGAGGCGGAAATTTATACAGAAAAGTTTGGAACATTCACCGAAGCAACAGACACATCAGCTTCCAATGGAAAATTTATGTATACCCCGAACGGCACACCGGAAGAGCCTGAAGTCAGTTACCTTACCTACAACTTACAGGTGACAAACGGCGGAACCTTTTATGTGTGGGTCAGAGGCCGCGGACCAGACGGCGGTTCGGACAGTTTCTTCATCGCCGTGGACTCGGGTAGTAATATCCAGGTTAACTGTGAAGTGCCGGATTGGGGTTGGAAAAAAGCAAACAATACAATCACACTAAATGACGGGAATTATGTTTTTAAAGTCAAACAAAGAGAAGCCGGTTCCGAAATCGACAAGATATTGCTGACTAAAAGCGGCAGTTTGACCCCGTCGGGACTGGGAGGAGAGGCCCTGAAGCCCCAAGGAGGGGGAGAACCTGATCCCACTCCGACGCCGACAGTGACACCGACACCCACACCGAGCCCGACGCCGAGTCCCACCCCGGCTCCGGTGGAACTGCATTACCTGGTTGACGGAAATGAGAACAGCTATATCGAGGCGGAGATCTACACGGAAATCTTCGGGAACTTCGCTGAAGAAACAGACGGCGGGGCCTCGAACGGAAAATTCATGTACACCCCGAACGGCAGCGCAGAAGAACCGAAGAACAATTATCTCACTTACCGGCTGGAGGTGACCGGCGGTGGAACTTTTCATGTATGGGTGCGGGGTAGAGGAGCGAATACTGCTTCGGACAGTTTCTTCATCGCCGCGGATTCGGGGAGCAATATTCAGGTCAACTGCGAGGTGCCGGATTGGGGCTGGAAGAAGGCGTATGATGCCATTACTTTAAATGAAGGAACGAATATACTCAAACTCAAGCAACGGGAATCGGGTTCCGAGGCGGACAAGATCCTGCTGACCAAAGACGGGCAATTCACCCCGTCGGGACTGGGCGGAGACGCCCTGGAGCCCCAAGGAGGAGAACTTGAACCAACTCCGACCCCGACAGCGACCCCGACGCCCACGCCGACGCCGGGTAGTGGATTCTACCAATTGAGCATAGGAGATAGCTATATTGAGGCGGAGTATCATACCAACAATTATACGGGAAATTGGGTCGTGGAGAATGATGTTTCGGCCTCCAATAACCAGTACATGTATTTGGATTGTACCAGCGATGACCGTGGAAATGAAAATGATGTGCTGGAATACACATTTAATATTGATTACAATGGAACTATCTATATCTGGTATCGCGGGACTAAATCTCCAAAATCCAGCACGGGAATTTGGATTCAACTCAACGACGGACCGAAAAAGATGGGTACTCTTAACTCCACCAGTTGGACCTGGACACTGGATAATGATGCCGCCTACCAGATAACCGCGGGCGAGCACGTATTTCGCATCTATAATCGCTATGAACAAGGTAAAATTGACAAGCTGCTGATTACCACTGATGCCAACACCACGCCTTCTGGGGAAGGTGGTTCGGCGTTACCGGCGCCGTAAGCAATAACTGAAAGTGTAGGATGGAGGGCATGCCCTCCATCCTACAAGTGGGCGAACTAAGTACGCGGGGGAGTGGAAGAGATGAAAACTGCTGTTTTTACCAAGTTCATGAAGGGATTGACCTTGGAAGAAATATGTAAGGTCACACGGGATATGGGCTTTGAGGGTGTTGATCTTCTTATCCGTCCCGGTTATCAACTGCAACCGGGTGACAGTAAAGAGAAACTGGTCGAGGCTTTTTTGTATATTGCCCGTCGGGGACTGGCCCTTCCCATAGTTACCACGGATTTCACCCATGCCGGGCAGGAAGGGGCGGAGACGGTCTTTGCCGCCTGCGGGGAAACGGGTGTTCCTTATCTCCGGCTTGGTTGGTGGAAATACCGCCCGGAGATGACTTACCGGCGGATCCTGGAACAGGCCCGCCGGGGCCTGGCAACCCTGGTGAAGCTGGGAGAAACATATGGAGTTAAACCCCTTCTTCAATTGCATGGAGAAACAATTCATCCCGGCGCCGGTTTGGCTGCAAAATTGGTGGAGGGATTCACCCCGGCCGAGGTGGGTATTTATGTGGATCCCGGAAATATGGTAAATAAAGATGGGTATGAAGACTGGACCATGGGACTGGATGTTATTGACGGCTACCTGGAGGTGGTCGGGGTGAAAAACGCGGACAAGATTAGAAAACCTGCGGTTCAGGGTCCCAACAAGTGGGAGTGGGAGCGCAGGTGGGTGCCTCTGGATGAAGGATTGGTGGACTGGGTATTCTATCTCGAGTTGCTAAAAAAACGGGGTTACCGGGGGTGGCTCTCTTTCCACAGCCACTACGAGACAGATTTGCACACTTGTACAGCAACGACCAAACATGATTTGGATTTTGTGCGAAAACTTCTATAAAAGCTGCACTGCTGCGGGAAGACGATTCAAGTTTTTACGAAAGGAGACCGCGGATGAAAAGAGCCTGTTTTCGTCTTGATTTAAACGGATCGTGGGTTATGGAAGGAATGGAACCGGAGGAGGGTTTAGCGCGCAAAGCATATACCCCCGGGTACCGGCCCCGTGACCCGGTACCGGCCGGGGTGCCCGGTATTGTCCAGAATGCCCTGCTGGAAGCCGGGCGAATTGAGGATCCTTATTACGAGATGAATAACGAAAAGATCCTGTGGGTGGAGGAGAAAGAGTGGTGGTTTTTTAAGGAATTCACTGTCCCGGAAAAGATGCGGGGGGAAAGTTACCGGTTGGTTTTTAAGGGAATCACCTACCGTGCCAATGTTTGGCTGAACGGAATTAATATTGGTAATGTGGAGGGCATGTTTCTTCGCCATTTTTTTGACGTGACCAGACTTCTAATTCCCGGACACAAGAATCATCTCACCCTTCGTCTCCGGACCCTGGAGAATTCTTCAGAGGACCGGCCGGGGGGGGAGATCGAGCGGGGTACAGTCCGTTCTTCAGGGGTGGTCGCCCCGTTCACATACTGGTGGAACTGGTCGCCGCATCTGGTTCCGGTCGGGATCTGGAAACCGGTTTGGCTGGAGGTTACGGGCGGAGTTTTCCTTGGCGACCCTCAGGTTAGGACCGAGATCCACTGGGATGAATGCCAAGAAGCGGAAAGCGCCACTGTTAAGATAAGGATGCATGTGGAGTCAACTTATGACAAGCTGTTACAAGTACGCCTGCGGGAAAAGGTGACCGGAATTGATTTTTCGGCGCCGGAGATCAGAATAGAGGAAGAGATTATGCTCAAACCCGGCGAAAACGCCCTGGAACACACTTGCCTTATACCCCGGCCGCAGTTGTGGTGGCCGAATGGGCTCGGCGGGCATCCCTTATACCGGCTACAGGTATGTATAGAAGACCGGGACGGCGTGCTGCTCGAAGAAACAGAGACAGAGTTTGGGGTCCGAGAGCTGAGCATAAAACCAAACGAGGATGACCTCTGGGTTCAGAAGGTCCACGGTCAGTCTAACCGTCAATGGTCGATTGTGGGCAACCCTTACCCATGGACGTTTTGGATCAACAAAAAAAGGATTTTTATCCGCGGCAGTAATTGGTTACCCACGGACAACCTGTTTCGATTCAGCGAGGACCGGTACCGGCTCTTTCTGGACCAGGCCGCAGAGGCTAATCTTAACATGTTGAGAGTTTGGGGGGGTGGAATCCAGGAGACGAAAACTTTTTACCGGTTGTGCGACCGGAAGGGGATCTTGACCTGGGTGGAATTTTGGCTGGCCTGTGCCGATTACCCGGTTATGCCGCGTGATCTCTTCCTACGCTGCGCGGTCGACCAGCTCAAGCAGGTACGCAATCATCCCAGTGTAGTGCTGTGGAGTGGTGGAAACGAGTATAATCCTGATGAGCCGGAGAATAAAGAGCTTGTTGACAGGCTGGCGGATACCTGCCGCAGGTATGATCCCACTAGGCCGTTCCGGCGCGGCTCACCATATAAGGGCGACCGGCACGGGGGTCTGATGATGCTGCCCACCCGAACTTCAAACAAGTACGGGGATATCTTGAACGGAGACACCCGCCTTACCCTCTTCCGGTCGGAGGTGGCGGTGATGCGGAGCGCGCCTGTCTTGGAAAGCATCAAGAAATTCATCGGCGAAGAGAACATCTGGCCGATCAATAAAAAGGTCTGGCAGTACCATCATGCCGTCATTACCGAGCAGGAACGGGACGCGCGGGAATACGGCGCGGTGAATGAATTGAAGTATTGGTTGATGGCCGGTCAGCTCGCCCACGGCCAGAACCACCGGCACAATATGGAGTATTGCCGCCAGACCAAATACTGGTGCTCAGGCTGCCTGCAATGGTCGCTCAACGGGAGCTGGCCTTCATTCCACCGGGAGCTTATTGACTGGTACGGGCAACCCAAACCGGCGTACTACGCCTATAAACGTGCCTGTCGAAACTATCTGATCCTGGCCGACCTGGAGAAATACGTTTTTGAGGGGAATGAAGCCGTGCCTGCGGTGATCTACGCGGTGAATGACCGGTATTCCCGGCTTGGGGAGTGCCGGGTGAAGGCTACGGTTTATGATTTGTACATGAAAAAACTCTACGAGCAGGAAGGGACGGTCACTGTGGAAGCCGACGTTTCGGTCAAAGCTTTCACTTTAAACTGGCGGGTGCCCCGTAATTACCTGAGAAAAGTGTTTTTCCTTCATCTACAGATGGAGCAACATGGGAAGTTGTTGGCCGAGAATCTTTACTGGTTGGGAACCTCCGCCTACTGCCGTCCGGATCAAAACCTCAACCTTAATGGGTTCTGGCAGTTTCAGCTCAGCGGGGAACAATCTCCGGCTGCTTTGGCAGAAACCGGCTGGCAGGATTGTTTAATGCCCTCCCATTGGCATAAACCGCCGCAGGCCCCCGGTGACGGTCGGTCGGTTTTTTACCGGAAAAAGGTTACTATCCCTGCGAACTGGGAAGGAACCCTCTTGGAGTTTTTCTGTGCCGGAATGGAAGGAAATGACGAAGTTTATTGGAACAAGACGAAAATCGGGGCTACGGAAGAAGAGATGACAATTGAACCCAGTATCGACGATCTGGTTTTTACAGAGAAGTGGGTGAAAAATATTGCTGCGAAGAACGGTGAGGAAAACTTCACCTCCAAACCGGTATGTAAAAGAGACAGGCAGAATATCCGCATGAGTTCGGATCCTTTTATCGTCCCCAACTTGATTAAGAGATTTTATCCCATCCCCGCCGAACTAATCAACTGGGGAAAGGAGAATATCCTCGAGATCCGCTTATACGGAAGGCACGCCACCGGGATCTCGGAACCTGTTTTCATCCGCCGGTCGAGTACAGAAAAAGTACAACAGGCGGTGATTGATTTTGATAATGACGGCGCTTACCTGTCGGCTCTACGTGACTTGCCTCCGGTTGACCTGGAGGCCCGGGTCTTTTGTGATAACCCGGTAATTATTCCGGGGCAAAAAAAAGAGTTTTATATTACGCTGCACAACAACTCGCCGGCCATCGGGTTCTTTATTGCTCTGGACCTGGAAGTGTTGGATGACAACGGCGAGCCTCCCCGGCTGTTGTATTTGGATAATTATTTTTCTCTTCTGCCCGGCGCCGAGAAGACTGTTGTGGTGAAAATGTTTAATGACCGCTGTTTTACCGGGGAAAGAAGGTTCCGTTTCTCTGTGGGCGGCTGGAATGTCAGGGAAAAAAGCATCGGCCGGGAACTAAAGGTTCTTTTCCAGGGCTGATTTATTAAAAGATAAGCAGGTGATGAGATGGATTTATTGGCTAAGATCAATGCCGTGTTGGATAGAGAGTTTAATTCCCTTGATGAGCTTTTACGCTATTACCAAACAGAGCTACCCCTCCGCGTGCAGGATTATCACCAAGAAGAGGTGGGCCCGGTAATTCACCATGACCTGCCCGGTGAGGCCGACAAATTTGTCAAGAAAATTTTTCACCTAGGCGGACATACCCTGGATATGTCAGGAGGAATCGACTGGTACGCCACGCCCACCGGTGATCTGGAATGGAACGGCGCTCTGGTTCGACACGGGTATCTTATGCTGCTGGCCGGCGCCTACGAAAAAACCGGTGAGGAAAAGTATGCCGCCGCCGTTGTCGAACACCTGCTGGATTATATCACCAGGGTACCCCGTTTTGACCCGGCCTGCCGGTCGTATCTGGAGTACAAAAAATCAACATGGCGTCCCTTCGAAGTGGCCGCGCGCGTGGCGGAAACCTGGCCCGAGGCGCTGGCAAAGGTCATCAGGAGCAGGGCTATGACTCCAGAGAATTGGGCCCGGATTCTATTGGCCGTGTATGACCACGCTGATTTTCTTTTTCAACACCACTGGAGGACAGGTAACCACGCCAGTCTGGAAGCGGCTGCTCTCGGACTGGTCGGCATCTTTTATCGGGAGTTCAAAAGAGCAGGTAGATGGCGGCAGTACGCGGTGAATTTTTTGATGGACATCTGGCCGCAGTTGTTTTACGAAGACGGGTATACCAAAGAGATGTCCGGGGGCTATCACTGGGTGGCCATGCGCAGTTATTTCACCTTTTATGAGGTGGCGGTGAAAAACGGGTTGGCCGAACTTTTCCCGCCGGTTTTCATAGAACGCCTGCACCTGACCGCCATGGCCGAATTGAAGCAGCACAAACCGGATTTTTCCCCTCCAGTGACTAATGACTCCAACAGCGGAATCAACCGCCGTGAACAACTATGGCGTGTCACACGCCTTCTGAATATCCCGGAGATTAGCTATTGCCTAACCGGCGGAAAAAAAGGAAAAAAGCCCGGATTTACTTCCTGTTTTTTCCCCAACGCCCGGGTAGGCGTTATGCGTAGTGACTGGACGGTACAGACCCGTTACCTTTTTTTTGACATGGGAAGTTGGGGTGACAATCACATGAATGAGGACCAATTAAATGTGGAAGTCTCAGCCTGGGGACGGAAATTTCTTACCAACTGCGGGCGCTGGCGTTACACCACTAGTCCGGGTATCCCGTGGAAAACAAAGGCTATGTACTTTAAGACCACGGCCGCATATAATTCGGTGCTGGTGAACGGGTACGGCCAGATGCCGGGAGATGCTACGGGTGGCATGAAAATTTACGATGATTATGATTTTGCCTGGGGAATGTTCGACGCCGGATATGGTGAAGAGGAGGACGGCGTCGATGAAAAGCTCCTGCGGGAACGAGGATTGACCGGGCAAAAAGCCTGCCGGGTCAAGGGGGTGACTCATAAACGCCAAATCATCTTCGTTAAACCCGATTTCTGGCTTTTACGGGATATAATCACCGGAGCCGGCGTACACCGGGCGGAACAGGTCTGGCATTATTATGACGGCGACCTCCGGCAGCTGCCTGGTGGCTTGTTTACGGCGACTTCTTTTGATGAAGCCAATCTGCTGGTGGGCAGTCTGGGGAACAACCGGGTGGAAAACATGGTTTTCAAAGGCTCAGAAGACCCCTTCCGGGGCTGGCACTGTCCAGATTATGACCAAAGGCGTCCCGCACCGGAGCTTTCCTACAGCCAGCGGGGAGAAGAAAAGATTATTTTTCACACTTTGCTTTTTCCGGTGCCGGGTCGAGTATCATGTATACCCGACTTTACAGTGACAGAGTTTGGTTACAGCGTTACTTACCAGGGAAAAACCCGACGGGTGGACGCCCCGGAAGAAGGAGAATGGAAACTTATAGAATGACCGTTATTTATTTTTAGATATAGATTTAATGGAAAGGCCGGTCACAACATAGGTGGCTAGCTTCTTTACATATTTTCAACTCCGTATGTGATAATTTATTTGGAGCTTGACTTTTTTTTTGTTTATGCAAAGCCAGTGACAAAATATTAAAAGTTATTTTGGCTCATAAAATAAGCATTAAATAATATAAAAAGAGAAAAAAATTAAGTTTAAAAAATAAACCCAGCCCAGAAAGGCAGGTAAATCAAATTTAATCAAAATTGA
>Ga0079223_10001042_pt1 | contig 15843 bp, 11 predicted proteins | sample Stecom2011_FD_75072 | JGI IMG/M metagenome (GOLD analysis project Ga0079223, IMG submission 75072) | Agricultural soil microbial communities from Utah to study Nitrogen management - Steer compost 2011 | ecosystem: Environmental > Terrestrial > Soil > Agricultural land | place: USA: Utah... | reverse complement strand
GAAGACACCACCCTCATCGACTACCTGACCCAGACCGTCAAAGCGGTCATGGGAAAGGTCTACCGCTCTGATCTGAGCTTTGACACTAATTCACTGGTCTTTGCCACAGATAATCCAAACTGTCTCCATGATTTCCTGGCGAACATCAAGGACACGAAAAATCATGAACTCCACCCGATCTTAAGCCATGTGGCAACCAACCTTAATGAAGTAACAAAATCAGATCTGGTGCTCACCGATGAGGTGGCCCCTGTTGAGGTGTTGGGACATAAGGTCCTGGACGAACTGGTCTTGGCTGATGTGGAGTATTACCGTGAAAGACTGAAATCCGTTGGCAGTCTCCGAGAAATGGTGGACTTTTTCAATAATAGTCTGTGAATGCGGCAAAAAAGCTATTAGACTAAAAACTAACTACTCAAAACACGCCTTAGATATTTATCATCCATTAGGCCCGCACGCGAATATACGCCAACACGCAACACCTTACTGCAACAGTCTCTTTACTCTTAAATACAAATCCCAGAAATACATTGGCAGTTTATCCGGTACAATCGGCCGGCGGTTTAGGTTTTGCCAAGCGAACCAATCATCCATCACCTGGCCGATGAGGTTCATTCCCCGGTCGGTGTTGGTCAGGATGGCGATGCCGTTGCCCTCTTGGACGAGCAATCCGTAGTAGGACTTCCAGCCATGATTGGCGCCGGTTTGGCTCACATATTTCTCCCCAAAGGGAAGACTCTGTACTTGATAGCCCAATCCGGAGTCCTCAAGCACTGGAGTGAAAAGGGTTTGGCATGATATTCTATTTAAAACGGCTTGGCTTTGGCCTAGAAAAGCCTGGTTGGTGCCGATCATCCACCTGCTCAGATCCGCCGGGGTTGAATAGAGTCCGGTAGCGGCCTTGGCGGTAAAGAGGTAGTTGGGTAAAGCGAATCCGTATATGTCGTAACCCCGCGCTGTCCTTCCCCGTAAATCGTGCCGCCATTGATAGGAGGTACTTTTCAGACCCAGGGGTTGAATGATCTCCCTCTCCAGATAGGTGGAAAAATCCTCTCTGGTCACTTCCTCCACAAGGAATTGTAGAAGGGTATATCCCCCTTGCGAGTACATTAACCCGCTACCCGGTTCTTGTTGAACACAGACCTTCTCCAGCCCCAGTCCCTTCCCGGCCAATAAATCTTCCAGGGTGGGCAGGTCTTTGTTTGGATGATACCCGGGATACTTCTGTACGGAAATTCCCGCCGTATGGCTCAATAACCGACGAGGTGTGACCTGTTTGTGATCATAATCAGATTTTGGCAGACGCCAGTGGAAGAGATAGGTCTCCAGAGGATAATCCAATTTTATGCATCCATCTTGCACCAACTTCATTATCCCCCAGGCCGTCATGGGTTTTGAGATGGATCCCACCTGAAACACTGTGTCTGTAGTGACCGGAAGCTTTTTGGCTTTATCCCGGTAACCGTAACCTCTAATCTGTAAAACACGGCCTTTGCGTACTAACACAAGGGCGGCGCCGGGAATTTTTTCCTTTTTCATAATCTCCGGTATTCTCTTATTCATGTAGGACATAAACTGCATGGGACTCAATCTTTTCAGATCGGAACGGTCATATGTGGCGGAAACCCCCGACATAGAGAGGAAAAGCATGACACCTAAAACAATCCATATAATCCGGGATTTTTTCATTTGGTTCCCCCCTCTGTTCACTCTATAAATCTTAAAACTAATAGCTAAAACTAATAAAACTTGCCTTAGGAAGATTGAGTCAAGGTGATTGCTCTACTATAATTATTCGCGTTTCTTTATAATTTTCCCTCTTATCTCCCTAAAATCTCCAATTACAACGTGTGCAACCTCTATTTTCGCGGTCAGTGAAACGGATCACCTATATCCAAAGTACGCCCCTCCCACTCAGGCCTTATCCTCATTATCTTCCCTGACAACCGTCTCTTTTTCCTCAAAACCATGGCAGTCTTGACCGCTGGATTGCCGAACCGCCAAGGAGGGGCGGCACTTGGATTTAAAACCAAAGAACTTACACCCATTGGGGAACTTTGGATCCCATGTCACATAGAAATATTTACACTTAAGACAATTAATTTTCCGGGCAACCATTAAACCCCTTCCTTTTGGGATCCTGGTCCCTGCGATCCCTTGCGATACTTAATGTTCGGCCTATACTTCATTTACACCTTAAGCTGAAAACACCAAAAAACTGCTCCGCACACGGGCACGTCTACGATATCTCTATTATACATAATAAATTCGATTTTTTCATTAATGCATGTTTCATTCCCTCTGCACCTTGATAACCCTTTCTCAAAAAAAAACACATTTTCGACATTTCCAATATTCTATGTTATAATCATTCATAGTCCCGGTTCGGTTGGAATTGATACTCATAAAAGCCGAGCAGGCCTGTTCCTTTACTATATCAAAAATTAAAATCCTTTGGAAGGATTCCGACGCCGCGCGCGACGTCCCCTTTTAAATGGTTTTATTTTTTTTTGTCTTTCAGACCTTTCATAAGATTGGAGGTGTTATACTTGTCTAATATTTTTTTAAGGCGAGAGATTTACCGCGAAGACCTGGAGAAGCTCTCCGCTTGGCTGGAAAACCCAGAAGTAAATGAATATTTAAATGAGGACGAGAATATCACTGATCAATTGAATTCTCTGATTAAACAACACTCCTTGCCGATCTTCACTCCTCTGCTCAACCGATCCGGGGTCTTTTTCATGATCGAGCACCCGGCAGAGGGCACAGTCGGTTATCTACGCTTGGCTGCAAAGAACGACTCCACCTCGGAGATGGTAATTGCCATCGGTGATATAGAGTGCTGGGGGAAAGGATTCGGTTCAGCGGCCATTCGCCAAGGTCTCCAAAAGGCCTTCTTTGACCTTCGTCACGAAAAAGTCGAAGCCAAAATCCACCCGGAGAACGAACGCTCTCTATATGTCTTTACAAAAGAGGGGTTTAGTCATAAGCAAGAATCAACTAGTCGTGGGAAAGCGCAAGAAAATGAATTCACACAAAATGAAGTCATACTGGAATTAGAACAGGAAGAATTCATCGCTCAGTTTCTGTAGGCTATAGGCTGCAGGTTGTAGGCCTTATTTGGTTATTAGTTCCTTATGATAGGTTGCCTCGTTTTGGGCTATGCTCTCAATAGACAGGTTAGCCGCGACTACCAGCAGTCCGGGGCAATCTCTGTCTCCATCACAGCCACTAATAATCGAATCGCGGCCTCCACATCACCTAGATCCACCATTTCGGAAGGGCTATGCACATAACGAGCGGGAATGGAAACCACCCCCGAAGGCACACCCGCCCTGGTCAGGTGGATCGCACCGGAATCCGTTCCTCCCCTGGTCAAAACCTCCAACTGGTAAGGGATGTTAAAATTCTCCGCCAGTTTAACCAAGTGTTCCTTCACCTTGCGGTGGGTAATGACCGACTGGTCTTTGATCTTGATGGCCGTGCCTTTACCTAAGCCCACCGCCATCTTGGGGGCTTCCGGCGTATCTCCGGTCAGGGTCACATCCACCGCGATCCCCAAATCCGGATCAATACCAAAGGCCGAGGTCTTGGCTCCCCTGATCCCCACCTCTTCCTGAACGGTAAAAGTACAATACAGATCGTTCTTTGGATTTTTCACCCGCTTGAGGGCTTCAATTAATGCGGCGCACCCCACCCGGTTATCCAGAGATTTACCCACTACTCGTTGGCCTAAGTCCGTAAAATCCCGCAGGATTCCCCCAAAATCACCGATCTCCACCTTCTGCTCAGCCTCGGCTTTTGAGGAAACACCAAGATCAATATACATCTTCTCAATCGTCAAATCACTAGGCTTCTCCATTTTTTCTCGACCGAAAACACCCATCGCCCCGTTGGTAAAACGCACCCTCTCCCCCACCAGCAAGAAAGGAGAGAGTCCGCCCACGTTACTGAACCGCAGAAAGCCTTGATCATCTATGTAAGTGACAATCACCCCGATCTCATCCATATGGGCGGCAAACTGTATTTTTGCTCCTCCCCCTTTTTTAATGGCGATTAAATTTCCTAACCTATCTGTCTGCAGCTCATTACAGTACTCTCTGATCTCTTCTGCAATCGCCGCCCGGATCTCTTCCTCATTTCCGGAAGGCGCCGTCACCCCGGTCAGTTTCTTTAGTAACTCTTTCATAAACAATAATCCTCCTTATGTCTAGAACCCCTACCTAAACTCCTCAACTCCCCAATCCACCGGGTTTATCCTTTATCCCGCAAAACCGTTTCCAACTGCGTTTCCAAAAAACCTCGCACCAACTTGACTGTGTTATGGTAGTCGTCGAGGCTCAGAACGGAAACTGGGGAATGTATATATCGGCAAGGCACAGAGACTACTCCGGAAGGAATTCCTTCACGAGTCAAACTAATCGCGCCGGCGTCCGTCCCTCCGGTCGTCAACTCCCGGAATTGATAGGGAATATTCTCTGCGCTAGCTGTCGAAACCAGTCCGTTGATTATTCTTCTCTCCACGATGATCGACCCGTCCATCAAGGTAATGGCCGGCCCCTTCCCTACTTTGGTTGAAACCCGGTGCGCAGTAGCCTCCGGAAGATCCCCGGCCGATGTTCCTTCCACGGTCAAGGCCAGATCCGGGTTGATTCCATAAGCAGCTACTTTTGCCCCGCGCAACCCCAATTCTTCTTGCACAGTGAAAGTATAATAAAGGGGAAAATCCATCTCTAGATCCATGAGTTCCAACAAAACACCGCACCCTACCCGGTCGTCCAGGGCTTTGCCTTTAAACATCCCTTTTCCAAAGGGACCGGACTTCGTGGCAAAGGCGATCGGGTCGCCTACTTTCACCCAACGTCCCGCGTCTTCCCGGTCTTTTGCTCCGATGTCAATATATAACCCCTTCAGGGGGATTGGTTTCTTTCGTTCCGCTTTTTCCTGCAGATGAATGGGTTTGGCCCCGATGACTCCGGGAATCTCCTCTGCTCCGACCAGAACCGGTTTAGAGACTAAGACCCGGTGATCAATGCCGCCCACAGAACCGATCTTCAATAATCCGCTGGAGTCAATGCCCAAAACCATCAGTCCCACCTCATCCATGTGGGCGTTTATCATAACCTTCGGTCCTTGACATTTCAGACCCCGCACCGCAATGAGGTTCCCCAGCGCATCGGTATAGACCCGATCTACTTTTTCTCTGATCTGTGTACGGAGGTAGGACCGGACTTTATCTTCCCTTCCAGACACTCCGTTTAGCTCTGTTAATTCCTTTAGAAGCATTTTAATCCCTCCATAAATCCCTCATCGAGCGCTGCGGTAAACTTGGCCAGCAGTCTTCCGGACTCCCGAATATCCCTTTCGTCCACTGTCTCTACTGAGGTATGCATATACCGTAAGGGGATGGAGAGCAGACCGGTGGCTACGCCAGCCTCAGCAATTTGTAAGGCAAAGGCGTCTGTTCCTCCGGGACGGGTAGAGGGTTCGATCTGATACTTAACCCCGTTGGCCTCGGCCGTCTCCTTCAGGCGAGCAAAAACCTTGGGATGAACCTGGGGTCCTAGAACAATTACCGGTCCATTTCCAAGTTCAAAGGCTTCTTCATCCGATAGACCCGGCATCTTTCCGTGGGTGACATCAATGGCAATGCCTAAATCGGGAGTTAACCCATAGGCGCTGGTGAATGCCCCTCTAAGCCCGACCTCTTCTTGGACGGTGGCGACCAAATAAACGTCCGCCTGATGCCTAAGGTTTTGCAAACGTCTGGCGATCTCAACTAATATCGCCACACCCGCCCGGTCGTCTAAAGCCTTTCCACTGTATACGGAGTTCTTTAGCGAGACGAATTTCCGATCAATACTGATAAAATCGCCGATTGCTATGACTTCCCCGGCTCTTTTCTGGGATAGTCCTGTATCGATCAGCAGATCCTCTATTTTCACAGACTTTTCTCTTTCCCCAGGGTTTTGTAGGTGAGGAGAAGCAGCGCCGATAATGCCGAGAATTTTTTCTTTTCCGTGAATAATTACCTCCTGTCCGGGCAGGACCCGTTGGTCGATCCCACCCACTGTGCTAAACCTGAGAAAGCCTTCATGGAGAGCAGTGACGATCAATCCGATTTCATCCTGATGGGCGGCAAACATCACCCTCGGTGAACTCTCCCCACCCTCACCCTTTTTGTACAAAATCAGATTACCCAACCGATCCCGGCGAAGGTCTGTCACCCAGCCCTTCCCTGCTCCGGTGGTAAAAAAATCTTGAATTACCTGTGAGGCGCTTTCCTCCCGGCCGGAGACTCCACCGGATTCGGATAATTCTTGCAAAAACCGGCCTAAGTTCAATGGTATTCTCTCCTTTCCATCACAATAAAAATTCTTATCCTAAAGCAAATCCTGTCACAAAAATTTTAAAACATCCTCTAACTATATGCGACCTTTACCTAAGAGCTTCAGCACGCTCCCACATCATTATTCTATACAAAACTAGGGTTTCCCATAAAATAATGAAGGTGTTTTCTCGCGCGCATTAAAAAGGGGATTCCCCTGCAAAAACAGACCGTTTCTTACAGCAAAACAAAGCAAAACAAAAAGAATACGCGATAATAAATATCGCAAGATATCGCAGAAACAAAAAAACCAGTCCTTTACAACAGGAGAATGAGGCCTTCCCGCATAAACTTTATATATATATACCCATAAACACTTTTTTATTAACGATGAATCTATGTTATCAATAAATTTATGTTAGCATTGACTATCCAAGAACAACTTACCGGTGAAGGGATTGATGCAACCGTGAAAGAACGAAAAATCAAGATGATCGCGATGGATCTAGACGGCACACTCTTAAGCTCTGATAAATCCTTAGGTGAAATCAGCAAACGGGTCTTGACCAAACTCTATAATAAAGGGGTAATCATTACCCTCTCTACCGGGAGGGTCTTCCACCATGCCCAACCGGTATCTAAACTCTTGAGCTTACCTGCCCACCTGATCTGTGTGGATGGAGCCTATATCCTTCCCCTCACATACAACGAACCGATCACGAAACCTTTCTCTTCCGTACAGCTCAAAGCGCTCCTCGGTTTACTCCACAACCATCTCTCTCATCTCTACCTGATTCTTAAAGACCAAATCTGGTGTCGGGACTGTAAAGCCGCACACAAGCAGATTTACGGATGGGGTCATCGTCTAGTCGGCTCTGAGCTGAATCTATCCCCGGATTTAGAGGTTCTGCAAATCATTTACCTGTATAGAACCACGGAGGCGGTAAAACTGCATCAGGCGTTAAAAAGTAAAATTCCCGCCTTATCAGGGGAGATCAGTGACTCCTTAGAACCCGGCTACAGCCAAATCACGATCCGTCCTCCCGGTGTAAATAAAGGAACCGGCCTAGAAACTCTGTCCGCTCTCTTACAGGTAAATCTGGAAGAGACCGTGGTCTTTGGTGACTGGCTGAATGACCTGCCCATGCTGGAAAAGGCCGGTCTGGCCGTTACCCCCGCTAATTCTATGGCGGAAGTTAAAGCCGCCGCGGATATCGTCTCAGCCTACACCAGTGATGATGACTTTGTCGGCAGAGAACTTGAACAGCTCCTCTTGGAAAAAAGGATCATCGCTTAAAAACCTCAAACAGGATAAATATTTTTCACCCTTTTCGACCCGTCTGCCACCAATCAAAAGTAGCTGGGGAATACTTTGCTTCATCTTTTCCCTTAATTTGTTGTCCGGCACATGGCAATGGGAGAGTTTACTTTAGCAAGTTTACTTTAACAAGTTTACTTTAACAAGTTTACTTTAACAAGTTTACTTTAACAAGTTTACTTTAACAAAAGTCTTCAGACTCTATTAGCATTTAGCACTCTTCCACCACCGGATTACTCAATTCTCCCACCTTTTCAATGGAGACAATTACGTGATCGCCGGGTTTCAAAAAAATCTGGGGTTCCCGGACGAAGCCCACACCGGCCGGGGTACCGGTAGCAATTACATCTCCGGGTTCCAAGGTAAATAAGGTCGATAAAAAATTAATTAGCCGCGGCAACTTAAAAATCATTCTGCCGGTGTTCGAGTCCTGCATTACTTCTCCGTTAAGAATCATCCTGATTTTGAGATTATGCGGGTCCGGAACCTCGTCTTTGGTCACTAAAAACGGGCCCATGGGGGCAAATGTGTCAAGCCCCTTCCCTTTCACCCACTGGTCGCGAAATTGCAGATCCCGGGCGCTGATATCATTAAAAGCAGTGTATCCTGCTACATAATCCATCGCCTCTTCCTCTGGAATGTGCTTTCCATTTTTCCTGATCACTACCGCCAGTTCAGCTTCGTAATCAACTTTTTGCGAAACCCGCGGTAAGACTATAGGCGTACCCGGCCCAATAATAGAGGTGGTAAACTTGTTGAAAAAAACCGGCTCCACAGGGAGGTCCGATTCGGCCTCATCAGCGTGTTCCAGGTAATTCCATCCAATACAGATAATCTTTCCCGGATTAAGCAGAGGCGCTAAAACACTCACCTTTTCCAGTTTATAGACGATCCCGGAACCGATCAACTTTTCCTTCCTCGCTTCCAACTTTTCTAGGCTGTCTTCTTTCGCCAGGAAATCCCGAAGAGTAAAAATTCCTGGTTTATCTGAAGATGGTTCAGACAAGTCGTAAACCTCTTCTCCCATTACCACTCCGGGGAAGATTCGTTCCCGGTATTGAAAAGTCCCAATCTTCAAGCCAATTCCTCCTTTTCTCCTATAGGGACAAACCTTTATTCCCTGATTTATTAGGCAGCTGCGCCATAATTCCTTTATATAATGGTAAGTCAGACCAATTTTATCCCTAATTTTATGATGCGCCATGCGCCATCCTCAATCTCTAGTTTTGAATAGTGATAAATGCCCAATCATATGATTTTTAAATCTGGATAAAGCAAGACTCACATAGAAAGACATGATATAATAAAGATTATGGGTTTTCTTGCCGCTCCTTTAAAAATAAGTGACTGAAAAGACACAAGGTGAGTGATGGGATGTTTGAGCAATTAAAAGCTTACACCGGTAAAAAAATATTTGACCGGGGAGTCCGCTACTATACGCAGGGTTGTGTTCATGAATACAGTCTCACACAAAAAGGGGACGATCTCTACGAAATCCGAGGTTTAGTACAGGGCACCTACCCTTATGACGTCTACCTGAAATTCAGAGTCAGCGCGGAAAAACTAAAGATCCTAGATAGTTTCTGTGAATGCCCCTATGACTGGGGGAATTTCTGCAAACACGAAACCGCTGTTTTATATAAATTTTTCTCCGAAGATTATCTCAAATTGACTTGGGGTTTACAAGCACACCCTCAGGGCGCCTATGAATCATTAAAAACAATGGCCGTTAAAAGTCGGGAAGGTCAAAATAGTGATCACTCCGGGGCTTTGCTTCAGTACGAAGTAAAGGGTTTAAAGAACGTCAATATGGTTAATTTTCGTCTGCAAATCAACTCCATGGAACTGAAAGATGAGGTCATCCAGGAGATGATTACCGCCCTAAGGAATAGCCTAGACCTGTCTTCCAATTATGATCTCCGCTTCCGAACAGAAATTCTGAATACACTGAGCGGGTTTGACTGTTTAGTCCTGGAACACCTCGGCCGGATCCAAACCCGGCTCTCACCAAAAAACAGGACCGTCTTTTTCCGGAAAACCAAAGAGAACCTAGACTTTCTCCTGACAATTCTGGAAAACCGTCGCGTCTACCAGGAAAAATCGGTTCACCCTTTAAAAAAAGGGGAAACCATTAAACCCCTTGTTTTTATTAACGGAAGTCTCGACTACTTAGAAATCGGTTATGAGCCGGGCCTGACGGAGGATGAAGGTCTCTACCACCCTAAGCTAGATTATGTGGTCAAGGGTGACACCATCCATTTACTCGATACCTCCGGCCTTTCCACACTCTCTTCCGGTATTGAAGTCCCCCGGGAAAAACAAGGAGAACTGTTATTTGAGGTCCTTCCCCAGCTGGAAAAGAGGTTCCGCTTAAGTCTGGCCCCGGCTTTTAAAGCCCACCGCCTGAAGGTGATTCAACCAGAGATTGAACTTGACCTAGACTATCAAGACGAGATGATTGTCTGCCGTCCACGGGTAAAGATAAACAATCACGTCTATGAAAATCAAGACGCCCTGCAAATCAGTAAATACGAAGGGTATTATGAACCGCAAAAATCCACGACAAACTCCTGGATCACAGTAAACCAGGAGATGATTAAGGATTTTTTTCGCTTTTTCGATGAAAACGGGTTTACGGTTTCACCTGAAGGCCTAACCATTAAAGAACCGGAAGCGCTCATCCGTTTTATGCTACAGGGAAAAAAGGGAATTCCCCGCTCCTGGCTTGTTACCCCCTCGCCCCGGTTTATGGAGTTTAAGGTCTCCACCATCCAATTGGAACCCATTGTCGAGCTGAATATGGACGATACAATCGACTGGTTTGAATTTAAAATCTATTATCATCTGGGTGGTAAAACTTATAGCCACCAAGAAATTATGAAAATGATGCGGGCTTCCACCTCCGGTGAAAAATACATTAAGCTGGGAGATGAACTTTTCTTCCTCGGTGAGGCCGACCGCATAGATCAACTGGACAGAAGCCTGCGTTCCGTCTCCTCCAAAGAACCCGGGGCCCGGGAGGAATTATATAACATCTTCTTTTACCGGCAATTATTCGCGGAACAGGGATTAAAGGTCGCAGGCAATAGGGTCTATAATCAGTTTGCCCAAGACATCTCCGCTCAAAAACTGATCAATCCCTATCCCCTTCCTGATTCTTTCCACGGAAAACTACGTTCTTATCAAAAGGAAGGCTATTATTGGCTCCGTTTTTTACACCAATACCGTTTAGGAGGAATCCTTGGAGATGATATGGGTTTAGGTAAGACCGTCCAAGTATTGACCCTAATCAGCAGCCTGTCACTTGCTCATCCTTGTCTGGTGGTGGCGCCGCGCAGCCTGATTTATAATTGGGCCGCAGAAATTGAAAAGTTCTATCCCCAAACCAAACACCTGATCTACTACGGCTCGCCTCAGGAACGCCGATCCTTGCAGGGGTTAATTCCGGAACAAAAAATCGTGATTACCACCTATGACACGCTAAACAGAGACAGTGAACTCTTGCAGGGTTTCCACTTCTCCTATTGTATCCTAGATGAAGCTCAACACATAAAAAACCACCAAACCAGAAGGGCTAAAATGGTTAAAAAGATCAAAGCCGACCATCGCTTGGTGATGACCGGTACCCCCATTGAGAATAGTCTGGCAGAACTCTGGTCGCTTTTCGACTTTTTAATGCCCGGATATCTCGGATCCCAGCGCAAATTCGGGAAAACCTTTGTCAAACCCATTAAGGAAGGAAACAACAGGGTCCTGACGCTATTGAAACAAAAAGTCTCCCCGTTTATTCTTAGGCGACGAAAAGGGGAGGTCCTAACGGAGCTTCCGGAGAAGATCGTCTCCCGCTCCAAGGTGTTCATGACCAAACTGCAGGCAGACGCCTACCAAACGGTCCTGGCGGACCTCAAAGAAAAAGTGATGGCCACTGTGTCCAGTAGAGGTCTGGATAAATCTCGCTTTACCGTGCTCTCTGCCTTGACCAAACTCAGACAGATCTGTAACCATCCCCGACTGGTCCTGCCTGATCTGGGGCCGGAAACAGACTCCGGAAAGGTAGAGACCTTGATGGAACTGATTCAGGAAGGAATCGACGGCGGACATAAGATCGTCGTCTTCAGCCAGTTCGTGAAGATGCTCAAGATCATTGAAGCCAAATTGGGGCTGGAGAAAATCACCTATGAATACCTGGACGGTAGGACCAAAGACCGCATGGAGCGGATTAACCGGTTTAATACCGATCCACAAATCCCGGTCTTTCTGATCAGTCTGAAAGCCGGAGGAGTCGGAATTAACCTCACCTCCGCGGATCTGGTCATCCTAGTTGACCCCTGGTGGAATCCGATGGTAGAGAATCAAGCCACGGACCGAGTGCACCGCATCGGCCAAAAAAAGCAGGTCCTGGTCTATAAATTAATCACCATCGGCACAGTGGAAGAGAAAATTCTCAAGCTGCAGGCCAAAAAGAGTTCGGTTTTTGAGGCGGTGATTGAACAGAGTCAGCATCCGGTCTCCGCCCTAACTTGGGAGGACCTAAAAGTCCTCTTCGATTAAGAAGGTTAAAATCCCTCCATCTTTATTAGGTCCTAACTAAAAAATCCTCAATCCATCAGTGAATAAAACAGACGTTAACCGGATTACCAACCCCCAGTATAAGCTTTGATGCCATGGTTCAATGTATTTTTTAAAACTAAAACCCCTCCTTCAAAGGGAGGACCCTCTTCTCCTCCGAACTATCTTTTTATTACAGAGTTTTGATTGATGAATAAAGAAAAGTATTACGATATAATAAAAGCGTCAGTTTGAACTCAAACGTAAAATGTCAGCGCTGATTTGTAATTAGTTCCCGACTGCAGATTATACCGGCGCTGATCACTGACTTGATTTACTCCTGATCACTAATTGATGAGTTGAGGGCGCTGTAAGGGATGTCCAGCGCCTGTCGATTAAGGAAATATTCGCTACCACCCTGCGCTTTTCGTCACGCGCAAAGAATACATAGACTTTTAAAAGCTCAACTAAACAAAATAAAGCCAAAAGTAGGGTGATAAAATGATCAACGTTTATATCGTAGATGACCACCCCTTTGTCCGGGAGGGACTCAAGACCTACCTGAGCACGGACCCGATGATTAAGATCGCGGGAGAAGCCGGTGATGGTGAGGACGCCCTTGCGGAGTTGGAAAAATTGGATCCGGACGTAGCAATCATCGACTTGCACTTACCGAAGATGAGCGGTGTGGAGATCGTCAAAGCCATCAAGGCCCGTCAGTTACATACCCAAGCAATCATCCTCTCCAGTTTCTGCGAGGATGAAGAGATTATCGCCGCCATTGACGCCGGGGCCCTAAGTTACTTGCTCAAGGATTCCTCCCCGGAAAAGTTGCTGGAAGCGGTCAAAGCCGCGCAACGCGGTGAACCGGTTCTACACCCCCGGATCATGAAAAAACTGATGCAACGGGTGAGCAAAAAAGAACCGGCAATTGATCCTTTGACCGCCAAAGAAGAGGAAATCCTGGGAGAACTGGTCAAAGGCAAAGCCAATAAAGAAATCGCCGCCGACCTCTTTATCTCCGAAACCACAGTCAAGACCCACGTCAGCAGTATTCTCCAGAAACTCGGGGTCAAAGACAGAACCCAAGCGGTAATCAAAGCCCTTGAACTAAAGCTGGTAAAATGAAAATTGGTATCTTAAATGAGTCTTTAATTAATCTTCAATGAGCGCGGAGGTGACTATGGATTGAAAGATTTACTCAGTGACATAGGAAAGGGCGCATTGATCGGGATCGGAATCTCACTAATGTTTATGCTGGCCTTATCTCATTCTTTATCTTTCCTAATGATCGTAACCTTCTTGATTTTTGGAATCACGGTCGGTTCCTCCATTACCTTCTCCTATATATCGACAAGTAAATTTCTGGCCCGCTTTAAATTCTATAATCACCTATTAGTCAGGATCATCCATGCATATACCGTAAGCGGCCTGGCTTTTTTCCTCGTCTCTCTGATCGTCACTAGGCTGCCCTGGTCCTTCTTTCCTTCAGTAAAAATCGCTTTTCAGGCCAGTATGGGGGTGGGGATCCTCGGTGTGATGATCTGTTTTGCTTTTGAGTATGTAGCAGAAAAGGATGAACGGATCCGCCTGGAACAAGAAAACCGGGAACTGACGCTGATCGAAGAACGCAACAGAATCGCCAGGGAATTACATGATTCCGTATCCCAAAATCTCTTCGGAATCAGTCTCCATCTTAATACTTTACACCTGATCCTCCAAGAGCAACCGGAGAAGGTGAAAGCCCTCATCAGCCAAGTCAAGGAGATGGTGGGAGAAGCCCAGACCGAAATGAGACTGATGATTTATGAATTGCAACCTGTAATCCTCCAGGAGAAAGGGTTCTTTGAAGCCCTGGAAACCCTCTGCGAATTATTTCGCACCCGTTATAACATGGCGATAACTTGTTTATTCAGTGGGGACGAAACGAAAATGGATATCCAAACACAGGTGGCTCTATACCGGGTGATCCAGGAGGCTTTGCATAACATTGTAAAACACGCCCAGGCCACCAAGGCTCAGGTTACACTGAATATAACAAATACGGGAATATCCACCCAAATTAAAGATAACGGTCAAGGATTTCTCCGTGAGCAATCCGAAACCAAAGGCCATTTCGGCCTTCAGGGAATGGAGGAGCGCATCTCCGCCTTGCAGGGCAAACTCCACCTCAGCTCACGCCTTGGTGAAGGCACTGTTATTACTCTGCAAATACCTCATTAAAAGTAAAAAACTCCCGTTTTTTTGGGGTATAGCCCACAGCCTAATCTACTGTAGTAAGTGGAAAAAAGCTTGTGTGACAATACCTAACTTTCCAAAGGACATTACGCATTCTACATATGAAGCATCAGGCCAAAAAGATGGTCTTTTTTTATGCATAATGCCTCCTCAAGTCGGATGGAGACTCCTCCTTTTGGTGGAGATCTACCCCTTGCTAAATTAAGGAAAAACCAGTCCGAATGTTAGATGAAAAGCGGGCGCCTACTTATTATAATAAAACCAAAGAAAATATTGGAACGGAGGCGACCAAAATGCAAAAATACCAAGAAAAAAAACGCACAGGAATGATACTTTTAAAGACCCTTTACTCTTTCTTTCTCTGCCTTATGGTCTGCTTTGCTCCGCAGGTTATGGGCGCAGGAGCGAAAAACGGAATAGTCCAAGGAAAGGAGTTATTTTTACAAGGACGGGACGCCTTTTATCGGAGTCAAACTCCCTTGGCCGAAGTAATGGCGATTTTAACTGCGGCCAAACAAAGTCTGCACCAAACAAAAAACCACGAAGGCTACTACTGGTTGGGGCAGGTGGAATATCTCTTGGGTGAGGTGGCGGAGGTCGCAGGTAATAAACGTGAGGCGGCCCGAGGGTTTACCGAGAGTGAAAATCGAGCCAAACAAGCCCTGGATCTGAATAAAAAATCCAGCGACGCCCACCGCCTTTTGGCTGATACATATATGCGTTTAATGAGTTATAAAGGCACACTTTATATGATTAGCCACGGCCCCCAGGCGCTAAAACTACTTAAAAAGGCCTTATCTTTGGACCCAAATAATTACACCGCCCTAAACTCCCTGGGCATGTACTATATTAACTCCCCGAAGCTCGGAGGAGGAAGTGTGAACAAAGGAATCGAGGTTCTGGAAGAAGCGCTGATGAGCAAGGATGAATTCGATAATTTCATTTCCCATATCTGGCTGGGGCAGGCTTGGCAAAAAAAGAACAAAAAAACAGAAGCCATCCGCCATTTTAAGGAAGCGCTTTTGATCTACCCTCATAATTCCTGGGCAAAAAGTTTACTGGAAGGATGTGAGTAACAGATGACGCCTGTCATTGAAACAAAATCCTTAACAAAAGCCTATATTTCCCAGTCCGAACAAGTAACCGCTTTGGAAGAAGCAAATTTACAGGTTACCGCCGGCGATTTTATTATCATCAATGGACCCTCCGGTAGCGGCAAAACCACCTTTTTAAATTTAATCTCCAGGATCGATAGTCCCACCAACGGCGAGGTCATCCTCAACGGTCAGCTCTTAAGTAAGCTCTCTGAAAACAAACGCACTGAGTTACGCCTGCATCAAATCGGATTAATCTTTCAATCCTTCGAACTCATCCCGGTGCTTACCGTCTTTGAAAATGTGGAATATCCACT
>Ga0079223_10001040_pt1 | contig 15855 bp, 13 predicted proteins | sample Stecom2011_FD_75072 | JGI IMG/M metagenome (GOLD analysis project Ga0079223, IMG submission 75072) | Agricultural soil microbial communities from Utah to study Nitrogen management - Steer compost 2011 | ecosystem: Environmental > Terrestrial > Soil > Agricultural land | place: USA: Utah... | reverse complement strand
GCTGATGATGGAAGTACAGCAGCGGGTTCAATCCCGGCGTGACGCCCTGCGTTCATGATCTTCGGCATCGGCACCGATATTGTCGAGATTGACCGCATCCGGCAGGCGCTGGCCAGAACGCCGCGTCTGCCGCAGCGGATTCTCACGCCCGAAGAGCAGGACGCATTCAACAGGAGTGCGCGCCCCGAGGTGTTTCTGGCCAAGCGGTTTGCAGCCAAGGAGGCGGCGGTCAAGGCGCTGGGAACGGGGATCGGGCGTGGCATCAGCTGGCAGCACTTCCGAGTGGAGCATGATGCACTTGGACGCCCATTGCTGCGACTCACGGGAGCGGCAGAGGCGCTGGCGCAGCAGCAGGGGATCGGTCACTGGCACCTGTCGTACAGCGATGAGCGGGCGCAGGTTATCGCCTTTGTGATCGCGGAAATCGGTTGAGATTGCCGTTGTTCATATCGGCTGCTATTATTCCGACCATATCTGTCAGGAATAAATAAGCTGTTCTTTATATCCATATTGAAGTTTGTGCTCGGGAGCATCCATGGCCATTGAATATCCTACAATTGCCGATTATGTCGGTCACACGCCGCTGGTTCGTCTGCAGCGCATCGCAGTAGCCAATGGCAATACTCTGTTGTGCAAGCTGGAAGGCAACAACCCGGCCGGCTCGGTCAAGGATCGCCCCGCCCTGAGCATGATCGAGCGGGCCGAAGCACGCGGTGATATCCGCCCCGGTGACTGCCTGATCGAAGCGACCTCGGGCAATACGGGTATTGCGCTGGCCATGGCGGCTGCCATCAAGGGCTACCGGCTCAAACTGATCATGCCTGCCAATATGAGCTCCGAGCGCAAGGCGGCGATGAGTGCCTATGGCGCCGAGTTGATCGAAGTGACTCAGGCCGAGGGGATGGAGAGGGCACGCGATCTGGCACTGGAGATGCAGGCGGCCGGTGAAGGCAAGGTACTGGATCAGTTTTCCAATCTGGACAACCCGGAAGCCCACTATCGCACCACCGGACCCGAAATTTGGCAGCAGACGCAGGGTACGGTGACCCATTTCGTCAGCTCCATGGGAACCACCGGCACCATCATGGGGGTGTCCCGTTACCTGAAAGAGCAAAACCCGGATATTCAGATCGTGGGGCTGCAGCCGCAGGAGGGCTCGCAGATTCCGGGTATCCGCCGTTGGCCCGAGGCGTACCTGCCGAAAATCTTCGAGCGCAGCCGAGTGGATCGCGTAATCGATATCTCCCAGCAACAGGCGGAAGAGACCATGCGCGAACTGGCACGACGCGAGGGGATTTTCTGTGGCGTGTCTTCCGGTGGCTCGGTGGCCGGTGCCCTGCAGTTGGCACAGGAAGTTCACAATGCCACCATCGTCTGCATCATCTGTGACCGGGGTGACCGTTACCTGTCCACCGGTGTCTTTGGTTGACAGCTGTGGCACAGGGAACTCGCTCGCACTGAGCGGTCTTAGGGACTAGAATGTGGCTCCATCCTGAGGGGAGCCACTGTTGCCGGCACTGGCCCGCCTTTCAGTAATGGTCGCCGGAGGCAAGACAGGAGTGGCGTTCAGCCATGGTGAAGGTTCGAGAAGAACACCCGATACGAGAAGATGGTACCGTTGACCTGGATCTCTGGTTGTTGCGGTTGCAGCAGCAGGTTGAAGTCAGCGATATCGACCAGATCCGCCAGGCGTGTCTGCTGGCCAAGGAAGCGCGTGCAGCGGTAGCCGAGTCCGATGACGACTGGTCCTACAATACGGTGGGCAGTTTCCGCACCGGATTGGAGATGGCGCAGATACTGGCCGAACTGCAACAGGATCAGGAAACCCTGGTGGCCGCGATCCTCTATCGCTCGGTACGAGAGCGCAAGCTAAGCCTTGAGCGGGTTCGAGATGAGTTCGGGGATGCAATCGCCGGCCTCATCAACGGTGTGTTGCAGATGGCCGCCATCGGCAGTCGCAAGAATCCGCGTTCCGATGACAGCGTGCTGGGGACCAAGATTGCGCAGGTCGACAACGTGCGCAAGATGCTGGTGGCGATGATCGACGATGTGCGAGTTGCACTGATCAAGATCGCCGAGCGCACCTGTGCCATCAGGGGGGTCAAGGATGGAGACCGCAAGAAGCGCTATATTGTGGCGCGTGAAGTGTTCGACATCTATGCGCCGCTGGCGCACCGACTGGGCATCGGACACATCAAGTGGGAGCTGGAAGACCTCTCTTTCCGTTATCTGAAGCCAAACGACTATAAACATATCGCCCGCCTGCTGGATGAAAAGCGGCTGGACCGCCAGCTGTTCATCAACCAGGTGGTCGAACTGTTGCGCAGTCGGCTGGATGATGCCGGCATTGCCGGTGATGTGATGGGACGCGCCAAACACATCTACAGCATCTGGCGCAAAATGCAGCGCAAGAACATCGACTTCAGTCAGGTCTACGATGTGCGTGCCGTGCGTATTCTGGTGCCGGAAATTCGTGACTGCTACACCGTGCTGGGCATCGTGCATGGGCTGTGGCGCAATATTCCGCACGAGTTTGACGACTACATCGCCTCACCCAAGCCCAACGGTTACCGCTCGCTGCATACCGCCGTATTCGGCCCTGAAGGCAAGGTATTGGAAGTACAGATCCGCACCTTCTCCATGCACGAAGAGGCCGAACTTGGCGTCTGCGCCCACCATCTGTACAAGGGTACCGACACCCAGTCGCGCGGCGATGGCTATGAAGAGAAGATCGCCTGGCTGAGACAGGTTCTGGAGTGGCATGACGATCTGGGTGATACCGAAGCCCTCGGCGACATGCTGCGCGGAGATGTGGTGCAGGATCGGGTTTATGTATTCACCCCCGATGGCCACGTGATCGACCTGCCGCAGGGCGCTACCGCCGTGGACTTCGCCTACCGTGTGCATACCGAAGTGGGCCACCGCTGCCGAGGCGCCAAGGTAAACGGTCGCATCATCCCCCTGAACAAGCCGCTCAAAACCGGTGATCAGGTCGAGATCCTTACCTCGCGGGAAGAGGCGCCCCGCCGTGACTGGCTCAATGGCAACTATGGCTTTGTCACCACCTCCCGTGCCCGCGCCAAGGTAGCGCACTGGTTCAAGCTGCAGGCCAAGGAACAGAACGCCGAAGCCGGTCGAGACATTATCCTGCGCGAGTTCCGCCGTCTGGCGCTGGACCCGCATGCAATCAACCTGGATGATATTGCGCACGCGCTCAACTACAAAACGTCTGAAGACCTCTGCGCCGCTCTGGGTGCGGGTGACCTGCGCCTGTCACAGATTATCCACGAAGCCCAGCGTCAGGTTGAGCCCGAACGTCAGGAATCTCAACTGGACCTGGCACTGCCGGCCGGCAAGGCGACAAAGGAACCGCGTGCCGGTGGCAGCGGCATCAACATTCAGGGTATCGGCAATCTGCTGACGACCCTGGCAACCTGCTGCAAACCGGTACCTGGCGACCCGATCATGGGCTATATCACCCAGGGCCGGGGCATCTCGATTCACCATGAAGACTGCCTCAACCTGATGACCCTGCGTGAGAACGAGCCGGATCGGGTGATCAGTGTCGACTGGGGCGATGAGCATGAACAGACCTATCCGGTGGACATGATCATCGAGGCCTTCGATCGTCCGGGGTTGTTGCGTGATGTGATGTTGGTGCTGAGCAACGAAAAACTGAATATTCTCGCTGCCAACACCCTGACCGATCGCAAGAACAACATGGCACGACTGACGTTGACGGTCGAGATTCCACGACTGGAACGGTTGGGACGCCTGATGGACAAGATCAACCAGGTGCCCAACGTGCTGGATGTACACCGTGAGCGCAGCGGAGCCGGGCGATGAGCTACAGCTTGGATGACCTGATCCGCCTGATGGATGCCCTGCGGCATCCCGACTCGGGCTGCCCTTGGGATCTGCAGCAAACCTTCGCCACGATCGTGCCGCATACGCTTGAAGAAGCCTACGAAGTGGCCGATTGTATCGAGCGGGAAGACTGGGAACATCTGCGCGATGAGCTGGGCGACCTGCTGTTTCAGGTGGTGTTTTATGCTCGCCTGGCAGACGAGCAGGGCTGGTTTGATCTGCACCGAATCATCGATCAGCTGGTGAACAAGCTGATCCGTCGCCATCCGCATGTGTTTCCTCACGGCAGCCTTGATACCGCCGGTGTTGATGCTATAGCCATCGAACAGGTCAACAGTAACTGGGAAGCGATCAAGCAGCAGGAACGCGCTGCCAAATCGCGCAGCGGTGTGCTGGATGAAGTTCCTGTCGGCCTGCCTGCTCTGAGTCGTGCCGCCAAGCTGCAGCGCCGTGCGGCGCGGGTCGGGTTTGACTGGCCGGATACCCATGGGGTTCTGGACAAGATCGAAGAGGAGATCGCCGAACTGCGCGAGGCACTGGAGCAGGGGGATCTGCAGCATGCCCGCGAAGAGATCGGCGATCTGCTGTTTGCCCAGGTCAATCTGGCGCGCCATCTCGACATCGACCCCGAGCAGGCCGTGCGCCATACCAACGCCAAGTTTGAACGTCGCTTTCGCCATGTGGAGTCACGCGTGAGGGAGAGTGGCCGGGAATGGGAGCAGCTTGGCCTGGACCAGCTCGATCACTGGTGGGACGAAGCCAAACAACAGGGGCTCTGACCTCCCGCAGCCCCTCTCTGCGTAGCTGTGCAATCATACCAATGGCGGTTATGCTGATCGAAGGAATCGGTTAGCATCGAGACATGATCTGTCACTGGAGGTGAACGCATGAGCGACCTGCACGAAGCGTTACGCGATGATGTCCGGATTCTGGGTGAAAGCCTGGGTCGGACCATGGAATCCCACCTGGGCCACGACTTTCTTGATAAGGTCGAGCATATCCGCAAACTGGCCAAGTCGGCACGACACACGGAGGATGCGACTCAGGCCGCACTGCGTGAGGCGCTCAGCGAGCTGAGCGAAGATGAAGTTCTGCCGATCGCCCGTGCATTCACTCAGTTTCTCAACCTGGCCAACATTGCCGAAGAGCATCATCGAGTGCGTCGTCATTACGAAACCGAAGGCGACGAAGATGAGGTGCTGATCGACAGTCTGCTGCAGCGTCTGCAGGCGGAAGGGCGCAGCCGTGACGAGATTCTCGCCTGCCTGAATGAGATGTGCATCGACCTGGTGCTCACGGCGCACCCCACCGAAGTAAACCGGCGTACCCTGATTCAGAAATACGACGCCATTGCCGAAACGCTCACTCAGCGGGACCGGGGCGAGCCGGTGCAGCATCGGCTCGACCAGTTGATCAGCCAGATCTGGCACACCAATGAGATTCGTCAACAGCGCCCCACCCCGGTAGAAGAGGCCAAGTGGGGCTTTGCAGTGATTGAAAACTCGCTCTGGAGTGCCGTGCCGCGCTTTCTGCGCCTGCTGGATGGCCGCCTGCAGGCAAGCCTGAACACCTCTCTGCCGTTGACCTGCTCGCCGATCTGTTTCTCCTCCTGGATGGGAGGCGATCGTGACGGCAACCCCAATGTCACCGCCGAGGTAACCTCCGAAGTGCTGCTGCTGGCGCGCTGGATGGCGGCCGACCTCTATGCCCGTGACGTGGATCTGTTGCGTGGCGAGCTGTCCATGTATCAGGCCAACGCCGAGCTGCGGCACGCAACCGACAACCACCCCGAACCCTACCGTGAAATCCTGGGGCGCCTGCGCAGCCGACTGCATGAAACCCGGCAGGGCATCGAGGACTACCTCAAGGGCAGGGCCAGCAACCCGGATCTCTGGATCAGCGAACTGGATGAGCTGCTTGAGCCTCTGCTGTTGTGCCACCGCTCGCTTAATGACAGCGGCATGGGCTGTATTGCGGCAGGAGCCCTGGAGGATCTGATCCGGCGCATCGCCTGCTTTGGCCTGACGCTGGTGAAGCTTGATCTGCGCCAGAATGCCGAACGGCACACCGAAGTGTTTGATGCGCTGACCGAGTTCTATCAGCTGGGACGCTACTCGGACTGGGATGAAGCACGCAAGCAGGCTTTTCTGCTGCAGGAGCTGAATTCACGCCGCCCGCTGATTCCACATCGCTGGGCGCCTTCCGCCAGCGTGCAGGAGGTGATCAGTACCTGTCGGGTGATCGCGGCCAACCCGGATTACAGTCTTGGCTCCTACGTCATCTCCATGGCCGGGCAGCCATCCGATGTGCTGTCGGTCATCCTGCTGTTGCAGGAAGTCGGGGTAGAGCACAACATGCGGGTGGTGCCGCTGTTCGAAACCCTGGATGACCTGGACAATGCCCGCGACTGCATCGAATCGCTGCTCCGGATCGACTGGTATCGTGACTATATCGATGGCCACCAGGAGGTGATGATCGGCTATTCCGACTCATCCAAGGATGCCGGCCAGCTGGCGGCCGCCTGGGGGCAGTACCGTGCGCAGGAAGCCCTGACCGAGCTGTGTGGGCGCGAGCAGGTACGTCTTACCCTGTTTCACGGCCGTGGCGGCACCGTGGGTCGTGGCGGTGGTCCCAGCCATACCGCAATTCTGGCGCAGCCACCGGGCTCGGTGGCCGGCAGCCTGCGCGTGACGGAGCAGGGCGAGGTGATCCGGTTCAAGTTCGGCATTCCTGAAATTGCGGTCCGCAACCTGACCCTTTATACCAGTGCCGTGCTGGAGGCAACCCTCAGTCCGGGGCCGCAGCCAAAGCCCGAGTGGCGTACGCTGATGAACAGCATGGCCGCCTGCGGCATGAAAATCTATCGCTCGCTGGTACGCGAAGAACCGCAGTTCGTGCCCTATTTCCGTGCCGTAACGCCGGAGCAGGAGCTGGCCAAGCTGTTGTTTGGCTCACGACCGGCCAAGCGCAAGGTTGATGGGGGTGTCGAGAGTCTCAGAGCCATTCCATGGATTTTTGCCTGGACCCAGATCCGACTCATGTTGCCCGCCTGGCTGGGTTCCGGCGCGGCTCTGAAGCAGGCGCTGGACGAGGGACAGGAGCCATTGCTGCACGATATGTATGCACAATGGCCGTTCTTTGAGTCCTGGATCGATATGCTGGAAATGGTGCTGGCCAAAAGCGATGTCAACATTTCGGCCTACTACGAAAACCGTCTGGCATCACCGGAGCTGGGCGTACTCGGTTCCAGCCTGAGGTCACGTCTGGAGCAGGCGGTAGAGCAGGTGATGCGCATCAAGCAGGAGACACAGCTGCTGCAGGATAACAGCGTTATCCGTCAGTCGATCGATGTGCGTAACCCCTACATCGACCCGTTGCATGTGCTCCAGGCCGAGTTGCTGTTCCGTGATCGGAACCAGCCGGATCAGCGGCTGGAGCAGGCCTTGATGGTGACCATGGCGGGTATTTCGGCCGGCATGCGCAACACCGGTTAAACCTTTCGGGTTACGTCAGGGCTTGAACAGCAGTTGGGCTTTGGCGTAACCTCGACTTTTTTGTCAACAATTGGGCAGCAGCTAGGTCTAATGTCGAATTGTGTGCCGAGGGCAGAGGCGATTAGCCTGTCCTGCAGATAACTATAAAGTGGTTGCAGTTTACAACAACGTTCAGGAGACGAAATACATGCGCATTATTCTGCTTGGAGCACCGGGCGCCGGTAAAGGCACCCAGGCTCAGTTCATCACCGAAAAGTACGGTATTCCCCAGATCTCCACCGGGGACATGCTGCGTGCTGCGGTCAAGGCGGGCACTCCGCTGGGCAAGCAGGCCAAGGAAGTGATGGACGCAGGCGGCCTGGTATCCGATGACATCATCATCGGTCTGGTCAAGGAGCGTATCGCCCAGGCTGATTGTGCCAAGGGTTTCCTGTTTGACGGCTTCCCGCGCACCATCCCGCAGGCAGATGCCCTGAAAGAAGCGGGTGTGGATATCGACGCCGTTGTCGAAATCGATGTGGCTGATGCCGAAATCATCAAGCGCATGAGCGGGCGCCGTGTCCATCCTGCTTCCGGTCGTACCTACCATGTCGTGTTCAACCCGCCGAAACAGGACGGTATTGACGATGTAACCGGTGACGAGCTGGTTCAGCGTGAGGATGACAAGGAAGAAACCGTACGTCAGCGTCTGAAGGTCTACCATGACCAGACTGCCCCCCTGATCAGCTATTACCGTGGCTGGAACGAAACCGGTGCTGCCAATGCGCCGCGCTATGTTTACGTTGAAGGCGTCGGCAGCGTTGACGATATTCGCAATAAGGTTTTTGCCGGCCTCGAAGGCTAAGCAGGAATCCAGCAAGAAAAACCGCCTGCGGGCGGTTTTTTCGTTTCATTTGGCCCATAATATCCGCCAGTTTTCTGATCCAGCCATAGGGGCAGCATGAGCACCACGGATATCTTCGGCCTTCACGCCGTTACCACACTTCTCAAGCGCAACTCTGACCGCGTGCGTCGCCTGTTTGTCCAGCAGGGGCGTGATGATGCTCGGCTGCAGGCAGTACTGGAACTGGCCGGTACGCGTGGCATCAAACTTGTCTCCCAGGCGCGCGAGGCGCTTGATCAGCGAGCGGGTGGCGGCCTCCATCAGGGTGTTATTGCCGAGTGCTAGCCGCTGCGTGCGCTGAGTGAAAAGGCGCTGGACAGGGTGCTGGAGCAGGCCGAGGCTGCGCCCCTGTTTCTGGTGCTGGATGGCGTAACCGACCCGCACAATCTGGGTGCCTGTCTGCGTACTGCGGATGCGGCCGGTGTCGCGGCAGTGATCGCCCCCAAGGACAAGTCGGCTCCGCTGAATGCGACCGTTGCCAAGGTGGCCTGTGGTGCGGCTGAAGTGGTGCCCTATATTCAGGTCACCAATCTTGCCCGAACTCTGCAGCTGCTCAAGCAGCACGGCATCTGGATTACCGGTACCGCCGGTGAAGCAGACCAAAGCGTCTATCAGGCGGATCTGACCGGGCCCCAGGCGATTGTCATGGGTGCGGAAGGCAAGGGGATGCGTCGTCTGACCCGAGAGCAGTGTGATCAGTTGGTCAATATTCCGATGGCGGGAGAGGTCAGCAGTCTGAATGTATCAGTGGCCACGGGAGTGTGTCTGTTTGAAGTGGTACGTCAGCAGTTGAATAAAGCGGAGGCCTGAAGCGGCCTCCGCGACAGGATCAGTGCAGCAGCTCATCCACGTAGGTGGCGATCATCGCCTCCTCATTGGTGGGTATCACCCGCACCGTGACAGCCGATGACGGCGTGCTGATGATGCCGCTGTTGCGCCGGTTGGCATCGGCATCGATTTCGATACCCAGCCAGCGGCAGCGCTCCAGTACTCGTGCGCGCACATCGGCATCGTTCTCGCCGACGCCGCCCGAAAACACGACCTGTTCAACCCCTTCCAGTGCCGCGCCCAGACGGCCCATCTCCAGTGCGACCCGGTAGCAGAACATATCGATCGCTTCTTCGGCCAGCGGATCATTGGCCTGGTGCAGCTCCTTCATGTCGGAGCTGATGGTCGAGACGCCCAGCCAGCCGCTCTCCTTATAGATCAGCCTTTCCAGTGCATCTACATCCATCTTCTCTTCCCGCATCAGGTAGAGCAGCACACCCGGATCAAGGTTGCCGGTACGGCTGCCCATCGGCAGGCCTTCCACGGCGGTGAAGCCCATGCTGGAGGCGATGGAGCGGCCATCACGAATGGCACACATGCTGGCACCTGCGCCCAGATGGCAGGCAACGGTTTTCAGCTTGCCGGCACCGGCCAGACTGAGCTGGCGCTGGATATAGTCGTAGGACAGGCCATGGAATCCATAGCGATGCACGCCTTTCTCGATCAGGTGCCGCGGCAGGGCATAGAGCCGCTCCAGTCGGGGCTGAGCCGCATGGAACATGGTGTCGAAACAGGCCACCACCGGCAGATGCGGTGCCAGCGCACGACAGGCTTCCACCAGCTTCAGGTTATAGGGCTGGTGCAGCGGAGCCAGGGGAATAAAGCTGCGCAGCTGTTCCAGTACGGTCTCATCCAGCACCAGTGGCGCACTGAACAGATCGCCCCCGTGCACCACGCGATGCCCGGTTGCAATCAGGTGGGATTCCGGCAGGTGAGCCTCTACCCACTGCAACACTTCAGCCAGTGCGAACTGGTGGCGCTCTTCCAGCGCCACGGTCTGGCACTCAAGCTGATGTGAGTCGAGAACCTGGTTGTTTTCATCGCGCACCTTGAATAGTGTCGTTTCACCCAGCAGGTTTTCCACTTTCAAATGAAACAGACAATGCAACTCTCCGGCGCGCAGCGCGTACAGGCCGCACTTGAGACTGGAGGATCCGCCGTTGACGGTCAGGATGGTATCCATGCATCAGGCTCCCTTGCGCGGATGTTTGACCATGTAGGACGCCAGGGCACAGGAGGCCAGTCGTCCGAGTGTGCCTTCGGCACGGCTGGTCAGAATAATCGGTACCTTGGCACCAACGGCCAGCCCGGCAGACTTGGCATCTGCCAGATAGATCAACTGCTTGGCAATCATGTTGGCGGCTTCAAGGTCAGGTGCCAGCAGGATATCGGCATCGCCCGAAACCGGCGAACTGATATGCTTGTCGATCGCTGCCTGCAGCGAAATGGCGTTATCGAATGCCAGCGGGCCATCGATGATACCGCCGGTAATCTGGCCACGATCAGCCATCTTGCACAGGGCCGCCGCATCCAGTGTGCTCTGCATGGTCGGCTTCACCTTCTCAACGGCAGCCAGAATGGCGACCTTGGGTGAGGCGTTGCCCAGCGACTGACAGAAATCGATGGCGTTTTGCACTATGTCCCGCTTCACCAGCAGATCAGGCACCACGTTGATGGCTGCATCGGTAATCACCAGCGGCTTGTGGTAATTGGGAACATCGAACACGAAAACATGGCTCAGACGGCGCTCGGTGCGTATCCCCTTGGTCTTGTGCACGACTGCACTGAGCAGTTCGGAGGTGCCCAGGCTGCCTTTCATCAAGGCAACGGCCTTGGCTTCCCGGATCAGCGAACAGGCACACTCTGCCGCCATGTGGCTGTGTTCGGTACTGATGATCTTGTAGGGCGAGAGGTCAATGCTTTCGAGCTCGGCGGCGGCTCTGATCTTGTGCTCGGGCCCGACCAGCAGTGGCTCAATCAACCCCTGTTCGGCAGCCTCGATGGCGCCCATCAGGCTGTTGTGGTCAACCGGATGCACGACGGCCGTGCGGATCGGGCCGGCCTTGCGTGCCTGCTCGATAAAGAACTCCAGCTGGTTGTGCATTGGCGGTGTTTCGGTAGCGATTGAAGTTTTGGTTGTGTCAGCAGATATCGACATGGGGGTATCCTTCCTGAGAATGCTGATGAACAGGGTATAGCCCTATAATGAACTGATTATGACGCAGTGCAACATAAACTGCTAAGAGGCGGTGCGGTATTTGACCTCTGGCAAGGTCGAAAGACAGCCGGACCAGTGGCCCGGCGATGGCGAGATCAGTTGATCGGTGTTTTCAGAGTGTCCTGGTAGGGAGGCCAGCCCATCGGCTTGCCGCCAAGCAGGTGCAGGTGGATGTGGTACACCGTCTGGCCACCGTGGGTGTTGCAGTTGAACACGGTGCGATAGCCGTCCTGATCAAAGCCCTGCTGTTGGGCGATCTTGCCGGCCGCCTGAATCATGTGCCCGACCAGTTCGCAGTCTTCATCACTGATGTCATTCAGGGTTGCAATGTGTTTGCGCGGAATGATCAGACAGTGGAACGGGGCCTGAGGGTTGATGTCACGAAAGGCGATAACCTTGTCATCCTCATAGACCCGCTCGGCGGGGATTTCACCTTCCACAATCTTGCAGAACAGACAATCCATACTCTTCTCTCATCTCGTTGATGCGTGATGGCTCAGTATAGCCAGCCGTATCAGATCGCCTCAACCTTTTGCTCGCGCGGCGGGCAGGCATACTGACGAGCAAGGGTGCCGTCCGGCAGCACGGATTCAAGTTGTACATCGAATCCCCAGAGGCGGTGCACGTGTCGTAACACCTCATCGGTGGACTGGCCCAGGGGCTGGTTGTTGTGCATATAGTGGCGCAGGGTGAGGGCGCGATCACCGCGGACATTGACGTTCCACACCTGAATGTTCGGCTCGCGGTTGCCCAGGTTGTATTGGGCCGAGAGAGACTCACGCAGCTGACGGTAGCCACGTTCGTTATGGATGGCATCCACTTTCAGCACCGGGCGGTTGCTGTCATCCATGATCGAAAACAGTTTCAACTCCCGCATCAGCCGGGGCGACAGGTACTGCAGAATGAAACTTTCATCCTTGAAGTTGCGCATGGCGTGATCCAGCGTGTGCTTCCAGTCACTGCCGGCAATATCGGGGAACCACTCCCGGTCCTCATCGGTGGGTTTTTCACAGATGCGGCGAATATCCTGCATCATGTTGTAACCGAGGGTGTAGGGATTGATGCCGTTGAAGTAGGGGCTGTCGAACGGGGGCTGATAGACCACGCTGGAATGAGAATGCAGAAACTCCATCATGAAGCCGTCCGTCACCAGCCCTTCGTCATACAGCTGATGCAGCAACGTATAGTGCCAGAAACAGGCCCAGCCCTCGTTCATCACCTGCGTCTGTTTCTGCGGATAGAAGTACTGCGCCACCTTGCGCACGATGCGGACGATCTCCCGCTGCCAGGACTCCAGCAGCGGTGCGTTTTTCTCGATGAAATACAGAATGTTCTCTTCCGGGTCCGCCGGAAAGCGCGGATGCTTGCGATCATCACTGTCCGCCTTGCGAGGCACGGTGGTATTCCACAGTTCGTTCAGGTGACGCTGAATATACTCTTCCCGTGCCTGCTGACGTTCACGTTCTTCGGCGGCGGTGAGGGGTCTGGGTCGTTTGTAGCGGTTGACGCCGTAGTTCATCAACGCGTGGCAGGAGTCCAGCAGCTGCTCCACCTCTTCTACGCCATGTTTCTCTTCACAGCGGCGGATGTAGTTCTTGGCGAACAGCAGGTAGTCGATAATGGCGCTGGCATCGGTCCAGGTGCGGAACAGGTAGTTGCCCTTGAAGAAAGAGTTGTGGCCGTAGCAGGCATGTGCGATCACCAGGGCCTGCATGGTGATGGTGTTCTCTTCCATCAGATAGGCGATGCAGGGGTTGGAGTTGATCACGATCTCATAGGCCAGCCCCATGCGGCCACGGGTATAGTTCTGCTCGGTCTCGACAAACTGTTTGCCGAACGACCAGTGGTTGTAGTTCAGCGGCATGCCCACGGAGGAGTAGGCATCCATCATCTGCTCGGAGGTAATGATCTCGATCTGGTTGGGGTAGGTATCCAGACCGAACTCTCGGGCCACACGGCCAATTTCACGGTCATAGGCTTCGATCAATTCGAAGGTCCAGTCCGAGCCGGTGGAGATCGGCTTGCGTTTCTTACGACTCATGGGCAGCCCCCTCGGTACGTTTCTCGAACAAGCGGCGGAAAACCGGATAGATATCGCCTGCATCGGTGATCTGCTGCATGGCGAACTGTTCCTTGAATGCCTCGCGCACCTGCTCATATTCATGCCAGAGATTCTGGTGCGGGCCGGTGGTGATCTCCACGTAGGCGTAATACTGGGTTTTGGCCAGAATGCGATCGGTCAGGATCTTGCTGCAGGTGGTTGAGTCGCCATCCCAGTTGTCGCCATCCGATGCCTGGGCAATGTAAATGTTCCAGTCGGCGGGCGAATAGCGCTTGTCGATGATATCCGCGGTCAGAGCCAACGCACTGGACACGATGGTACCGCCGGTTTCACGGGAATAGAAAAACTCCTGTTCGTCCACCTCCTTGGCGTGGGTGTGGTGGCGCACAAACACGACTTCGATCTGCTTGTAGTTCCGGTTCAGGAACAGATACAGCAGGATGAAGAAGCGCTTGGCGATATCCTTCACGCTTTGTGTCATGGAGCCGGAGACGTCCATAATGCAGAACATCACCGCCTTGCTGGAGGGCAGCGGTACTCGCACCAGATTGGTGTAGCGCAGGTCAAAATCATCCAGAAACGGCAGCTTGCGCGAGCCCTTTTCCAGCTCGGCTATTTCTGCCCTCAGGGCATTGATCTTGTCGGTTTTTTCAACCGAAGGTGGCGTGCCCTCCAGTGCCCAAAGCTCCTTGCGCAGGGCGCGAATCTGCCGGCGTACATTTTTGTCGGTGAGTGCTATGCGGCGTGCATGCGCCGCCCGCAATGAGCGTACGATATGCAGCTTTTCCGGTGAGCCACTGCTGGTAAAGCCGGCACGACGGGTTTCAAACGAGGTGGCATCCTTGAGCTGTTTGCGCACCATCCAGGGCAGCTCAAGATCCTCAAACATGAAGTCGAGGAACTCTTCCTGGCTGATGGTGAAGGTAAAGTCATCCTCGCCTTCACCCTGGTTGCTGGCTTTCCCCTGACCGGCACCGCCGCCGCCACCGCTCTCGGGGCGTTTGAACTCGTCGCCTTCGACAAACTCCTTGTTGCCGGGAAAAATCTTGTGGCGCAGGCCTCCCTCGCCGTGGTGAAAAACCGGCTCGGAGATGTCGCGCTGAGGGATGGTGACCTGACCGCCCTGATCAATCTCCTTGATGGAGCGGTCGTGGATTGCCTCTTCCACGGCACGCTTGATGTGCTGCTTGTAACGGCGCAAGAAACGTTGACGGTTGACCGTGCTTTTCTTCTTGGCGTTCTCACGGCGATCTATGATGTAACTCATGTTTCAGGCTCCCATGCGGCAGTTGCCGAGCAACTGCCGGGTCAGTTCCATCAGGGTACGGCTCCTGTTGCCCGGTTACTGCGATTTGCGTACGCGGATGTACCACTCGGAGAGCAGTCGTACCTGCTTCTCGGTGTAGCCGCGTTCGATCATCCGTTTCACGAACTCGCCATGTTTTTTCTGATCGTCCGAAGAGGCTTTCGGATTGAAGGAGATCACCGGCAGCAGATCTTCGGTATTGGCAAACATCTTCTTCTCGATTACGGAGCGCATCTTCTCGTAGCTGTTCCATGCCGGATTCTTGCCGTTGTTGCCGGCGCGGGCACGCAGTACAAAGTTGACGATCTCGTGGCGGAAGTCTTTCGGGTTGCTGATACCTGCCGGCTTCTCGATCTTCTCAAGTTCTTCGTTGATCGCCTGGCGATCGAGAATGTCACCGGTTTCAGGGTCACGATACTCCTGATCCTGAATCCAGAAATCGGCATAGGTGACATAGCGATCGAAAATGTTCTGCCCGTACTCGGAATAGGATTCCAGATACGCGGTCTGGATCTCCTTGCCGAGGAAGTCGATGTACTTGGGCGCGATGTATTCTTTCAGGAAGCCGATATAGCGTTCCTGGGTTTCGGTCGGGAACTGCTGCTGACTGATTTCGCGCTCCAGTACATGCATCAGGTGGACCGGGTTGGCGGCCACTTCGACTGCATCGAAGTTGAACACCTTGGACAGAATCTTGAAGGCGAAACGGGTTGAAAGTCCGTCCATGCCCTCGTTGACACCGGCAGAGTCCTTGTACTCCTGCATCGACTTGGCACGCGGGTCGGTGTCCTTCAGGTTCTCGCCGTTGTAGATGCGCATTTTGGAGTAGATGCTGGAGTTTTCAGGCTCCTTCAGGCGTGACAGCACGGTAAACTGGGCCAGCATGTGCAGGGTATCCGGTGCGCATGGGGCTGCATTGAGGGAGCTGTTTTCCAGCAGTTTTTCGTAGATGTGGATCTCTTCATTGACGCGGGTGCAGTAGGGCACCTTGACGATGTAGACACGGTCGATGAAGGCCTCGTTGGTCTTGTTGTTCTTGAAGCTCTGCCACTCGGACTCGTTGGAATGAGCCAACAGGATGCCGTCGTAAGGAATGGCCCCCATGCCTTCGGTGCTGTTGTAGTTGCCTTCCTGGGTGGCGGTCAGCAGCGGGTGCAGCACCTTGATCGGTGCCTTGAACATCTCGACGAACTCCAT
>Ga0079223_10001036_pt1 | contig 15868 bp, 14 predicted proteins | sample Stecom2011_FD_75072 | JGI IMG/M metagenome (GOLD analysis project Ga0079223, IMG submission 75072) | Agricultural soil microbial communities from Utah to study Nitrogen management - Steer compost 2011 | ecosystem: Environmental > Terrestrial > Soil > Agricultural land | place: USA: Utah... | reverse complement strand
TTCCAATCGGTAGATGACTTACATAAAGCCTGCCCCAAGAATCTTGGGGATTGGTATTTTACGGGCAACTATCCAACTGCTGGCGGAAATAGGGTTGTAAACCGTGCTTATATCAATTTTTTCGAAGGAAATCCTGCGCGAGCCTATTAAGTTTTAAATAATTAACATTCTTTTTGCCGTTTGTCGATACTCCATTCTCTTAGTCGAAATTGTTGAAAGACATTATTTTCAAAGCTAAACTTGGATTATATTTGAGCTTACCTTAGGCGTAAGTAGGTTAGGTCTATGGTAAGATTTGGGGCAAAAAAGGCAGATTTACATCTGCCTTTTTTCATGCCCTAAATCCGGGGTGGCGAGCATTCATAAAATTCTTGTCGAGAACAACGAAGGGTGATGCGAGCCGTTTTACACTTCCATAACGAAAGCCTGGCCTTTCCAAATCCGGGGTGGCGAGCATATTTGCTTTCAATGTTTTAATGAATCTAAACCATCCAGAATTATAGCGGATCGACATTCTATCTTCAGATTCTATTCAATTGCTATTCTTCAACTTTAAAGTTAATGCTCTCTAATTCGCTGGCATTTTAATAACATTGACTTTTTTGGGTAAAGAAAAATGTGTTTCACCATTATAGTTAAATAGGATAAGATATATTAAAAACACGCTATGAACACGCTATAAACACGCTATATAGTCGCTATATCTACGCTATACATACGGTATAAATACGCTGTAATCATATATGAGGGATATTCTAACTTCTATTTGGGGTTTACTTTATAATTATTTCCTATCCTATTCACTGGATTTCCGAGGAGTTTGCGATGTAAATCAAAACATTCAGTTCAAAAAGTCTTTCCCTCTGGGAAGGAAGAAATTCAAGTTTATTTGTTTTTAAAGTCTGAAATCTTTACTTTAGGTAGTATAGATAATCTGATGCCGAATGTTAAATAAACGAATGCGCCATCCTTCAAAACTGCCGAATGTTTCTTCCTCTATTTTTTCAATAATGGGGAAAATGGCCAGTGATTATAAAGCCATCAATCTTTCGCAGGGGTTTCCAAACTTTCCCAGCGATCCGGTTTTGATTGCCTTGGTGGATCAAGCGATGAATGACGGGTTTAATCAATATGCGCCGATGGCGGGGGATTTTGATTTGAGAATGGAGATTTCGAAAAAAATTGAAAGCCTTCACAAGCATTTTTACAGTCCTGAAACTGAAATCACAATAACTGCGGGGGCCACACAGGCTATTTTTACAATCATCGCCACGTTTATCGGACAGGAAGATGAAGTCATTATTTTTACTCCGGCTTACGATTGCTATGCTCCAACGGTGACCCTCTTTGGAGGAAAGGTAATACCCATTCAATTAAGACCACCGAATTACGCTGTGGATTGGCGGGAGGTGAGAGCCAAAGTTTCTACCAAAACCAAAATGATAATCATCAACAGCCCCCACAATCCGAGCGGCATGCTTTTTACCAAGGAAGACATGTTGGAATTACAAGATTTGGCCGAGAAAAATGATTTATTGGTTTTGAGCGATGAGGTGTATGAGCATATTGTATTTGAGGGCAATATTCATGAAAGTGCTGCTAGGTTTCCACAGCTCGTCGCCAGAAGTTTTATAACGGCTTCATTTGGGAAAACATTTCACAATATCGGTTGGAAAACGGGGTATTGCGTCGCGCCGGAAGATTTGATGAAAGAATTTCAAAAGGTGCATCAATTCAATGTGTTTTGTGTAAACCATCCCATTCAAAAGGCTTTGGCCACTTATTTAAAAAGACCTAATAACTATTTGAAATTATCAGATTTTTATCAGCAGAAGCGTGATTTCTTTCTTCATTTAATGGAAGGTTCGAAGTTTGGGATTATCCCTGCCTCGGGCACCTATTTTCAGATGTTGGATTTTTCTAACATATCCAGCCTCAGCGATATAGAATTCGCGGAAAGCTTGCTTAAAAAGCACAAGGTGGCCACTATTCCTACCTCGGTTTTTAATGAGGGAGAAAAGGATTTCAAACAGATTCGGGTGTGTTTTGCCAAAACGGACGAAACCTTGGCCAGAGCGGCCGAAATTTTAAAGAATTTAGACAAAGGGAATTTTTAATTTTGACCTTCTGCCTTTATCAAGAAGTACAATTTTATTTCCTAGCTTAAGGGATTGATTTAAAAGAGACTAAACTCAAGAATATGAATAAGGTTTTAAAAATAACTATGATGCAGAGTATGCTTCATTGGGAGGAACCGGAGGCAAATCGGAAACATTTTTCCAAGAAATTTCAAGTATTGGATGAACCGACGGACCTCGTTGTTCTGCCAGAGATGTTTACCACGGGCTTTTCTATGGAGCCAAAGAATTTAGCGGAAGAAAATGAAGGCGCAACCCTACAATGGATGCAAGCGAAGGCACAGAAATACAACACGGCTATTACCGGAAGTATTATTATAAAGGACTCCGGTAGTTTCTACAACCGTATGTTTTTTGTTTTGCCGGATGGCTCCTATCAATCTTATGACAAAAGACACACTTTCACTTTTGCCAAGGAAAATGAAGCTTACGCTAGCGGGAAGGAGCGCTTAATTGTGGATTATAAAGGATGGAAAATCTGTCCTTTGATATGTTATGATTTGCGCTTTCCGGTTTGGGCACGAAACACAGTGGACTATGATGTGCTGATATACGTGGCGAACTGGCCCAAAATTAGAACCTTGGCTTGGGATACGTTGCTCCGCGCGCGGGCTATTGAGAATATGGCATATTGCGTGGGCGTAAACCGTGTAGGAATTGATGGGAATGATCACGAATATATTGGCCACTCGGCAGTTTATGATGTTTTAGGAAAGCAGATTTCTACCACCGCCTTTGATGAATATACGGAAACAGTGGTTTTGGAAAAGGAACATATAGATAAAAACCGCAGGCATTTTCAGTTTTTACAAGATCAGGATTCCTTCCAGATTTTATAGAAAGCTTATAGGCTAATTCACTTTAAGACAAAAGTTTCAATCAAGCTCCAATTGGCGCGAACATCGATTAGTGTTGGGTAATATATAATCCTCTCCGGTTGTTCCCGTTGCAGGAAGTTTCCTGCGTCCCAACGTCTATTTTTATTATCGTCGTAAATAATTCTCAAATAATATTTAGCGGGCTGGATTTCATCGAAATACACTTTTCGGTCTTCTACAAGATAATCCTCTGCCACCATATTAAATTTATTATCCACCAATTGAACCAAAATGGGGAAGCGGGCCACATTTACCAAACTCAAATCTAAGGTGCCATAATCCGAGTGGGCGCAAATGCTGACATTCACTTGAAGCGTATCGTTTATCCTTCCGAAGAAGTCGGTAAGCGCTCCAGGGAAAAGTTGGATTTTATAGCTCTGTTCCTCTGTTTTGGGAAATGATATTTCGGCCAGATTGAAAGTTTTATTAAGATGGATGGCACCTTCTACTACAGACGAATCTTTAGCCATAATCTGCATCTTTTCCGCATCAAAAGAAATCAAAGGCACAGAGGCTCTAAGCTTCAATGTGTCTTTCAATTTCATAGCGCCGGTCCTTGTTGGCGTAATAATCAAAGAATCTGCGAAAAGCTCTCGCATCCTAACCACTGAAGTGTCGATTTGTGATGCATGGGACACTTTAAAAATCAAGGTGTCCGTCTTAATAGCAGGTTTAAACCAATAATGAATACTGTCTTTGACTTCATCCCTAAAATGAACTGAGCTATAATCCGGTGGCACTTCTGAAAGCACTTCAAAATCTAAACTGTCTGCTTCGCCCTCATAACCAAAAACGATGTGGTTTCTTCCCACTTGGCTAGGGCGGGCCAATTTATAGGAGGGGACTTCTTTAAACAGCGTTAGATTATAGGTGGAATCTGTTGGGAGTTTTACTGTTTCCTTTACAAAACCGATCTTGTCATCTTTAGGGCGAAAAATGTAGTCGTTATTTTTTTCCTTTAAGGCCAAAAGCAAATATTCACCTTCCTTTAGATTGGTGAGTTCAAAAAAGCCAGTTGTATCTTGGGTAACGGTAATGTAGGTTGGCTTTTCAGAGTAAATAATAGAATCCTTATATGTTTCATTTACCTCATACAGCATTACAGTTGTAGGAATTTCGGGGGTGGGCAAAAGAGCATCTCGAACTCTTCCTGAAAGTTTTAGACTATCGATATAACTACCGGTAGAAAAAACATATTTAAAATAGGCAAATTTGTTTTCCTCGTTATTGTCTACTATACTGTTTCCGAAATTAAAAGAATAGGTTGTATTCGGCTTTAGAGTATCAAGCAGCTTTATTTTTAAGGTTTTTGAAGTGCTTAGTGGCGTTATGATAGGAGTGTATTTCATCGGGGGTGAAATGATAAGCTCCTTACTCAGTTCTTTCAGCTTGATATATTCGTCAAATCGGATTTCAATTTCGCTACCGCTAAAGTGAATGCTATAGTTTTCAGGGCTGCTCTTAACGATGCGGGGTGGGATAGTATCGCGCAGGCCACCGCCGGGTGTTCCTTTTTTAGCACAATCTACAAAAGAGAGCAGAAATAAAAATGCGATAGGTATATAAAGAAGCCGATGTTTCAAGTTATAGGTTAGTTGAAAGGATTAAAAGAGCAACAGTTTAATTTTTCAAATTTACGCAATAACAAATAACTAGAAACAATTAGCAAATAAGTTTTAAGCCACGGCAATTGTTGCGATACTGAGCTTTACTTTTTCGGCTTTCAGCAATTGCACCGCACATTGTTCGAGGGTAGCTCCCGTAGTTATAATATCATCGACTAACAATATGTGTTTATCGTGAATTTGATCTAGATTTTGAATCGCAAACACTTCTTCTGCCTCAAACCGCAGGATTCTGGTTTTAAAAACTTGGGTACCCGTTTTCGAGATTTTTATTAAAATGTCATCCCTATATGGAATATTCAAAGCTTTGGCTATTTCCTTTCCAAATCCTTCCACTTGATTATATCCGCGTTTTTTCAATTTTTGTTTGTGCAAGGGAACGGGAATGACCATCTCAATTTCTTTATAGGAGTGATGTTCGGCCAGTTCAGCGCCTAGCCATTCGCCAAAAAATGAACTTATTTCTTTTTGTCCACGGTATTTGAGTTGGTGAAGCAATTCTTGGGTAAGCCCTTTCTTTTGAAATTCGAGTAAAGCTGTAGCATTTTTTAGGGGAAATCTTCCGTAGAATTTATTTTTCAACACTTCGTTGCCCGTTTTGTGGTGAGAAACCAGTGGTAAACGGTGTCTACATTCAACACAAAGGATTTTTTCTCCATCAAAAAGAACATCCAAACACCCTGCGCAAGTATGTGGAAACAGTAGATTTAACATATTTTGCTATATTTTACCATTTCATAAACATTTGGGGGAGAAATACCTACCTACATTTACGCCCTAAACCTAATGATATAAATCATGAGTACAGACAACGAAAACAATAGTGGCAAATTTAAAATACTGGTGGGGGTATTATCAGTTTTATTGATTGCCCTAGCAGTTTATACCGTTACACTTTTTAACGACAATAAATCTACGATTTCCTCTTTAGAAACGCAAAAGGCGGACATTGAAATGGAGTTGCAGGGGTTAATCACCAATTATGACGAAGTTATTAAAGATAATGAGTTAAAGGACAAGGATTTACTTGCGGCGCGAGAGCGAATTTCCATTCTTTTGGATTCTGTAAAGGATGCCAAGGCGAATGTAGCTTTGATAGAGCGGTATAAAATTGAAATTGGAAAATTAAAACAAGAGCGCGGATTACTATTTAAACGTGCCGATAGTTTGATAGCCGCCAATATGCGGTTGGCTGCCGAACGGGATAGCACCTCAACCGAGCTAGCCTCAACGCTCATAAAGGTAGATTCGGTAAGCCAAGAAAACTTGGCAATGTCCGAGACCATTAAAAGGGCATCTGTAGTGAAAGCCACGGATTTAAGGGGAGAAGCTGTAATAATTAGAACTAGCGGAAAAGTGGTAGACACCAAGCGTTCAAGCCGTGCGGACAAAATACGTGCATGCTTTACATTGGCTCCTAATGCAGTGGCTCCTAGAGGAGATAGAATCTTGTACGTGCAGGTTGTCAACCCCAAAGGCAATATGATTGGCGACAATGCAGTGAAACATTTTGAAGATAAAAATTTAAATTACAGTGCCTCTACAAATGTATTTTACGAAAGTGAGGAGCTTGATGTGTGCATTTTAGTAAATGCCGCAGAACCGGATTTAGTTGAAGGCACGTACACCATAAACCTCTTTGACGGGGTAAATCAAATAGCCTCAACAACGATGAGTTTGAAATAAAATAAAATGATTGTCCATAAAACCGCCTAACGTTATAATATGACATAGGACGAAAGGACATAAGACGTATGACTGTGTCAGCTTTCACCAAAACAAAAGCTATTTCGATACTTTTTGTCTTATATCCTACGCCAGCCCGGCAGGCAGATAAGTCTATTATAGGTCTTTTAACGGATAAGCATATAGAATAATTTTAGGTCCATTTGTTTGGACTTCAGCACAAGTTTCAAAGACCCAAAAAACCTTATCGGTTTTTTGGGTCTTTTTTTAATTAATTGTATGTTACTGCTTTGGGGGTTAAGGGGCTTTTCCTATTTTTGCGGACTATGGCATACAATGAAGATCATTTTAAGAAAGTTGTCTCCCACGCCAGGGAGTACGGCTACATTTTTGCGTCAAGCGAAATCTACGATGGCCTAAGCGCTGTTTACGACTACGCCCAAAATGGGGTGGAGCTCAAAAAGAACATTCGTGAATACTGGTGGCGTAGTATGGTATATATGCATCAAAACATTGTGGGTCTTGATTCCGCAATATTGATGCACCCAACCACTTGGAAGGCATCTGGGCATGTGGATGCGTTTAATGATCCTTTGATAGACAATAAGGATTCAAAAAAACGATATCGTGCCGATGTGTTGATTGAGGATTATGCGGAAAAGGTTTACCAAAAAGCGCAGAAAGAAATTGAAAAAGCACGCAAGCGTTTTGGAGATGCTTTTGATGAAGAAGAATTTGTTTCCACAAACCCAAGGGTTATAAGATATCTCGAGGAACAGCGAAGTGTGCTTTCTCGAATGGCGGAATCACTTGAGAAGGAAGATTTGGCTGATGTAAAGGCCCTCATTGAAGAGCTTGGCATTGCCGATCCGGAGACAGGTTCTAAAAACTGGACTGAAGTCCGTCAGTTCAACCTCATGTTCGGGACCAAGCTTGGAGCCTCGGCTGAGAGTGCGATGGATTTATACCTTCGTCCGGAGACTGCTCAAGGTATATTCGTAAACTTTCTGAATGTGCAAAAGAGCGCACGGATGAAAATTCCTTTTGGAATTGCACAGACTGGAAAAGCTTTTAGAAATGAAATTGTCGCTAGGCAGTTCATTTTCCGAATGAGAGAGTTTGAGCAGATGGAAATGCAATTTTTTGTACGTCCCGGGGAAGAGCTTCAATGGTACGACTACTGGCGTGAAGCGCGCTTAAAATGGCACCTCTCTTTAGGAATGGGAGAGGAGAACTACCGTTTTCACGATCATGAAAAATTGGCGCATTACGCAAATGCCGCTGCTGATATAGAATTCAATTTTCCTTTTGGCTTTAAGGAATTGGAAGGGATTCACTCTAGAACGGACTTCGATCTTAAGGCCCACGAAAAATTTTCGGGGAAGAAGTTGCAGTTTTTCGATCCAGAACTAAATGAAAGCTATGTGCCTTGTGTGGTTGAAACCTCTATTGGTTTAGACCGAATGATCCTGGCGGTATTGAGCCATTCCTTACAGGAGGAGACTTTACCTGATGGCAGTACGCGAACCGTTCTTAGGATTCCGTCGATTTTGGCTCCGGTAAAAGCAGCTGTCCTTCCATTGATAAGGAGAGATGGCCTTCCGGAAGTTGCACAAAAAATAGTGGAGGACCTTCAATGGGACTACAATGTAATATACGATGACAAGGATGCTGTGGGCAGGCGTTACCGCCGACAGGATGCGGCTGGAACACCTTTCTGCATCACTGTAGATCATCAAACACTAGAAGATAATACGGTAACTATTAGACATCGCGATTCTATGGAACAAGATAGAATAGCAATAGACGATGTTTCCGACAAAATAAAGGAAGCCATTTCTTATAAAAAATGGCTTTCATATTGATTTTTTTAAGTGGTTAATTCTATTTTTTTATAAGAGGGGGATTTAATTATCCTCCTTTTTTTATTTCTACAATCTCCACAGGGTTGGCTTTATTACAACGGTTCATCCTCCGGAGGCCACGGAATTTAATCCAAACTTCCTCGCCATCCTTCTTGAAACTTTCATCCATATTGACAGGGTCCAAATAATAAAACTCCCCTGGTCCATTTTCCATTTTGATGGTATAAGGGCAATCGCCTTCTATTTCGGAATGGACAACAATTCCTTTAACAAATCCATCTTCTATTAATTTTTGCTCATCCATTAAGTCCATATCTGTTGAATTCTCTATTGTAGAAGTAGTTCCGACATTCTGTGAAGTCTTGGAGGAATTACAAGACATAATTGAAAGAGTCAGTCCAAAAAACAATAATTTTAAATACATATCTTTCATTTTTAGAAATAGAATTTGGGATCAAATTACAAAAAGGCCGTTTAAAAAATTCCCAATAAAATCACAATCTCGTTTTATGAAATTATCTATTGCCGGGGGATTAATTCTTAAAGTTGAATATTCCCAGAAGAGTGATTTCCAACAATTAATATAGATTTAACCCCTAAGGCATGAAAGATAATTTTGAAATCTTTAATTTTGGGGAAATTCACAAAAACACATTATGAAATACCATCCAATAGACAGTAAGCTCTTCGTTAAAAACAGAAAGAATTTTATGGCTAAAATGAAGCCTAAGAGTCTGGCCGTTTTTAATAGTAATGATATCTATCCCATTTCGGCAGATAGTACCATGCCTTTTCAACAGGCCCGAGATATTTTTTATTTATCTGGTGTGGATCAAGAAGAAAGTATTTTGGTTCTTTTTCCAGACGCTCCAAATAAGGCGCATAGGGAAATGCTTTTTCTCAAGGAAACCAACGATCATATTGCCGTTTGGGAAGGAGAAAAACTATCCAAGGAAAGAGCGTTTGAAGTTAGCGGCGTAAAAACTGTTTATTGGCTTCAGGAATTCGATAAGATTTTCTTTGAAGTGATGACGCAGGCGGATTGCATTTACTTCAACACCAACGAACACTATCGTCAGAGCGTAGAAACTGAAACCCGGGAGGATAGATTCATCAGAAAAACAAAGGAAAAATATCCAGCGCATCCTTGGGATCGCAGCAATCCTATTTTGCAAAGGCTACGCTCGGTTAAAGACAAAATTGAACTAGACCTTATCCAACAGGCCTGTGACATTACTGAAAAAGGTTTTAGGCGAATTCTGAATTTTGTAAAACCCGGAGTTTGGGAATATGAGATTGAAGCCGAGTTTATACACGAATTTATTCGCAACCGTTCTCGAGGATTTGCATACACCCCGATAATAGGCAGTGGCAATAATGCCAATGTGCTGCACTATATCGAGAACAATCAACAGTGTAAAAAAGGAGATTTGATACTCTTGGATGTGGGAGCGGAATATGCCAATTACTCTAGCGATATGACACGGACGATTCCGGTGAGCGGGAAATTCAGCAAGAGGCAACGCGAGGTTTATGAAGCGGTATTGCGTGTGAAAAATGAAGCTACCAAAATGTTGGTGCCTGGCACCTATTGGAAAGAATATCACGAAGAGGTAGGAAAGATTATGACCCGAGAGCTGTTAAGATTAAAATTGATTGACAAGGCTGATGTAAAGAATGAAAACCCAGATTGGCCAGCCTACAAAAAGTATTTTATGCACGGGACCAGTCACCATATGGGCTTGGACACACACGATTACGGCATTCTGTGGGAGCCAATGACGGAAAATATGGTTTTCACGGTAGAGCCAGCTATTTATATACCTGACGAAGGATTTGGAGTTCGACTTGAGGATGATGTGGTAACTCAGAAAAAAGGAGAGCCTTTTAATTTGATGCAAAACATTCCTATTGAAGTTGAGGAGATTGAGGAATTGATGAACAAATAATTATTTCGATATGACGTAGGACTGGTGGACGTAAGACGGGAAAGGTCTTGTGAGGGTTCTATGTTAGGTGGAGGTAGTCTTTTAATATCTAGGACAATTTCCATAATAAGAATTTACAGACCTGACTGAAATTAAACCGGTCAGGTCTTTTTCAAAAAGCTTTAGCAGTTCAAAAATCCAAAACCATGATATTTAAATTCCAGAACAAATCAATTTATTACGAAACTTATGGGGAGGGACCGGTGATGTTTCTAGTTCATGGCTTTTTAGAAAGCTCCGAAATGTGGAAGCCTTTTTTGGAAGCGTTATCGAAAGAGAACACTGTAGTTATATTGGATTTGCCCGGGCATGGCAGTAGTGACGTCCTTGGGGAAACGCACTCAATGGAATTGATGGCAGAAACCATACATGCACTTCTGGAGCATCTCACTATTAAAACGGTTACGATGGTGGGTCATTCTATGGGGGGATATATCAGCTTGGCTTTTGTAGAAAAATATTCAGAAAAAGTTACAAAACTCGTTTTGATAAACTCTACGCCGTTAGCGGATTCAGAGGAAGGAAAAAGAAATCGGGATCGAGCTCTCAAAATAATGGATCAAACTCCAAAAGCTTATATCAGTATGGCTATAGGAAACCTGTTTGCCGAAGAGTCTAGAGATAAGTTTCCCGAGGAAATTGAAAATCAAAAAGCGCAAGCGTATACTTTTCCAGTAGAAGGAATTAAAGCTGCAATTAGGGGCATGCGCGACCGCAAGGACCGTACTGAGGTAATGAAAAATTTCCCAAGAGCAAAATTCGTTCTATTAGCGGAGGATGACCCAATAATGCCTATTTCTGAAAACACCCAATTGGCTAAAGAAACAAACACTATCGTTAAAATTGTGTCGGGTGGACATATGAGTTCCATAGAAAAACGGGCAGAAGTTCGCGAATTCTTACATTTTGTCGGGTAAAATTTGCTTTTTATCTTGATTATCAGTACTATTGAATATCAAAACCCCAAATTTTTGAAAACATGGAAAAAGTTACTCCCCGCATGCGGCTTCCATTAATGAGTGTTTTCTGCTCAGCAATAGGCCACGATTACATTGTTACCCGAAAAATCACCAATCACATCAACGAATACAAATGTGCGTCTTGCGGCAAAGAAGTATCGGATAGTTACTCGGGAAAATATGAAGAACTAACCTACAAACGAAAAGAAATCAATGAATGTTTGTCCTCTTTTTTCCAGAAAAAGAGACGCATTTCAATTCAATAATCGACCTTCATAAGATAAATACTCCTGTTTTATTCCAACGCATTCCATCCTCTTGCAATCAAGGGAATTTTTTGGTCCGCGCGAGTTATAAGATGTTGTCCTTCTTTCTCCTCGGTCATATGTCCGATTATCGAAAAATGAGGATTTCCTTTAATTTTCGGGAAGTCATCGGTTTTAATGGTAAAGAGCAATTCGTAATCCTCTCCCCCATTTAGGGCAATGGTGGTGCCATCTAAATTGAATTCCTCACAAACTGAAATTACTTGGGGATCTAGAGGTATTTTGTCTTCGTATAAATTGCAACCTACATTTGAGCTCTTGCACAAATGCAATATTTCGGAAGAAAGTCCGTCACTGATATCGATCATCGACGTTGGTTTTACCTCCAGCTCTTTCAATAATTTTGAAATATCTCTTCTAGCTTCCGGTTTTAATTGTCGCTCTACCAAATAAGAATACGGCTCCAAATCTGGTTGCGAATTAGGATTGACGAGAAACACTTGTTTTTCGCGCTCCAAAACCTGAAGTCCCATATAGGCCGCTCCCAAATCGCCAGAAACCACCAACAAATCGTTTTTTTGGGCTCCACTTCTGTAGACTGCTTGTCCTTTATCAACCCAGCCAAGAGCCGTGATGCTTATTATTAATCCGGTTGTTGACGAAGTTGTGTCCCCTCCCACCAAATCGACCTGATAATATTTAGTAGCTGCTTCAATACCTGCATAAAGTTCCTCCAGGGCCTCCACCGGAAACCGATTGGAAACCGCAATTGAAACCGTGATTTGTGTAGCATGGGCATTCATAGCATAAATGTCGGAAAGGTTTACTACCACTGCTTTATATCCCAAGTGTTTAAGGGGCATATAGCTTAAATCGAAGTGTACATTTTCGAGCAACATATCAGTAGAGACTACCATTTCCTTGTTGGGATCGTTAGAAATGACAGCCGCATCATCCCCGATGCCCAGAACTGTAGATGATTGTTTCACTTCAAAGCTTTTAGTAAGATGGTCGATAAGTCCAAATTCGCCTAAGGCCGCAATACCTGTTTTTTCCTTGTCTTTATTGTCGAACATGATATATATGATTTTGATAGTTTGGCAAAAGTACATTTTCAAATCCACACATTTTAGAAAATGGGAGCTCATCCTTTTGGACTTCAGGGAAAATCATTTTGCAAAAATTGGTCAATCTCATGGTCTCAAAGTATTAAAATCAAAAGTCTTCCTATGGTTAAACACTCTATTTCATGTATATTTGCAGTCTAATTTAGAATTAATCTATATATGATTAAGGTAAGTGAAACAGCAAAAACACGCATAGCCTCATTGATGGCGGAAAGTGGATATAGCGTTGACCGTGACTTTGTGCGGGTAGGTGTTAAAAGTGGTGGTTGTTCGGGGCTTAGCTACGAACTTAAATTTGATGGTGCCCTAGGGGAAGATGACAGATTGTTTGAGGACATTGGCGTAAAAATAGCCGTGGACAAAAAAAGTTTTCTCTATTTGGTAGGAACCACTCTTGAATACAGTGGCGGTCTGAACGGCAAAGGATTTGTTTTTCAAAACCCCAACGCGAACAGAACTTGTGGATGCGGAGAGAGTTTTTCACTCTGATTGCTACAGAGTTACGATTTTAAAAATTTATTTACAAAGGAGGTTCTAATACTTTATGCCTCAATTAGCACCTAGCCTTTGATTTAATCCTTGAATTTAGAAGACATGAAATATACAGAAGATGATTTAAAGAAAGAATTAGAGACCAAGGAGTACGAATATGGTTTCTATACCGATATAGAGTCGGATACGTTTCCTCCTGGGCTCAATGAAGATGTGGTTCGTGCCATTTCAAAGAAAAAAGACGAGCCAGAGTGGATGACCGAGTGGCGTTTGGAGGCATTCCGCTATTGGCAACAGATGGAGGAGCCGGATTGGGCCAATGTTAATTATGAAAAACCCGATTTTCAGGCTATTTCCTATTATTCCGCTCCTAATACAAAACCAAAATACGATAGCCTAGACGAGGTTGATCCTGAATTATTGGACACTTTTAAAAGGTTGGGCATTTCCTTGGATGAGCAGAAGAAGCTTGCAGGAGTTGCTGTTGACATAGTAATGGATTCTGTTTCGGTGGCCACTACTTTCCAGAAGAGTTTGGCGGAAAAGGGTATTATTTTTTGCCCTATTTCTGAAGCTATTCAAAAGTATCCGGAGTTGGTTAGAAAACATTTGGGTACGGTTGTCCCCCCGCGGGACAATTTCTATGCTGCCTTAAACAGTGCCGTTTTTAGCGACGGTTCCTTCTGTTATATTCCAAAGGGCGTTCGTTGCCCAATGGAGCTTTCCACCTACTTCCGGATAAATCAGGCCGGAACTGGACAATTTGAAAGAACATTGGTAGTTGCCGACGAAGGCAGTTATGTAAGTTATTTGGAAGGTTGTACCGCGCCAAGCCGTGATGAGAATCAGCTTCACGCTGCAGTTGTGGAACTGATTGCGATGGACGATGCCGAAATAAAATATTCAACCGTACAAAACTGGTATCCTGGAAACGCCGAAGGAAAAGGTGGGGTTTTCAATTTCGTTACCAAACGGGGAATTTGTGAGAAAAACGCAAAAATTTCCTGGACCCAAGTAGAGACCGGAAGTGCAGTTACTTGGAAATATCCAAGTTGCATATTGAAAGGTGACAACTCTATAGGTGAATTCTATTCTGTAGCAGTAACCAACAACTTTCAACAGGCCGATACTGGTACTAAGATGATCCACATCGGAAAAAACACACGTAGCACTATTATTTCTAAAGGAATTTCTGCCGGACGTTCTCAGAACAGTTACCGCGGTTTGGTAAAAATAATGCCAAACGCCGACAACGCCAGGAATTTCTCCCAATGTGATTCCTTATTGATGGGGAACAAATGTGGTGCCCATACCTTCCCATATATTGAGGCAAGAAACAAGACCGCAAAAGTGGAACATGAGGCTACTACAAGCAGGATTGGGGAAGATCAAATTTTTTACTGTAATCAAAGAGGGATCGACACTGAAAAAGCCATCGCCTTAATAGTAAATGGTTTTAGCAAGGAAGTATTGAATAAGCTCCCAATGGAATTTGCGATCGAAGCTCAGAAATTACTTGAAATAAGCTTGGAAGGAAGTGTAGGATAAATAGATACAATACTACTGAAATTAACGAATCTCAAACCAATTTTATCACCATATGAAAAAAGCGTTACTGTTCCTTATGCTTGCGGGCTTTGTTTTAGCTTGCAAAAATGGGGAAGCCGAAAAAGAGGAAACTGAAACCGTAGTGGAAGAAACCAGTAATTTAAAAACCTATCAAGGGGAATTTATATTTACGGATGAGGCAGCGGTATTTAAAGGCAATTCGTATATCTACGGGGTAAAACGTAACGACATGGCTCAAGATTTAGCCAGAAGAGTGGCGGCCGTAAAAACAAAGGATTACGATATGGTGCCAGTAATGGTGAGAGGCGAAGTGCATAAAAAAGCTGAAGGCGACGACGGGTGGGATGAAATCCTGACAATTACTGAAATAATAACCGTTAGTGATACACCTTCCAAAAACGATATTGAACTGAAAATAAATAATAACTAGTTATGTTAAAAATAAAAAACTTATACGCAGGAATAGGCGGAAAAGATATTCTCCAAGGAGTTGATTTGGAGATAAAAGCGGGGGAAGTCCACGCAATTATGGGACCTAATGGTTCTGGAAAAAGCACCTTGGCGGCTGTAATTGCCGGAAAAGACGAATTCGAAATGACCCAAGGGGAAATTCTCTTTGAAAACAGCGAAATTTCGGAGCTTGATCCAGAAGAGCGGGCCCATAGAGGAATTTTTCTCTCCTTTCAATATCCTGTTGAGATTCCGGGGGTTTCGGTAACCAACTTCATAAAAACTGCAATCAACGAAACCAGAAAAGCGAAGAAGCAAGCCGATATGCCCGCTTCTGAAATGCTTAAAATGATTAAGGAAAAATCTGATTTGTTGGATATAGACCGAAAGTTCCTTTCCCGCTCCTTAAACGAAGGTTTTTCTGGGGGAGAGAAAAAAAGAAATGAGATTTTCCAATTGGCAATGTTGGAGCCAAAGCTAGCTATCTTGGACGAAACCGACTCAGGTTTGGACATTGACGCCCTGAAAGTTGTTGCCAACGGGGTAAACACTTTGAAAAGTGACGACAACGCAATTGTTCTGATTACTCACTATCAACGGTTATTGGATTATATTATTCCGGACTTTGTGCACGTAATGATGAATGGGAAAATAGTGAAGTCGGGTGGCAAGGAACTAGCTTATGAGCTAGAAGAAAAAGGTTACGACTGGATAAAGGAAGAATTGGTTTGAAATTAATTCCAAGTTTCTGGTTTCTGGTTTCTGGTTTCTGGTTAAATTAAAACTTAATGGCTACTATTGAAAAATTTGAAGATTTGGATATTT
>Ga0079223_10001035_pt1 | contig 15898 bp, 16 predicted proteins | sample Stecom2011_FD_75072 | JGI IMG/M metagenome (GOLD analysis project Ga0079223, IMG submission 75072) | Agricultural soil microbial communities from Utah to study Nitrogen management - Steer compost 2011 | ecosystem: Environmental > Terrestrial > Soil > Agricultural land | place: USA: Utah... | reverse complement strand
TCCGTCGCTATCCGCGTGCCCACCCTGAACGTTTCGGCCATCGATGTGGTGGTCAACGTCCGTAAGCCGACCACCGTAGCCGAGGTTAACCAGGTTCTGCGTGACGCAGCCGGGGGCCGGTTGGAGGGCGTTCTGGGGTATACCGACGAATTGCTTGCCAGCTCCGACTTCAACCACGACTCCCGTTCCAGTGTGGTGGATGGTGGGCAGACCCGGGTAACCGGAGGCACCATGATAAAACTGCTGTGCTGGTTTGATAACGAATGGGGCTTTGCCAACCGGATGCTGGATGTCAGCAAAGCCTGGCTGGCCGGAGCCCCAACCCAAGATTGATTGTGAATCCATAACGACGGAAACTGATCATGGCCATCAAGAAAATGACTGACCTGAACCTCGCCGGCAAGCGGGTTCTGATTCGTGAAGATCTGAACGTACCGGTTAAAGACGGCAAGGTGACCAGTGATGCCCGCATCCGCGCCTCGCTGCCGACCATCCAGGCGGCCAGGGATGCCGGGGCCAAAGTCATGCTGATGTCTCATCTTGGCCGCCCGGAAGAAGGTATCTACGACGAAGCGGCCTCTCTCAAGCCCGTGGCCGAGCATCTGTCCCAGCTCCTGGGCCAGGAAGTCCGGCTGGTCAAGAACTACCTCCGCGGCGTAGACGTGGCCGAAGGAGAAGTCGTGCTGTTCGAAAACGTCCGCTTTAACAAGGGCGAGAAAAAGGATAACGAGGAGCTGGCCAGACAGTACGCGGCGCTGTGCGATGTGTACGTAATGGACGCCTTTGGCACCGCCCACCGTGCCCAGGCGTCAACCCATGGCGTGGCCCGCTTTGCTCCGGAAGCCTGTGCCGGCCCTTTGCTGGCGGCTGAGCTCGACGCGCTGGGCAAAGCACTGGATAACCCGGCCAAACCAGTGGTTGCTATTGTTGGCGGCGCCAAGGTCTCCACCAAGCTGGACGTCCTCAACGCCCTGCAATCCGTATGTGACCAGATTATCGTGGGTGGCGGCATCGCCAACACCTTCCTGGCAGCCGCCGGCCACCCGGTCGGGAAATCCCTGTGCGAGCACGACCTGATCGACACCGCCCAGGACATCGCCAGCCGCGTCGAAATCCCGCTGCCGGTTGACGTTGTTGTTGCCAGCGAATTCTCCGAGACTGCTGCAGCCACCATCAAAGACATCGCCGATGTGACCGAAGACGATATGATCCTCGACGTTGGCCCGCAAACCGCCGAGCAGTTTGCAGAACTGCTGAAAAACGCCAGGACCATTCTCTGGAACGGCCCGGTTGGCGTATTTGAATTTGACCAGTTCGGTAACGGCACCAAAGCGCTGGCCCACGCCATCACCCAGAGCAGTGCCTATTCTCTGGCAGGAGGCGGCGACACCGTCGCGGCCGTTGACAAATACGGTATAGCTGACAAGATTTCCTATATCTCCACCGGTGGTGGCGCATTCCTGGAATTCGTGGAAGGCAAAACCCTGCCGGCAGTAGCGGCGCTGGAAGAACGTGGTGCTTAAGGGACCACTCAATAGTTAGATTCGCAAGGCTGGTGGCGGGGTTGGCCTCCCGAGACTGTGCGCAGCATGGATGCTGCGCTCAAGCCTACAGGGATGTATTTACGGCGTGTCTCGGGAGGCCAACCCCGCCACCAGTCGAAGCAGACTCCAAAGTCTGATAACGAACAGAATTCAAACCTCAAAAAGTCAACGAAGGAGACAACCCATGGCCCTGATATCGCTGCGGCAACTTCTGGACCACGCCGCCGAGCATGGTTACGGTGTGCCAGCCTTTAACGTGAATAACCTTGAGCAGATGCGCGCCATCATGGAAGCCGCCGACAAAACCGACTCCCCGGTGATTGTCCAGGCCTCCGCCGGTGCCCGTAAATATGCCGGTGCTCCCTTCCTGCGCCACCTGATCCTGGCCGCCATCGAAGAATGGCCACACATCCCGGTGGTGATGCACCAGGACCACGGCACCAGCCCCGCGGTGTGCCAGCGCTCCATCCAGCTCGGCTTCAGCTCCGTCATGATGGACGGCTCACTGGGTGAAGACGGCAAAACCCCGACCAGCTACGAATACAACGTAGACGTCACCCGCCGCACCGTCGAAATGGCCCACGCCTGTGGCGTGTCCGTAGAAGGCGAACTGGGTTGCCTGGGCTCCCTCGAAACCGGACAGGCCGGTGAAGAAGACGGCATCGGCGCCGAAGGCACCCTGGACCACGACCAGATGCTGACCGACCCGGAAGAAGCTGCAGACTTTGTTAAAAAGACTCACGTAGACGCCCTGGCCATCGCCATCGGCACCAGCCACGGCGCCTACAAGTTCACCCGTCCGCCCACCGGTGACATTCTGGCCATCGACCGCATCAAGGCGATCCACGCCCGTATTCCGGACACCCATCTGGTCATGCACGGCTCCAGCTCCGTGCCCCAGGAATGGCTGAAAGTCATCAACGAATTTGGCGGGGAAATCCCCGAAACCTACGGCGTTCCGGTGGAAGAGATCGTGGAAGGCATCAAATATGGCGTGCGCAAGGTCAACATCGACACCGACCTGCGCCTGGCCTCTACCGGTGCCGTTCGTCGCTTCATGGCCCAGAACCCGGCCGAGTTCGATCCGCGTAAGTTCCTCAAGGCCACCATGGTCGCCATGACCGATATCTGCGTGGCCCGCTACGAAGCCTTCGGTTGCGCCGGCCAGGCCAGCAAGATCAAGCCGCTGAACCTCGAGCAGATGTTCGAGCGTTATGCCGCCGGCGAGCTGGACCCCAAGATCCGGTAAGTTGTGGTAACAAGCCCCCGGACCCCGGGGGCTTTTTTATGGGGCCAGCCTGGCCCGGCCATACCGGTCAGTTCAGCCCATAACGCCGCGGCCGCTCAAACCGATAGAAGCCTTCCTCCTCTTCCCGCGCAATAGTGGGGGCGGCAATCCCGAAATGTTCCTCCCGCAGTGACTCCAGTGCGTTATTCAGTTCGTCACCGGCTAAGCGTTGGGCCAACGCCTGGCGCTGGGCCATATAGCGATAGCCGTTCTGCCATTTTTCCTCGTTGGCCCGGTCCTGGTCGGCCATGCGCTCGATGGCCAGATCAGAGTAGCCCAGCTGCTGGCGCAGACCGTCGATGGCCGCCTGGCGCTCGTCCGCGGGCAACCCGGCAAGCTGAGACTGAACGCTGGTCAGGCTCAACAAGGCATGGCCAAGGGCGCCGGAGCCGGCAAACTGCTGGTTGAGGTCACTGCCGTACACCTCCCGGGCACTGGTCTGCAGTTGATGGGCGAGTTCGGGCAGGGGCAGGTGAGCAGACTGATCCAGCTCTGCCAGGTGCCGCTGGAAGGCGTCGGAGCGTTCTTCCAGATAAGAGGTTTCGTCACCCCAGATTTCACTGGCTAGGGCACCAAACAGGGCATCCCTCTGCTGCCAGATCTCTACCTCCCGCGGCATTGGCGGCAGGGCCTGAAGGCGTAATTCGTTAAGGTCCAGCCAGTCATGATAGTGGTCGAGGCTGGTCATCAGGCTGAGGATACCGTCGACGTGATCAGGGAAGGCGGTTTCAACCGCGCGCTGGAACAGGGGTTTTCCATCCCTGGGCCGCGCCTCCAGCAAGGCCTGGCGTTCAGGGTACAGACGGGCCTGAGTCGCGGCCTCATGGATGCTTTCGCCAAACCGCTCCAGCCAGAGCACCGCGAGTTCCAGTGCCGGATCTGAGGCTGAGAGTAGTGTCTGGCCGTCCGGCCTGACGCCGGGTGCCGGGTCGGCAAATACCGTCCTGGCGGCCGGCACCGAGGCTTCCGGCGCACTCCGGAGGTTAAGGTAGACTGTGCCGATGATGGCCGCGCAGAGAGTGGTTGTTGTCAGTAGAACCAGTTTTCTTTTCATGGGCTCCGTCCCGTAAAACCGGGTACCGGCGGTCGCCGGCACCCGTCGGTGCTCGTGCTTACAGCAAGGGTTGCAGTTTTGGCCAGATCAGGTCGGCAATTTTTTGGGAGCCACTATCCGCCGGGTGAATACCATCGAAAATGATATCCCGGTCGTTAATGACAGAGCGGGGGTCTACAAACGCACAGTCCAGCACCGAGTTCTTGCAGGCCCGGGCCAGGGTCGCGTTGCCGTAGTCGATGGCTTCTTTCAGGTCATCAGCCCGGATCAGGCCGTTTTTGGTGTAGTAGTAACCCAGCAACACGCCATTCCGGACACCCGCGCCTGCCACTTCGTTGAGGAAATCGACACCTTTGACGTACACATCATCAATGAAATCCTTGCACTGCTGGCTCAGGCGGCCAAAACGATACCAGGGGGTTTTGCAGTTGTTCGAGTTGAACGCGATGGCGGGGATCAGGATATCGTTGCCACCGGCGTCGCCGACCAGGGTGGTGATGTCGGGGTTATCGGCTACGGCCTCACGGAACTGGTTGGGGATGGAAGGGGCAATCAGCTCACCGGACAGCTGGCCTCCGGAAACCGTATAGCGCCGAAAGGTCTCGCCGGCTTTGGCTTCGAGCTGATTCTGAATCTCGCCGGACAGCGCAAAGATGGAATCACCCACAAAAACAACCTGATTGTTGTCGGCATTGGTTACCTTGTCGTTGCTAAGCAGATATCCGAGGTCGCTGCAGCCGCTGAACAACACCGCTACGCTCAGGGCCAGGGCCGGTTTGAATAATCGGCCGGAGCGAGAGGGCATCAGGGATCGAAGTGTTCTGTTTATCATTGTTATAACTCCATTATGTAAGAGGTAAACGGTCCGTCTTGGTATTGCCGGTTAACTATTGTTCAAAAAAAGCCCGTTTACGAACGGTAACAGGTTGTTTTGGTTGTCAGATCCGGCCACCGCTTAGGGAACGTGACGGGCTTCACGAATCCTGGTCCGTCCTCGCGGGAACCCGCCCCTGCCTTGTAATTTTGGTATCCGCGTCAACTATAGATAGACGATCAACCTTCGCAGAGGTGTGAGTGGAGCCATGGAGTTCAGAGACTATTACGCCGTTCTGGGGGTGAATGAAGCCGCCACCCCCGAAGAGATCAAAAAGGCTTATCGCAAACTGGCCCGGCAATACCATCCGGACGTCAGTAAGGAAGACAATGCGGCTGATAAGTTCAAGGATGTGGGGGAAGCCTACGAGGTACTGAAAGACCCGGAGAAACGGGCCGAGTACGACCAGTTACGCCAATACGGGGCCGGGGCAGATGGCGCCTTCCAGCCCCCACCGGGCTGGCAGAGCGCTTCCGGATTTGGAAGGGGTGGTTACACCGAAGCCGATGCCCGTCAGTTCAGTGATTTCTTTGAAGAAGTGTTTGGTGGTGGCCGGCATCAGGGGTTCTCCGGCGCGGACTTTGGCGGAGGCTTTCAGCAGCACAAGGTGCGACTGCGGGGAGAAGACGTACATGCCCGGCTGGCGCTGCTTCTGGAAGAGGCCTTCCACGGCTGCGAGCGGCAGGTGAGCTTTACCGTTCACGAGCCCGATGACCATGGCCGCCTGCGGGCGCGTCAGAAAACCCTGAAAGTGAAAATCCCCGCCGGGATGAGCGAAGGCCGGCAGATCCGCCTGAAAGGGCAGGGTGCGCCCGGGCTCAACGGCGGTGAGCCCGGGGACCTGTTTATCGAAGTTGAGCTGGCACCACATCCGTATTTTTCTGTCGAAGGACGAGAGGTGCTGCTTACGGTGCCGATTACCCCCTGGGAAGCCGCCCTGGGAGCCACCATTACCGTGCCGACCGTGGGTGGCCGGGTGAATGTGAAGGTACCAGAAGGCAGTACCACCGGCCGCAGGCTGCGGCTGAGGGGCAAAGGCCTCCCCGGCAAGCATCCGGGCGACCAGATAGTGGTGCTGCAGGTAACGCTGCCCGAGCAGCATGAGCCACAAGCCCGGGAGCTTTATCAGAAGCTCGCGGAGCTTGAGAAAGATTTTGACCCGCGCAGCAAACTGCACGTGTAAGGGGGCGGAGATGAGTAACCCGGACCATATTCTGACCGTTGAAGTCACCGATACGGATGGCACCAGATTCACCCTGCATGAGATCTGCGAGCGGGGCGCCTGTCATGCTGAGTTTGTGATCAAGATGGTGAACTACGGTGTGATCACCCCCTTGCAGGAGGCGGCGGAGGTGCGCCAGTGGCAATTTGATACCGCCGCGCTGCACCGCCTGCAGAAAGCCCTGCGCCTGCAGCGGGACCTCAAACTCAACTTGCCGGGGCTGGCGATGTCACTGGAACTGCTGGACGAGGTCCAGGGCATGAGGCGCGAAATCGATCGGCTCAACCAGCGTATACGGCAATTAACCGGAGAGGCCGGGTGAATCACCTCGCTCATACCTTCCTCGCGCCTGACTCCCCCGAGGCCCGGGTGGGCAGCATCCTGGGGGACTTCGCCCGGGGTGTAGACTGGGCCGGACTGCCGCCTCCGGTGATGGCCGGTGTCAGGCATCACCGGGCGGTGGATGCCTTCACCGACCGCCATCCGCTGGTACTCGCCGGCAAACAGCTGTTTTCACGACAGCGGCGCCGGTTTGCGGGTGTTGCGCTGGATGTGCTCTACGATCACTTTCTGCTGCGCCACTGGTCGCGCTTTACGGACTGCGAACGACAGGTGTTTGTGCAATCGGTGTATCAGGAGCTGGCCAGCCATGAACAGGTCATGCCACCGGCCATGATCCGAACCACCCGCCATATGGTGAGGAACGACTGGTTTGGTTCCTACGAGGACCTGGACAACATTGGGTTTGCACTCGACCGGATAGCGTCGCGCATACGTTTTCCAAACCAATTCGCTGGAATAATTGACGAAATCCGGGACAATGAGCGTCAATTGGAGGCGCAGTTCCTGAGGTTCTTTCCGGAGCTTCAGACTTTCGCGCGCCGGTACCCGGATATCTGACAAGGAGCCAAACATGGGTGAAGCCAAACGACGTAAACAAACCGGCGCCCCCTCGCCTGTGCGTAAAAAGAACAGTACCACCCTGCTGGTTTCTGCTGCTGTGGCGGTGATTGTTGTGGTGGCCGTTGCGCTATACTTTCTGGCCGCGCCTCCGGCTCCGACCGCCGACGACCTGCCGGTGGCAAGCCCCGATGCGGACGCCTTCCCCTCTCTGCTTGACCGCTACGGGGTGTCAGTGGGTGCTGAAAACGCGCCGATAGTGGTGCGTGAGTTTGCGGATTATCAGTGCCCCGCCTGTGCCCGGTTTGCGGAGGCCAGCCAGCGCCTGAAGAATGAATACGTCGAGTCCGGAAAAGTCCGGTTTGTCTATTTCGAGCTGCCCTTGCGTCAGCATCAGAATGCCATGCCGGCGGCGCTGGCCGCTCGCTGCGCGGGTGATCAGGGCCAGTACTGGGCAATGCACGACAAGCTCTACGCCACCCAGGGCGAATGGAGTGGTTCCGGCAAGGCCTCCGCTATCTTTAGCCGTTATGCCCGGGACCTGGGGCTGGAAGAGCGCCGCTTCGGGCGTTGCATGGATACCGAGCTCCATAAAGAAGCCGTGGAACAAAGCCTTCAGGTGGCAATGCAGTTGCGGGTTGCCAGTACCCCCACGGTGATGGTGGATAACATCCGGCTTACCCGCCCGGGCTGGGGCCAGCTGTCTGCGGTTGTTGAGCGGGAGCTCGCCAGAGCCGGCCACTGATCCTGCGCCTATCCCTGACTTGCACCCACCGCCGGGTTGGTTAAACTCTGCCACCTCACGGCTACCGGCTGTGGCCATCGTCAAATCATGCTCCGGACTTACGCTCCGGCTCGCAGGAGAACATCATGAGCAACAACATTGTCGTCTGCGCACTGTATAAGTTCGCAGTTCTCAACGATTACAAAGAGCTGCGGCAACCGCTGCTGAACCTGATGCTGGCAAAAGAGGTGCACGGCACCTTACTGCTGGCCCGGGAAGGCATCAACGGTACCATCGCTGGCAGCCGGCAGGGTGTCGATGCGGTGAAAGCCTGGCTGGCCAGGGACAAGCGCTTTGATGGTGTCGACTACAAGGAATCTTTCGTCGAGTTCCAGCCCTTCAAGCGCACCAAGGTCAAGCTCAAGCAGGAAATCGTCACGATGGGCGTGGAGGGCATCGATCCCAGGCGGGTGGTTGGCACCTATGTCGAGCCCAAACAGTGGAACGAACTGATCTCAGACCCTGACGTCCTGCTGATCGATACCCGCAATCAGTACGAGGTGGAAATCGGCACCTTCCGGAACGCCGTCAATCCCGGCACCGACACCTTCCGGGAGTTTCCGGCATACGTGAAGCAGAATCTGGACCCGGGCCGGCATAAGAAAGTGGCCATGTTCTGTACCGGGGGTATTCGCTGCGAGAAATCCACCGCCTATCTCAAAGAGCAGGGTTTTGACGAGGTTTATCACCTTAAAGGCGGGATCCTGAAATACCTGGAAGAGGTTCCGCAGGAGCAGAGTTTATGGCAGGGTGAGTGCTTTGTTTTCGATGATCGGGTAACGGTAAACCACAACCTGGAACGGGGCGATTACGATCAGTGCCACGCCTGCCGCCGCCCCGTCACCGAGGACGACAAGCTGCGCCCGGAGTATGAGCAGGGCGTAAGCTGTCACCAGTGTATTGACACGCTGACCGAAGAGCAGAAAGCCCGTTTTAAAGAGCGGGAGCGCCAGATGCGCCTGGCAGAAGCACGGGGTGAAGCGCACGTGGGTGGAGAGGCAGCCCGCGTTATTGCTGAGAGAAAGGCCCGCAAGAAGGCCGAGAGGGAGCAACAGGCCCGGAGAAGTCTGGAAGGGGAAAACGCTCGTAAATCCGCATCGGATTGAACAATACCCAACCAAGGAGACGTTATGGAAATCAGGAAAGCACTGGCCGTTGCTTGCATTGCGCTGGCGCCTGTTGTTCAGGCAGAGGAAAGCGATAACTGGAAGGGCGAGGCTGAGCTGGGGGTGCTGGTGAGTTCCGGCAACACGGAAGAAACCCAGGTGAACGGCCGGCTGGGGCTGGTCCGCGAAACCCTGAACTGGCGCAACAGCGGCAACTTGAGTTCCAAGTACACAGAAGCGGACGACGAGACCACCGCGGAAGAGTATCAGGCGGCCTTGCAGTCAGATTACAAGTTTGACGAGCAACACTACTGGTTTGTCCGCGGGGCCTGGGAAGATGACCGCTTCTCCGGTTACGAGTTTGAATCCACATTGACCACGGGTTACGGAAACCGTATCTGGCAGCGGGGCGAGCGTTCGTTCCTGGACCTGTCAGCCGGTGCCGGTTATCGCTACAACAAACTGGACTCTGTAGATCCGGACACCGGCCGGGATGTGGAAGAAGAAGCCATCGTGCGCCTGGCTGGCCAGTTCGACTATGGGCTGTCTGAGAACTCCCTGTTCCGGCAGAAGCTGAGCACCGAAACCGGCCTGGATGATAACAACACCATTACCCAGTCTGAGACGTCTCTGCAAAGTAACATCATCAACAGCCTGTCGATGAAAGTCGCGTTCCGGGTCAAGCACGTATCCGAGGCTCCGGTCGGTGCAGACAAAACCGATACCGAAACCTCTCTGGTACTGCTCTACGCTTTCTGAGGTTGATTAATCCGCCAGCATAAACGGGGCTTATGCCCCGTTTTTTGTGGCTGTCCCGATGATGCTGTTCCCGAGCCCGGCCCGGGTGTTAGTGGCCGTAAACCATCAGGGTGGTATCGGAAATCACAAAATCGGTGAACTGCACCGAGCCGATGCTGGTCCCGCCCACCTTGAACACCGGCATATCGATATCCGCCCGGAACTCCACATCATGGATTGACAGGCCATCTTTGCCGGAGCTGGCGCTGGTACCCCGGGCCAGGTTGGCGGTGGCGTGGGCCATGCCAAAATGCCCGACCGTATCGTTGCCGCGCCGGTTGTGGATTCGCAGCCCCTCAATGCCCACCGCCGCAAAGTTAAAGATCAGGATCACGTCGGCGGCATCCCAGTTGAGGCTGCCATTGGTAATCTCAAAATGCGTATCCAGCTGCAGTTCGGAGTCAGAGACCGTGTTGCCGTTGGCCAGCGTGCGGGTGCCGGTGCCGCCATTGCGGATCACCAGGTCGGTGGGGCCAACATAGCCCTGGAGCAGAACATCGGAGAACAGGGTGGTGCTGCCCTCGGAGCCGGACGTGGTAATGCTGTCGATCTCCAGCTCGAAATCCACCGCCCGCAGATAGTCCTCGAGGCTGGTTTCGTCACCATAGTTGGCGGCGCCCAGATGGATCACCAGGTCACCACTGTTGAAGGTTTTTCCGAAGCCGCCAGAGACGGCATACCGCGCCAGCGCATCCGCCACGTCCGGATTGCTGGTGTCGATCAGTCCCGCATCCGCGCGGCGGGCGATCTCCGAGAAGCCGTGGGCAAGAGCTTCCCCTTCGCCCGCGATATCAATGGTCAGCTTGAGGTTATCCAGTACCGTCGCGTCATGGCCTGACAGGCGGAGGCCATTCACTCCCAGTGAGCCTTCGTCGGTCCAGGTGAGGCTGTCCAGGGACAGTCTGGTTTCCAGTTCGATGGAGACCCCGGCCTGGCCGGTGACTGACGCCAGGGCGGAATCGTTTAACGGCTGAAACTCAGCCAGCCCAGGGGCGGCATACAGGCCCAGAGTGATAAAAAGCGTGCTGGCAGACAGAACCGATGCACGGAACGGAGAGAGTGGCATTGTGTTGACCCCGGGGTTGCGACCAGTTTTTGTTGTTTTACAGTCCGCAGGGACAACCTGACCTAGGCTGCGGTGGTTGTTTGTTGTACAAAGCAACTTTAAGCTCCGCGGCGCCAGGTATCTGTGCGGTAATTCACAAACCTGTGGTCTTGCAGCCGGCCTTGAAATCCGCGAGGGCCGCACGCATTTATAGGGAATTACCCCTCCATCCACCGCCAGCCATGAAGGAAACCGTCATGCCCAGACATTTTGAGGAAGCGCCCGGTCTTCACGACGCTCCGGTACCTGAAACCGAAGGTTTTGTGTTTAACCAGACGATGATACGCATCAAGGCACCTGAGCGTTCACTGGACTTCTATACCCGGGTCCTGGGCATGCGCCTGATCCGCAAGCTTGATTTCCCGGAGATGAAGTTCAGCCTGTACTTCCTCGGTTATCTGGACGATCGTCAGGCCCACTCCGTACCTATGGACGACGGCCACCGGACCACCTACACCTTCGGTCGTGAAGCCATGCTGGAGCTGACCCACAACTGGGGCACCGAAGACGACCCGGACTTTGCCTACCATAATGGTAATGACCAGCCCCAGGGCTACGGTCATATCGGCATCGCGGTACCTGATGTTTACGGCGCCTGTGAACGCTTTGAGAAACTGGGCGTGGAGTTTGTGAAAAAACCGGACGACGGCAAGATGAAAGGCCTGGCGTTTATCAAAGACCCGGACGGCTACTGGATCGAAATCCTGCAGCCCAACATGCTGGAGCAACAGCGGAAAGGCAGCTAGCTCCTCGCCGGTTGCCTTTGCCCCGATATCACTGCCCGGCAGCGGTCTCGGGGGGATTGCCGTAGCGGGAGGCAACGACCACGGCAACGGTCAGAATCAGCGCTCCGGCAATGCCTGTCGGTCCCAGTACCTCGGCCAGGAACAGCCAGGCCAGTAACGCCACAAACAGTGGCTCCAGCGTCACGATGATGCTCGACAGCGTCGCCGGAGTGGTCTTCATGCCGGTAAAGAAACACACGTAACCGATACAGGTAGGTACTATGCCTATGTAGGCCACCATCAGCCAGTGCTTTAATGACAGGCTGTCCAGCCCTGCAAACCCGCCGGTCACCATAACCACTGGCAAGAGCAGCAGAGCGGCTGTGCCAAAGCAGATAAACGCCGTGGTGAACACCGGTGTACCGGAAGAACTGTAACGGCTGGTAAGGGTAAAGCCGGTATAGACCGCCGCCGCCATAAACGCCGTCAGAATACCGGCCAGGCGGAGCGAGCCGGCCGTTTCGATATCGCTGACTACCAGCATGCCGGTGCCGACGATGGCCGCCAGTGCCGCCACCACCGTAAGCAGGTTGGGTTTTTCGCCTAACAGGGGTGCCGCCAGAATGGCCACCAGTACCGGCGGCAGACACAGGGAGATCAACGTGGCGATGCCGGCGCCGGTAAGATCCACGGCCAGCAGATAACTGCCCTGATAAAAAGCCTGAAACACACCAAGCGCGGCCAGCGGAATCAATGCCTTCAGTCCCAGAGAACGGAGTGAGCTCCCTGCCACGGCGCCGCCGGGGTGGCTCAGCCTGAGCTGTTTCTGCTCCCGGCGCATCAGCAGCCAGAAAAAGGGCAGGGCGACCAGCAGGCGGAGGAATCCGAGAGTAAGGGGTGCCAGCTCCGAACCGGTAAACAGAAACTTTGCAACGATACCGGTGGTGGCCCACAGCAGTGCGGCCAGAGCAATCAGAAGAGCGCCTCGAAGCATGGAAAACCGCCACAGTGACTGGAAGCTGGCCGGGAAGAGTAGCAGCGGCTTCCGGACGGTGCAAGAGCGAAAACGAGGGCAGCGCGGCTGCCCTGCAGAGGCTTATTCTACCGCGATGCGATCAGCATTGCGGGCGACTGTGCCGGCGCCAATCCCTTTCACTCTGGCAAGGTCTTCGGTGGAGGCGAAGGGGCCGTTTTCTTCACGGTCCTTCACGATGGCCTGGGCCTTGGACTCGCCAATACCGTTGAGCAGGGCCAGAGTGGCGACGTCGGCCGTATTGATATTAATGGTTTCGCCCTCGTTGGCGTGGGCAATGCCGATGGTGAGACTGAACAGCAGCACGAGGGCCGCCAGAATTGCATTGGGCTTCATGGGTAAACTCCTGAATGTCGATAAAAGGGTTATGAACAGTCAGGTACGAAAACGAGCAATTACTGGCCTGGTGGCGATAGAATCAATCGGGGAAAAGCCGGTGGCGAGGTGAGGAGCCGATGCACGGAACGGGGCTACTGTCCATGTAATCCCCGGGTTCCGTGGCTGACCCCTGCCTGATCCGTCAAGCGTGCATCATCCTGCGCACTTCATCCTTGTCGCCATCCCTGTGCCCATGTCCTTCGGGCAACTCCTGAATCCCTGGAGTTTCCATCCCTGAGCCGACGTCCGTGCTGGCTTGTCATCCCTGACACCCGCCATTCTACTGAACATGAATAAGTTGGATACCGGAGATCGGCTCCCTGACCTGTGCGAGATCTCCTGCATGGGTGTGAGTTTTTCGGTGAATCCGGGTTCAGGAGTCCGGCGGAATACCAGCATGCCATTGTTGGCCGGTAGTTCGAAACGCTCACTCAGAGCCATGCGCGCGGTCTCTGCCAGTGCCGATAAGTCCTCAATATCCCGAATGCCCATATGGGGAGCCCGGGACCTCAGGTACTGGTCGAATTCCCGGTTGCTTTCACTGGTAAACTGACCGCGATGATTGAACGGGCCGTACAGGCAAAAAGCACCGTCATCCGCGAGCCGCTCACCAATGCCCCGGAACATCTGTTCCACGTGATCCCACCCCATGATATGGGCGGTATTGGCGGAGAACGCCCAGCGCACATCGGCCACCGGCCAGGGTATTTTGCCGGCATCCAGTTCCAGTATCGGCAGGATATTGGGCAGTGCGGCCTGCTTCAGCCGGGTGGACGCCAGATGGCACGCACCCGGACGTTCAGTGGGCTGCCATTGCAGGTGAGGCAGGGCGTGGGCAAAATGCACGGCGTGCTGGCCCGTGCCGGACCCGATTTCGAGCACGGTCCCGGGCGCATTGAAGACTTCGCGCAGCCGCTCCAGGATCGGGGCTTTGTTATTCTCGCAGGCTTGAGAAAAAGGCAGGTCGGCGTTCATCAAGAGTACCTCCGTTACCTGCCACGGTATCATAAATCCATGCTCCGCCCACGAGGCAGATATGATGGAACACCTATGAATGCGTCTTTCAGACTCCGGCCCTACCAGCAGGAAGCGGTGGATGCCACCCTTCGGCACTTTTGCAGGTCTGATGATTCTGCAGTGATCGTGCTCCCCACCGGGGCGGGGAAAAGCCTGGTGATTGCCGAACTCGCACGCCTTGCCCGGCGCCGGATTCTGGTGCTGGCTCACGTCAAGGAACTGGTGGAGCAGAACCATGCCAAGTACCAGAGCTATGGCTTAACCGCCGGCGTGTTCTCAGCCGGGCTCAGCCGCAGGGATAACCAGCATCAGGTGACTTTTGGGAGTGTGCAGTCGGTAGCCGCCAATCCGGACTGCTTTGTCGGTGAATACTCGCTGCTGATCATTGATGAATGCCATCGGGTCAGTGGCGAGGATACCAGCCAGTACCAGAGGATCATCGACCGGTTGCGGCAGCAGAACCGCTCGCTCAAGGTGCTGGGGCTGACCGCCACGCCCTACCGCCTGGCATTGGGCTGGATCTACCGTTATCACTACCGGGGCTTTGTCCGTGGTACTGAGGACAAGCCGTTCCGGCACTGTATCTATGAATTGCCACTCAGTTACATGATCAGCCGGGGGTATCTGACCCCGCCACGGCTGGTGAATGCTGCGGTGGAGCAGTACGATTTTTCGGCCCTGGCCCGGAACCGCGCCGGGGAATATGCCGGGAACGACGTCAATGAACTCCTTACCAGACACCGGCGGGTAACCCGGGCGATTATCGAACAGGTCATCGAACTGGCGGCCGACCGCCAGGGTGTGATGATCTTTGCCGCGACCGTGGATCATGCCCGGGAAATTGCCGGCTACCTCCCGGCCGATCAGACGGCTCTGATTACCGGCGCAACCGACCTGAAAGACCGCGATCTGCTGATCCGGCGTTTCAAGCAGCGCCAGATCAGGTATCTGGTGAACGTATCAGTCCTCACCACCGGTTTTGATGCACCCCACGTGGACTTTATTGCGATTCTGCGGCCCACCGAGTCGGTCAGCCTGTATCAGCAGATCGTTGGCCGGGGCCTGCGCCTGAGCGAAGGCAAAAGCGATTGCCTGGTGATTGATTACGCGGGTAACCGTATGAATCTGCACCACCCCGAAGTCGGTGAGAGCCGGCCGGACCCGGACAGTGAGCCGGTACAGGTGTTCTGCCCGGCCTGTGGTTTTGCCAATATTTTCTGGGGTAAAACCGACACCGGGGGGCGGGTGATCGAGCACTATGGACGTCGCTGCCAGGGCTTGCTGCCCGCCCCGGAAGAACCCGCTGAGTACCGGCCACAGCCCCGGCAGTGCGATTATCGTTTCCGGTTCAAGGAATGCCCCCATTGTGGGGGTGAAAATGACATCGCGGCCCGCAACTGCCATCAGTGCCATCAGGCCATTATTGACCCCGACGACCAGCTCCGGGATGCCCTGAAGCTCAGGAACGCGATGGTGATCCGGTGTGCCGGCATCACGCTGAATGCCAGCAGCAGCACACTGAAGCTAACCTATCACGGCGAGGATGGCGAAGAACTCAGCGAGCGGTTTGATTTCAGCAAACCACCCCAGCGTAGCGTTTTCAACAAGCTGTTCGGGCGCCGTTTTGCCCGCAGCCAGGCCCCCCGGGAATTTCGCCAGGTCTCGGAGGTGCTGGAACTGCAGGCCCTGATGCCGGTGCCGGATTTTGTGGTGGCCCGCAAGCAAAAGCACTACTGGCAGGTGCAGGAGCGGATCTTTGATTATCAGGGCCCGTATCGAAAGGCGAATCGTTTGTAGCGGCGCCGGACTGGATCTTCACCGGTATCTTTGAGAGATTGCAAGGTAGATACTTAACGGTGAAGGGGAGATATCCCATGCATGTGTTTATTGCCGGTGCCAATGGGCAGATAGGTCGTTACCTGTTACAGGAAATGGCTGACAGCAAGCATGAGGCACGAGCGTTGGTCCGGCACCCGGATCAGGGCCCCGAGCTTCAGAACCTGGGTGCCACTGAGACCGTGCTGGGCGACCTTGAGCAGGATTGCAGCGAGGCAATGCGCGGTTGCGATG
>Ga0079223_10001034_pt1 | contig 15898 bp, 10 predicted proteins | sample Stecom2011_FD_75072 | JGI IMG/M metagenome (GOLD analysis project Ga0079223, IMG submission 75072) | Agricultural soil microbial communities from Utah to study Nitrogen management - Steer compost 2011 | ecosystem: Environmental > Terrestrial > Soil > Agricultural land | place: USA: Utah... | reverse complement strand
TCGTGAGTTTTATGAGAACTAAGCCTGTACATGTGCTCCCAGAAGGTATATGTCTCGCGGTCGGCGTGAGCTGCCAAGGTGTAGTAGTAGGTATTGTTGCGCCAGCGAAGGAGATAATCGCAGGATTTCAATATTTTCTCTTTATTCTTTTCAAGCCAATAAAAATCACCCGTATACCGAATGTATTCACCAACTGTCCATAAAACAGAACCGGTCTCACTCTCGTAATCTTGGTAATTTTGAATATGTCCATCTTGACGCTGTGTTTCCATAAAATAGTTTAATGAACGTCGCGCAACATCATGCCATCCCATCGATAAATAATATAAAATAACCGGAGCACTCTCGGTACCTATTGGCGAATACACGCCCACGTTCGCGGACAACGTACCCTCTGGCTCCTCACCGTAGGTAATGAGGTCAAGGTGGAACAAACCGGCCAGCATCATTTGTTCGATCCTTTTTTCGGGCAGGTTTATCTTGGCAGCCTTATCACTCTTAACTTTCCAATAGTCACGTGCCTCTTCCAGCTTTTGATCGAATGATTGCTTTTTCAAAATCGAGGCCTTCAGTTCTGAAACAGGACTATGGGGCATGAAGAAATCATATTCCATTTTTTCTCCAGGCTGTAATAAAACAGCTAATTCTTCGTTGGGCAATGCTTTTTCGTTCAATTTAGACACACAAAAAATCCTATCCTTTGAATAAAAAGAATACCCTGTTTCACTATCATACTCGTACATTTTTTGTGTCCACCACCCGATACCGGGTCGTGGGGTTTTAAGCCATGCATATCTAGGGACTGAACCGGTATTTTGAATGGTCGTGCGGCAAAACAGTACCATATCGTTTTCAAAATCGTAAGCACTGTTCATTCTTCTTTCTAACTCGTCTTCATGCTCTTCTCTGAAATTCCTTCCGAAACTATGTTTATCGGAAACCATGTAATGGGTCCCTCTATTGGTGGAAATAGTTAATGGAGTTTCTGCAAAAGAGACAAAAGAGACGGAATGGTATAACACGTCGTCATCCATTAATTTAGAATGATAAATAGGCATATAACCCTCATCCAGTTCCCTTGTAATATTATTTCTTACTCCTACCCCTCTACCCAAAGCATACATAAATGCCCGATTTTCAGAATCCGGCAAGACAACTTCGGATGAAGCATATTTCGGACGTATTACCTTCCCTTCAATTGACATATCCTCAAGCTCTTCCGATATTTCAAAGATTCTCATGTCACGGGTAATACCCAACCAAATGGGAACACTCATATCTCGCGTAGTCCTTGAAGAAATTTCAAACGAAGCCTCTTCTTCTGCTTCTATTTGCTGTAGTTTAGTGCGATTTTGTTGTTGTAGAATATCTTTCCGCACCTCGGCAAAAGATCGTTTATCGTCAGCTGATAATATCACAACGCCATAATCAGGAATAAAAATGGGATGCTTTTTACTGATGTCTCGAAGAAAAAATGAAAAAGAGTGTCTGGATGCCTTTACGGATATTACAGTGGGATCTGGACCCACCGATTTTTTACCACCAGATACTTCTACCAACAGCCGGGCTTTAGAACTTGAGGGGATCTGAAAAGTATTGTTCGTTATCGCTTCATCTAGACCTGTAATCCTGTCTATATGACCATTCATCGCGGTTATTTCGCCATGAATCGCACTTTCTTCCCATTCAATACAAAACATATCAACGGACTGCGCGTGCACTAACGAGCTTAATAAGGAAACAGTTGCAAGAAGATTAAATACTACTCCTCGAAAAACATCCGGTTTGTCATCAATCCAGTAAAGAGGTCTACAGAACGCGTTAGAAGCGAATCGATCTTTATTTCTGATTGCAAAACAGTAACAAGTGATAATTTTGTTTAACTTTGAACGGTCATACAGTTATAGCAGTTTACAATTCTAAAAAAAAATGGAAATGAAAAAATTAATGAATTACACAAAGTATGTTTTGATCATCCTTTTAACAATCACCGTGTATCAATGTAAATCACCATCAGTTGCACAAGAAAACCGGTCTAAAGTTGGCATCCGCCCGTATCCCCGCGATAGTGCGCATGAAATGACAGGAGGTGATCTGGTTGCCAATTGGAAACCGGGTATCGGGAATTATGATGAGATGTTGAAAGCGGATGATTACACCGCTTTACACATGGATGTTGTGAAAGGTTACGATGGCGTTTTTAAAACCAACCAACGATTTTTTGAGTATTACATCCATCAACAAGGAGGCGATTGGGTGGACACAAATCCGGAAACAAATAAACTGGTGAAAATCATCCGCGATCACGAGCAAAAAGGAACCGACGTAATGCATATTATTATTTGCCGTGAAGGCTGGCTCTACGATGCAGAAAAAGGCGATACAGGACCCATTGCCGGTGATCCCCGGATACTCCATCAAAGAGATGTAGATGATACACGGAAAGTGTTCAGGGATGCCCATGCTCTTGGATTGATCAAACACGACAATTACAAGCTAATTCAGATGGTGGTATATCCGGCAGTTTTTCTAGACGATCCGGAAGCAAGAGCGATCGTCCAATCGATGGATGGCATTTGCGTCGAATCGCATCAATTTAACCGCTACTGGCCTTTGGGAAACGAGATTTCAAATCCTGAAGAGATTGCCAGGGGAGCCAAATGGGTACTTGAACAAGGGAAGGATTATATCTTCTACTACGGACCTTACCAGTATAAGGATTGTGACACCTATACCGAAAATCTTGAGAGAGATTGGCTGAGAGCTTTCTGGGACAGGGGGTTGCCCAAGCATCACAAGAACATGTATTACTATCTAAATGCATTTCCTCATGGCTGTGGGAACACGAGGCCGGTGGGTCCTGAATCAAATCCGGACTCCTATCTTGGATTTGCCAGTTGGCTCATCAAAGAATTGGAACAGGGAAAATAATCCAATCCTTTAGTGCCGACACCCACTTACCCATAGTAAATCAAATGAAACGTTTCTTTCACCTATTCATCGCGCTGTCTCTTCTCGTAACGATAGGATGCCAACGTGAGAGCAAGTCATCGCCACTCCGGCTGTGGTACCAACAGCCGGCCGCGGAGTGGACGGAAGCGTTGCCCGTGGGTAATGGCCGACTGGGAGCCATGGTCTTCGGCAACCCTTCGAACGAACGAATTCAACTGAACGAAGAAAGCCTTTGGGCGGGATCGCGTATCAACAGCAACAACCCCGAAGCACTGGAAAGCCTCCCCAGGGTGCAACAGCTGATACTCGACGGCCAACTGGAAGAGGCCACCCAACTGATTGGTGAGACCATGCTGGGAACACCACTCAGGATTCGGTCGAACCAGACACTGGGCGACTTGTTCATCGATTACCCGGAGGGTGATACCACCGGATACACCCGGGAGCTAGATCTATCTACCGGTATCGTTAGGACACGCTTTTCGCTCGGTGAAACGGGCATGCTGCAGGAGGTGTTTGCCTCGGCCCCGGGCAACCTAATTGTCGTGCGACTCAAGCCGGAGCGTAGGTCGACACTGAACGCTATAATCCGCCTGGAACGCGAGAGAGATGCCGCGACGGAAGCCCGAGAAAATGGCCTGCTGATGACGGGACAGATCAACGACGAGGAGGACCCGAAAAGCGGTCCGGGCGGTAAGCATATGCGCTTCTCCGCGGCCTTGGAGGTCATCCCCACGAAGGGGACCGTGACACCGGAGGGCAACTCCATCCGAATCGAGGGGGCCGACGAAGCACTGTTGCTGTTTACCGCAGCCACGGATTACAACCTTTCGCTGTTAAGCTTCGACCCCACCATGAATCCAGAGCAGACCTGCAGCGATATCCTCGCGCTGGCGCGAACCAAATCCTACAAGCAGTTGCGCGACGATCATCTCTCGGAATACAAAAACCTATTCAACCGCGTTACCATCGACTTGGGAGACAGCCCGGATCAATCGATCTTACCCACGGACAGTCGCTTGAAAGCAGTGCAAGAGGGGGCAGATGACCCTGGGTTAGCGGCCCTTTATTTCCAGTACGGCCGCTACCTGCTCATGAGTAGCTCACGTGCACCGGGTGTTTTACCGGCCAACCTTCAAGGGGTATGGAACAAGGATTTTAACGCTCCTTGGAACGCCGATTTTCATACCAACATCAATCTGCAGATGAACTACTGGCCGGCGGAGGTATGCAACCTGCCCGAAACAAAAATAGCGCTTATTGGTTTCTTGGGCCAAGTACAGGAGCCGGGGACCGCGACAGCCCGGGAGATCTACGGTGCCAGGGGGTGGACGCTGCATCACCTGACCGACCCGTTCGGACGGACGGCTATCATGGACGGAGTTTGGGGATGCTTCCCAATGGGCGGCCCTTGGATGGCATTCCAGCTATACGAGCATTACGCATTTACCGGCGACAAGAAAATCCTGGAAGAGGATATATACCCCTTGATGAAGTCCTCGGCCCAGTTTATACTCGATTTCCTGATCCGTGATAAAGAGGGACGCTGGGTAACCGCCCCCTCCAATTCGCCGGAGAATCGGTTTATTGACCCCGTTTCCGGCATTCATTCCGACGTGACATTCGCTGCCACCATGGATATACAGATTATCACCGAGTTGTTTCAAAATTGCTTGTCAGCCGCTCACGTGCTCGAAACCGATGTCGCCTTTTCCGATTCATTGAAGCAAGTGCTCCGGGAGTTGCCGTCGATAAAGGTCTCGAAACGGCATGGAGGAGTGCAAGAGTGGGTTGAGGATTACGAGGAGGCCGAGCCCGGGCACCGACATATGTCGCATCTGCTGGGATTGCACCCCGGAACCCGGATTACAACCGAGACCCCAGGGCTGTTTGAAGCTGCCTCGAAGACACTGGAAAACCGTTTGTCTGCTGGGGGAGGCCACACCGGGTGGAGCCGTGCGTGGATCGTTAATTTCTACGCGCGCTTGCTGGACGGCGATAACGCGCACCTGCACCTGACGGAGCTGCTGCGCAAATCAACACTGCCCAACCTCTTCGATACCCACCCGCCTTTCCAGATAGATGGGAACTTCGGGGGCGCGGCGGGCATCGCCGAGATGCTGATTCAATCGCACGCGGGGAACATCACGGTGTTGCCGGCGTTGCCAAATGCGTGGGATAGAGGCCATGTCACGGGCCTTCTGGCTCGCGGAGGATTCGAAACCGATATCTTTTGGGCAAACGGTAAGCTGGAGCGACTCCGGGTACATTCAAAGCAGGGAAATCCACTGGTATTAAAGTACGGGGATGAGACCATTCAAACAGAAACGGTAAAGGGAAGAACCTACGAGTTTTCATCGCCGGACGGGAAATCAATCGCGCCAGTTTCTCGATGGTAGCCATCCTTCGTAACCACTTTCAACACGCGGAACCTGTTGTTGTTCACCTCTCGTTATCCCCAAGGAAGTACCTCACGTGGATGTGAAATATACCTGAACACTTAAAATCATTATTTTTAAAACTCCCTGAGGTAAATTTTACTTATATTTGTTTTTTTTATTAACTTGCAAAAAACAAGTAATATACCATTCATTTTTAAACACGTGAGCTATGAGGTCATCAATTATTTTAAATTCAATTTTAGTGGTTGTTTGGGGATGTTTTACATTGTCGTGCAGTGAACCAGCTCAGGAATCAGAGGCAGGTACCCCCAAAAACGATGTTACTTCTTACTTGGGACAATGGACGTTTGATTTCGGAAAACGTTCCGTTGGCTGGCTTCAGGTGAGGCAGGAAGAAGGGTATTTAGACGCCGACTTGATGTGGGGAGGCGGGAGTGTTGCTTACGGGCTGCCATACGTGTATGTAGCCGAGGGGAAATTACACTTAGGAAGAAATCCACGCAATGCCGTGTTAACGAGAAACGCGGAAGGAGAAACCGAATTGGAGAGAAGCTATCCCACCTGGATCGAGTTGGATAGAAGCGGGGATAATATCTCGGGTTATTATTTGAGCCCGAAGGTTAATGGAAATGGGCTCGATTCGGTATATATCGAAGGGCGCAAGGTACCCGAAATGCCTCCCACACCCGATCTCACGAAAGCAGAATTCGGTGAACCTATTTCTTTAATCAAAAACGATAATGATTTAACCGGGTGGCGTTTATTGGAAGAGGAGTTGACAAACGGGTGGTCGGTGAAGGAGGGTGTCCTTACTAACGATCCCGTTCAAGTGGAAGGGGCAAAACACATTGGATACGGCAATCTCCGCACCGACGAGGTGTTCGAAGATTTTAATATAAAGCTCGAAGTAAATACTCCAGCCAGAAGTAACAGCGGCGTGTACCTGAGGGGAATGTATGAAGTGCAGGTTGCCGATTCATACGAACATCCACTCAGCTGGGGAGGTAGCTTGGGAGCAATCTTCACGAGAATCACACCAACCGTGAAAGCTGAAAGACCCTCCGGTGAGTGGCAGGAACTGGATATCACGCTTTATAAACGACACGTTACCGTGATATTGAACGGGGTGACCATCATTAATAATCAACCTGTGCACGGCCCCACGGGAGGAGCTATGCAGTCGGACGTTACCGCCCCGGGGCCGATTTACCTCCAAGGAGATCACACCGCGATCTCTTACCGAAATATCGTGCTGACCCCTATAATCAATTAATTATAATCGCATGAAAGCAAAAAATTCAAAACAAATGGGCCGGAGAGAGTTCATCGGAACCTCTGCCCTGGCAATCGGAGGACTTACTATAGTCCCCGCTCGAGCTGTAGCCGGGTTAGGGCACGTGGCTCCAAGCGATAAGCTGAACATTGCCGGAATTGGGATTGGTGGAATGGGTCGCTCAGACCTAGAAGATGTGGCTAAAACAGAGAATATAGTGGCACTCTGTGATGTGGACTGGAACAACTCCGTGGAAAATGTATTTCAACTTTACCCGAGAGCTCATCGATACAAAGATTACCGCGTCATGCTCGATAAGCAAAAAGATATTGATGCCGTAGTGATTGCCACCCCCGACCATACACACGCGATCATCAGTATGGAAGCAATCCGACGAGGTAAACACGTGTACACAGAGAAACCCCTGACCCATACAGTTTACGAGGCTCGGATGCTGACCGAAGCAGCCCGTGAACATAAAGTGGCTACCCAGATGGGGAATCAGGGCCAAGCGGGTGATGCCCCTCGAAGGTTGCAAGAGATGATTCACGATGGGGCCATCGGGAGTATTGAGGAAGTCCACGTGTGGACGGATCGACCGAACAGGGGCTTGGCAGACACCTATTGGCCTCAAGGGGTAAAACGCCCTGAAGACACTCCACCGGTACCCGAAAGTCTCGACTGGGACCTGTTCACGGGCCCGGCACCGTTACGTCCCTATCACCCATCCTACCATCCCTTTCGATGGCGCGGCTGGCTTGACTACGGAACGGGAGCACTTGGGGATATTGGCTGCCACTCGTTTGATGCAGTATTCAGGATATTAAATCTTAAATATCCAATAAGCATTCAAGCCACCTCCACGCTAGTCAATGGGGAGTCTTTTCCACTTGGATCCATCGTCACATACGACTTTCCGGCTAGAGGTGAAATGCCTCCCTTACGCCTCACGTGGTATGATGGGGGATTACGCCCTCCACGCTTGGCCGACATGGGATCAAACATTCAAATGGGTGCCGGCGGCGTACTATACATCGGAAGCAAAGGGGTGATTTTAAATAACCGTATCTTGCCGCAATCGCTGGATGAAGCATATCAACGTCCAGAACCCTATCTTGAATCTTCTCCCGGACACCGGCAAGAATGGATCCTTGCATGCAAGGGAGGGGAACCGGCGGGATCAAATTTCGATTGGGCAGGGCCACTCACCGAGACTGTCCTATTGGGAAACATCGCGTTAAGGCCGGAGTTAAGAGAAAAAATGAGTTTTCAAAACCTTCACTTCGATGCCGAAAACCTCTCGTTTCCCAATATACCCGAAGCGGACCTGTTCCTGCACTACGAGTACAGAAACGGCTGGAAATTATAAATCATATCATATGAATCACCAAAGATTATATTATTGGTTTGTCATTCTTCTGTTCGCATCGTGTGTAGGAGGAGGACAACCTGAAAAAACAGAGGAAACTGATTTCAAAATGATCATGAGGCTCTGGCCCGCGCACCACAACGACACGAGCCTACGGAACGAATTGTTGCTAGCTTTGAGGGAATATCCCGGCACCTTCAATGAAGTTTGGTTTTGCATGGAGTTCGAGACTCTTTCTATGGAGAAACATGAAAAGTCGGCCAAAGCCATGGCTGAGGCGTGCCACGAGATGAGAAAAATAGGAATCACTCCATCCATCCAAGGAATTTCGATTGGACACGACGATGGATTTGAATCGGGTTCAGACGAACTTGTACCCACCCAATGGAGTACCGCCGTGGGATATAACGGGGCAAAGGCCCGAACCATTCATTGCCCCAGTCAACCCGCTTTCCTTGATTATCTGGAAAAAACATACGCTTTGTATGCAGAATTGTGCCAGCCTGGAGCCGTTTTCATAGATGATGATATGCGAATTACCCATCACTCACCGGTACGAAGCCTCTGCTTCTGCGACACGTGTATCGATCTGTTTAACAAAAAACACGATACTCGATGGAACAGGGAAATGCTGGTTGAGGCATTGGAGTTGAACAAAGGCGAGGGAGCAATTCGTCAACAATGGATATCTTTCAACCAAGAAAGTTTAGCCGGGGTAGCTCGAGCTATATCAAAAGGAGTGCACCGAGTCTCCCCCAATACTCAAATTGGAATACAACAAGCTAACTTTCACGTGGAACTACTAGAGGGTCACAACTGGAAACCATCATACGATGCCATTAAGGAAGAAACGGGAATTACTCCCGCTTCACGACCAGGAAGTGGATTTTACAACGATCACTCCCCGCGTGGTATGATCGTGAAAGCGTATGATATGGCCCGACAAATACGTCGACTTGACCCCGAAATCAAAGATATTTGTGCAGAGATAGAGGGGTACCGCCATATGGCTACCGGCAAATCCCCCCACGGACTGTGCGTGGAATCCTTGCTATATTTATCCATGGGATCCACACAGCTTTCGTACGCTATCATCTGCTCGGCTTCCGAACCGATGCAGTGGTATGCCGATAACTATTTTAAGCATCTCGCGGAATGGAGATCGCTATGTAAAGAGTATTCAGATTTTAACAAAGGGACAGAGCCGGGAGGCATCGACCCGTATATAAGTCCCCATCACGTGCTACGTGAACGTCGCGATGGAGAACCCTTTCAGGCATGGACAACTACAGGATCGGGAAACATGGGCTATTCACTGGCCACGCTGGGAATCCCGTTCAGCCCGGATGCCGCTCATCCCATTGCCTTGTGTATGGATGCTGAAGCAGTTATAGGACTTGCACCAGATGAAGCAGAACACCTTTTTTTAAATAAAGGAATATTGCTTGATGAATCGGCTTGGCAAGTAGCTAAAGAGAGGCAAATTGATACACTGCTTACCCCCATACCTGTACCCGGTGAACTCGCGGAAGTAACATGTTTCATTTCTTCGAATGGCGGTAGGATTGCTGTCATTCCCGAGTACAACGCATCTATCAACAACCAACAACGACTCAACTTGACTCGAATAGCTGATTGGGTTGCCGGAAACAAAATACCTGTCATCATGGAAACTATGACACAGGCGATCGTTGTACCGCGGGTTGGACCAGAAAACCGACTTCGCTCGGTCTGTTTTCTTAATTGCAGCATATCGGAACAGCCTGAAACACAACTCCGTTTAAGGGGATGTGACCCAGATAAAAAACAATCGTTTGTCTGGAAAAGAGCGGGAAGGAAAGATCTGAAATTACGACCGGAATACGATGGTGGCGACGTACTCATACAAATTCCACCCCTCGAAGGATGGAACATAGGGTGGCTGGCTGTTAAAAGGAATAATTAATGTCAACTGGTGGGTTTTTTGGAACTTTTGTTTAACTTCGTGTTAATTATACAAACATTCAAAATATCAACCCCATAATTTTAGAACTATGAGCTATTCAAGAAGAAGGTTTATCAAGACGGCAGGGATTGCCACGATCGGATCTGCCGTGATCCCCAATTTAGGCTGGGCTGCTCAATCACCATGGACATCAAACAGCAACACACTGAAGGTGGGGCTGATAGGGTGCGGCGGCCGAGGAACAGGAGCAGCAGGTGAGGCATTAAATGCTGATCCTAACGTGATCATAACGGCGATGGCCGATGCATTTGAAGATCATTTGCAATCTTCCTATAACTCTTTAAAGGAAAGGTACGGAGCTAAAGTACAGGTGCCCGAAGGCAACAAGTTCGTGGGACTGGATGCTTACCAAAAACTGATTGATAGTGACGTGGACGTGGTACTATTGGCAGCACCTCCCTGTTTCAGACCCCAACACCTGGAAGCAGCGGTAAACGCGAACAAGCACATCTTCTGTGAAAAACCGTTTGCAGTGGATGGCCCTGGATTACGCAGGGTTATGGAAGCCGCTAAAAAAGCTAAAAAGAAGAAACTTTCTCTGGTATCGGGATTCTGCTGGAGATACCATCAACCCAAAAGAGACACCTTTGGAAGGGTTCTAAATGGCCAAATTGGAGAAATACTGGCCGGAGAAGCAACCTACAACACGGGCGAACTATGGTTCAAGGAAAGACAAAAAGGGTGGTCAGACATGGAATACAAGCTAAGAAACTGGCTGTACTACAGCTGGATATCGGGAGATCACCTGGTGGAGCAAGCTATCCATAGTGTTGACATGTTTTCTTGGGCGATGGGCGATAAGGCACCGTTGAAAATTAGTGCCACGGGAGGAAGGCAAAAAAGAACCGACCCTAAGTTTGGCAACGTGTATGATCATTTCGGGGTAACGTACGAGTACGACAACGGAGTGAAAATTTATTTCTTCTGTCGTCAACAAAACAATACAACTCCATCCTACGCGGTAGAATTGGTCGGTAAAGAGGGGAGATGCTACGTGGATTGCCGAACAGGCGAGCACATGATAACCGGAAAGAATCCCTGGAATTTAGCCGATGAAACTAAGTTCACGGACGCGGAAGCCTACAAGGAAACTGAGGTGCGGGGCATGTACCAGGTGGAACACGATGAATTATTCGCCTCTATTCGAGCCAATAAGCCTATGAACGATGGTGAGTGGATGACACGCTCGAACTTGTTAGCACTCGCTGGAAGGATGGCTGCTTACTCGGGACAAACCATTACGTTTGACCAAGCGCTCAACTCATCCGAGATTCTCTTCAACGATGATATCTCGCTGGAATCAAAATACGATGTACCGGTGGCCATTCCGGGCATTACCGAATTTAAATAATACGAAGATGAACAAAAGAGAATTTATAAAATCGGCGGCCGCGATAGCAGGAGCAGCAGCTATATCACCCTTGGCATCAGCCGCCGGGATGCAGGAAAGATCAACTGTCACTAGAGATGGGAACCCAAGCAAGGTAACCCTAAAGAAAGCCCTAGGCTATGGAATGATAAAAGAGGATTTATCGTTGATCGATAAATTTAAACTCGCGAAAGATGTAGGATTTGATGGTATCGAGCTGAACACCCCAACCGAATTCAAGATATCAGAACTCATCGCGGCCAAGGAAGCATCAGGAATAGAGCTTCCCACGGTAGTTAACAAGGATCATTGGAGCGCACCACTTTCTGATCCCGATCCTGCCGTACGCGAAAAGTGCATCCAATCCGTAGCCCAATCTCTTCGAGAAGTAAAGGAACTGGGCGGTGACACGGTACTGGTCGTTCCGGGAGTCGTTAACGAAAATGTATCTTACGAACAGGCATACATAAACTCACAAAACTCGATCCGCGCATTGATCCCCTATGCCGAAGAAACAGGAATGCAAATTGGCCTCGAGAATGTGTGGAACAACTTCCTGATTAGCCCGATGGAAGCTAAGCGGTTTGTAGATGAAATAAATCACCCCCTCGTGGGTTGGTATTTCGATGTGGGTAACATACTTCGATACGGATGGCCAGAACACTGGATCCGAACCCTTCATTCACGAATCATGAAACTCCACATCAAAGAATACAGTCGGGAACTAATGAATACCAAAGGCTTATGGGAAGGATTCAATATCGATCTCCTGAAGGGGGATAATAATTGGCCCGTGGTGATGCAAGCCATTAGTGAAATTAACCACCAGGGTGGATGGTTAACAGCCGAAGTGTCTGGGGGAGATAGAAATCACTTGAAACAGATATCCATGCAAATGGACCAGATCATCGGCATGTTAGAATAACTGTGTTCAAGGTTGACCCGTTCCTGCACTATAAGTACAGGAACGGGTGGAAGTTGTAGGAGGGGCTCGCGGGCGTCACGACAAGGTAATCTCTTCGTTGAGGTACACATCCTGTATCGCCCGTAGGAGTTTGACACCCTCAGTCATTGGCTTTTGGAATGCTTTTCGACCGGATATCAGCCCGATACCACCGGCTCGCTTATTCACGACGGCGGTATAAACCGCTTCAGCCAAGTCGGTTGCCCCACGCGATTCACCACCGGAATTGATCAACCCTATCCGCCCCATGTAGCCATTGATCACTTGATAACGGCACAGGTCGATCGGGTGATCGGAACTCAGCCGGTCGTACATACCGGGATTTGTCTTCCCGAAACCAATCGCCTTAAATCCCCCATTATTGGTGGGTAGTTTCTGCTTAATGATATCGGCCTTAATCGTCACTCCGAGATGATCGGCCTGTCCCGTGAGGTCGGCCGCGTTATGATAGTCTACCCCATCCTTTTTGAAGTCGTTGTTGCGCAAGTAACACCATAATATGGTGGCCATCCCCAATTCATGCGCGTATTCGAACGCTTCAGCTACTTCTACAATTTGACGGCGGCTCTCCTCCGACCCAAAGTAGATGGTGGCACCTACCGCGGCAGCTCCTAAATTCCAAGCTTCTTTAACGGTTCCGAAAAAAACCTGATTATAGGAGTTCGGATAAGTCAGCAGTTCGTTGTGGTTCATCTTCACGATAAACGGGATCTTGTGGGCATATTTTCTCGCTACCGTGGCCAACACGCCAAAGGTAGAAGCCACAGCATTACAGTCGGCTTCGAGTGCCAGTTTAACGATATTTTCTGGATCAAAATATTGTGGATTAGGAGCAAACGAGGCCCCAGCGGTATGCTCGATCCCTTGGTCCACGGGGAGAATGGACAAATAACCAGTATTGGCCAGACGCCCATGGCCAAATAGCCGCTGTAGGTTGTTCAACGTCGGAATAGTCCGGTCGGAGTCGATCCACAACCTATCAATTACATCGGGCCCCGTGTTATGAATCAGCGATTTGTCGACTGTCTTGCTCTCGTGATTCAAGAGGTATTCACTCTGATCTCCCAGAAGTTGTACTATATTAGAATGTGACATAACTTCAATATATTAATAGTGATAAATCTTATATATCAAACGAATTGAGCCTATGTTGGTTCATTTTTTATAATTCATTGAATAATATTACCTTTGACTCGGAGGATGAAATAAGAGAATACATCCCATGAGCACGGAGTCGAACAAAATAAAGTTTGAAGAATTATTCATTCAGTACTTCCCTAAAGTTAGGGCCTTTGCCGCTATTCTCTTAAAATCGGAACAAGAAGCTGAAGATGTGGCACAGGATATTTTCGTGAAATTATGGGAGGAGCCGAGATTATGGGAAGAAGATATCGCGAAGAATTACCTTTATACCATGGTTAAAAACAGTGTTTTTAATCGTATCAAACGGAAAAACCTTGAATCAAAATACATTGATATTCAGCTGGACTTGCTAGACCCGCGTGAACTATCGGAGTTTGAAGACCCACTTAATGAAATGTACCGCGAAGAGTTGCATCTTTTATTGAAGTTGACACTGGAACAGATGCCTCATAAGCGAAGAGAAGTGTTTGAAATGAGCCGTTTTCAACAGCTAAATAACAGCGAAATCGCGAAAAAAATGAATCTTTCGGTGCGTACAGTGGAGCAACATATCTACTTAGCATTAAAAGAACTCAAAAAAATCCTCCTTATCGCGATTTTTTTAATGGAAATTTAAGTACTGCACGCTTTTCGATTGTTTATTTAATAGAGGCTACCTAAAAAGCCTTTAAACAAACGAAATGGAAAGCTATTTTAACAGGATTGTAGAGTTATTCGCGAAATCCAATGTTTCAGCGTCTTCACTGAATGAATTCCACCAGTGGCTGACCGATGAGAAGCACCAAGAAGAAAAAGAGAAGGCATTACACAACCTGTGGAAAAAAACCGCGGATGGCACTATCCACGAAACCTCTGCCGCCACGTGGAAATCTTTGATTCAAGTATACAAAAGAACAAAGCAACCGAAGGATAACAACAGGAGAAGACTTCTCCTATTCTGGCAAGTATCCGCGGCATGCCTATTGATCGCGCTGATTTCAACCGTATACTTTATCAATAAAACAACTCCAGTTGCAGCCGACCTTATTGAACAATACGTGCCAATTGCCGAAATGAAACAATTCACATTACCTGATGGAACCGTGGTTCAAATGAACTCAACCGCTACCCTACTCTACCCGGAACAGTTCACGGGAGAAAGCAGGAGCGTGTACTTGGTTGGAGAAGCGAATTTCAAGGTAGCGAAAAATGAAAAGCAGCCTTTTATCGTGAAATCCAACGACTTTCAGGTAATGGCACTGGGAACAGAGTTCAACATTAGGGCATACCCTTCCGATTCAACACTCACTACTACCCTTCTTTCGGGAAGCGTGGAAGTGAAATTTAACAACATGATATCGACAAAAATATTAGAACCCAATGAACAGCTCGCCTATAATAAATTCACGAAAACAGAAACAATCGTCCGTCCCGATCTATCGGAAGTAACGGCGTGGCAAAGAGGGGAACTGGTATTCAAGTCAACCACCTTGAAAGAAATTATCACCGTCCTTGAACGTAAATACCCGTTTTCGTTTGTGTATGCTCTCAACACGTTGAAGGAGGACAAGTATACCTTTCGCTTTAAGGAAAACACTTCGCTGCAGGAAGTGATGGACATCATTGCTAGAGTGTCAGGTGGTATAAAATATAGAATAGAGGACAACAAGTGTTATATAACACCGCTGTAAAGAATTAAAATAATGAAGGTATGAAAAAAATTTACACGAATAGGGGAAAAGTTCGATTCTTTCTCGCTTTCATCGGTTTGTTTGTCTTTCAAACCGTTTTGCTTGCTCAAAACAACACCTTGGTAACCATCAAGAAAGACAACATATCCGTGGTGGAAGCATTGCAGGAGGTGGAAAAACAGACGAAGATGTTTGTTGCCTACAATGAATCGCAATTGAAGAGTCAAAAAAATATCGATTTAGATATTGAAAACGGTCAACCGGAGCAAGTACTTGCTCAGATATTGGCTGGAACGGGATTCACATATCAATTAAGAGATGACTACATCGTGATTGTCCCCGTTACAGTCGAACAAGGTGTCCTGCAAAAGAAGCAGGTGAGGGGGAGGATCACCGATGCACAAGGCGAAACCGTTATCGGTGCGAATCTGATTGAGGTGGGCACCACGAATGGCACGGTTACCGACGTGAACGGGGATTTTTCGTTGGAAGTTGAAAACAACGCCACCTTGCGGGTAAGCTATATCGGGTACCATGAACAGACCATCGACGTTTCAACCGGGACGGTCTTCAACGTCGTATTACAGGAAGATACCAAGGCGTTAGACGAGGTGATCGTGATTGGTTACGGTACGGTCAGAAGAGGGGATGTGACCACGGCAGTGTCTTCCGTCTCACTTTCCGATCTGGACGAACGCCCCATTGTTTCAGCCGCTCAAGCTATCCAGGGGAAAGCAGCCGGTGTAAACGT
>Ga0079223_10001033_pt1 | contig 15903 bp, 9 predicted proteins | sample Stecom2011_FD_75072 | JGI IMG/M metagenome (GOLD analysis project Ga0079223, IMG submission 75072) | Agricultural soil microbial communities from Utah to study Nitrogen management - Steer compost 2011 | ecosystem: Environmental > Terrestrial > Soil > Agricultural land | place: USA: Utah... | reverse complement strand
TGCTCGGCGCGAGAATGCAGCCGCTTGTCTATTTTATTAAGCATGCAAGTAAACCTGAATTTACCTCAGTCGTCTGCCGTATGATGACAGACGCAATCGATCAACCAGAAGAGCTTGATTACTACCAAAGTGCTCCTTGGGATGACGACATAATATCCGCAGAAGTCTATAAGAAAAGAATCAACAACCGCGTTTATCACTATGGCGAGCGGGATGCTTTTGCACAGGTCGAGCAGAATTACGATATTGATATCCTCAAACTTGGCGAACTCTATAGTTTTTACCCGGAGAGTGAGCGGATAGATCTACACCTTGGTCGCTCGACGATCGTCAATATGGCGAACAACCCCGAAGTCATCCAGGCAGGTGTTGATTCACTTACTCAAGGCGGTGCGGCGAGTGAAGGTTCGCCATTTTTTTCAGGCTGTTCCAGCGCGACGCGTAAACTTGAAAAACTGATAGCAGAAAAACTTAGCCGGCCTCGTGTACAACTATTCGCCAATGGCGCGGCCATACATAAAGCCGCACTGTCTACGATTCTGGAACCCGATTCCCTGGTTCTTATGGATGAACAAAATAATCCCATGTTATGGGAAGCCGTTAGCGAGAGTGGGTGTGAGATACAAACTTACGCTCATAAAGACGTCGTTGAACTGGAAGAGGCTCTGCACGAAAACAAAAACCGGAAAATCCTCATTGTCACTGAATCGGTATTTTCGCTATTTGGTGATTGCGCAGATTTGAAATCGATTTGCCGCTTAAAGAAGCGCTACCTTGCGCGAATCTACGTTGATGAGTCCTTAAGCTTTGGACTGTTAGGTAGCGAAGGGGAAGGCTTAAGCATGCTGCAAGGCGTGGCAAAAGACGTTGACATTATTGCTGCTTCAACCCTGCCGGGGTTCGGAATCGATTGCGGATTTGTAGCTGCTCCCGAACGGGTGATTGAGCACATGCGTCATCAGGCAAGTGCTCTGTTATTTGCCGGCGGTGCCAGTGATTTTACCGTTTCACTGCTAACCGCTGCCCTTGATCAGCTTGAGAAAAAAACCGACGACCGCGCAATCTTGTTTAACCAGTCAGAGTATCTCGCAAAGAAACTTCTCAATCTCGATCTCACTGTTATTCATCATCAGTTTCCGATCATCAATGTAGTTGTCGGAGATTTCATGCTGGCGCTCGCGATACAAAAAAAACTCCTGAACGAAAATATGGTGGTGTCGGTGATCGGTCCTCCGGCGCTACCTGCCGAAATGACTTTGGTGCGGATTTCGTTGCACACCGACATTTCCTGGGCGCAGATTGAGGAAATTGTCGCTAACTTCGAGCAAATCAAAGCAGACTTTCGTATCGGCGAAATGCATTAAATTACAGAATTAAAAATAATAGCAAAAGAAAAATTGGGGCTTAAAAATGAAAGGAACTAATAAACAGCCGTTGGCTATCGTCGGTATTGGGTGCAGATTTCCTGGTGGTGTCACATCGGCAGAAACATTCTGGAAAATGGTCAGTGAAGGTAAAGACGCAATTGTCGATGTGCCTTCGAACCGCTGGGATTACCGAAAATTTTTTGATGCAGATAATAAGCGACCCGGAAAAACCCGCGTTAAGCAGGGTGGCTATTTGCAACAACCCCTCGATGAATTCGATCCTTTATTCTTCGGCATTTCACCTCGTGAGGCTGCCTTTACCGATCCTCAGCAACGGCTTTTGTTGGAAGTTGTCTGGGAGGCATTCGAAGATGCCGGTATCACTGCCCAGGCGTTAGCTGGTTCGAACACCGGTGTTTTTATTGGCGGCTTCAACCTCGATAATTTGTTGCTGCAACTGGGGCGGGACAATCTGGAACTTATCAGCTCGTCTACGGCAGCCAGTGTGACCATGACAATGCTGTCGAATCGCATTTCCTACACTTTTGATTTACGCGGTCCGAGTGTGACCATGGATACTGCATGTTCATCATCCATGGTGTCGGCGCACTACGCCTGTCAAAGTATCTGGAACGGCGAATGTGACATTGCGTTGGCCGGTGGGGTAAATATTATTTCCCGACCCGAATATATGGTGTCAATGAGTAAGGGCGGGTTTCTTTCGCCTCACGGACGCTGTAAATCTTTTGATGAAGATGCCCAGGGTTATGTTCGCGGCGAAGGTGCCGGTATTCTGGTGATAAAAACCTTGGCGCAAGCGCTTGCGGATAAAGATGATATCTATACGTTAATTCGCAACAGCGGTGTCAATCAGGACGGCTACACGCAAAACGGAATCTCCTTCCCGAGTGCCAGCGCGCAACACGCACTGATGCAAAAGATTTATCAAGAGTCAGCAACTGCACCGCAAGATGTCGGTTACGTTGAGGCTCACGGCACAGGAACTCAGGCGGGCGATCCGATCGAAATTTCATCTCTGGCTGCTGTTCTGGCTCAGGGTCGTTCCAGCGACAATCCCTGTTATGTTGGATCGGTGAAATCCAATATCGGCCATACCGAATCGGCAGCGGGAGTGGCTGGAATCATCAAAGCAGCGTTGAGTATCAACAAAGGCGCAATCTTACCCAACCTGCATTTTAACAATCCCAATCCCAATATTGATTTTGCTGATGGGCGCTTGGCAGTTCCGGTGAAGCTGTTGCCCTGGAATGAAACCAACAAACCGCGTATGGCCTCGGTCAATTCATTCGGTTATGGCGGCACCAACGGGCATATTATTCTAGAGCAATATTGTGCACCGACTCATCAAGGTGATGCTTCGGCCGCAGCGATCTCCAACGCCAGCGATACACCTTATTTATTCCCAATGAGCGCTAAAACAGAAAAAGCGCTGATTGAAAGCTGCGAAGCACTTCAAACATTCCTGCAATCCGAAGCAGGTCAGGCTATTAACCTTGCGGACTTGAATTACAGCTTGGCGTATCGTCGCTCGGCTTTGATCGAACGTTTGACTATCGCTGCAAAAGATAAAAGAGAACTTGAGCAAAAGCTTGCCGCCGTGATTCGTGGTGAATATCCCGAAGGCTGTGCTCGCAACAGTGTCGACAAAGAAGGCTCACATAAGCTGGTATTCGTGTTTACTGGAATGGGGCCGCAGTGGTGGGGAATGGGGCGCGAGCTTTATAACAACCAGCCGCTGTTCCGTAAGGTGGTTGACGACTGCGACGAGATTTTTACGCGCTTATCCGGTTGGTCGATTAAGCAGGAGATGCTCGCGCCCGAACAGGAATCGCGGATGGCGAACACGCAGATCGCGCAACCGGCGAATTTTATTTTACAGGTCGCACTGCTTGAGCTTTATCGCTCCTGGGGAATTGCGCCAGCAGCGGTGGTAGGACACAGTGTTGGTGAAGTTGCATCCGCTTATACCTCTGGAGCCTTGAGTCTGGAGGATGCATTAACCGTCAGCTTCCATCGCAGTCGCCTGCAACAACAAGTTGCCGGTGGTGGCGCGATGCTGGCCATTGGCCTTGGCGGCGAAGCTGCCCAAGCGGTGGCTGATTTATATGATCTTGTTTCAATCGCCGCTGTAAACAGCGCAACCAGCGTAACCTTAGCGGGTGATACCGAACAGCTGAATGAAATTGCAGGTTTACTTGAGTCACAAGGTATTTTTAATCGCAAGTTGCAAGTGGAAGTCGCCTACCATAGCTATCAGATGGATCCTATCGAGGCTGAATTGCGCGCTGCACTCGCGGGCATCACTCCTCGTGATGAAACTCTGCCGCTCTACTCTACTGCGACCGGGCAGCGCATCGCGGGTAAGGAATTTAATGCGGATTACTGGTGGGATAATGTCCGGCAGGCGGTGAGTTTTGAAGCCGCCATAAAATGTTTGATTGACGATGGCTACAGCCATTTTCTGGAGGTGGGACCACAGCCAGTCACACGCAACTTCCTTAATGAATGTTTGCTCGACAAACAGGTAAGCGGCCGGATTTTTTCCAGCCTGGTGATAAAGAAGCCAGAAGAAAATAGCCTTTTTGAATCTTTAGGGAGTCTTTTTGCTGCCGGCTATCAACTGAATTGGCCGGAAGCGGTACGGGCGGCAAATTTTGTCCGTCTGCCAAGCTACCCCTGGCAACGTGAAAGCTATTGGAATGAATCGTCGCTCGCCCATCAATATTTGTTTGGCAGCGGTGAAAAACATCCCTTCTTCTTTGAAAAATTAATGACTCCTGAACCGGCGTGGCAGGTTGAGCTCAATGAAAATTATTTTCCTTTCTTACCTGAGCATAGAATATCTCAACAAATCGTGTTTCCCGGTGCAGCCTACATTGAGGCCGGTTTGGCGTTGCAGCACTACCAGCACCGACGGGACAATAACTACAGCCTGGAAAATTTAAAGTTTCACCGCATGTTAATGCTGGACGAAAACAAGTCGCAGCAACTGCGAATTGTCGAGCACCCTGACAGCGGTAATTTCTCCGTCTATGCCAGTGAAGTGAACAGCAATAACTGGACGCTTCATGCAACTGGCCACATGGTCGCTGCGGTATTGAAGCGTCGACCACAGCAGAAAAAGCTCGAAGCGCTGCGTGCAAATTGCGATCAGGTTTTAAATCGCGATGCGCTCTACCGTACGTTTGATCAGCGTGGATTGGGCTACGGCTTACCCTTTCAAACTATTCACGAAATTTATTGCGGCTATCGCTGCGTGCTATCCAGAATTACTGATGACGCACTTAAGGACCAAGATTTCGCGCACTATCAGTTGTACCCCACTTTGCTCGATGGCGCATTTCAAAGTTTGATTGCGTTGACCGACGGGCGCGGCGCCAACCCCATGGTGCCGGTCAATATCGGTGAAATTACCGTCTTTGAAACCGGTGTATCGGAGTTCTGGTGTTATGGCGAATTATTGGAGCAACAGGAAACCAGCATTCGCTGTAACCTGATTTTGTTTGATAACGACGGCAACACGCTGGTAGAGATCAATGATTTGATCTGTATGGAAGTCAATGCCGATAACAGCGAAGTCGAAGATAGGCCCTTAGAGAACTGCTTCTATCGATATGAATGGGTGGCTCGCGATCGCGATGACGCGGCTATGAATGATCCAGCCGAAGATAACTGGGTTATTGTCACACCTCACGATCAACAAGATACTGAAAAGCTGCTGATGCTGGTGGAGGAATGCGAGGAGCGCGGCATTATTCTGCAACTTTGCGATCTATCGCGGCTGGCATCCCAACATAAGAAAAACGGTAGCGTCTATAGCGATAGCTATCTTGCTGAACTTAAAGTCCAATTCGAGCACCTACTGAAGCCGGGTCGTAACCACCTGTTGTATTTCGCGGGCGGTGTTGCCATGTCGACTACCGAGTTATCACTCGCCAATACCTTGAACCCCTGCCTGCCACTCATTGCACTGGCGCAAAGCCTCGACTCTCCTACCACCGAACAGGGTCGGCTAGTTAAAGCCAGTGAAGCCCTGGAAATTAATTTGAATGTGATGACCTGGGGCGTACAGCCGGTTGATGATACAGAAGAAACCAATGCTGTTTTGCCCGCTGTTGCGGCACTGACGCATTTGCTGGGAAATGAATTAGCGAGCATCAAGCCACGACATATTGATTTGTCCAAGGATCGGAGACAACAAGAGCGCGAGTGGGATAATCTCATTTCCGAGTGGTTAACGGTGAACGCTGACGAAGATATCGCCTTGCGTGGCGATCAGCGATTCGTCAAAAGACTCACTGAGGTTGCGCTTGAAAGTGGCGAGAAAATTAATGTCACACAGGTTGCCAGCAATAATCCAGACACTAATGTTGCGATTAGTTTTGAAACGGGTGCAAACACCGTTAACCCTGGTGACGATATCGCTAGTTGGACTTTTCGTCTGGAGAAAATTGGTTTGCCAGACCCGAGTCAATTACATCTGCAGATTGAAAAAATCATTGTGACAGATCAGGCGCTCAATACCTTGATGGGTGCGCGTGGTGCAAAAGAGGAAAGTCGACCTCATGTGGCCTTGAGCAAAGTTATTGCTGTGGGAGAGGGCGTTAAGCAATTCCTGCCGGGCGATCAAGTGATTGCGTTACTGCCACAGCATTCCCTGAACAGTCAGGTGTTGGTGGATCAGGATCTTTGCATTGCTCATAGCTCAGCGCTGTCCACAGACCTTGCGCTGGATTGCCTGGCGTTCGCAGAAGCCCTGCATATTATGGGTGACATCGCTGGCGATAATAATGATCGGATATTTATTCAAAACGCGTTTAATCCGCTCGGCCTCGCGCTGGTGCAACTGGTGCGCTCACAAGGCATAACGGTCTACGCTACCGCTGACAATCCTTTCAAACGCCATTACTTACAATCTGTTGGTGTTCAGCAGGTTTTTGATAACAGTGATCTCACCTATATCGCCGATCTACAGTATCTTTTGCGCGGTAAAGGCTTCGGCGTTGTCATTAACAACCTGGGTGATGAACACTTCACGCATTGTTTCAACCTGCTTTCTCCGGGTGGACGGTTAATTCAACTGCCCGTTGCTGCCGGACAAACACTGAATTTTCCATCTGCGGGCAATCTGCAACCGCACTATAGCTATACCTTTGTTGATTTTGCCTACATCATTAAAAATAGACCGCAACGGCTGGCAAATTTACACACGCGTTTTCTCGACATCGCGATCAGTGGAATCATCTCGTCATTACCAAAGTGGTCAGTTCCAGTGACACAGCTTGATGCATTAGTGGAGTATTTCGACTCGGCAGAATCGTTTACACAAGCCGCAGTTACCTTCGATGCGCAACCGGTAAATATTGTGCATAAAGACCCTGTGCCGACCATCAACCGTCAAGCCACCTATCTAATTACCGGCGGAACCAGTGGTCTCGGTCTTGAAATAGCCCATTGGTTGCTTGAGCAAGGCGCTGTGTCGATCGCACTTGTCAGTCGCTCGGGCTCTTCGCGCCCAGAGGCACAAGCCTTCGTACAAAAGGCGCTCCTGTCGGGAAAAAATGTCCAACTGTTCGATGTTGATATCTGCGATGTAATGGCGGTAAATCATCTCATCAAAAATATCACCAACAATATGCTGCCGCTTTCTTCCGTGATTCATTGCGCGATGCTTTTGGACGATGACCTGACCGCAAAAATGAATGTAGCGCGAATGACAAAAGTGATGGGTCCCAAGGTGCTGGGCGCAATAAATCTACATAACGCAACGCGTCATTTACAACTGCAACAATTTATTTCTATCTCCTCCATATCCTCGATTATTGGCAACGTGGGGCAGACTAACTACGTCGCCGCCAACGCATTTCTTGACGGCTTTGCACACTACCGTCGCCGTGCTGGTTTACCTGCAACCACGATTAATCTCGGCGTTTTACAAGATGTTGGTGTGGTTTCGCGTGATGATGATCTTGCAAAAATTCTGGAAGCAAAAGGAATCACCGGGTTAACCACCGTCGACGTCGTGCGCGGGCTTGGCTATATCTTTAATAATGATCCTGCACAAATTGGATTTTTCCGCGTTGACTGGTCGGCCTGGGCGCAGGAGTCACCGAAAGGTGCATCATCCAGTCGCTTCAATGATCTGGTTCAAAAAGCCAAAGCTGGTCAGGATCGCTCCCCGGCATTAGCCAATCTGCTCCAGCTGCTTGAACATCAAGAGCATTATCTGGCGCGATTGATGGAAATCCTCTCCAACGAATTAGCGCAAATTGTAAGGATGCCGGTAGCCGATATTAAAAACGATCGCAGCATCAGTGATCTGGGTATTGACTCATTAATGAGTGTCGAGCTGTCACGTGGATTGCGCGCAAAGTATGGTTTGGAAGTGACCTCTCTGGAATTACTCAGCGGGCCATCACTTTCACAGCTAACCGAAACTCTGGTTGCACAGCTTGCTGACAAGGCTGTGCAAGCATAATAAAACCTATCGCTTAACTTTATGATTCAAACGTTACCGGGCAGATTAGTAAGGAGAGTGACAGTGGAAACAGTTGCAAGAAAAAATAACGGCGAAGAACCAGTTTCTGAGCAACAAAAGGTGTTGCAGCGACAAAAGAAGCTCCAGGAATTGCTCGCGCGTCAAACGTCTAACAATCATATGCGCGAACTCTTTACGACACGCAGAGAGACTGTTGGGCGGGCTGTTGATTCACGGGATTATGATTTGCGCGATTTCAATTCTTACCCGGATATTAAAGCATTTAATAAAAATAAATCTGTCATTTCTGAATGCGATGTCGAAAACCCTTACTTTCGTGTCAGCGATCGTATTACCGGTAGTCATGCGCACATTTTTGGACGTAAGCTGATCAGCTTTTCGGGCTATAACTATCTTGGTTATTCTGGCGATCCTTTCGTCAGTGAGCAGGCAAAGCGGGCCATTGATTTCTATGGAACATCACCTTCCGCCAGCCGACTCGCATCTGGTGAAAAGCCTGTCCACGGTGAGTTGGAAAAAGCGATAGCGAAGTTTATCGGCACTGAGTCGGCGCTGGTGTTCGCTGGTGGGCATGCGACTAACGTGACCGTGATCGGACATTTTTTTAACAGTCAGGATTTAATTATTTATGACGAGTTGAGCCACAACAGCGTTATTGAAGGATGCCAATTATCCGGTGCCCGACGTATCGCTTTTGCGCATAACAACATGGAAAAATGTGAAGAGATCATCGCGGAGAATATTTATAAATACCAGAAGATCGTTGTTGTGGTAGAAGGTGCATACAGCATGGATGGCGATCTTGCGCCTCTGCCGAAATTAATCCATATGCGGAAAAAGTATCCTATTCTCATTTATGTTGATGAGGCGCATTCGCTCGGTACAGTCGGGCAAGGTGGGCGAGGTGTTAGCGAACACTATGGCATTGACCCTCAGGACGTGGATTTCTGGATGGGGACGCTCAGTAAATCACTGGCGAGTAACGGTGGTTATATTGCCGGAAAGCAATCGCTGATTGATTACCTGAAATATACAACGCCAGGGTTTGTTTATGCCGCAGGCATCACGCCGGCGAACGCAGCGGCGGCACTGGCGAGCTTGACGTTATTGGAAGCTTCTAACGATCGCGTGATAAAACTTAAAGATAACGCCGATTATTTTCGCGTATTACTGCGCGAGCAAGGTTTTGATATTGGACCCAGCGAGAATACACCGATAGTGCCGCTCATCGTGGGCGAAACAAAAAAAGCCATCAAGCTGGCTGATCAATTATTTAAAGTGGGGATTAACGTTCACCCCATGTTTTACCCGTCTGTTCCTCAGGGAGAAGCGCGCTTGCGTTTTTTTATCACCAGCGCCCACTCGCGCGAGGAACTGGAATATACCGCAGAGAACATTGGCATATTTGCAGAGAATTTAATTAACGCCTAATTACTAAAATAAAATCCAATAAGAACAATGTGATTATGAACTTTACTCAACAGCAATACCTCGTCATTCGCGCGTTGGCGGAAGGGATCTTTCCACAGCTACCTGACTCTCCAGGCGCATCAGAATTACCCGTTGCAGAAATGTTTATCACCATTGCGCAAGCTTGGGAACCACAGGTTTTTCAAGCTACTGCCAATGCGCTTGATATTATTAACGACATTTCTCTGTCTTTTTTTGGCTTACCTATAGCGCAACTAGATGCGTATTCACTCGCGGTTATCACTGATGTGGTCGCAAATAATCCTGACTTGAAGCCGTTCTGGGCGCCGTTTCGGATGCTTATCGCGCTCAACTACTATGCATTACCGCCAGCTTATGAAGCTGTAGGTTTGCCCGGTCCGAGCATTGATAACGGCGGTTTCACACCAGATGGATATCCAGCATAGGAGTCAGGGAATGTCAGCTATAGAACGCTATGATGCAATTGTCGTTGGTGCCGGAGCGATGGGCGCAGTTTTCGCTCACGAGTTCACCCAGGCCGGAATGGATGTGTTGTGTATTGAAAAGGGGCAGTTCTTTCAGAATCACCGCGAAGAATTTGTTGAGAACGAACTGGAAACTTTTCGTTTGGTGTGGGACTACAGCAGTTATGAAATTACCGGTAACGCGTTTGATGGTGGCCCGAATTTAGGTGCTCACGTCGGTGGCGGTACGCTCGCCTGGACGGCCACTGCACTACGAATGTTTGATCATGACTTTCGGTTTCGCTCGCGTTGGGGATGCCCTTCCGGTGCAAACGTCGCCGACTGGCCGATCAGCAAACGTATGTTGCAGCCCTATTACGATCTGGCGGAACAACAAATGGGTGTGTCCGGCGAACGCAACTGGTGGGACGAGCACAACACCGCCTCGCCGCCTAACCCGCCCATGCCTTTGTACCCCAGCTCCCGCGCTTTGCAGGGCGGTTTCGATGCCCTCGGTCTGCGCTCGTCGTTCGGACGTGTCGCCACTAACTCGCGCACTTATCAGGGGCGCTCGGCGTGCCTGAATTGCGGTTACTGCCGTTCAGGCTGCCGTGTCGACGCGAAATATCAGGCGGATGAGGTATTGATAAAGCCGGCTCTAGCCACGGGACGATTAACCCTGGTGACCAACTCGGTGGTCACACGGGTAGAGACCGATCCCTTGGGTATCGTCGCGAAAGAGGTCCGTTATGTCGACCTGAATTCAGGCGCAGAAACCCGGGCTAAAGGGAAATTTATTATCCTGTGCAACAATCCTTTTGAGATTCCACGCCTGCTGCTTTCTTCCACCAGTCGTCGTCACCGCCAAGGCATCGGCAATCACTTTGATCAGATCGGTCGAAATTTTTATTCCCATGCAACCTGTATCGGCATGGGGCTCACCGATCAGGATTTGCGAACCTTTGTCGGGCACAGCATGTGTAACCTTATGTCGCTCGACACCTGCGTCAACCGCGAGCACAGGGATTATAAAGGCGGCTTTTCGTTGCTCTCGTTAAATGGTGCGGGTGCCGGTTCTCTCGCAGCATTTCCGTTGCATAAATTGCACGGCATGAACCTTAAGCAACGCATGGCGTATTACAACAACAGCATGGTTCTGCTGGCATTTATTGAAGGTATGCCGGTTGCTGATAACCGCGTGACGGTGAACAGAAACAAAACCGATATTTTTGATATGCCGCTACCCCAGGTTCATTATCAGTGGCATGAAAATGACCTGAAAATATTCGACCACGCCGTTGAAAAGATCAACGATGTTATGACCGCCGCTGGAGCCAATGAGGTGTTCACCTCTGAAATTTTTGAAAGTCATCCAATGGGCACCATGCGCATGGGTCACAACCCGATGACGTCTGCAACGGATCGCTATGGCCGAGTTCACGGCTTATCCAACCTCTATGTCGCCGGCGGCTGTTTGTTTCCCACGGGCGGTTCTGTTAACCCAACCTTGACCATGCATGCACTGGCCTTGCGATCGTCACGAAAGATAATCAATACCTGGAAACTCATTAAGAGGATCTTCTGATGGCCTCCCCAAAAATAAAAAAAGTGGTTGTTATCGGCGCGGGCCTGGCTGGTCTTATTTCCAGCTTGACCCTGCAAAAAGCAGGCTACTCGGTGGTGTTGCTCGATAAGCGCTCGCAGGTTGGGGGTTTGTGCGGCACTTTTTCCATGGATGGTTATGAGTTTGTTATTGCCTGTAACGATTTTGGTGCTGGGCTGGAAAAGCTGTTAAAAAAACTCGGTGTCGAACAACAATTTGAGCATAAAAAATCCGCAATTTTCTACGCGGGAAAGTGGGTCAGTGCTGAACCTGGTTTTAAAATGTTCTGGCAGTTACGCCATGACTGGAAAAATTTTTTCTCGTTAGTGGGCGGAATTATCGCGCAGCAATTGCCCGGGCGGAAACCTCAGACCATTGAAAGTTTTGTCGACCGTCATACGGCCAAAGGTGCTGTTAATGACCTTGCCAAAATTATTGCCTACTTCATGGGCGTTGCTCCCTACGATATACACACCTCCTATTTCGGTCTGGACAGTCAATATGGTTATGGCTACACCAAAATGGTCTGTCCAATCGGCGGACCGCAGGTGTTGTCATCAGCTATTGCACAAACGTTTCTCGCGCAGGGTGGTAAATTGTTGTTAGAAACCCGCTATCACCAGCATCAAAAAGCTGAAGATGGTTATCACGTAGAACTTATTAATCAACAACAAAGACTGCACATGCGCGCTGATTATCTGGTTGATACCAGTGAGCGCAATAGTCTGTATCAGCCTGATACCAAACGCGGCTTGCCGCTGTCGATGATGTGCCTGGCGATTGATGAGGACTATGCTTATCCGGCTGGTATGCACACGCTGTCGTATTACGAGCCAGATGTATCCGAGTGGTTCAGATTATTGGATGAAGGTATACAGCCGGAGAGATTTGGATTCCATATTTTTAAAAGCGATATCTGTGATACCCCGCCAGTGCCGCTCGAAAGTTTTTATAACGACCCCTTAGCGCGCAAAGCGGAAATGGAGCGCGCTAAAGCAGCGGCTGAAAAACCCTCGATAAGAAATCCACATGAGATTCGCGAGACTGCAGCCTGCGACTATTATTCGGCGGTCGTGGCTGAGCCTGTTGAAGCGGTTGTAAACACCGCGCCTAAAAAACCCGCATACACTATTAATGCGTATTTTTATTTACCTCGTGGTGTTCAACAACTTGATGACGCCAAAAGAGATTTCTATCGCACATATTTGCTTGAGCGCATTGAAAAAATGTTACCGGGTATAAGCGCGCATATTCAATATTCACGCATACTGACGCCTGAAGATTTTGAGAAAACGCACGGCTTATCGAGCCGGGTAATGCCGTTTATTACCGACTTAGGCAAACCAGAAAATAATACAAATGATACAGACTATTTTTATGCTGGGCACACAGTCTTCCCGCCCGGTGAGCATGCAGGAGCAGCGGCGTTATCGGGGCATCTGGTGGCAAAATCCATTATTTCGACATAAGAATATTTCATCATCAAAGGAATACAACATGAATTCATTTGTGAATCGTCGCCAATTTTTACTGGGATCTATCGGGGTGGGTGCGACAGCGTGTTTACCGGTTGTGTCGCTCGCTGATGAAAACAAAAAAGCAGAAGCGTCTGCCTTTGTTCGTTGCGGAAAGATGTGTCAGGTGGACTTGCGTCACTATTATGTCCAACAAGCTGATCAACAAAAAACGAGCCTCGAATGAGGCTCGCTTTCGACGTGAATCATCGGTGGAACTTAAACGCCGACTGATTATTTTTTGATACCTTCCACATGCAGTTCTAACTTAACGGTTTGCGACATTGGGCCCAGGTCTTGAACGATGTTGAAATCTTTCAGTGCAAATTCAGTTTCACCTTCAAAGCCTACGCGGTAACCGCCCCATGGGTCTTTACCTTCGCCAACCTTGTCCACTTCGATAGTGATGCTTTTTGTCACACCATTAAGGGTCAGGTCACCGACAATATCGAATTCTTCATCGTCATCATCAGCAATAATTTTTGTGCTGACGAAGGTGGCTTTGGGGAATTTTTCGACGTTCAGGAAATCCGGACTGCGCAGGTGCTTATCGCGCTCAGCGTGATTGCTGTCGACACTGGTGGTATCGATAGATACATTCAGTGTGCTGGTTGCAACACTCTTGGGGTCATAGGTGAATTCGCCACTGAAGGTATTAAAGCGCCCGACAAGGTAGCTGTAACCCAAGTGTTTGATGCTGAAGTTGATTGACGCATGTGCGCCCTTGGTATCAATAACATAACTGTCTGCAAATGCAGGTAAACCCGCAAAGCCGATTGAAGCAAGGGATAAAATGGCAAGTGATTTTTTCATCGATACTCTCCTGGTAAAATTATTAATGAATAAAAAGGCAAAGCAATTAACACAAAAAAATAACAGATTCCCTGGCGCTAGTGGATCAGATTGAACGATCTTTGAGGTCAGATGTTTTGGACGGCTTAAGCATGCGCACCAAGGTTTTATCGCGCAATACAAAATGATGGAAGAGCGCAGCGCCTGCGTGAAGAGCAGCGACTATGACAATTGCCCAGGCAAGGAGTTCATGTATCTCGCCTGCACGGTCTACGTTAACAGCGCTGAGTTTAATCAACGACGGAAAGTCGATAACACTAAACAAACTCGCAGGCTTTCCTTCGGCTGTGGTGATGAGATAACCGCTGGCGATAATAATAAAAATCAACGCGTAAAGCAGGTATTTAACGGTTTTTGCTGCTCCCAGTGTTACACGGGAATGACCGGGCAAGTTATCAGGTAAAGGATTGATTAATCGCCACACAACGTGGATCACCATCAATAACAGCAAAGTAAGCCCGAGGCTGATGTGCAGTGCCGGGCCTTTGTGATACCAGGGCGAATAATAGCTGAGATCGGTCATATAAATGCCCAATCCAAATAAGCCAATAATCAGCACCGCACACACCCAATGCAGAGTGATTGTCAGCCATCCATATCCGCGCGCAGAATCTTTAAGCATAAAATTTTTAACACCGGAAAATTATTTACAAATACCGCAAACAAATGGTGGTACTTGTTCAGTTTTATTTAGCGGGGAATTTGCCGCGTGTTGCCATTATCATCAATAGCAACGTACACATATTCGCCCTCGGTAACTTTGGCGGACTCACCCGTATCGTTTTGTTTGATCCAGACCTCAATCATAATGCGGATCGACGTTCGACCAATTTCTTCAGCTACAGCATAGCAACTGACGGTAGCGCCGACTGGAACCGGACGCATAAATACCATACTGCCAACGGCAACGGTGGTGACTCGGCCTTTGGCGATATCCTGAGCCATAATGGCGCCAGCCAGATCCATTTGTGACATCAACCAGCCACCAAAAATATCGCCATAGGGATTGGTGTCAGAAGGCATGGATAAGGTTTGTAAAGTCAGTGTTCCTGTGGGAACAGGGTCTTGGTCGAGATGATGAATTGCCATAAAAAATCCCACTCCGTTATTTTTGTATCTATTCAATCAAACACGAATGACAGTGTTATGTAGTTCAGTGCCGATTGCAGCACAATATAGGGCATAACGCCACGATAATAACGCGCGCTAGGAACTTGGCAAGTGGCGGCGTGGTTGAGCCAAAGGGTGGAATAATTAAAGCTGCTATTGAAGGTGAAATGCGTAGAGGTGTAACGGGGATAATTTCTGTTGTAGCTCTGGATAAAGCGGCGCCCGCACCCTCCTGGCTGCGGGCGGTAAAACAACGGAAACTTACTGGATTCCCAAACTGGCTAGTTTATTTTTCGCGGCATCGCCCAGTTCACCACCACCCTGGGCGGCTTGTTGAAAGTACTTGGCTGCATCGCTGCGTTTGCCTTGGGCAAGAGAGACCTCTCCAAGATAGTAGGTCGCCAGTTGCGTCGGAAGTAGCCGTTGGGCGGCGAGTAAATCTTTTTCTGCCTGTGCGTTTTTACCGGTCTGTTGGTAGGCAATACCGCGATACACATAAGGCACCACGTATTCAGGATTGGCCTGCAGGGCTTTGGTCAGTGCATTGATGGCTTCATCTTTTTTGTTGTCTTGCAGCAGCAGCTTGCCTTTTAGCTCCCAGAACAGGTTTTCCTTCGGCTGCCGTTTGATGGCAGATTCCACCAGATTCATCGCCTCGGCATATTTCTTATTGCCCGCTGCAGCCAGCGCTTTATCGTATTCCGCGTAAGCGGCTTGATCTTTACGCAGTTGTGCAGTGGCTCGTTCAAAAGCAGCCTTGTTGCGCACTCCGCCGGGATGAGCCTGGGCCATTTGGCGGTTGGCCGCTACGCGCTCCTGTGACGGCGGGTGACTGGCAAACAAGCCTTCCAGCCAATTGCTCTGGCGGCCTTCGGAGAGTTTTACGAAAGTCTCTTGCAGTTCAACGGCGCCCATGGGGTCATAGCCTGCGCGGATCATATATTCGATCCCGTATTTGTCCGACTCCAGCTCATGGCTGCGGCTGTATTTGGACATCCAGGCGTTGGCACCAACACCCAAGGCACCGACTGCCAGACCTGCG
>Ga0079223_10001032_pt1 | contig 15911 bp, 9 predicted proteins | sample Stecom2011_FD_75072 | JGI IMG/M metagenome (GOLD analysis project Ga0079223, IMG submission 75072) | Agricultural soil microbial communities from Utah to study Nitrogen management - Steer compost 2011 | ecosystem: Environmental > Terrestrial > Soil > Agricultural land | place: USA: Utah... | reverse complement strand
CTCGAAGCTTTTTTTAAAAAAATGCATCGCCCCTCCGGGGCGAAGCTTCCGGCCGCTAGCGGCCGGATGCATCCCCCTCCGGGGGAAGCTGAAACAAATAGGGAAGCTTATATAGCATAACAATAAATAATGTGGATTGGTGTAATGGTTAACACATAAGACTCATGATCTTGCATAGATAGTTCAATTCTATCATCCACGTTTCTATATCTATAATAATAAATTTTATCCCCCCCCCACAAGCTTCCGGCTGGTGAGCGGATGCATCCCCCCCGGAAGCTTTTACTATTAAAAAAGCTTCCCGGGGGATGCATTTCCCCCGGGAAAAGCTTGGGTATCTAATCTATTTAGGTAGTATTTAGAAAAATAATCTGATAATCTATCTGACAAGTCAACTCCACTTCCTACATAACAATTAGAATTAATTTTATTTTGGAACAGGTATACGCCAGATTTATTCTTGTTCTCTTTTTTTATTTGATCTTCCCCCTTCCTTCGGAAGGAGGAGGATCATCATAAAATTTTACTCCGGTAAAACAGATAGAAGCGAGCAGGATGGATCCACTAGTTCACAATAATAATTATTAATTAACAATTGAAAAGTTAAAAGAGATTCTGAAAACCCTGAGACAAAATTTATTTTACATAAGAAAAAAAAAACTCGTAATAACCATGTTAGACAGGGGGATTTTGTTAATACTACAATACTTAAGAGTAAAGTAATAAAAACGCCATCATAAGCGCAAAAAGGCCGATTGCCTCCGTTAAAGCGAACAGTTTTTATTAACGATAAAGTATTTATCTTTATCTTCCCAATCTCGCGATTAGGCTTAGACTATGTCTTCAACCAATGAATTAGCTTCATTGGATGTAGGGTTATCGTGTCCGGTTTATTGTTGATGCAACTCACCGATTAGTCGTTGAACGTTCTTGATCCTATCTTTTTAAGAGATACATCGAATCAAGCTCCGCTGCAAATTGTCTCAAGAGAGGTCCTTGCAATTTTCCCTATTTGCGTTAGAACATTACTGTTCTAAGGAGCTATTAAAAACCCAAGATTGTGTATGAAAATAATTGAGCTTTGATTGAAGGGTTTCTAGCAGTACTATTTACTAACGCTGCAAAAACAGTCCCAATTCCTACCCCTGCTCCAGCTAACCCGATTGTAGCTAACCCTGCTCCTATGATTTTTGCGCTTGCTAACATGATTTATTTTTATTCTTCGTTGTCTTATGTATTTAATACATAAACTATAGTAAACTATATTTTTATGTATTCTTGGTTTTAGTGCATATAAAAATTTTTTTTAGTCACTTAATTATTAAACACTGTTCGGACCCCCCGGATCCCCGGGGGTCCTAAAGTAAAATAATATAATCCCGGGGCCCCACCCCTGCATTTCTGCAGAGGGCCCCGGGCTCAGAAATTTATAGTATTTATTCTCCTGTTCGGACCGCCCGGGCCGGGCGGTCCTTTTAAATGAAAACTGGACTCTTCGATTTATAATACAGGAAAAACTTTATTTTACGCCGAAGATCCCCCGGGTCCCCCCCGGGGGATCGACCAGACCGAATGATTTTGAAAAAGACTCCGCCGGAGGCGGGGTCCCCGGCCCCAGGGCCGGAGACTACCCCCCCGGAGGGGGGTAAGAAAAACTTGTTTCGAAAGGGTTAATTAAGAAGTTTGATAAAAATTTAATATGAAGATCATGTATTATAATAGTAGTATAACTTAATCTGTAAAGCGCGGTTATCTGATCCTAAAGGATTTATAACACAATAATAATTATTATATGTAATATAAAGGATTATAGCTTAATTGGTTAAAGCGCGGTTTTGATAAGACCGATAGTAGAGGTTCAAGTCCTCTTAGTCCTATAAATAAGACCGATAGTAGAGGTTCAAGTCCTCTTAGTCCTATAAATAAGACCGATAGTAGAGGTTCAAGTCCTCTTAGTCCTATAAATAAACATTTCCTTTGCCCCCCGCAAGCTTGCCGGGCCGCCAGGGGGCTCCGCAAGCTTCGGGCCTCCCGGCCCGATGCATTGAATAAAATAAAAAAAAAAAACCTAGCCGGCCGAAGGGGGGGCGGGGGGGGTGGATCGGCCCTTCGGCCGAAGCTTCGGGCTTCGCCCGATGCGTCCGCTCACTAGCCGGAGCTTCGGGCCTCTCGGTCCGATGCATTTTTAAAATTCTGGTCGAACCGGGACCCGGGGGTTCTTTTATTTTTTAAGAACCCCGGGTCCCTGGGGTGGTTCGAACAGTAATTTAAATTTCAATAAAAAAAAAAAAGCTTCGAGGCTCCAGATGGAGCCTCGATGCACCAGCTCCGCTGGAGCTTCGGGGCAAAGCCTCGATGCAACCCAGGGAACCAGGGTAGCTTGCCCCGGAGGGGGATGCATCCACCGGCGGGCCGGAAGCCTCCCGGGGGTTAACCCGGGATGTACCCCCTCCCCATAGGAACTCCACTATAGGGTCCTACGGGGAAGCTTGTGGGGTAAATATTGAAGATACTTTTTTTAAGTTCTCCCCGCAGGGGGTGAACCCCGCCTCCGGCGGAGTTCTCAATTTTATTTAATGTTATAATATCTTAAGTCGAAAAATAATTCGAATAAAAGCTTTTCCCCTTCGGGGGAAATATAATCCCCCCCCGGGGGGGGGGGGGGGGGTGCACCCCCCCCGGGGGATTTATTTGAATTAAATTTATTATTGATAATAAGGGTTTATTTACGAAGCTATAGTTCTCCCCGCAGGGGGTGAACCCCGCCTCCGGCGGAGTTCTTATTATTGATAATTTTTATAAAGAACTGGAAGTTCAGTCTTTCCTCCTCCGGCTAGGAAAAAAAAACTAGTTAATTTTATGGTAGAGTATACTCCCCTCCCTCCCCCCACAAGCTTCGGGCTTCGCCCCCCGATGCACCCCTCTCCCCCATAGGGGGACCCCTATGGGGAAGCTTACGGGGAGCAGGGGGGCGGCCACTCGCCGGGGAGCGGGTAGTCTCTTAATTCAACAAGATGTTCATTATAAATCTGGTCGAACCCCCGGGGAACCCGGGGTTCTGTTAATTAAATAAAGAAGGTTTAAAAATAGTAAGGGTTTATAGCTTAATTAGGTAGAGCACATAATTGTCGATTATGAGGATATCGGTTCGAATCCGTTTAATCCCGGCAAATTAGTATAGATCATCCTGGGGGGGATGATCAGCCCTGCTTCAGCAGGGCTGATCCCGTCGGAAGCTGGGATCAGCCCCCGCGGTGGGTGTGGGTGGGGCATATCTTATTTTTTAAAAGAACCCCCGGGTCCCCCGGGGGTTCGACCAGATGATCAAATTATTAATTTATAATAATTAAATCTTCCCTCCCCTTTTCGAGTTCGGAGGGGGCCGTTCGTGGGGGAAGCTTATAATATTGTTATTAAGAAGTTCAATTCTGAAAAAAAAATCTTAAGGAAAATTTTCTCTTTATTTAGGGTTAATCCTGTACGGACCCCCGGGGTACGCAGGGCCCTGTTGTCTACCTTTTACCTATCCTCACGGGAGGGGGTAGGTGGGTTAAATTTTAATTTATTTATATAATTAATAAAATGCCTCAATTATTACCATTCTTTTTTATAAATATGATATCGTTTTCTTTCTTATTCTTCGTAGTAATTTTATATGTGTTTTCTATATATATTTTACCAACATACCCATTAGTTTTTTCTGTAAGAATGGCTTTAACTAAATAAGACTACTCCCTCCGAAGGAGGGAGTGGTCCCCGCCCCGGAGGGGTTTGGTCCCCAGCCTTCGGCTGGAGACTAAACCGCGAAGCGGTTTGGTCATCGGTTCCTTTTAGGAACCGAAGACTAAATGAATTTAATAAAATTCATTTGATCCCCGTCTCTTTTTAAGAGACGGGACTACCCGGCCAGGGACCGGGTGGTCCCCGCCCGGATAAATTCGGGCGGAGACTAGCCCGGAGGGGGCTGGTCCCCGGTCCCCAAGGGGACCGGAGACTAAACCGCGAAGCGGTTTGGTCCCCGCCCGAATAAATTCGGGCGGAGACTAAACCCCAAAGGGGGTTTGGTCATCGCCTGGAAGGCGAAGACTAAACCGCGAAGCGGTTTGGTCCCCGTCTCTTTTTAAGAGACGGGAGACTACCCGGCCAGGGGCCGGGTGGTCCCCGCCCCGGAGGGGCGGAGACTTAAAAATTTTTTTTGTTTGTTTTCCTTTATTCTTATAGAGGGGAATTTAAGAAAAATAAAAAAAAGGGTAAGTCTTTCCTGAACAAGTTATTACTTAACAGATTAGACACCCAATTAAATAATTACATTTAATAAATAAAATTATTAGAACCCCCGGGTCCCCCGGGGTTCGACCAGAAAATAATCTAACGGGATATAGAATATTGGTATAAGATAGTAGTATACATAGAATATTCTAATATTGACGAGTATTAGTACAAATTTAAACCCAAGGGCTCGGTCCTCCGGGGTCGAGGACCGCTCCGCGGGCCTAGAATATTAGAATATTTAGAATATTAACCTAAATATAGAATATTGCGATATCCTTTAGAACTCTATTCTTTTGAGTAGAATAGAATAAGGTCCTTAAGAGGGGGAAAGACCAGCCCTGCTGAAGCAGGGCTGGTACCCGAGGAAGATCCCCGGCGGGACCGGGGAAGCTACCCCTGGTTCCCTGGGGTAGCATTGTTTTTACAAACAAAGCTTCGGGCCTCTCGGCCCGATGCATCCCCTCCGGGGAAGCTGTGTAAGATAAAAAGAGGGGACCCCGGGCAGGTTTTATCTATAAAAATCCATAAGGATAACTAAAAGATATATTTAATAAATAAAATTGATTGAGAAGAGAGAGAATCGAACTCCCTATAACCTTTCGGTTGCTTTATTTACAGTAAAGTTAGTATCCTATACAATTCTTCTCTATTAATATTTAATTTTTACTTCACCAAATACTTTTGATACTTTATTTATTGAGGGCGCGGAAGGAAATAATATATAATGTAGATGTTGTGTAAGGGTTAACGAGGGAGGGTCTTTAGAAATATTTATTTCTAAAATCATTATAATTGATAATAGTATATTAGCCCCTACTATCCTTTTTTTATAAAGATAAGATCCTCCCAAGGGGGATCAGCCCTGCGGGCAGATCTACTCGTTTTTAAAAAATGCATCTCTCCCAAAAGTTCGAGGGGGGAGTAGCTTCCCCCCCGCAAGCCTGCGGGGGCAGGGGGGGGTCCGAACAGTTATTAACTAAAAATAAGTTACTAATTAACTATTAAATAATAGTTATTATAGTTTAACGGTAAAACGAATAATTCATGCTTATTAGATAGAAGTTCAATTCTTCTTAATGACTTTAAAATTAAAAATTCGGGAAAGGAGGAAAGCCTTTTTTATAAGGTTAAATTGTTTAAGGGTTTAAGTACTGTCTTCCATTATAAATAACAAAGAATACTTCCCCCGCAAGCTTCCCCCTTGGGCCCTATGGGGCGGAGGGGGATGCATCCCGGGGGTTTACCCCGGGGAGGCTTCCGGCCTGCCGGCGGATGCATCCCCCGGGAAGCTTTTTTTAAAAACCCCGGGTCCCCGGGGGGGTTCGAACAGAATTTAAATTAATTAAAAATAATCCCGGCCCCACCCCTGCATTTCTGCGGAGGGCCCGGGCTTAGATTTTTAAAATGCATCGGGCCGAGAGGCCCGAAGCTTCCGGCCGCTAGCGTCCAGCCTTGGAAGGTAGAGTAAATTACTTAAGAGACGTTCCTCATAGAAGTTAGATCAGAGTATAAAAGCAACATCAGACAGCTACGCAGACATCTAAACGCTTACGTTTATGACGAGAGAATTGAGTTCTAATTCGTACATAGAGGTGCAAAAATGGGTGAGTTATAAATGTTTATTGATATAATTTTATTTTTTAATTTTCATTCGGTTAATTTTTATTCTTTTATATGCTGGTCGAACCCCCGGGGGACCCGGGGTTCTTTATTTATGATTATAGATAATTTAATTCTCATCCGGATAAATTTTTTATGATTATAGATAATTTAACTCCCATCTAGATAAAATTTTTTATGATTATAGATAATTTAACTCTCATCTAGATAAAATTTTTTATGATTATAGATAATTTAACTCTCATCCGGACAAAATTTTACCCTTTTACTAAGTTAAATAATAAATAGAAGATTAGCTTAACAGTGGAGCTTCTTTAGTTTTATAATAAAACTTTATAGTGATGTTTTTTAAGTTTTATAATATAGTTTATGCCCGGCCGGGCGCGGAACCCCCCTGCCCCTCCCCTGCAGGCTTGCGGGGGGTTTATAAGAGTTAATATTTCTTTTAGGTTCAGCTTCGAGGCTCCAGATGGAGCCTCGATGCACCAGGCTCCGCCTGGAGCTCCATAATAGTGGGGGATATTCAATAATAGATAGCTTCGGGCTTCGCCCCGATGCATCCCCCTCCCCCATAGGGGGGAGACCCCCTATGGGGAAGCTCGCGGGGAAAGAATCTTTACCACACCCTCTGATGTAGATACATCCAAATTATTCCAAAATAAATGGATATTATCTTCTAAATAACTTAATAGTTAATAAAATTAACAAACACCCCTCTTTATCTTATCTATTTATGAGCTTCCGCTTGCGGAGCGAGAATTAAGAGGAGATTAGCTTAATGGTCAGAGCAACTTACTTACAATAAGAAGAAGAAAGTTCGATTCTTTCATTTCCTAAATAATATTATACTTAGAATAAGATGGTGAAAGTTCTATTCTTTCATTCCCCTAAATAATATAATACTTATTTGGAACTTAGGATTATTATTGTTAAAGGAAAGTCCAGAATACTTATAAAAACTAAATTTACGATAAATAATATATTGTTAATTTAGAATAAAGTTATTATTAAGTTTTTATATACTTTTTTAATACATAAAAATATTTTAAGTAATCATTAAAAAATTGAGGTACTTTTAAAGAAATCAAATCTTTTACTTTATCTCTTATGTATTTTATATATAATTAAATTTTAACCTTTTTAGGTCCCCGTGGGGACCGTCCCGGAGGGAAGGTACATAATTATTTGAATAAATAAGAGGATAGATAACCTTAACAAGTATAAGAATGTTAAAATAAGACCTATTTAAGTTTAGCTCTTTAAGAGTAAGATAAATTATTTGAGTTAATAAATATAACTCAATAAAAAAACATAGACGACAATATCTATAAAAAACTACCCACGGGTGGTTACCCCTCTCTCTAAGGGGCCACCGGGGGGTTACTATTTATAAGATATAAATGTTCCATGTTTAATTATACAGAATCTGGCTTATAATAATCTAAGACACCCCCCCCCCGCCCCCAATGAAAAGATAGAACAATTTAAGTTTAATTTTAAAATGCCCCTAAATCCTACCTGAGTTACATTGGAAATTTTATTTAAGGTTAAAATAAAATTATAGTTTACCGCGCAGGAACGGGGATCCTGGGTGTCATATGAGCACCAACGCGGGTATAGTTTCTTAAAAAAAGTTTGACAATTGCGCTTGCTAACATTTTTAAAGTACTAAATAAACAATGACACGACTACAACCTTTTTTCAACCATTGAGCAATCGATAGGTTATTTACATTTAGCAGAAATTCAAAACATTATTAAAAAAGAATTGACTTCTAAATCCGGGATTTATGGGTTTATTTGCGAATATAATAATAAAATATATATAGGTTCTTCAAAAATATAATAATAAAATATATATAGGTTCTTCAAAAATATATATAGGTTCTTCAAAAATATTACACACTCGTTTCAATAATCATATTAAAGGCTCTAAATCTAATGCTTTACTACAAAAAGCTTCGGGCCTCTCGGCCCGATGCAACCCCGGGACCCGGGGTAGCTTTACCAATTAAAGCTTCCGGCCTGCCGGCCGGATGCATCCCCCTCCGGGGGAAGCTTTAGTTTCAGCAGAAAATGTTTTACCAAAATTAGGGCTATTCTCACCTGAATATCACCCTTTCCTGGTTTACTCATTAAAGCTTCGGGCCTCCCGGCCCGATACATCCCCCTTTCGAGGGGCCCGGGGAGGGGAAGCTTTTTTAAAGACTCCGGCGGAGTCTTTAAAAATTGCATTGTTTTTACAAACAAAGCCTCTCCCGTAGGGAGATACATCGGGCTACGCCCGAAGCTTTAATTATTAAAAATAATTAATGCATCCCCCTCCGGGGGAAGCTCCAGCGGAGCTGGTGCATCGAGGCTCCATCTGGAGCCTCGAAGCTTTTTTTTAAAAATTAAAAAAATGCATCGCCCCTCCGGGCCGAAGCTTTCCCCCCTTTGGGGGCCGGGGAATGCATGCCCCTTCGGGGCAAGCTACCCATGGTTCCCTGGGGTTGCATCGAGGCTTCGCCTCGAAGCTCCAGCGGAGCTGGTGCATCGAGGCTCCATCTGGAGCCTCGAAGCTTTTTTAAAGATTAAAAAAAAATGCATCGGGGCGGCCCCCGAAGCTTCCGGCCGGAAGGCCGGTATACCCCCCTCCGTTCGAGCTCGAGGGGGAAGCTGTCGTAGATTTTATAAAACACACAATTTGTATTTCATTATTTACCTAAATAGGTAATACCAAGTATAATTCTTATTTCATGGTTGAAAGTGGGTATTACCTGGAAAAGAAATTAACGGGTTGAAGTCTAAACGGTGAGGCGCCTAAATTGGGTTTAGGCCGATAGTTAGTTCGAATCCCTCTTCTTCCGTTCATAATTAATAATAATAAATGTGTTAATTATGTTTAAGGATTTTTTTATCATCATTTATAAAAACGCTATAAACTATAGCAGATTTTGTTAAATTCATTTCATATATTCTATATCTAACTAAAAAAAATTATATTACTATACCATTATACAAATATTATATAACATACAGTCATTAACAAAGTAATGAAGTAAACGGGTTTTTCATGGGCATTATCAATAAATATATTAAACGGGTCGAAGCCAAATTGGCCAGGCACCTAAATTGGGTTTAGACATTAGTAAGTTCAAATCTTACCGACCCGAAATTAATAATAAAATTAAGCCATGAAACATAGAGCTATAAGGAGAGGGGTCTAGCTTCAAGAAAACACCTTTTTTATCCCAGAATTAAATTGCCCTTTAGGGGGTGTAAACTTATAATCAAAAGCTAGGCTTTGATTATACATGGGATTAAAGTATATAATTAAATATAACTTGTAGTATATTATATCGTGTAAGGCACATTAACAGATTAATTGTAGGTATAATTTTTTCCTACCTATACTTAATCCTGTGTATTAATTAGGGATGTTAATAAAATTCATTTCTCTTTAAATATTTTTGAGCCCGGGGGCCCTCTGCAGAAATGCGGGGGTGGGGGCCGGGACTATTATTACAGTAACGTAATATGGTTCCTTTATGGACGTTAAAGAATTCAGCGACTTTCCTAGCAGGATTTAAATTATATGCTAACCCCCCCGCGAGCTCCCCTTCCCCTGGGTCCCCCTATGGGGGATGCATCCCGGGGGTTTACCCCGGGAGGCTTCTGGCCTACTGGCCGGATGTATCCCCGGGAAGCTTCGCCCCGGAGGGGCGATGCATTTTTTTAATTTTTAAAAAAAAAGCTTCCAGCCTATTGGCTGGATGCAACTCCAGGCTGCCTGGAGTAGCTCTTTAAAAAAAGCTTCGGGGCCTCTCGGCCCGAAGCTTCCGGCCGCTAGCGGCCGGATGCATCCCCCGGGGAGCTTGCGGGGGATAAAATTTTAAAAATAAAGTGTCCTTTATCGAGGATTAATATATAAAAAAAATTTTTTAACCTATTTGTCGAAATTGGTATACGATGTTGAATTAAAATCAATTGCTTTTTAGCGTGTGAGTTCGAGTCTCACAATAGGTATAATAAGCTTATTCTAGGCCACGGGGGGCGGTCCGAACAGATATATCTTTAGTAAAATCTTAATTTTATAAAAACATATAGAATATAATTAATATATAAACGCCGGAGGCCGAATATCTCTAATATTTTGATTCTATAAAAATGAGATCAAATTATTGATTTAAACCGTGAGAATTTCTTTCCCTTCGAACTCGGGTGGCCCCCTTTGAACCGAAAGGGGGGTTACTTGAATAAGATAATAAAGGAGTATTATCTATAATAAAAAGAGTAATCACTTGTATAATAAAATAAATAAATTATCTTGGACATAAAAACTCATACACTCCCCCCCGGCGAGCTTCCCCCGGGCATGCATTTGCCGGCAGGCCGGAAGCCTCCGGGGTAAACCCCCGGGATGCATCCCCCTCCCCATAGGGGGACCCATAGGGGGGAAGCTTGCCGGGCCCCGGCAAGAGATATTTACAAGAATAGGTATTACATATAGTGATAATAAAAACGTAAAAAAATTTTTTTTATATTCAAATTATCCATTAAATTCATTCATTTTTTTTATGTTTTGATACTTATAGATGCAGCAAATTTTATGGATTCTAACAGTGGAACAACAAAAAAAATTATATTGACGCCGGGGGGCTGAAATAAGTTATATTAAAATCAATATTATTTATACAAATATGACTAATAACAAAATATCAGTTTTCTGAACACTTACTTGTCAAAATTGGTTATTTTTTCCTTGCCGGGGTCCCCCGCGAGCCCGCGGGGGGTAGGGAGAGAATTTTTAAAATCTAGACCCCCAAGGGGGTCTCAGCCCGCTGGGGTCGAGGACCGCTCCGCGGGCCTAGAGTACCTTTTTTCAATTTTTAAAATTAGAATACCTTTTTTTCAGTAATAGGGTAATTCTGTTATATCGCATAACAAGAATAACAGAGATCTACTTGATATATTACTTTTTTTAAGAGTTGTTCCTCAAGTCTTTTATCCTTATAAATCATAAAGTGTGTCAAATAAATAAGTATACTATTAAAACTAATATATAATAAAAGTCAATTATAGATGATTAATAATCCTTTTGGGAATAAAAAATTATAAGAAATCCATGAATTTATCAATTTCATTGTTTATTATCGGATTAGCCGGTTTCGTTTTAAACCGTAAAAATATTATTTTATTAATAATTTCTATAGAATTAATGTTATTAGCAGTAACCTTTATGATTCTTATTTCATCTTTTGCTTTTGATGACGCTTTAGGGCAAATTTACGCTATTTATATCATAGCAATTGCAGGAGCTGAATCAGCAATCGGATTAGGTATAGTAATCGCTTTCTATAGATTAAGAGGTTCAATTAGAATTAAATAATTCTATCTCTTTTCTAGCTAATCTAGATATCTAAAGACTAAACCGCGAAGCGGTTTGGTCCCCGCCCGAATAAATTCGGGCGGAGACTAAACCCCAAAGGGGGTTTGGTCATCGCCTGGAAGGCGAAGACTAAATGAATTTAATAAAATTCATTTGGTCCCCGGTCCCCGAGGGGACCGGAGACTAAACCGCGAAGCGGTTTGGTCCCCCACCTTCGGTGGGAGACTGATGATAATAAAAAAAACTTAAAAATTCTGTAACAAGGTTTTCTTAAGAGTTTTAATAAAGATCAACCCTGCTTCAGCAGGGTTGATCGTTCCCTCCCCCCGCACGGTTGCCGGGGGAAATTCGGTTTATAATTAAAAGGTTCTGCCCTTGGGGGCGGAACCCCCTGCGGGGAGGTTAATTTTTTTTAATCTATTTTAATTAATATAATTCATATCATAGCGTTTCATAAATAAAGAGGAATTTTTTTATCAAAATAAAAATGTATTTATCAATAATTTTAATACCTTTATTAGGTTCAATATTTGCTGGATTCTTTGGCCGTAAATTAGGAGCAAAAGGTAGCCAATTTATAACTACTTTTGGGTTAGTTATAACAGCCATCTTATCTTTCATAGCTTTCTATGAGACAGGTTTAAATAGCTCGAGCGTCTCAATAAATTTATTTAGTTGGATAGATTCTGAGTATTTTTTAGTATCATGGGGATTTTTATTCGATAGTTTAACAGTTGCTATGTTAATTCCTATCGTATTTATATCTTCACTGGTACACATGTATTCAATCTCGTATATGGGAGCCGACCCCCATGTACAACGATTTTTTAGTTATTTATCAGCCTTTACTTTTTGTATGTTACTATTAGTATGTGGGGATAATTTATTAGTATTATTTGTGGGTTGGGAAGGCGTTGGTGTATGTTCTTATTTACTAATTAGTTTTTGGTTTACAAGAATAGCTGCTACTAAATCAGCGATACAAGCTATAGTTACAAATAAAGTAGGTGATTGGGGGATGTCTATTGCTCTTTTTGCAATAATTTTTGTATTTGGAAATTTAGATTTTTCTAATTTGTTTTCTTTAGCCCCACATATTAATACTGATATTTTAACATTTATTAGTTTATGTTTATTAATAGGTGTTATGGCTAAATCAGCTCAATTAGGATTACATGCTTGGTTACCTACAGCCATAAACTTATCTGTGGCAAATGTTTAAGTGCATTCGTAAGAATTATTAATACATGCTTAGACATAGTTAACTAGTTATATTTATATAATATATAAATAACCATACCAGCAACAACTTTGTAAAGGAAGCAAATGGTGGAAGACTAGTATACATGGGTGACAACCCATAGAGCAATGAGAGTGAAAACGGTCAATGGCTACCTGGCAGAAGACCGTCGGCGGTTACAAACGTCGCTACAGACTGGGTCACTTTTGGGTGCCTGAAATGGTGCTTAATGTACAGTCGGAACTCGGGAAGGGACAATCTAAGGCTCATGATAAAATTTATTTTCAGGGCCTTTTTTAGTTCTACCCAACATCAAAAGATGTAAAGCTACACAGAAGGTTATAAAATGTGTCGTCTTATAGAGTTAGGGAGGGTCAAATAAACTTCAATGTTTTATTTCGCTTAAAAACAATGTCTTTAATGAAAGGGGTTAATTATTTTCATTTTTAAAAAGTTTATTAGTTTAACTATCCCTGGGGGGAAAACTATTTGTAATGAGATGCAAAAATTCTCAAAGATAAATTTTTAAAATCTCTTAATTCTGAATTCTTAGTGTAACCCGCAAGGTTATGGTCATAAAATGAATGTTTAAGGTGAACAAGCCTTAATAGTTAAAGTCAAGAGATGCAGCTTATAAAACAGCTTCGAGGCTCCAGATGGAGCCTCGATGCACCAGCTCCGCTGGAGCTTCGAGGCGAAGCCTCGATGCACCAGGCCCCGCCTGGAGCTGTAGATAGTATAGGGATAATATATAAAAATGAAAATTCATCTACTATTATCGATTCAAGTAAAGATAAAGATTATACACCTCCGGTGTTGAATCCTTCGGATTCTATTTTAAGTAAAAAAATTCCTATACCTAAAGAACCCCCGGGCCTCCCTTAAAATTTAATTATAAAAATAATAGTAGGGCCCTCCTTAAACATTGCTATATGCTGGAACATCCTTAGAGCTTTAAGTACTAGATAATAATCAGTAAAAATCCTAAAGATTGGATAATCAGCAGGAAACCAATTAGATATTTAATCTTTAGTAGGATCCTCAGAGACTACACGCAATGACTAAAATTAAAAAATTTTGGTATGATATAGTCCAACCCATTGTGGAAACAATGGTTAATAAAATTAGCCTACACCAGTTTCAGCTTTAATCCACAGCGCTACAATGGTAACAGCCGGGATTTTCTTAATGATAAGAACTTCACCATTATTAGAATATAGTAGTACAGCATTAATAATAATAACTTGTTTAGGTTCATTATCAGCATTTGTTTTTGCTTCTATAGGATTAGTACAAAATGACCTTAAACGTATAATCGCTTATTCAACAGCAAGTCAATTAGGATATTTAGGTGCAGTATGCGGTCTTTCTCAATATAATATAGCTTTTTATCACATCATTAATCACGCTTTCTTCAAAGCGTTGCTCTTTTTAGCGGCCGGATCTGTAATCCATGCTATGGCAGATGAACAAGATGTTAGAAAGATGGGTGGTTTAGCAAAACTTCTGCCCTTTACCTTTGTGGTGATGTTTATCGCCGCTTTAAGTAATATTGCTTTTCCATTCTTATCAGGATTTTATTCTAAAGAAATAATAATTTTATCCGGTTATGGACAATATAGTTTTCATGGTTCTTTCGCCTATTGGATGACTACTTTTGCAGCATTTTTCACTTCTATTTATACTACAAGACTTTTATATTTAACTTTCTTTTCTATTCCTAACGGTACTAGAAATAATTATGAGAATACACACGAAGCACCTTTCTTTATGGCAATACCTTTAGGTATACTAGCTGTATTATCTGTAATTTTTGGTTATTTATCTAAAGACTTATTTATAGGGCTAGGTACCGACTTTTTTGGGAATGCTGTATTTATCCATCCAAACAATATAGTATTAGTCGATGCTGAATTTGCTATACCTTTATTTATTAAACTATTACCATCTATCTTAACAATTTGTGGATTTATCGGTACATTATTATTTTATGAATTTGTACCTAATATCTTAGTTGAAATTAAATTATCTAAATTTGGAAGAACTTTATATACTTTTCTTAACCAAAAATACTTCTTTGATTTAGTTTATTCTCGTTTAATAGCTTTAATTTTAAACTTAGGATATATCACCCATAAAACCATCGACAGAGGTTCATTGGAATTTCTGGGTCCAAAAGGTTTAACTTGCTTATTCTCTGGTAGAAGTAGAAGCTTAGATTCACTAGAGAATGGTTATATCCCAAACTATGCTCTGATGATAATCTTATCTGTTATTACAATGACAGCTTCAGTATTATTTTTAAACGATGCTAGATTGTTATTAGTGCTTATTTATGCTATATTCTCATTAATTTAACGTCATTTTACAACTAAGACAAACTCCCCCCTCGGAAGCATTACTAATTTAAATAAAGTTAATAATTTTGGTTCCTTTGGGACTTCATATCAAACTCCTGAATTTCATATATCAATCAAACTCCTGAATTTCATATATCAATCAAACTCCTGAATTTCATATATCAAATTTATCGAAAAAGAATATGAAAAAGGTAAGGAAAACAATAATAACCCAATAAATTCAGAATTAGAACGAAAAATAACAAATCTTAAAGAACCCCCGGGTCCCCCGGGGGTTCGACCAGATTTAACCCTTTAAAAGTATATGGAAATGCTTACTCTGATAAAATTAAATACTCTATCTGAAAACAGAGGGGGGAAGCTTCGGCCGAAGGACCGATGCACCCCCCTCTGGCGGCCCTTCCCCCCCCCCCGCAGGCTTGCGGGGGGAGGGACCCCGGCAAGCTTTTTGAGATTTTTTTTTTAATGCATCGGGCCGAAAGGCCGAAGCTCCGGGTGGGCGGGCAGAACCCCCCGGGGGTTTCTCAAAGAATTAACCTATTATGATTTTATTTATTATACTTAACAAGATAAATTTTCTTAATAAGATAAATTCACTAAATAAGATAAATAACTTTACTTAATAAGATAAATTTATTTAATTTATTAAATAATATAACCAAAACTAAAGGATCAAAAAAATAAAAAAAAAAAACAAAATTAGTTTATATTTTATGATCACTTGCCAGGTTATACATATTTATAAGACAATAGCTTAACGTAAAGCTCTCTGCTCATAACGGAACTGATGGAAGTTCGACTCTTCTTTGTCTTAATTTTATCTTTATATATTTCTATATAAAGATATATTTGTATACAAATATATATTTCTATATAAAGATAAAAACATTATTAGATAATATACAGAATTTGTATCTTATAAAATTCTTTAATTCTTTTTTTTTATTTAATTGAACATGTACTAAAATTAGATTAAAACTAATTAAATTGCATGATTAAATATATAGTTTATATCTTATTACTATTCAAATGCATAATAAAATATAATT
>Ga0079223_10001025_pt1 | contig 15947 bp, 14 predicted proteins | sample Stecom2011_FD_75072 | JGI IMG/M metagenome (GOLD analysis project Ga0079223, IMG submission 75072) | Agricultural soil microbial communities from Utah to study Nitrogen management - Steer compost 2011 | ecosystem: Environmental > Terrestrial > Soil > Agricultural land | place: USA: Utah... | reverse complement strand
GCCGAATCCCATTACACACCGATCATCGCCCTGACCGCCCACGCTCTGGCCGATGAGCAGGAACGGCTGACCCAACAAGGCTTTGATGGCTACATGCCGAAGCCGATCAGCAGCAAACAGCTGGTTGAACTGATTCGGGAGTACACCGGGTACGACTGTCGCAATCTGAGTGGTGGTTTCAAGGTGGCGGAAGTCAGGGACACCCGACGAAGCCTCCGACCTTCCAACCGGCGCATGCAGCAGGACTGTGTCAGCGTTGATGAAAGCATTCAGCTGGCGGCCGGCAAGGCCGATCTGGCGGAAGAACTGTTCAGCATGCTGCTGGAACAGCTGCACACCGATACGGCTCGGATTCAGGAGCTCTGGAACAGCGACCAACTGTCGGAATTACTGGAGTGCGTGCACAAGCTGCATGGAGCCACCCGTTACTGTGGCGTGCCCGAACTTCGTACCGCAGCCAACCGGTTTGAAACAGCCCTGAAGTGTGAAGCCTCTGACCGCGCCATCCTGAAAGATCAGCTGGTGTCGGCCATGGAGCGGCTTCAGATCTGGAGTGAGCAAACCGACTGGCAGCAATTGTTCAGAGAACAACAACCCCAGCCGGAAACCACCTGATCGGGGTCAGGCGCGGGCCCGGTCCAGAATGGCGCGCATGTCCTTTACCGCCTCTTTCAGTCCGGTGAACACGGCCCGCGCAACAATGGCATGCCCTATGTTGAGCTCGTTGATACCGGGAATAGCCGCAACCCGCTCAGTGTTGTGGTAGTGCAGGCCGTGACCGGCGTTGACTATCAACCCTTTCTTGCGGGCATAGGAGACCGCGTCCGCCAGAATCCTGAACGCCGCATCCGCCTGCTCCGGCGTTTCCGCCTCGGCGTATTCCCCGGTGTGCAACTCAATCACCGGAGCACCGCAGCGCACTGCAGCATCGATCTGGGCCACATCCGGATCAATGAACAGCGACACCTCAGCCCCTATTTTTGCCAACCGTTCACAGGCTCGCGCAACCCGCTCTTCCTGGCCGTCCACATCAAGCCCACCTTCCGTTGTCAGCTCTTCACGCTTCTCGGGTACCAGACAAACACACGCCGGTCGCACCTGCTCGGCAAACGCCAGCATGGCATCGGTGACCGCCATTTCCAGGTTCATTTTGGTCTGCAGTGTTTCCTTCAGCAGCAGAACGTCCCGGTCCTGTATGTGGCGGCGATCCTCCCTTGGGTGAATGGTAATGCCATCCGCACCGGCCTCCTCAGCCACTAACGCCGCTTGTACCGGGTCTGGATACCGGGTGCCCCGGGCCTGACGCAACGTTGCGACATGATCAATATTCACACCAAGCAACACTCTGGGATTCATGGGGTTCTCCCTGATGACGAAACGGAATGACTGAAAAGATTACGGCTATGCAGTGGCTTGCCTTGCAAAAGAAAATCGACCAGCACCCGCATGACCCGCTTTGCGGTCTTGCGGGCCGCATCATTGCTGAGATCGTCGGCCGCCAGTGCCAGCAGGGCTTCACCCGGTAACTGGCCCAGCCGGATGTCGGCGCAATAGGCCGAGACAATCCCTTGAGCTGGATCATAACCATACTGGCCACCGGCCTCTACGGTATCTCCGGTATCGGTAGTCTGATCCCAGGCAAAATCGTAGCCCAACGATGCCGCAAAGGCTCGCTCGAACCGACGCAGCACTGGCTCCACATCGCCTTTCGACGGCAACGCCGCCAGAGCCTGAAGACTTTCAATATAGCTGGCAAAGAGGGCTGGGTGAGGGTCTGCCGCTGGCAAAATTCGCTGCAGAAGTTCATTGATGTACAAACCGCTGTAAAGCGAGCGCGTCTGTCCCAGTCGGGGCGCTGAACGCACCTCCACCTGAACCAGTGTTTTCAGGTCGGTTCGCCCTGTCCAGTCCACCAGAAGGGGCTGGAACGGCTGCAACTGGGCTTTTAGCGGGCTTTTGGCGCTGTGGGCTCCTCGTGCAACCAGACTCATGCGGCCATGGTTCAAGGTAAACAGATCAACCAGAAGCGCCGTTTCCCGCCAGGGCCGGCGATGGATCACATAAGCGGGCTCTTGCTGCACCGCTTCTCTCATAATCGCCTCAGAAGTCGCTCATGCCGAGGCTTTTCAGGGCCCGGTCGCTGTCGGCCCAGCCACGCTTGACCTTCACCCAGAGCCGGAGCATGACCTTGGTGCCAAACATGCGCTCCATATCAACCCGCGCTTCCTGACCAATCCTGCGCATCCGTTCGCCTTTGTCACCGATGATAATTTTCTTCTGGCCTTCACGCTCAACCAGTATCAGTGCCGAAATATGCAGGGTTTTGCCCTGATGTTTGAATTCCTCTATCTCTACTGCCACCGAATACGGCAACTCCGCACCCAGCTGACGGGTGATCTTCTCCCGCACCATCTCCGAGGCCATGAAGCGTTCACTGCGATCGGTGATCTGGTCATCCGGGTAGAAGTGCACACTCTGGGGAAGAAAACGACCAACAGCCTCTTCCAGCGGGGCAAGGTTGGTCTCCTTGAGTGCTGACAGCGGAATGATTTCGGCAAACTCTCGCTTCTTCGCGAGCGCTTCCAGATGAGGCAGCATCAAATCACGCTTTTCCAGCTTGTCGACCTTGTTGACCGCAAGAATCACCGGGCAGCTCACCCGCTGGAGCTTTTCAAGCACCATTTCGTCGGCCGTGGTCCAGGCCAGTTGATCTACAACGAAAATCACAACATCCACACCGATCAGGGCAGATGTGGCCGCCTTGTTCATGTAGCGGTTGATGGCCCGCGGCTCGTCTTCGTGCATACCCGGTGTGTCAACGTAAACCGCCTGAACAGGCCCTTCAGTCTTGATACCGAGAACCTGGTGCCGGGTCGTCTGGGGCTTGCGGGACGTGATGCTCAGCTTCTGGCCGAGGATGTGGTTCAACAAAGTGGATTTGCCCACATTGGGACGACCCACAATCGCCACAAAGCCACAGCGGCTTTCTGAATCTTCCGGGGTGGTAATATCGTTCATCAGGAGTTCTCCACGCCCAGTTGTTTAAGGGCACTGCGGGCAGCCTGCTGCTCAGCAATTCGACGGCTGCTGCCAGTGCCTGTGGTTTTTCGATCCAGTGACGGCAGGGCGCAAGACACGTGGAAGGTCTGGTTGTGGGCTTCTCCGTCCACCGATATCACCTCATACCTCGGCAGCGGGAACTGCCGGGATTGCAGGTATTCCTGAAGCCGGGTTTTCGGGTCTTTCTGGGTGTCCTGAATGTCCAGCTTCGCCAGGCGCTCAGTAAACCAGCGCAATACCTGTTCGCGACAGGTATGAAAATCACTGTCGAGATAGATCGCACCAATGATCGATTCAACAGCATCGGCCAGAATGGATTCGCGGCGAAACCCGCCGCTTTTGAGCTCACCGGAACCCAGCCGGAGGTATTGGCCCAACTGAAACTCACGACCAATTTCCGCCAGGGTGACACCCTTGACCATACGGGCCCGGAGCCTGCTGAGCTGGCCTTCGCGTGCGGTTTCGAAATGAAGGTAAAGGTATTCAGCGATCACCATATTAACGATGGAGTCACCAAGGAATTCCAGACGCTCATTGTTCTGGTTACCAAAACTTCGGTGCGTGAGCGCCAGCAGCAACCGCTCGGGGTCTCTGAACTGATAACCGATACGGCGCTGTAGCTGATCAAGATCTGGTTGTGAACTCACTTGCCCTCGAACTCATACTCATGCTGGAAGTGAACAACCGTGTCCACGTTACCAAATAGATTGTTACGAACTTCGTAATCGACATTGATCAGCACAACATCGCCGTCCTTCTCTACGGTGATATTCTTGGCATCAAAACCGCCCACATTGTTCACGCTTAGCTGCTTGTTGATAACGCCACGCACCTGGGCCGGTCCCATCTTGGATAACCCTTCGGTATTCTCAAGATTTTCCAGGGCTTCCTGAATGGTGAAGTCATCAAGGTAAGCCGGGCCCAGCTTCAGCGCCAGGGTCAGCAACCCACCAAAAAACAGGGCCATAATCATCATGGTCAGGGCGCCGCCCTGCTGATTTTTCAGACCTGAGGGAAATCGTTTGTTCATGTCAGTTCGCTCCGAAACCATCGGGATCATTCAATACCACCCACCCGATCAAAAGATGGCAGACTTGTCAGCGATTTCCAGTGCATCCAGATACCAAAGGCCTTTCCGACCACGAGGCTATCAGGCACCGTCCCCCAGAATCTGCTGTCGTTACTGTTATCCCGGTTATCACCCATTACAAAATAATGGCCGTCCGGAACCTTCCACTCACCCTCGCCCGAGCCGGTTACCCGGCCCATAGTGATGTAGATATCATGATCTACGCCACCCATCTGTTCGCGCCAGCGCTCCATGGGAGGCAATCGTGCCACAAACTCCCTGGGCACTGGCTCGTCATTCACAAACAGCTGCTTGTTGCGATACCGGACGGTATCGCCCGGCAAGCCGATCACACGCTTGATGTAGTTGGTGGCGCCATCTTCCGGATAACGAAACACCATCACATCGCCCCGCTCAGGATCGCCAATTTCAACGACCTTGGTGCCCGCGACCGGCAGTCTCAAACCGTAGGCGTACTTGTTGACCAGTATGAAGTCACCCACTTCCAGGGTTGGTAACATCGACCCTGACGGAATCTGAAACGGCTCCACCAGAAACGACCGCAACACCAGAACAATCGCCAGAACCGGAAAGAAGGAGCGGCTCATCTCGATCAGCCAGGGTTCCTTTGGCTCTTCCCGGTCTGTCGGCGGCACACCCTCCTCAGTATTCTGATGGCCGGCGTTCGCCAAACGGCGTTTTTTCAAAAACAGCTTGTCTGCAATCCAGACCACACCCGTTATAAAGGTGAGAACAACCAGTACCAGCGGAAAATCAATATCCATCCGGAAGCCTTAGTTTTAGTTATCCACTTTCAACACAGCAAGAAACGCTTCCTGAGGCACCTCGACATTGCCCAGCTGCTTCATGCGTTTTTTACCTTCCTTCTGCTTCTGAAGCAGTTTCTTCTTCCGGCTGACGTCACCACCGTAACACTTGGCTGTTACGTTTTTCCGCAGGGCCTTTACGGTGACCCGCGACACCACCTGAGTGCCAATGGCAGCCTGGATGGCAATGTCGAACATCTGCCGCGGTATCAGTTCTTTCATCTTTTCGATCAGCTGACGCCCCTTTCGATGCGCCTGATCTTTATGAACGATCAGTGCCAGCGCATCAACGCGCTCTGCGTTGATCAATACATCCAGCCGCACCAGATTGGCGAGCTGGAACCGGACAAAGTGGTAGTCCAGTGACGCAAAACCGCGACTGGCAGACTTTATCCGGTCGAAGAAATCCATCACCACTTCCGCCATCGGCAACTCGTAGGTGAGCTGAACCTGAGACGCCATGAAGTGCATGTTTTTCTGAACCCCACGCTTTTCTTCACACAAGGCAATCACGTTACCCAGATGTTCCTGCGGCACGAGAATATTGGCCTCGACAATGGGCTCACGCATTTCTTCGATAGAGCCAATATCCGGCAGCCGCGACGGGTTGTCTACCGACAAAGTCTCACCTTGTTTGGTGAGCACCTCATAGATTACCGTCGGCGCGGTGGTAATGAGATCGATGTCGTATTCCCGCTCCAGGCGCTCCTGGATGATTTCCATGTGCAGCATGCCCAGGAAACCACAACGGAACCCGAAACCCAGCGCGTCCGAGTTTTCCGGCTCGAAGAACAGAGAGGCATCGTTCAACGTCAGTTTTTCCAGGGCATCCCGGAAATCGTCGTAATCATCGGCACTGACCGGAAACAGACCGGCATAGACCTGCGGCTGCACTTTCTTGAACCCGGGCAGCATCGGCGTTTCGTCGGCATACTTCTGGTGCACGATGGTGTCACCCACCGGCGCGCCGTGAATATCCTTGATACCCGCCACCACAAATCCGACATCGCCCGCTTCCAGGATGTTGGTATCGGTTGGTTTCGGGTTAAAAATACCCACCTTGTCGGCGTTCCAGGCCTTTTTGGTCGACTTGATGACGATTTTGTCGCCCTTGCGCAGAACACCTTCGGTAACCCGCACCAACGACACCACGCCCAGGTAATTATCAAACCAGGAATCGATGATCAGAGCCTGCAGAGGCGCACTGCGATCGCCCTTGGGAGGCGGAATCCTTTTGATCAGGTCTTCCAGAACATCATCAACGCCTACGCCGCTCTTGGCGCTGCAACGCACAGCATCCTGGGCCTCAATACCGATAATGTCCTCAATTTCAGCCGCAACCCGTTCTGGCTCGGCCTGGGGCAGATCCATCTTGTTCAGAACAGGCACCACTTCGAGGCCCTGTTCGAGAGCGGTGTAACAGTTGGCCACCGACTGGGCTTCAACGCCCTGTCCGGCATCCACCACCAGCAGCGCCCCTTCGCAGGCGTACAGGGAGCGTGACACTTCGTAGGAAAAATCCACGTGGCCAGGGGTGTCGATCAAATTCAGCTTGTAGGTTTCGCCATCCTTCGCCGTGTAATTGAGCGTCACGCTCTGGGCTTTGATGGTAATGCCCCGTTCCCGCTCCAGATCCATGGAATCGAGCACCTGCTCGGCCATTTCACGCTCGGTCAAGCCTCCGCAGATCTGGATAAAACGATCCGCCAGAGTGGATTTACCGTGGTCAATGTGGGCAATAATGGAAAAGTTACGGATTCGGCTCAGGTCAGTCACAGACAATGATTACTCATATAAGACGTAGGATTGAGCCCGGAATGGCCGCTACCGGGTCCGGGAACGGCGTGATTTTACCGGTTACCGGCCGCCATTGCCATGATCAGGAAATAAGCGGCTTCTCGTACTGGCGTATCAGGAATCCGATCAGGGCGTCTTCATCCAGCGGATAGCTGAACAGATTACCCTGACACTGAGCACATCCTGCCGATTTCAGGAAGGTAAGCTGTTGCAGGGTTTCGACCCCTTCAGCCACCACGGTCAGGTGCAGCTTGTGCGCCAGAGCGATCACCGCAGAGGCAACATCCGTCGCACTCACGTTATAAGGGATATCGCGAATGAAACGATGATCAATTTTAATTACATCCAACGGCAGTTGCTGCAAAGCAACCAGCGAGCAGGACCCGGTTCCGAAATCGTCCAGAATCAGGCAAACCCCGAGGTCGTTCAGAGAAACCAGCAATTCCCGCAGCATGCGAGGGTCTTCGTTCAGCAATTCGGCGGGCATTTCCAGCTCCAGCCGATCCGGCGAGACGCCGGTTTCAGTGATCACCCGGCGAATCAGGTCAAGAAAACCGGCGTCGGTCAGTTGGCGAACCGAGAAGTTAACGGCCATTTTCAGCGACTCAAATCCCGCCCTTTCGAGCGCCTGCACCTGAATGCAAGCCTGCCTGAGCGCCTGTTCACCCAACCTGATGATCAGGCCGGTCTCATCCGCCAGATGAATAAACTGCTGAGCAGAAACCAGCCCCTTCTCCGGGTGATGCCAGCGCAAAAAGGCTTCAACTCCGATGACCTTCTGGCTCACCAGGTCGATTTTTGGCTGGTAATGCAGCACAAAACGGTCACCATCAAGGGCTGCTGACAGCTCTTCCTGCTGAAGCAGCCGCCGGGCGGCCTGAATATTCATGGCCGGCGTGAAGAACTGATAGGTGTTCCGACCCAGCTCTTTGGCACGATACATGGCCAGATCGGCGTACTTCATCAACGTCCCGACATCTTCACTGTCATGCGGAATCATGGTTATACCAATACTGACGGTGATACCCACATCGTGGTCATTCAGCCGTATTCGCTGGCACAACCTGCGCAGAATCGACTCTGCAACCTTACCTGCGGCATCGGTACCACTGATACGCGACAGCAGGACCACAAATTCATCACCGCCCAGCCGGGCCACTGAATCCTCTTCCCGCACGCATCCTTCAAGCCACTGGGCGACCTGGCGCAACAATTCGTCACCGGCATCGTGACCCAGGGTATCGTTAATACGTTTGAACCCGTCAAGATCGAGGAACATCAGCGCTGCCGGCTCACCACTGCGACGACAACGGCGGACCACATGATTGAGCCGATCCCGGAACAGCTGACGATTAGCCAGACCGGTAAGCGGATCATAGAACGCCAGACGATGCAGCTCAGATTGGGCCGCTTTTAATTGGGTCAGATCCCGGAGGCTCAATACCACTCCGTTCACGCCAGGCACTTTCAACATAGAGGTAAAGGTGCCTTCCATGTCGCGCCAATGCCCGTCCCCATCGTTGATGCGCGCCCGGACAACCGGCATCTGCTTGCCCGGCGAGGCCAGGGCTTCCTGAAATCCACGTTTTAACTGGGACCAATCATCCTCATGGACCAGAGACTTGAACTTCAGGTCATGAACTTTGTCTGGATCAAAACCCAGAATATCCCTGCTGGACGGGCTGGCATAAAGTGGGTCACCACGACGATCCATCACCAGGGTAACGTTCGCAGCCCCTTCGGTAATTGCCCGGTACCGACCGGCACTTACCTGGGCAATCAAACGAGAGCGCACCAGCGATAGAACAAACAGACACAGCAAGACACTGATCGCAAGGCCTGATCCCAGCACGATCGGAGGCCGGGGATCAGCTGCCAGAAAGTCAAAAGCGGGGGTTGAGCGGGTTTGCAGCAACCAATTGCGGCCCCCGTGAGAAATGGTCTGACTCAACTCGAAACTGAATTCGTTATCCAGCGAGCCCAGGTTCGAGCCGTACATGAGCGTGTTCCGGGACACCGTGGCGTTGTCATAAATCCGGACATCAAGAAACGGGGAAATCAACCCGACAATACCGTCTATCAGGTTGTTCATCCGGAAGGCGCTGAACACGTAACCAGCCAGCATCATGCGGCGTTCTGCGCGAATCTCTGGGATCTCACCACCCTGGTATACCGGGTAGTACATCAGGAAGCCGGCCTGATCTTCGGCAACTGCCTCCTGCACAAGGACTACCTTGCCGGTGACGGTAGGCTCGGCATCATCCCGCGCCTGTTCCATGGCAACCCGGTGAATCGGATCACTGAATGCATCGTAACCCAGAGCCCGTCGATTACGGACGGTGCCGGGCTCAAGGTACACCATGGGATAATAATAAGGCCCGGCCCCAAGGGGTTTTACCAGATAATCGTAAACCCCTTCCGCCCGAACCGAGGCGATGTGGTCGGCCATCTGACGAACGCCGATGCGCTGTACGTAACCGATACCCTCGATGCCCGGGTAATAGCGATTGATATCAACCTTATCAACGTACTCCCGCCACTCTGCACGACTGACCTCACCGGAGACCGCAAACAGACCTGCACTGCCTGCCAGTACCTGCTCATAATTGATCAGACGTTCTTCAATGGCGGTTTTTAGCTGCAGGGACTGGGCGCGAAATTTGGCCTCGGTGCGGTCTTCCACCAGACGAATGGAGACCTGCCAAAGCAGGATGGTCACCACAATGGACACAAGAAAAACAACCCAGGCGAGCCAGGAGTTGCGCAGCTCAAGCAGCTGACGGAGGGGCAGTTCCTTATTGGTCATCATTACTTCCGGTCCGTTCCATGACCCATGTTTATTATCGATTCCGGCGAGTATAGCAAAAGCTCCCGGGCATGTCGTGACACGCACCGGGAGCCTGTTGACACACGGCCGGAAAGAGGCGCTACCTCACGGCTTCATCACCAGATAGATCGCCCGCCCCTGCCGGACAATACGAACCGAAACCGCTCGGTTTTCGGGCAAGCCTTTAACAACCTGCCGGAAGTCCTCAACCGAGCCCACACGCTGGCGATTGATCTCGGTAATGATATCCCGGTTCCGGATGCCGGCTTCAAGTGCAGGCCCGGGGCTGACGCTCGACACCAACACTCCGCTGTCAACGCCGGCAGATCGGGCAACTTCTGGCGCCAACGGCTCAACCGCCAATCCCAGTGCATCGGCTGAGCTGCCATCACGGGACCCTGACGCAGGCTCAGTGCTGGCGCGACCTTCCTCAGGCAGCGCACCGATTTCCACATCCAGTGAAATCTCCTTGCCCTCTCTCAACACCGTCAATCGCGCCGATTCACCAACCGGTGTTCGGCCAACCATAGGTGGCAAATCTGACGACAACTGTATCTCTTCGCCGTTATAGCCAAGCACAATATCACCGGCCTGAAGCCCGCCCGCGAGGGCCGGAGAACCCTCCATTACCTCGGCAATCAACGCACCCCGTGGCCGTTTAAGTCCAAAGGTTTCGGCCAGATCCCGATTAACTTCCTGGATCAACACACCCAACCAGCCCCGCGCCACGGTACCCTTGTCCCGCAACTGACGGAACACACTCATGGCATCGTCAATCGGGATCGCAAACGAAACCCCCATAAAGCCACCCGAGCGGGTGTAAATCTGGGAGTTTATACCGACCACCTCGCCGTCCAGGTTGAACAGCGGCCCACCAGAGTTACCCGGATTAATGGCCACGTCCGTCTGAATAAACGGGACGTAGTTTTCGGAGGGCAAGGACCGGCCCAGCGCACTGACAATACCGGCGGTGACCGTATAATCAAACCCAAAAGGCGAACCGATGGCAAAAACCCACTCGCCGACTTTCAGTTCCTTGGATCGCCCGATTTGCACGACCGGGAGATCATCACCATTTTCTATTTTCAGAACAGCCATATCCGAGCGCGGATCGGTACCCACAATGGTAGCGGCAAATTCACGACGATCATTGAGCCGCACGACAACTTCATCCGCCCCTTCGACCACGTGATTATTGGTCAGCACGTAACCGTCTTTCGAGACAATGAATCCGGACCCCATAGAACGGGCGGGCTGTTGAGCACGTGGCGCTCCGCCAAAGGGCGACTGGGGACCGCGAAAGAAATCCTGCAGAAAGGGGGGTAACTGTTCGAGCTGGCGCTCATCAAAAGGCAGGCCGTGAAAACCTGAACCCTGGTTTGTCGGCTCACTGGTGGTACTGATATTGACCACCGCGCTGGAGTTTTCTTCCACCAGCTCGGTAAAGTCCGGTAACCCGCGCGCTGCCAGGTCCTGACTCCAGAACACCGACACCATGACGGCAAGCATCAGCAGAACGCCCATCACCACTCCCGGGCGAAAAGTCTCAGGAAAACGGGCGATCTCTGTGTTTTTTCTTGGCATGTTGAACCCCCTTTTGGCCGTTGGTCAGACGCTCATATGTGGGGCCGACCAACTGATTTTCAACTTACAAACTCATATAGATCACAAACATGGAACCGCAGCGATTCGGTTGACCCGAATCATCCGTGGCTGGAACTTTTCCCCGGACCGTGACTGCCAGAGGCGAACCAGCCAAAACCCGGCTCCCAGCCCGATAAGAGCACCCAGAATAGCGACAAGATCCGTTCCGCCAAACCAGCGGTGGCCAGCAATACTCATCAGCACCATCAACAGTAACGGCACTCCGTAAACCGCCAGAGAGGCCGAGAGCAGGGACTGTTCGTCAACGCCAATCACGACCTCGTCACCCACTCGGGCGCCGGCCGTATTCTCGACCAGAATCTGATTCGCCCGCCCCCCGGAAACGGCAGCCAACGCCCGCTGACCACAGCCGGACCGTGCCGAGCAGCTCTCGCAGGCACTGACTCGTATCGTCTGGACCCACGCACGCTCACCATTGAGTGCCACGACTTTTCCGGTTTCAGTGATCACGGGCGGACCACCCGCGGGCCATTTCGTCGTCAATACTGACGGCATCAGCCACTTTTCTGGCAGTTCCGGGTGGTATTTCTCCAACCACAGCGATCAGAAACGGACGATCAGCCACAGACAGCTCCCGCATATACACCGTCGTGGCACCGATACGCGAGGCACCCGTGGGCATCTTCAGCCCGGTTACAGGCTCCACAAAAACCGAAAATGCCGCCAGACCATCTGAAAAAGCAACCGCTTTGCCCTTGCCCGAACGCGGCACCGCAGCTGGCACGAACCCCTCTGGTTGCCAGTTCAACGTCCAGCCACTCATACGTCCGACGGGAGACTGGCGAGCAGCCTCAACATCCAGGCTGCGGGTAATTTCCCGGCCTCGGGTTTGAATCTCAAATTCGACGTCGGGAATGTCATCTGTAATTTCAAGACTGGTAAACTGAAAGTGCTCCAGCACCGCACCGTCGACATCCCTGACATGACTCTTCACCAACAGGCCAGTGCTCTTTTCAAGCCAGAGCCTATGGCTGTATCGATGCTCATCCTTCGGAGTCAACGCAACGGTCACTACGTCGTAACCTGCTACCCGACCCTCACCCACCAGCTCGGGAAGGTACCATTGGCCAAACGGCATGAGCTGACTGGTGAATGCTTCGGCAAAAGGGCCTGAGGGAATTACCTCATCCAGCCGAATGCGCCCCTGGTCCGGTAACACGCAGACAACGTTCATACCTCGTCTGACGATCTCGCCACTGCCGCCGTCCTGCATAACCAGACGCTCTTCAACCCGGCCATCCCGGAACCGGTGGGCAATACGCATGGAATGCACCTGATCGCCCCGGGCATACACAAACACCCCTTGATAGGATGTCATGTTCAGCGCTGGCCCCAGGCGCTCCAGCCAGGCCATGGCCTGCTCGGTCTGGGCGGCATTACCGACCTCTCCCGGAGCCTGGGCAAACGCCCCCGGTACACTCAACAAGTACGCCAAGGCGAGAAACGTCAATCCGCGAACCATTGCCAACCTGTCTTTAACCGGAAACTTCATGAACAGACACCCCAGGATCAATAACCACCACTGGCACTGACCAGGCGGGCATAACCCACTGATCCGCGACCCGCACCCACGCTGTTATGTTGTGCGTGCTCCAGCAAATATTGCCGCATCTGGCGCAGCTGCTGTTTATCAAGCCGTTGCAACGCCACCTCTTCCACAGCCGACGGAAGCAAGGCGGGATTACTGCTGTCTATTCCGGCGGAGGCCAGAACATCCGTCATCTCATCCGGCTGAGTGTCCCAACCTGCCCCGGCACCAAACCCCACCACCAGAGCCATTACAACCATCGCCGCAACCGGCCACCGCCAGTAGGATGCAGCCACCGTTCTGGCCCGCTCCGCGACCGGAGCCGGACGTTCATGGCCATCAAGAGCCTCTCGCACCGCACCGGCCAGATCCACACCGTACGAAGGGCCGTGATTCTCATGCATCAGCTCACGTACCTGCTGCCATCGTTGCCACTGGTCCCTGACATCGACCTGATTTTCATGGGACAAGAGACGGCGAACCGAAAGCTCATCGGCTTCATCGTCCATCATGGCTGAAAGTGTTTCTCTGAGACGCTCATCCATAGGATGCAACCTCATTTACGTCACTGAATGATTAAGCAATGGACCGATATGGCGATCCACCGCATCCCGGGCCCTGAAAATCCGGGAGCGCACAGTCCCGATAGGGCATTCCAGAATCCCGGCGATGTCCTCGTAGCTCAGACCGTCATATTCTCTGAGCAAAAAAGCCGACCGTAGTTCCTCTGGCAAACCGGATATCGCTTCTGCCAGCGCCTTCTGCAGCTGCTCTTTCTGCAATAACCGTTCGGGTGAGGCCAGATCCCGCAGCCTGCTGCCATCGTCAAAATTTTCGGCCTCGGCGGAATCTGCCGAGCCCTGAGGCCTTCGCCCGCGCGCTTCGAGATAATTCTTTGCCGTATTGACAGCAATCCGGTAGAGCCAGGTATAAAATGCGCTGTCGCCGCGAAACCGGTCGATGGCCCGAAAGGCTTTGATGAAGGTTTCCTGTGCCAGGTCCATCACTTCCTGACTGTCGTACACATAGCGGCTGATAATAGACGCCACCCGCGACTGGTATTTCACCACCAGCAAGTCGAAGGCCGCACGGTCACCATTGCGTACCTTGCGCACCAATTGCAGATCCGTCTGGCTTTCGGTCTGCTCACCCGGTTTCCAGTCATTGTCAGGAGTCATGAACGAAACAACGGAATGTCCTGTGCTAGCGGCCACCACAGTGGCTTTTAATGAGTTGGCTTGTGTCATTGGGCGTTTCCGGTGTTCATAAATGAACCCAGGTTGCAGACAGCAACCGGCTGGTGGCATATCCATCAGGCCAAATAGACAGCAAGCGCAAAGTTTAGTTCAATACACATCCACATTATGGCCCGCGATAACGACTCAATGCCACAATCCTACGAATACGATGTTCTCATTATCGGCAGCGGCGCTGCCGGCCTGACCGTTGCACTGAACCTGCCGGAACACCTGCGGGTGTGCGTGGTCAGCAAAGCCGACATCAGCTCTGGCGCAACACTTTGGGCTCAGGGCGGGATTGCCGCCGTTCTCGACGATAGCGACTCCATAGAGAATCACATCCAGGACACACTGAACGCCGGTGGCGGGCTTTGCCATGAAGATGCCGTGCGCTTTACCGTTGAGCATGGCAAAGAGAGTATTGACTGGCTGATTGAATCCGGCGTGGCCTTTACCCGACAGGACGACAGCGCCGAGTACCACCTGACTCGTGAAGGCGGACACAGTCATCGTCGCATCATCCACGCCGCAGATGCGACCGGGCAGGCGGTTTCCACAACGCTGGCAAGCCAGGCGGCCGCCAGACCCAACATTGAACTGAAATCCGGCAGGGTTGCGGTTGACCTGATCACCAACCGGAAGCTCTCCCTACCGGGTAACCGCTGCATCGGCGCCTATGTACTGAACCTGGAAGACAACCACGTCGAGCTGTTCCGTGCACGCTTTACCGTCGTGGCAACCGGTGGTGCTTCCAAAGCCTACCGTTACACCACCAACCCGGATGGCGCCTCAGGCGATGGCATCGCCATGGCGTGGCGGGCCGGGTGCAGGGTGGCCAACATGGAATTCAACCAGTTTCACCCGACCTGTCTGTACCACCCGCACGCCAAGTCCTTCCTGATCACCGAGGCAGTGCGCGGAGAGGGCGGTGTGCTCAGGCTGCCCGATGGCAGTCGATTCATGGACCGCTTTGACGAGCGGGCCGAACTGGCCCCCCGGGACATCGTCGCCAGAGCCATCGACCATGAAATGAAGCGCCTCGGTGCGGACCACCTGTACCTGGACATCAGCCACAAACCGGCGGACTTCATAAAGCACCATTTCCCGACTATCTATGAAAAGTGCCTGACCTTCGGAATCGACATCACCAAGGACCCCATACCGGTCGTGCCGGCGGCCCACTATACCTGTGGCGGCGTCATCAGTGACGAGCGCGCGCGAACCGATATCAATCAGCTATACGTCGTTGGCGAGGCCGCCTTTACCGGATTGCATGGCGCCAATCGCATGGCCAGCAACTCCTTGCTGGAGTGCCTGGTCTATGGTCGGGCCGCGGCCCAGGACATTGCCCGGCGCGAAGCCGATATTCCGGCACCGCCAGAGGTCCCTGGCTGGGACGAAAGTCAGGTGCGGGACTCCGATGAAGATGTCATCATCTCCCACAACTGGGATGAACTGCGCCATTTCATGTGGGACTATGTCGGCATTGTCCGAACCACCAAACGACTGCAGCGAGCCAAACATCGCGTTGATCTGTTGTCCGGCGAAATCAGCGAGTTCTACAGCAACTACCGGGTTACCAATGATCTGATCGAGTTGCGCAACCTCGTCACTATTTCAGACCTGATCATCTGCTCGGCGCTGCAGCGCAAGGAAAGCCGGGGACTGCACTACACCCTGGATTACCCGGAGCTGCAGGACGAAGCCGTGGATACGGTACTGGTACCGACAACCTATCGAACCCTGTCTCCCTGAACCGGGGACTTCACCAAGTTGCTCAAGACGGAACCCACTATGTCCGACACAAACGCATCTAACGACCATACAGAATTTCATCGTTTATGGTGGCACAGCCGCCGGGGCATGCTTGAACTGGACGTGCTGTTGCTGCCGTTCCTCGAAGAGGCCTACCGGGATCTGGCGCCAGAGGACCAGG
>Ga0079223_10001023_pt1 | contig 15953 bp, 12 predicted proteins | sample Stecom2011_FD_75072 | JGI IMG/M metagenome (GOLD analysis project Ga0079223, IMG submission 75072) | Agricultural soil microbial communities from Utah to study Nitrogen management - Steer compost 2011 | ecosystem: Environmental > Terrestrial > Soil > Agricultural land | place: USA: Utah... | reverse complement strand
TTGTCGTAATCGTAATCGTGCACGAATGGATATTAAACGTTCTGGATCTGATTCTTTTGCCAATGTCCGTGAAGCAGATCGCGAAGGAATCGTCTGATTTAGGTAAAAAATAACCCTTTAAAATGAGTCTTTTCGAAACATATCTTCAAGATGCTGTTCGTGGGTTATCCAATTAAGAGACTTAATGAAATATTCTCCAAGAGGGAGTAATAAGTACCGAAAAAAAATTATGCACTAAATAATCAGGTAATTTCCTGTTAGATCACCAGAAACAGAATCATTATTTTAATTCTTTTAAAGGTATTAGCATTTTATAAAAGGTTACAGTCACTCATGTTTTACTACTTAACTTTCCATTTCCGCGATAAATAAATCTCCCCATAGCCTGTATAATTCAATGAATCCTTTTGTCTTCTGAAGGATATTCATGGGTTATATTCATTTGGCTTTACATTTGTATAAAACCGATATCGGTTTTAACACACTCGTGTTTCAGCAACTATCCGGTCTGTTTGACATTGCATAACAACAGAGATTTGTAATCATCTGTTGTTATGGATATAACTGATTGAGTTTAATTTATTTAACAAATGGAATAAAGTATGACTGAATGGAAAAAAACATTTATAACAATATGGTCTGGTCAAATCTTTTCAACACTGAGCAGCATGACCGTTGGATACGCAGTAATATTCTGGCTGAGTATCGAAACGAAATCAGCGCAAGTGCTTGCAACAGCAACGATTGCCTCACTGCTGCCTCAGTTGCTTCTCGGTCCTTTTATTGGAGTTCTTGTAGACAGATTAGACCGCCGAAGCGTAATGATTGCAGCAGACCTGTTTATTGCAGCCTGTACTTCAATGATTACAGTATTATTATTAAATGGCAGCACTGAGCTCTACTGGTTTTACATTCTGCTGATGTTCAGATCTGTAGGAAGTGCTTTTCATATCCCTGCCATGCAGGCATCAACACCACTGCTGGCACCGGAATCGGAACTGATGAGAATTTCGGGAATTAATCAAATGATCCAGTCGGGAAGTATCATTATCGGACCACCTCTGGCAGCTTTACTTATCAGTTCCCTGAATATGGCTTATGTTATGCTCTTCGATGTCTTTGGAGCTGTTATTGCCTGTATTTCATTATTAATGGTGCATATACCTAATCCGGAGAAAAAGGAAAATGCACCGGTTCCCCATGTATTGCGGGAAATAAAAGAAGGATTATATGAAATATACAGCCGCAGAGGCATACTGTTTCTCGTTATTGTAAATATTGCATTTGTCTTTTTGATTATGCCTGTTGCCACTCTGTTTCCGCTGATGACCCTGAATCACTTTATGGGCGGGACTTATCATGTGAGTATGGTTGAAGTTTTCTGGGGAGCAGGATCACTTATTGGTGGTTTGATACTTGGCCTTAAAAGGTTTAATGTAAACAAGATAGTCCTGACAAATATCATGTATATTGTAACTGGTTTCACATTTGTTTTCTCAGGGAAACTACCTGAAAACGGTTTTTTGATGTTTATGTTTCTAACCCTTCTCGGGGGCGTTTCCATGACTATTTACACTGGTGTATTCATGGTGATTCTTCAAACAAATATTGATCCATCAGCTCTTGGACGGGTGTTTTCAATTTACGGAAGTATCAGTTTACTCCCGTCGATTTTCGGTCTGATATATACAGGATTCGTAGCAGAACGACTTGGTATTAACAATGCTTTTTTAATCGCAGGAAGTGTAATTGCACTTCTGGGGCTTTGTTCATTTTTCCTCGCTCCAATACGGGAAATGATAGCAAAATGTAAAGAAAATCAGTGAAGCCAGAAATAACAAAAGCAGGGGGTAGAGCACATGGTCTGGATGTATCAGATTATGGCTCGCCGCTTTTGTTCTTATTCTTTATTTATAGGCACTACCTCGGAAAGCTCATTGTGAATTAACCGTCTCCATTCTGGCTATGAATTATCAATATTTAATAAGAGCATCCATCAGTGTTCACTTTAATCCCAGAACTCCCAGATCAAAAAATCCTTTCGTATCTGCGGGAATTTTCACAATACGATTCTTTTTGTTGTTCAGACCAGATTCACAAATTATATACATCCCCGTGCGGTTGCATATCAGCGGCAAGCGAGGCACTCCACATGCGAAATTTTAATAACATTTTATCTGCAGACTGAAACAGAAGCTTGTTACCTTGAATGAATTCCGTTTTTATAACACGCAAAGCGGGTTTGCTATTATATTAATTAAAACCGAATACCGGCATTGAGGAATGGTTTTTTCTCGAGAAAAACAGGCTTAAATAACAAGTGTAAGCTATCCAGTACATAAACCACCGCACGCTCGCAGGTCGGGAGACATTCATTAAGAAAACCCCATTCAAGACGGTCTCACCCCAGCCGAGATTCAGGGGTCTTTAACGGATAGAAGCGCATGAATGCCAAATCAGAGCAAAATGCACGAATATCGCAATCGCACAAAAAGTCAGCACACAAAAGAATCGTTATTATTCAGGTACTAATATTTTGATATTCAAAAAATCATGAGAAATAACCAGGCAGATTAATGTATAAAAGCAGCTTTTTAAGATTTCGGGCATTTCTTTTTCTTTTCACCCATATATTTTTTTCAGCTTTCCCATATAAGGCCATTGCAAAAACATATCATGGTCAAGTCTTTTGTAACAATCAGCCTCTGGATTCGGTCAGAGTCTCCTCTTTGCTTCATAAAACCTCTGTTTTTACAAAAAAAGATGGTTCATTTAAACTTGAAATCGCAGGTTTTAATCCCTGGGCTCCGGATTCCATAGTTCGTGATCAATACTACAACCACACTCTCCAAATACCCGGATCCGGAAAAATCCATTCATTCGTTTCAAAAAAAGAGAGTATCAATATATCTCTCATCGACCTCAAAGGTCGCCAGATCGAACAGATCACAACTTCGAAACAAAACAGATTTTCCATAAAAAAAAAGGTTGCTGCAGGTGTTCTGTTTTTACAGGTTGACAATTACAAACCAGAACCACTTCTCATGATCAAAAATAAAAACCAGGAGATCGTTTTTCAGAAACAACACAATCCGGTTAACCGACCCGACAGTCCGGTTCAGGACACACTTTTTTTCTGTAAAAAAGGATACACTTCATACAGTGCTCCGATTGATAAATTTTTAGACAAGCATGAAATCAGACTGCAAAAAAAACGATGGGCAGCATCCGATATCCATAACCATACTGTTCTGACTGATGGTGGTTTTATACAGGATTCATTGCTGAAACACGCTTTCAGCGAGGGTGGTCTTGATGTTTATATGAATGCGGAACATGGCGGGATGTTTTACCTGGATACATCGGGAAACTATATAATTGACGATCCTTTTCACCAGACAAATGCACCCCGTTACAGTAACTCCCTTATTCCAAGATGGTACACACTAAAATATTTTTCCTGGCCAAAAATTCTCGGGCAGCGCAAACTTTACCCCGACAAAATTATCCTTCAGGGACTTGAATGGAACTGCCCCGGACACGAACATTCAACCGTAGGCTTTATTAATGATTCCGATCAACCGGATGCCATAGCCGATTTTGAGTATATGTTTGATTTTAAAGATTATGATAACAGCATCCAATGGCTGCCAAAGAATAACCTGATGAAACATTACAATGCCATAGAAGGTCTTAACTGGCTTAAAAACAATTACCCTTCATCAAGTTTCTTTTTCATTAATCACCCGTCACGTGAAGCAATCGGCCCCTACACTGCAAGTGATTTCCGGGATTTTCATAATGCTGCTCCCCAGATTTTTCTTGGTTTTGAAGGTATGCCCGGGCACCATAAAAGTCCTGTAAGGGGAGCATATTTCTATGGTTCTCCAGAAAAAAACCGGACATGGGGAGGTGCAGATTACATCCTTTCAAAAGTTGGTGGAGTCTGGGACGCTCTTTTAGGTGAAGGGCGGCATATATGGATAATCGTAAATTCTGATTTCCACTATGATACCAGCGATTTCTGGCCAGGTCAATATGCAAAAACATGGTCTTCCGTTACAGATACAGGTGCTCTGGCCTGGCTTGAAGGGGTGAGATCCGGAGAAATGTTTATTGTACACGGTGACCTTGTTTCTGATCTTGAATTCTATATTGATGACGGAGTTTTTGATGCTCCAATGGGCTCAGACCTTCACAGCTGTTCCAAAGAGATTAATATAACAATACGTTTTAAAAACCCACCAGTAAATAATAACGGAGACAGTGTAAAAGTCGACCATATAGACCTTATAAGAGGAATCATTACAGGTAAAATAGCCACTTCTGATCCTGCTTACTATTCAAATTCAACCAACACATCAACCAAAGTAATAAAAAGATTCCATGAGAAAGACTGGATAATAGAAAACGGATGGAACGCAATGAATACTACTGTTTCCTTAACGCAACCAGCTTATTTCAGACTTCGGGGGACCAATCTTGCTGTGGGCACACCGGGTGAATCAGATATGGATGGCAATCCGCTTGTTGACCTGGATAATGCAAACAACGAACAGATAGCATGGAATGATCTGTGGTTTTATTCCAATCCGATCTTTGTGTACCTAAGGTAAAACAAACTGTATTATATATTGAGGTACATTCCAAATTCTTAATTCTTTATTCTTAATTCGAAATCATTTACACAGTTTTCACCTGAACTTACTAAAACAGGAACTTTTTCCCCCCAGCTGAAACCTGAGGAATAAGATGAATCCAGCAAAATGATTTGTAAAAGATATTCACCTGGTGGTACGTTTTCGAATTTATAAGATTCATTTTCTGAAACGACTTCGTGATAATCCAGGCCTGATAAAAATACCAGACATTTCAGTTTTGAATCTGATTCGATTTTACCACTCACAGAACCTGTTTTTTTCAGTTTACCTTTATGTGATTCCAGATAAGAATGCTGATTCTTACATGTCACATTTTTGATAATACCAGAGTTATTTGAAAGAGGATCAACTATCAGGATATTGTAAACACCACTATCACAAGTAAAAGAGTAATAACCCTGTTCGTCAGCTACTTGTACCACCCCCAGTCCTTTTCCGATATATGGAATGTATGAAGTATCAAAGAGAAAAACCCGGGAAAATTTTGGCGCCACACCCTCTATTGAATTGGAGGATGCAACAACAGTGTAACCGTTTGTAGTCTCTACTCCCGACAGATTTTGAGTACAGTTATTATAAATTAAAAAAATAACTGAAATTGCAATTAATGAAATTCTTTTATTCAGCGCCATTATTACGATCCTCCTTTTCGATTGATTTTGAAAGAGGAAAGCACTGAAAATTGATCTGATAAACCCTGTCTGGTGATTCGCACTCTTTTTCGATGGCAGCGATTTCCTGACGAGCTTTACGGATAACTTCCCTGACTTTTTCAAAAGCATTTTCAGAAAGAGTTACTGTTAAAGTAGAATAATCTCTTTCTTCTTTTGGAATATTGTTCAGTGCTTTTACAGCCATCTCAGACATTGCCGCCTGGAAAGCATGTATCGCCATACCATTCCACGTATCACCTGTTGTAAGAAATGATTTTCCAGGTCTTGTACAACCCTGTTCATCATTTTTTATGTAACCGCAGGATTCAAGCAATTGAATCGCTTTTCGAACTTTAGCTTCACTAATTGACGGCAAAATCAAGGACCCGAGCTTCTGATAATCATCTGTATCCGGGATAATACGAAGGAGCTCATGGAGAATTATATAATACCACTCTTCAAATATTTTATAACCCTGTTCAGGTATTATCGAATTACACTCAGATCGTAATTTACTTATTTCCTTGAAACAGTTATACCTTTCCCCGTCATCGGTAAGGGTATCAAATTTTACAAGCAGGCTAAAATATTCTGCTTCACGTCGTTTCAGTTTTAAAAAATCAACAAGTTTTGGAAGCAGATGGGACCCCAGCCGGCGGGTACCATTAATAATACGTGTAAACGATCCTGAACTCATGCCGATACGTGATGCTGCACACCTGTACGAAAAGGCAGGATTTTTCTTCCTTTTTTCTTCAAGAACGTCTTTTATATACTCTCGATAATCTGTGTACAAAAAAATACTCGCCATTATTTTCACCTGTTATCTGTTATTAAATGCCAGTCTCTTTTCAATACTGCCATAACTTTTACTGAGATATAAATTGCTTTTTAGCCGCAGAGATTTATTCGACAGACATCTTCCATTAAGTTGAAACAGTGAACATCCGTTATTTTTTCTGTAAACACCAGTCCGCTTTTCAACAAGAAATCTTTTCACTCCCGAATTTCCGGTATCAATAACCGCCTCGATATGACTGCCATTTTTATCGATAACAAAAGCCTGCGTTAAATTCAGGCAATCATATACAGAAACATACCCCTGTTTTTCTGGATAAAAGCTGACTTTAAATACAGGATCACCGTTTTCTACATTTACAACAGCTACGGCCTGCACCTCAACAGATAGCGTAAATGCTTCTTCATCGACAGATACACTCAAGGCAGTTCCAGGTAAAGGTGAAGACAAAACAGATTTAAAAATGGATACATAAGCTGTATCATAAACAAACAGGAATTCCAGACCCTGAATCTGGTTAATTTGCGTGCCTGTCAGTGTAATTGTAAACTGTTCCTGTGAACAGGAACAGTTCACTTTAATCCTGGGTTCGGCATTAATAATTGAAATAATACCGACTATAAAAACTAAAAACAGAATTCCACCAGGTCTTAAAAAACCCGGTGGTTTAAAAAATCTCATTAATACAACTCCTTTTTATTCAGATAATGATGGATTCATTGTCCTTCCCATAAACAGAATCGTTTGAGTTTCCCTGTCGCGTATCAGGTAAATAAAAGGATGATTTGCAATAAAACTTGGTACATCAGTTGATGTTCTCCCAAATACTACCGCAGTAGCAGCCGCAGCTTCAGTACCGGATTCATCAACAGATATAAAAGCCTTGTGAATAACATCACTTATATATAAATCATGGTTATTAATTTTTGAAAAATCAGCAGTACCAGGACTGAAAGCATCAATCATTCCCATTGCAACAAGCACATCTTTAATTGACAAGCTACTGGTTGTATATTCAAATTTGGGTAACTGAACCGGCAATTCTGTGGAATCCAGTTCTGATATCAACTGTTCAATATTATCAAGAGTAAGAGAACCTTCAAAATCTGAAAATGACCCCTGATCGGGTAACAGCACGGTCATAACCAATCTGTCACCTTCATACGGAAAGTCCATAACTCTCACATTACTACCGTGTTTGTATAACATTTTAACCTTTTCATTGGAGTCATTCAGATTCATAAGCGGTACAGCAACTGTACTGTTATCAATACAATAAAAATCTCCGGTTTCTGTTAACTCAGGATTAAAACTGGAAAGCCAGTCTGCCAGAAAATAAATGGCATTGGTTAAAACCAGTTCTGTGGCAGGAGTTATTACTCCCTGCGGAATGAGATCGCAAATTTTATTATTTGTCTGTTCTTCAACCCATGTATTTATTATAACCCTGCTCTCTTCAGGTTGTGCAGCAAAGTCCAGAAGATTCACACCTGCTCCGTAATACCGGGAAAGTGTATTTAAAAAACCGGTAGTAAATGGTACTCTCGTCTTCATCCATGCACTGTTAACTACATTCAGTGTAACACCATCAACAGTCTGAGTATATCCCATTAACTCCTGATCAAGCCCGTTTATAGCTGCATGAAACAGATCCCCACCAAATGCATCACAGAGCACTTCACGCATCTGCCTTTCGGTTTCTCCATCGGCACCGGCACTCGCCATTGCCAGAGCTACAACCATACTGTAAGGTGAGAAAAACAGATTCTGATTACTTTCCACCAACTCCTGCTCAATTATCGACTTGTACATATCCAGAGCAAACCTGTTAATACTTTTTGCCTGAATATCAATATTCTCTTTAGACCCGATCTCACGGCTGACTGAAAGAGACTTACTGAATCCAAAAGGAGTATTACTTTCGGGATCCTTGTCACCCCGGTTTTCTTCACTGCTTAATGGATTCTCTGAACAACCTGCAATTATAAATGCAATTCCGCAAAGAATTAACAATCTCAAACCTTTCATAACTCCTCCTTTGGGCAATGTATAACTTTCCAAACCAATTTAAGCTTTTAAACATTTTCCTGTGCGACAGCTTTGATTATTTGATTAACTGATTTTGTTCATTGATATCAATTCACTCATTTAATAATATAGCGTATCCGGAATCGGTTTTCAACAGCAAAAATTATTATATGTTTCCTGTTTCAGGAAGCATATAATTTAATTTAATTTTCATTTTCTTATTATATATCATACACTTAAAGTTGTTTGTATTTTTTACCATTCAAATATTTTTTTATGTTTAGGAAGCAGCGGGGTTATAAAGCAAGACAAAAATCACCTTAGTACCCCAAAAATTTTTCAATATCAGGTATTTTAAAGTAACTGCGATTATTATTAAGACCGATACAATTTTGTACATCTCAATATACTATGCCTTATATTCTAAAAAATTCCCGTATCGAAATAAACAGGTTCTATATTTATACCTGGTAGAGATTAAAGTCCGGTAGCCATTTTATTAATGGAATTATGTTAAAAAATTGCACAAGAAAAACAGACTATAAGAGGATTTGGTGGGGCAAATATTCCTGCCTGGATTGATGATCTTACACCAGATCAGGTTAACAAAGCATTTGGAAACGGTGCGGGACAAATTGGAATGAATATTCTTCGAATAAGAGTTCCTTATGATACAAGCGATTTCCATAAAGAGTTACCCACTGCTCTGGAAGCTCAATCTTATGGAGCAATTATAATTGCATCACCCTGGACACCTCCTGCTCATATGAAAACCTCCAACGATATTGTTGGTGGCTCCCTTAAACCTTCTTGCTGAATATGCTGCTCACCTTAAAAGTTTTGTTGATTATATGCATAAAAACGGAGTTTCTCTTTATGCAATCTCTATCCAGAATGAACCGGATGTACCTCCGGTAGATTACGAATCGTGTGACTGGACTGCCCAGGAAATGGTAAATTTTATTAAACAATACGGGGATTCAATTGGAAATGTAAAAATAATAGCTGCTGAATCTTTCAATTTTAATACCCAGGCTACAGATCCTGTTCTTAATGATCCTGAAGCAGAATCGAAAGTTGATATTATAGGTGTTCATGTCTATGGATCGGGTCATAAAGATTATCCCCTTGCACTTGAAAAAGGCAAGGTGATTTGGGTTACCGAACATTTTGCAGGGTCTACCGAACCCGCAAATGATTGGGAATATGCAATGTTGGTTGCTGATGATATCCATAAGTGTATGGTAACCAATTGCAGTGCCTATATCTGGTGGTACATACGCAGATTTTACGGCCCAATGGATGACAATAGTATGTTGACTAAACGCGGGCATATCATATCACAATATTCAAAATTTATACGACCGGGTTCCATAAGAATAGACATATCTCACAATCCTATGGATAACTTTTATGTTACTGCATATAAAAAAGATACTAATATAGTAATAGTCGCTGTGAATATCAGTTATAACCAGATATCACAGGGTTTTACCATTGTGGGTACTAACATAAACTGTTTGAATAAACACACGACTTCCGGAACAAAAAATGTCAATTATGAAGGTCTGGTTATTGGCAGTAATGAATCGTTCACTGTTCAGTTTGAACCACGAAGCATTACTACTCTCAGTTCATCAGATTCTTCAGTATTCATCACCTCCACATACCCTTCATTTAAAAAAGAGATCACTCCAATAAAAAATAACGACGTATTTAAATATTCAGTTTTTGATTTGAGAGGAAAACTTCTGAAAAGAGGCAGAGATAATCTGAAAAGGCCTGTCCAAAGGAAAGTTATACCAGGTACATACATTATCAATTCGGAGCTGCCAGCACAAAACAATGTACTGAAAATTTTGAATTTCTGAAAACAGTATTATTTTATACTTTGAAAATTTTACATTTCAGTTTACATGTTTGGATTAACTCTTTCTCTATTACAACATGTAGTTTATAACTGTGGATTTTACTTTTAAAGTAAATGTATATTTCTATCGGTTTTAATTTTTACGAATATTTATAAATCACCTAACTGTCCCGGAGGAACCTGAAATCCAAAATACGTTTTAATATCAGGTCTGATAATATAAGCGTAGAATATTATTTATAATTTAAAGGAGTTAGCTCATGCTGCATACTAAAAAAAATCCATTGTTAAAATTCATTCTTCTCACTTCCTCAATTTCTCTTTTCGCCTCCCCAAAATTAGTAATTGAAAAAACCACTCATGATTGCGGAATTTTAACTGAAGGTAAAGAAAACAAGATCAAGGCATCATTTGTTATTAAAAATGATGGCAATGAAGATTTAAAGATAGAAAAAGTTCGACCTGGGTGCGGATGTACAGTAGTTAAATACGATTCTATAATTGCTCCGGGGAAAACCGGAAGTATCAAACCTGAAGTAGATATTCGTGGTTTTAGCGGGAAAATCAAAAAATCAGTCACAATAAATTCAAATGATCCGGATAATCCCTTACAACGAATTTATATCACTGCGGAAATTAAACCGACTATTGATATCTCAACACGATATATCACCCTTAATTCTTTAGTAAAAAAACAACCTGAAATCTTCTATCTCTCATCCTTAAAAACGGATCTTAATATTAAAAACTTATCTTTTAAACCTTTCGGCAATAATGGTCCTGCATGGCAAAATCAGATCTCATTTCCAATTGAGTATGACTGGATCGCGACTGACTCAATCCGTAGTGACAATTTTTCTGTTTTTAAATTATCACTGATTCCTCCTGAAACCAAAGAATCTCTTAATGGCGAATTCATTTTAGATACTAATCATCCGGATAATATGAAAATTCGAATCAAAGGCAGAATATTAAAATAATTTTTCTCTGACATATTAATACAATTGCATCAATTTTAGGACGGGACTATCTTTTTCTCCTTTTAAAACCAAAAAATTTGTCCGTCCTCTCAGAATTAGCTTGCATACTGTTCATTTGAACAGTATATTAGAATGTAATGTTTGAGGCGCTAAAACATTTATACCAAAGAGTATTTTTGATTTCAAAAGGAGTTTATGATGCAATTAAAAGACACAAAGGAAACTAAAACATTATCGATAAGGTTAACCACATCTGTTTCGGAACTGCCAAAGATTATTGGTGAGGCCTATGAAGAGATTATGGCGTATATGCAGCATGAAGGTGTTCAGTGCAGCGGATATCCATACGTGTTGTACCATAACATGGATATGAATAATCTGGATGTAGATATCGGCTGGCCGGTTCAGCATGATGCCAATGGAGAAGGTCGTATAAAACCGTCAACGATCCCGGGTGGCAAAGTCCTTTTTGCAACCCATAAGGGTCCGTATTCCACGCTTGAAAACACATATAAGGAAGTTATGGCATATATCGAAAAGAATGGAATAAAAACAACCGAATGGATGTACGAAATGTATCCCAACTCACCTCAGGATACACCTCCTGAAGAATTGATAACAGAAATTTACTTTCCTGTTAAATCTGAATAGAAAACAAAATTCATAATAATTTGAGGAGCGTTTAACCATACACAGGGGCCACCTAAAGGCCTCTGTTTGCGTTTACCCGGGCATCTTTCTGGAATAATGAAACTACTGGCCACAGGGCAGTTTGAAGCAGCAGAGCAGGAGAAGCTTGCTGCAATTCAGAAGGCGGAAGGACAGAAAGCCGCAGAAATAGAAATAGCCGAAAGAAAGCAAGAGCGGTTAAATTGGTAAATGAAGCAGCTGAGAAGCATCCGTTTCACCTTCAAAGATCAGCAATCGTTAATGGAATTGCTTTTGCACCACAGTAGTTTTAACAAACTTATTTTTCAATGCATCCTTTCTCAAAGTTTCAAGAAAGGTAATATTATGAGAACTCTTTTTGTGATTCTATTTTCAGCCGTCATAATTTTATTTAATTGCACTAATTCATCAAACCCGCTTAAACAACAAGACGATAATTCTTATTCAGTTCAAACAGTAAACGATACAATTATAAGCTACGGATCTTATCCGGATTTGCCAAACAGATTAAATGTCAGGGTAAATAATAAAATCATAAAACAGGTTAACGTTGACTGGGATCATTCCATTAATATCGTTATCCCGGGTACCTACATTGCTGTAGGACGATATTCCTTAGCTGAATTCGGGGGCGAAAACGACTCTATATTTGTAAGAATAACTATCAGTCCTTGTGATTCGATTGAAAGAACCGATACTTTACCAAGTTCATTAGGTTATGGTTATGATACTGCAGGGAAATTGATGGGTGTTCCTCTTTTACCAGAGGATATGACAGTACATGAAAAACCTATAAACAATATTCAATATATCTACAAAGTTATACAAACAGAAGAATCCCGAATTCTATTTAAAAAGAACATTGATTCGTTTTTAGGATTTTCACCAAATATATGCAACGATCCTCTTCAAAGCGGGAAAATTAAAATTGTTACCGGGTTTATTTTCAGGTATAATTCCCAGATACTTGATGGTGATTTGGTTTTCAGCAGCAAACTTTCCGACAGTCTTTACAGAGCAAATCCTGATGAGTTTAAATCTCTTTGGGGAAGTTTGTTCAGTCAACAGGTTACATTATGCAGGTTTTATTTATGTGAAGATGATCTAACCCCTGAATCACTAACAGCTAAAGAATTATCAGATGAGATATTGAACCTGGATAACAGCCTGTCTTTACAGAGTACCACTAAAATTGATCTAAGCAATTTTTCTTTACAGAGTACCACTAAAATTGATCTAAGCAATTTTTCTTTACAGAGCACCACTAAATTTGACCTAAGCAAGTTTTCTTTACCTAACGACACTTCCATATCAACATTACCAGGTAGACCTTTCACAACTCCATGGTATTACACCAAATCACCAAATCAATTTTACAATGAATTCAAAAATGCCATTGATTCATGTATGTCCATAAATGAATACTATGAATCTTATAATATTCGCAAAAGTTTTTACTGATAGCATACGTTTATCCTCCTTTGGAATATTATTATTATATAAATATATTCGCCAGGCGCAATATATGCTTTTAAAAAATCATCATGTTCGCCGGGCGCACACGACCCCCGCGGTAGCTGTTAAAAATTGGAAATCAGAAAACCGAAATTCGAAACAGGAATAAAACCTTGAAGTTTTTTGGGCGTGCGGTAACCTGTTAATAGTTAGAATTTACAGGAAATATCGCACATATTGAGCTTAAGGAATATCCCGCTCTTTCAGAGCTAAGAAATTTTTTACAAAAGATTATAATAAACAATGTAGCCCAAAGCTACAGATAAACAAAAACTTCAGGACCCAAATGGTCAAAATAGTCAAAATAGCCCTTAAAGGGCGATATTTAACAGCCCAGGCTGCAGGCCTGGGATAAAAGTGAAAACAACGATTCCCTAGCCCTGTAAGGGCGGGATACCCCGGCTTTTTTTGTACCACTGCCTTTTATCAGCCAAAAGAGCCGCCCGATAATGCATACAGCCGGTTAGAATCAATACCAAAGCCTCAAAATCAGTATCAAAGCTTCAAAAAACGACGACAAAGCTTCAAAAATCGAGATCAACCGTCCAAAAATTCACAATCAGCCGGTCGAATCCAGTATCAAAGTCTGATTTTGGCCGGCTCTCATTGAATTTACGCCGGCTCAATTAAAAAAAACGGGCTTTGAAGTCGATTTTTCGCCGGCTCACCACGTTTTTTTTCCGGCTATACCTGAAAATCGAAGGCTTTGTTTGCCAAAAAACACCGGCTGAATTTGAAAAACAACCGGCTTGCACATCTTGTATTAGCAAAAGCGCGCGAGTCTAAATTTCATTTCTTTTTTCTTTTTATGCGTTCAAGTTCGATATTCAGAGCCCCGATCGAAAGGAATACTTCCTGCAACGAAAGAAGCAGTGATACAAACAATGTTATCAGACTTGATAAAAAAACGATTTCAGCCGGAAAAATCTGGTTGATAAAAATTAAAACCATGCTGACTACACAGAAAAGAAAGCTGACTACGCCAAAAATTTGCGTGTGCTTAATTATTTTCAAACGGGTCTTAAAATTATTTATCTGTTTTAATATGTTCTCCTCGTTGCTTTTTTCATATAGATTAATGTGCTGTCGTACGAGAGCTGCAACCGCGAGGAACCGATTAGTGTAGGCAAGTATCAGCAATGATATGGCTGAAAAGAGGAGGGCTGGTGTACTGAGATTGAATTCCATCTTGAATCTCCTTTAGAATCACATTCGGCAATTACTGTCCTAATTACCATTTGTTACTTATTCCCGTTTTTCTTTCAAAACTTCGTAATTCATGAATACACAGGGAACGACTTTAGTTGTAAACGTATTCTTACTATCCATAAGATAAAAATACAGATGTAGAAACGGTAATAAAAATAATCAGGGGCAGATTCATTGCTCAAGTTACTTACTCCTTCGGTATTGCATATAATATCGTTTAGTAAACCCTTTGGCTTTCTTGAAATGCTTTTCTGCGACTTCCTTAAATGTAGTATGGAGCACTGTCGAGCTTGGAAAACATCTTTACACCAGTTATTGTTTTTAAACCGCATCATTTCATATTTTATCCCTATTACATTTGACTGGTATTTCTCAAATAAAAAAGAGAAAATAATCCGAAACTAAAGAAAATAAATGGCAATGAAAAGTTAATTCAGGTCTCCTGATTTCCTGCAAAAAGGTCTGGGGAGAAGAGTAGGAGGGGCCTCAAGGAAGGATTGTCCCGATGAAAATCAGTTCAACGGAAATTGGCCTGATTCTGGGGTTGGGGCAAGAAATTCGTCCTGATATCTGATACTTTTGCAATTATTTTCAGTATATTATTACTATGACAATAAAATGCAAAAGGACGGGAATTTTCCCGTAATTAAGCAAGCATCATTTTTGCACAATTTAGTTGCCGGAGTATAATACCCTGTTCGATAGTTGTAAACTTGGTATCTTTGAGGATCAGGTATTATAGGGGAAAGAGTCACAAATTCAAAAGCAACCGGGATCAAATCATAAATGCCTGTGATTTGCGATATTTGGGATTTGGATTTTCGGATAGTGCTAGACCCAAAACAATTCGTATTGTAGAAATGAAGGGGGAAAGATGTTTTTCAAAACCACCTTATCTCTTGTGGTCAGCTTAATCGTTTCAAGCACGTTCTCTCCAATCTTTGCCCTCAGCGAGACCTTCACCCGTTCCGGTAATTCGCTGCGTAAACCAACTTCGACTTCACAGATATCTTCAGACACTCTGAGCATCAGATACGATATTGAAAGAAAAACACCCGTTTTCATCTCTGGAAAAATTGTTGAACCTCCTTCTGGTTCACAGGTATTAAAAAAAATGAGCGCGGCTGCGCAAAAACGGGCTCTTTGCCGATCGTTTTTATCAAAAATCGGCCCTGCACTGAGAATCGCTCATCCCGAAGATGAACTTTCAGTTACTGATATTGATGAGGCAAAAATACTCACTCCCCAAACCGCTCATTTCAAAATCCGACAGAAATATCGGGGCATAACTATTCTGGGAGCCGAGGCGACTGTTCACCTCAAAGGAGAGCGGGCCGATTTTGTCGGCCGTACTATCGCTACTCCCGACCTCGACATAGTCCCGTCGTTTACTGCAAACCAGGCCATAGGTCACGTTCTCAAAGATCTTCACAACAATAATATCAAAGTGCAGAAATTCAGCCCTGATGAGCAGGAGTTCCTTGACTACAAAGAACCATCCGCACAACTTATCGTCTATCCTTCTCTGGAAAGCGGTTCCACAGACTGTCTGGCCTATCAGATTTTTGT
>Ga0079223_10001022_pt1 | contig 15957 bp, 11 predicted proteins | sample Stecom2011_FD_75072 | JGI IMG/M metagenome (GOLD analysis project Ga0079223, IMG submission 75072) | Agricultural soil microbial communities from Utah to study Nitrogen management - Steer compost 2011 | ecosystem: Environmental > Terrestrial > Soil > Agricultural land | place: USA: Utah... | reverse complement strand
TCATAATTCACATAATGAATCGATTCCGGGTCATTGGGATACTCATCAAAACCGTCCCCGATATACCATTCAATCATGTCATGGAATACCTGGAAAATATTACGCAATACAATTTGCGGTTTCGAAACGACATCTTGAAGAAAAGCCTCGAAAGATACAGGAGGTTTGCGGCTGCAGTCAATCATTTTATGATTCAGATTATACAAAGCATTCTTTACAGTGTTCATATCATATCCTGTTATTTGTCAGTTTAAAAGGTGCAGGCATATTTTAATGCCTGGCTGTCAGTGAATGACAATGATTGGGAAATACAGCACTGTCGGCTGCAGATTCCAGCTTTACCTGATTGTCAGTGATGTAATACCTGATGCTGAAGGGTATTGTATTCAGCCGGTATTCAAAACAAGAGATCATAAACAGAAAAAGGCGTCCTGAGAGGTTCTCAGGACTTAACCATTCAGAAAAAACAATCATTTTTAAGAAGCCTGTTCCAGTTCCATTTTGGAAAGCTCCCTGTTTTTCATCGTGTACAAAACTCTTTTCCATTTAATCTGCCTGTTATTGCCGGGTTTTTCTGGCATGATAATGCCATACCTTCCGTTATCTCCTGACAGTGAAGACACTTCGGATGTTTCGAGCTGTACAGTTGCACCCCATAGAAACTCGATTCCCAGCATGGTATTAGCTATATATTCATTTACAAGCGGTTTCCCCTCAAAGCGGTGATTCAAATAAAGAAGTGTATCACTGGTTCTGGTCTGGTCTATTATAATATTTGGTGGATGATAGAGGTTTTCATGAAGCATCTCTTTATAAGCATCCACTTTACGGCTTTTTACATAATATTCCCAGACCATCCGTTCCTGGTTAAGACGGCGTCCGGCTGTAAAGAGATCATGAAGGTTTACAAACTCCTGGTCTATGAAATAATCAATAAACAGCTGATCACTGAGATTTTTACGGATGTCAAAAATATAATCAAGTCCCGATATGTTACCACAGGCGTATTTTTCCCTCTCTTTTATATCAAGTATTTTCCTGAATGAAGTTGTATATTTTCCTTTATCTGCCAATTGCTCTATATATTGGAAAAGGCGCATTCCGAGAGCATAAGGATTCAAACCAACTCTTGGCAGTGATGCAACACCGGAGTGCGTTTTGGCAAAATCGACTTCATGACCCCTTATTCGGTCATCTTCAAGGAAAAGTTTTTCGTGCCAGTAGCTGGCCCATCCCTCATTCATGATTTTAGTGCGAATCTGAGGCTGAAAAAAAAGTGATGTTTTTCGGACAACCTCTAAAACAGATTTCATCCAGACATTCTCATCCCTGTTAAGGAAACTTGAGTGATTTATTATAAATTGAAGCAGATCACGATTGTCGTTTCTGATGTTTTTACGATATTTGTCAAGAAGTGAATTAAATTCGGGATGTTTTATCCTGATTTCAGAAAAGAAAATCTGTTCTGCTTTTTCTCCGTATTCTTTTGTATATTGATTATATTTTTCCAGCTCCCTTGTGTACTCTGTACAGGGGACTTTCAGAACCGACTGAAGAAAAACATCAAAATAAAAATCAAGAACTGCTGTCTCGCTATGACAAGGAAGGGAGTCGTAGCGTATCAGATCAGGATAAAAACCGACAAGGTTATCAATACCTCTTGCGAATTCGACAACATAATCAACCCATCTTCCTTTTTCGGAGCGTAATCGTGCAATAAGACGTTTATCTGAAAGTGCACTGGCTGTAAAGTCATAATCCCAGGTGTTACGGAAAAAAATGTTATTCTGGAAAAAGTCAATATGAGCCAGTACATGATAGAATATCATCACGTTCATCCAGTCCGGGTTATTATCATTGTAAAATGATATGGCAGGTCTGGTGTTAATTACAGTTTCGTAAGGATTTGACGGATATAGTTCATATCTGCCTTTCTCACGCAGCACCTCAACATCATGAACCCAGTAATCATAAAGAGTAGGGATCATATATTTGGGTGTTAATTCAATAAGGTCGCGGTTTGTTACAATGTATTCAAGTGTTTCATCCTGAAAAACAAGACCGGCCTTTCGGGCGCGTTCTTTACACCCTTCCATAATATGTTTTGTTTTTTGATTTATCAGTTCCATGGATCAGAATAATCCCTTCTATCATTTGTATACTTCATGGGCAAGCAGCTTCCTGATACCCTCAATAAGCCGGGTTTCATCTGCATCTTCGCTCATAATATCCATTCGAAGTAAATCGGAATGTGTTTCAAGCATTCCGGATTTTTCAAGATACTCCTGTACCTCTGTCTTATCGTTAATGGCATAAGCATGAGAAACTATGGAGATACCGACACGGCTGGCATACTTAAGAATTTTATCAAGTTCAGGAAGAGTCTTTTCGCCTGTTGTATCCCAGTCATCACCGTCGGTACCCTGGAATACGAAGATGTTATACTCCTGGGCAAGGTTTTCTTTTTCGACAATTTCATTAACAAGATGATATGCGGCTCCTACCTGGGTTCCGCCTGCAACTCTTGAATTATAATAAGTGTAAAAATCGGGAACCTCCCTGGCGCTCGTATCATGAAGAATGAAACGGGTTTCAACTCTTCGGGAATACTGGTAAAGTAACCAGCTGTAAACAAGAACATGTTGTGCAACAACCAGTTCGGTACATTTTCCTTCCATTGATCCCGAATAATCCCTTACAAAAAAAACAAGTGCCTGGGACTCGTAATCTTTTTCACGGGAAAAAACCCGATAAATTTTATCTTTTGGTGAAACCAGAAGATTTGTAGTATCAAGATCATCTATGTTTTCAGGAATTCTTCCGAGATTGAAATTGGTTTCCAGAACTTTTTTAAGGGTTGCTTTTTTTTCGAGTACCTGTCCGAAACCCCGATTCTTGTCGGTAATGTCGTAAGTATATTTGGTCAAAGAACGTCGTGTACCGCGGTCTTTGAGATTGGGAAGTTCAAATTTTTGTGTCAAAACCCGCCCAAGATCATACGCGCTGGATTGAATATCATGGGAAGATTCTTCGCCATTTCCCGCTCCGGTTCCCTCACCCTGTTCTGGGCGAACAGGCTGTTCTCCTATTATATCACCCTCATCTCCATCACCAGTACCCCCCGATTCGCCACCGTTTGTGTAATTAAATGTGGAATCATGCATAAATTTCTCTTCAACAACAGTAGGTACTATTACAATAGATCCGTTGGTATTTTTCCCGGGTTTAATCAGACGTCCTACCTTGATTTTTCTTGGAAATCCATCCTGTTCCCGTTTACGGTCACGCTCAAGAAGTTCATCCATTGAAGTAAGTGCGCTGAATGGAGAATTAAACTGGTGCGACATATGAAACACATCGTAATCGCTGAACATATAAAAGCTGTCAGGAATATGCGTTTGATATCGATTGTCATTTATCGGTTCGTGCGATCTGTTTTCACCAAGTTCTTTGAGCATCCGTTTTTTCTTTTCTGAAGACAGTGCTTTACGGTTGTGAAATTGATTCTTTTTTTTCATCTTAATTTTCATCTTCCTGTGTACAGAAATATTCAATCGTTTTCTGCGCGCAGGTTGTACAATAATTAAGTTTCTGAAGCATGGTCTGGATCATGCGGTCATATAATTTCTGATTCTCTTCATTGGTCCGGTTTGCAAGAGCACCAACCAGACTTCCTGCGCCTGCAATATCCGATTTCAGACGAACATCGGTAACGGCTTTGACAAGTTCAAGGTTGTCCATGAAATCATAATCAGGATTCAGGGAAATTCTTTGTCCGTAAATTTTCCTGATTGATGTACGGAATGTGTCCCTTTGTTCTTTTGTTTTCAGACCAAGCCTTTCCTCAACGCTCGAAATATACCTCTCATCAATTTTTAGGGCCTTCAGTTCACCTGTTTGTGGATCACGATATTTCCACATCCGGTCAGGGCCAAGATTTTCGGCATCAATTCCAATAATCATGTTTACATAGCTCATTACATCCTTTCGGATTGCATGTGGTTCATCCATATACGCATTGAACATCTCTGTCATTATCCGTTCGCGGTACAGGCCTTTGGCTGTTTTGAGATCTTCGATATATTTTTTGCGATCATTGGCATCAGTAACATAATCAAGAACGATTCGTTCAAGAGCTTTAAAAACATCATAGGCAAACATACATTTACCCTCATTGGTCTCGGAGGATTCGATAAGAAGCTGAACTGCTCTTCCGAGGTTTCGCTGGCCAAGTCCTTTTTGCCCGAATCGATTGACAATAACAGGATCCTGATTTAGGGTGTCAATAACTTCTGCCAGTGTTTTGATACTTTTTTCACCAGCCACTTCACCAGCAGTAAGTTTCAATGTTTCAACAGGGGTCAGTTTTTCAGATTTTGCGAGGCGTGTTAACACCACGGCAACTGAAGCCGCATAGTTGAGGTTAGGGTCCTGATGAAGGTCTTCTCTGGTTAATGTAGTCCTGGCCTCAGTACCTATGGCATAATTTGTAAGCTGTCTTTGAAGCCTGTAATTAGTATTATGGGAAACGTAACAGATTCTGCACCGGTCTATGATCGGGGCTTCCTCTTTTTCCGAAAGAAAACGATTGAATTCTGAGTTGTTGCTTGTTGCAATGATAAGGGTATCAATGGGCCACTTGAATCCGTCCATCTCAATATTACGGTTCTGGATTACTCCGAGATAGACCTGAACAAGGTCTTTTTTATTCTTGTAAATTTCATCACTGAAATGGATTCCTCCACCGCCAACCCGTGCAAGGGCACCGCGTCTTAAGTCGAATCTGTAAGGGTTATTGGTGTCGGTTATATGAAGAAGGCGTTGAATTGATTCTTCACCCAGAAGATCAATAGCCGAGGAGGTCATTTTATCTTTTGCCGAGTATTTTCCGGTAACAGTTCCAAGGCTTTCTGTAAGCGGAACCGGTACGATTTCTACAAAAGATAACATGTCTTCGATTTTTCCATTGGTGTATTCACGAATATCATTCCATATGTATCCGCTGCATGCGCCAAGAGGGCGATAGTAGTAGAAAAGGGATTCGATACTTTTATCCGAAAATCCAACTGTTTTTCCCAGGAATGTTTTATTGTCATTGATATTTTCAAAGAGATTCATGGCAAGAATCGCAGGGTCTTCATAGGTTTGTGATTCGATTGTATGAATTTTCCCGTATTTTCCCAGTTTGTCAAGATTGTTGAACCGGAAAGTATACTTGCGATTCTTTTTTTCTGAAAGAAACTCACGATATCGGCTGCAGAGAAAGTCTACAAAAAAGGTTTTCCCATTTCCCGGTTCTCCTACCAGGACAAAAGCCATTTCTGATGATGAGCCTCCTTCAGCAGCATCTTTAACATAAGAAACAAAACTGTTGATTTCATCATACATTCCTATAACATGTTTTCTTCCGGTCCGGAAAATACTGAAGTCGTAAATTGTTTTACCATTTACAACAACTTTTTCAATCCGGCTTTCTAGAATCATTCGGGCTACTCCCTGAAATGCATTCTCGAAAATCCTTTTCTTCTCTTTCAATGCGTTCATATGATGAAGCAGAGTGTTATTTTTGGATACAGGCATCTGATTCCTCCCGATTTCCTGCTGACTTGAATGAATATTGCGATCCTGCTGAATCTGATTTACGTATCTTGTTGTCTATGAACCAGTTACATAAATTGGTCGAATAAATCAGTACGAATGGGAATTTTGTTTATTGGAATTTGATGCTGCTAAATATCTGTTTTATTTCTGGCTATTTCAGAAATTAATTGACAGATAATATGTTTGTGCAGAGCAACCAGATTTCGAAAAGGGTACGGAGAATTATAATGTTCCCGGGCGTATATACCTCTGCTTATTATAAAGATATATGTATAATCATGTATGCCGAGCGCACAAATCCCAACATTCGAAGAAAAAATCGGGATTTGAATATTATAGCCTCTATAGTTGTACGAGGAACATCTGATGAACCGGCAGTGTCCGGGTCCTGTGAACCTCTCCCTCTCTCGCGGACGAGGGAGACTCTAATACAGAATGTTTAAAATGTATGTAGGAAGAATGAATAAAAGCTCAGAGAAGGGAGACTGGCGTTTTGTTCCTTCATCCTCTTCAGGTTGTTTGTAATTTCTTTCCTATTGGTTCTGATTGTTTTTTCATTTTATTTCGAGTTTTCCTAATCGTTTTGTTTCGAATTTCGATATTCTTGTTTCAAATTTTTCTATAAAATCGTGGTTATACACAGGTCCTCACACGCCACTAAAATCAAATATTGTATATCTAATTTTGTTTCTGTTTAGGATTTCTGTTTTAAGAATTCGAATTTGTTCTAGCTATTGCGTGGATCGTGTGCGCTCGGCGTAAATGATTATCCGGGATTAATGTTTTTAAATATTAATAACCGTTTTTTTATAGTATAATTATATTATATCACGAATCTTTCATTTCAAACTATCAATTCCAGGAGATTAATATGAATATAGCCCCGGAAATTGTTGATAAGATTATATGTCGGGATGAACACAAATGCGTATATTGTGGTTTTAAAGGGGATTCATTCGAAAAATGGCTTCAATTATCAATAGGTCATTTGATTCCAAAGTCACAAGGTGGAAGCGATGATTCTGAAAATTTAGTTACAGTATGTAATCATTGCAACTCCGTAACCAGCAGCTACCAGGTTCCCCAGGAAATATTAGCTGTTGATGATATTGATATTCAGAAAAAGAAAATTATAAATGAAAAGAAAATGATAGTAGTTTCGCATCGGAGATCGGTTTTCCAAAGATGGCATAAATCTCTGGAAATGTGAAACGAAAAGTTTGAACAAAAAAGGCTTACAGTATAAACCGTAAGCCTTTTTTTATTTAAGGTGCCGCCTCTCGGAATCGAACCAAGGACACAGGGATTTTCAGTCCCTTGCTCTACCGACTGAGCTAAAGCGGCACACGATTATCATAAAGTCAGAAAAAAATAGTAAATTACATTGAAGGTATCAAGCACCTTTTATTCTTTTTATAAATTCAGGATCAATATCAAAGTTTTCCTGTCTTTCAAAATACTCATCAAAAGAAACGACATCATAAAAATCTTCAATTTTATCTTCAGGTTTTTTTGACATTATACCAACCGAGATTAAATTGTAGACAATATTTCCAAAATCATCGCTTTTTTCAATTCCCCAATATTCAAGAACTTTTTCGGCTAAAGGACCAAACTGTTTTTGTGCAAAAAGTAAAAGCCCCAACGAAAGTTCATATCCCGATACATGCCTTTTCTCACCAATTTTTGCAAGGTAGAATTCAAGTCCGTTAAGAACAAAATCATACCCTCCAATTTTATACCGGTTATCCTTACCGGATTCAATAAGTTCTTTTCTTATTCGATTAAGATTCTGTATTGATGCCATTATTACTCTTATTAGATTCGCTGTTTTCAGCATGGTAGGTTACAGGATTCTCGTGCCGGGTCTGAATATCCAAAACGAAATTACCGGTTTGTTCAGGAAGCCGGGAATCAAATGACAACAAGTAAGAGTTTTTGACAAGATCAAACGAGGATTTTTTCTCAGTTTCGATACTCTCTTTTGATGGCATGGATATTTTTAGTGGATTAACGAATCCACTGCCGCGTTTCATTCGATAATCAAGGTGTGGACCGGTTGCAAGCCCGGTTGCCCCAACAGTTCCTATTTTATCACTCTGTTTGACAGCTTTACCTGTGCGGATTCCGCGGCCAAACGCGTTAAGATGACCGTACCATGTCTCATATGCACTACCGTGTGAAAGAATTACCAAATTACCGTATCCCCCTTTTCTTCCAGCAAATTTAACTCTCCCGTCTGCTGCAGCATAAACAGGTGTTCCTGTAGGGGCAGCGTAATCAATACCAAGATGAGGTCGTACTATACCTAAAATCGGATGCTTTCTGTTATAAGAAAAACCGGAAGAGATTCGGGAATATCGAAGCGGTGCTTTAAGAAACTGCTTTTGAACAGAATTTCCGTTTAAATCATAATACCTGATTTTACCATCTTCATCTGGAAAACCAAAAGCATAATATACTGTACCATTATTAGTATATTTAGCTGCAAGGATCTCACCATATCCCAGAAAATTGCCTTCAGCATATTTCTGTTCAAAAATGATTTGAAATGTATCACCTTTTCGGGGATCAAGAAAAAAATTAATATCCCAGGCAAAAATGTCTGCAATTTTCCAGGTAATTACATCACTTATTCCATATTTATAAACCTCTTCAGAAAGTGATGTTTCCAGTGCGCCTTTCAATAAACAAATATACCTGGTAGTAGATAAAGGTTCCTTGTCTGCTTTTATCTGATTGTCAAGAAGTGATACTTTGTACCAGTATTGGAGTCTGCTCAGAAGATTAATTTTGTTGATTGTCCCTGAAGAATCTTTTTTGAAAACAAGAGAATCCCCGGGAAATAATACAGGAAGACCAAGTGGCTTTAGTGAATTATAAATCTTAACCGCAGTAGCTTGTGGTATTTCATACCTGGACATGATTCCATAAAATGTATCTCCGGATTTTACGATATATGTTGATAAATCGTCTGATACTACAGATGCTTTTTCCCGGCCTATTTCCTGAAAAGATGGTATTATTGCCGCACTCTGAATTGTTTCTTCTCTTGTACTGTTATTATTCCTGAAAGATTTCCAGAAAAAAGCAATTACAGTTAAAACAATTACAATCCGGATAAGCGGGAAACCCCGCTTCCGGTTCTTTTTTTTCTTATATCCGTATTTTATATGATACTGCATTCTGTTTTAATTTTATGGAAGCCGTACCATTTGAGAAGGATTACCACCAGGTTTTACGGTTATAGCCTTTACCAATTCTTTTGAACCTTTCACAAACTTTAATGAATGCGTTCCGGCCGGTAGTTTCAATTCATTTACATTTGTTTTTCCGATCAGTTTCCCGTCAAGATAAACATCAGCTACCGGAGGTATGGAAGCAATAAAAATGGATGCATTTCCTCCTGCAGAAGCTGTAGCAGCAGGTGCAGATGGCTCTGGTACCGGCGGCAAATCGACTTCCGGCTCTTTTTTTGGAGCTGGAGGTGGTGGTGGCGGAGGAGGTGGTGGAGTCGGTTTTTCAACCCTGGCAACAGGTGTAACAGCAGCTTTTTTATTTAGTGTAATAGATTGCGTCTGTTTGCCACCTGTAAATTCAAATGAAACATTTTTCGAATCATATCCATCTTTGTTGGCTGTGGCCGAAACTTGACCAAAAAATGGTTTGTCCCAGGTAAAAGGTGTTGTTCCTATTGTTTTCCCGTTTACAACTACTGAAGCGCCAGATGGTTGAGAAGTGAAAACAACTTCATTTTTATCTATCGATGGTTTTGATTTTGGTGCAGGCCTGGGAGCTGGTTTCGGCACTGGTCTGGATGGAGGAGTGCTCCTCCTGGTAGTAGCAGGTCTTGACCTTGTTGCAGCTGGACGACTTTCAGTCTTTTTCGTTTCAACCTTTTTTACAACAGTTTTAGGCGTTTGCAGTTCACTCTCTTTTTCAGTTTCACCTGAAGACAATTCAGTATCTGCAGAATCGACTGGAAGCTGCGGCATCTCAGGCTGGGCCTTCTGCTCTGTTACGGTTGCAACAGTTTGCGGCGTTTCTGTTTTTGTCGAAAATCTTGATATTCCAAAATAGACTCCTGCACCACCTAATAATACTACAATAAATACTGCAATTAAAATCGGAACTGCAGATTTTTTGTTCTCATCAAAATCAAACTCATCATCATCAAAAGTATCTATTTTAGTTGTCTTTAATTTTGAAGACGGCATCTCAAATGTTTCATCAAAAGAATCCTTTGAGGGCCTTTCTGGAGGTTTAACTGATGGTTTTTGTGGAGCTGCCGGTGCTGAAGGAAATCTTTGGGTTTCCTGCCTCATCATGATATCAGGAGGTGGTGGAGGCATATTACCTCGCGGCACTTGTTGTTTGTATCCTGTATCAGAACCAGGTTGAGGCTGTTGCAATGGCATTTTTGGCGGAACCGGTGGTGGTGGCTGCGGCATGAACTGCCTGTTCCCAAACTGTCCGATATGAGATGTTTTTTTATATTGTGGAGTCGGAGGTGGTGCATATTGATTTGGAAATTGGTTCTGATTGAATTGATCTCCCTGATCATCCTGAAAATCATCATCCGATTCAAAATGTTGAAACGCTTCATCAAACTCCTGATCAATTGATGGATCTGTTACATAACTCTGTTGAGGTGAACTTTGAACAAATTGTTGCTGATCCGTATCTCCTTCATCAGAGCTGTCGAAAACAGTGCCTATTTCGTTTCTTAATTGATCGAACTCAGATTGGGGGATATTATCAGGGGCATTTTTGATATCGCCAATTTTATAACTGGTTGTTTGAAGAATAATCTCTTCCGAAGTTTTTAGCAGATCTTCTTCAGTATCAAATATGCGCAGGATGTTATGAATGCCTGCCCTTTTAAGGATCTGTAATACTTCCACCTGAGGAGACAGGAGTGACAATCGGCCGCTTACTTCCAATGCCCTTTTATTCAAGGCCATCAGAACATTGATAGTATCGGAATACAAATAATCCAATCCGGTCAGATCAATAGCAAAATTCCGCTTGCCGTTCGCTATAAGAGAATGAACACATTCTTTCAGAAGAGAGGAATCAAATACCTCATTTTCTTCCATTACTGGTTCAATAACCTCAAATATGCCCAGGGTTTTAGTACGGAAGTTAATAATAACCTCCTTTTCAAAAAGTTTGCGTTAATTTTCGCGTTTAATTATAATTTTATTTTCAGTACGCCAGGCAGGGTTCGAACCTGCGACCTTCGGCTCCGGAGGCCGACACTCTATCCAGCTGAGCTACTGGCGCTCATTCTTCAAATATATAAAGAAGTTTACAGTGCTTTCAAGACCGTTAACATCTTATTTGTTCTGGTTCTTGTAAGCCCGCTCTTCTTCCGGATTCTTACAGGTTTTTAAATCCAGCCAACTCTGGCGTTTTTTTAAACTCTTCGTAAATTCTATATTATAAGAATATAAATATAAACAAAAATAATTGGTAATCGGAATTAATGACAACACTTTCCTTCTGTCATACTGTTTTTAATCTGTTTTTGTAACCTTTCTGCTAATCCTGAATATCTTTGAAGTGCTTTGTTGTTATTAACAGCAATCGAAAGAGCTTTATAAGTTCCTGCAAAAACACATAGCTTTTTTGCTCTGGTCAAAGCAGTATAAAGCAGATTTCTTTGAAGCATTAAATAATGCTGTGTAACTAACGGAATAATAACTGCATCAAATTCACTTCCCTGACTCTTGTGAATACTTATACAATATGCAGGAATGATCTGATCGAGATCATTAAATTCATATTTTACATTATGTTCACAAAATTGAACAGTTACAGTTTTATCATTATCGATTTCTCTGATTATGCCCGAATCTCCATTAAATACACCAATATTATAATTATTCCGGATTTGCATTACTTTGTCACCTTTAAAAAAATTATACTGTCCCCTCGAAAAACCCGTACTGTTACCATTAAGCGCCTTCTGAAGATTAGTGTTAAGATTATCAGTACCAAGAATACCTCTATGCATAGGAGATAAAACCTGTATTCCCGAAACAGGATCAAATCCATATCGGGCTGGAAGTCTATGCGAAACAAGATCAACTATAGTTTCTAAACAAGATTGTGGCTGCGATTCCATTAAAAAAAAACAGTTATCCGTTTTTTTGTTTGTGAAACGGGGCAAAATGCCGCGGATTATTTCGTGTGCTGAGGTTACAATTCTGCTTGCAGCAGCCTGTCTGAAAATTTTGGTAAGGTGAACATGCGATATCCGGTTAGATGAGATAAGGTCGGATAAAACATTGCCGGCTCCCACTGAAGGAAGCTGATTGTTGTCACCAACGAAAATTAATGATGTAGTTTTCTTTATGGCGCAAAGAAAATGATACATAATCAATAAATCTACCATTGACATTTCATCAACAATGACAACATCCGCATCTATCGGATTGTTTTGGTTATGTTTAAACTTAAACCCTTTTTCTCCGGGAACATAATCCAGTAATCTGTGAATGGTTCTGGCTTCTATTCCTGCAATGTTACCCATCCTTTGTGCTGCTCTTCCGGTAGGCGCCGCCAAAACAATTTTTAAATCAAGACGCGTAAATAGGGAAACAATTACCTGTAAAACAGTTGTTTTCCCGGTTCCCGGACCCCCTGTAAGAAGAAATACCGGATTCACTATCGCATTTTTAATTGCATCAAGTTGTCTGGAATCACCGCGCCACCCACTTTTTTTCTGATACTCTTCTATCCATTCATTCAAAGTGGTAAAATCCGGCCTTTTCTGCACAGGATTTTGTAAACGATTGTGCAGGTTAAGGGCAATATCGGTTTCAGCTTTATGATAAGAAGGAAGGTAGATAATCCCGTTATCATTAATCAAAAATCCGATTTTGACAGCATGATCAAACGAATAGGTCACAAACTTTTCTTCAACACCCAGAATTTCACAGGCTTTTGTAAGTAACTTTTCCTGAGGAAGGCAACAGTTTCCCTCATTGGCCGCTTCCTGCATCACATACACCAGTCCAGCCCGGATTCTTTTGTAAGAATCAAAAGAAAATCCCATTTTTTGGGCAATCTGGTCGGCTTTTATGAATCCTACTCCATGAATATGACTTATAAGGCAGTATGGATTATCTGCGATTTTCTGCCGGGCATCATTTCCATATTTTTTGAAAATTTTGACAGCCAGGTTTACCGAAATATTATACGGCTGTAAAAAAAGCATCAGGGAACGAAGATGTTTCTGCTTTTCCCATGCATCCTTGATTGCCCTGACAGTTTTTTTTCCTATTCCAGGGACCTCAATTAACCGCTGAGGATCATTGTCAAGTATTGAAAGCGTAGATAATCCAAAACAATCTATGATTGCTTTGGAACGTACAGGTCCGATATTCGAAATCAGACCCGAACTCAATAACATCGAAATTCCCTCCAGGGTAGTGGGACGAAAAATTTCGTATTTTTTTACATTAAACTGTTTTCCGAATTTTTTATGGGTTTCCCATTGCCCCTCTACAGTAACAGACTCTCCAGGTGAAACTGCAGGCATAATTCCAATACAGGTAAATCGGTTCTTTTGGGATTGTACTTGAAGCTGAATTACAGTAAATCCTGTATCTTCATTCTGGAAACTGACATCAGCAATGATGCCTTTTAAAGTATCCATAAATGAATTTCCTTCCTGCTTACTGAATTTTCAGGTATGAAGCAATAACTCATTAACCAGCAGGATTATAAAAAGGGCGGCTTTTACACCACCCTCATCTTTTTTTGCGTACACTAAGGCGTATAAGAATATAAGATTTTTTGCGACTCTTACGAGATGTTATTTCTTTTTATGCCTGTTCAAGCGACGACGCTTTTTTCTTTTATGTCTGTTAATTTTTGATTTCCTCTTCTTTTTAACGCTCGCCATTTGCGTTCGATTCCTTTCAATAAGAGATATACCCTGATTTCAGATTGTTAAATATGAATTTTGCCACATAACAGTGTCAAGAAAATAAACCTGAAAAACTCAGGCAGATTTCAAAAGAATCGTACAATATGTTTAATTGCGGGCATTTATTAAAAATGGTATAATATAATCATGAAGTATAATCTGGTAATAACCAGGATCCAGAACGAGCGGACTAAAAAGATTCTTGCAAGGCAACTCGCTCAAAATCCTGTAATCTCCATTCAAAAAGCTAATGAAATAGTCGAGGCTATTCCTTTTACTCTATATAAAAATATCAACACAGAAGAGCTAAAAACAAATATCAACCATTTGAATTCGCTTGAAGTTTCGTTTAATGTGGTTAAAGTTTCTGATTCTTCTGAAAAAAAACCGGATAAGATTCAAAAGCAGGTACTTCCGGAACAAACAAAACCAGAGAAACCCGAAAATGAAACTACAGATCCTCAGGACAAAAAAAATAGTCGAATAGATAAAAAGATTAAAAAATTATCGCAGCATAGTTCTGTTATACTTGATCAGGTTAATAACAGAGAAAATAAAGCCACATCGTTAGTAATTGGTATTATTGTAGTAATATTTATTCTGATAATTCTTTCCATACTGGGAAATAGACCAAAATTTAAAATTACAAAAAAAAGAGTGTTGCCTCAAAGAACCGTAGAACAGAATTCTCATTCAGAAAAACAGGGTGTAAATACCGATAAATCTTCACAGAATTACAAACCTGTAAAACGGGAAAAGGTTTCTCACGAGCAGTTGCAAAAATCCCGGTCCTTTGTTGATTCTGCAATGACATATTCAAATGATATAAATAATGCCATTAAATTCTATAAAATAGCAATTTCGTTTAATCGTTATAATGTAAATGCCTGGTATGGCCTTGTTGATGCTTATAAAAGTAGCGGGATGCTGGAGGAAATGGTTTCGGCCAAAGAAGAGATGCAGCATATCTTTGGAAAAAACATATTTTCAGTGTCTGATATTATTGGGCAATTCGGTGAACTTGAAGATGCGCAGATGACTGAAAATGGTGTTTACAGGATTGAATACATGACCAGAGAAAAACAAAAAGACAAAATCTTTTCTGAAATTTATACAATCCTGAAAGCTTTACATTCAAAAGATGGTTATCAGCAAATATCTCTCTTTGCGAAAAAAGGTCCGGGCCGGGGTATGGTGATTCATATAAATAAAAATACTTCTACTGTTACACTTTCAAAATTCAGAGAAACTGCATCCTTAACATATCTTGATTAAAGTATAAAGTTCAAGAACTACTGTTCAATAAAAAAACTCAGTAATGTTTGAATCGTTTCATCAATCGATTCAGGAAATTGGGGCTCATCACAGTAAATCTGTAAAATTTCAAGAATCGTTAAAAGATCAGACCGGTTCAGTTTATTTGCACCGGATTCAAGTTTTTGGGTAACAGGTTCAATTGAATCGTAGTAAAAAAGTACCCTTTCCTGTTGAGATTCTATTTTGTCTGCTTCTTCTAACAGTCTTGTAGCGTAAAGGAGAATGCTTTTTTTCTCCTCATTGTCGAAAACAACCTCCAGCTCTTCATTTGCTTCACCTTCGGTCAGATGAATATCATGGAAATTAAAGGCTTTCAGACGATCTTTCGGAGCAGTATATTTCAAAACATAATTTCCGTCACCTTTTATAAAATGCTCATCCAGCAATTCATGAGCTTTTTCCACCCAGTCCTTGTGAACTTCGATTGTGTATCTAAGCGTTGATACATTTTCGAGAGGAAAAGAATCACCTGAAGACGGGTTATCGACAAAAAAGATCACATCATTATCCCGTAAAATTGTTACAGCCAGTTGAAGATCTGTACGGGAAAAGTCATGTTCAAAACAGATAAAATCATTTCTGTCCAGGTTTATTATCTCCTGGGGTTTATTATTGGTTTTGCTGGCGCTGTCTATTTCAAGCTGACGTTTATCGATTTCGTCTTTAAGTATGGCCAGTGCTTCGGCCGTATAATCATTTTTGTATTTCGTATATTGTTCAACAAGATACTCATCACTATAGTTCTGAATTTTTTCGTGAAGATACTCCATTTTTTTTCTCCTGTATACAACTTTAGCCGGATTCTGTTTTTATAAATATGGTAATGAAATTATTCAAAATCAAATATGTAATTGCAATAAAAAATTTTTGATACGGTCTGGCTTCGGGTTGTTCATTTTGATATCGGAATCGGAATCGGAATCGAATCATGAAAAGAGAGTGATTACAAATAGATAACACATATTTTCTTATAATAGAAAGCCATAAAAGCGATTGAGGAATACAGAAAACGATCCCGACGCCGAGTTCCGAGTTCCAACCCCGATAGGAGATTGTAATGTGACAGTAAAAGGGATAAACAGTGTTTTTGTTCAGATATC
>Ga0079223_10001021_pt1 | contig 15958 bp, 17 predicted proteins | sample Stecom2011_FD_75072 | JGI IMG/M metagenome (GOLD analysis project Ga0079223, IMG submission 75072) | Agricultural soil microbial communities from Utah to study Nitrogen management - Steer compost 2011 | ecosystem: Environmental > Terrestrial > Soil > Agricultural land | place: USA: Utah... | reverse complement strand
GCCCGAAAGTTCAACACCGGTTGGCCCTCCACCTACGACCACGAAATTCAAGTATGGAGCCTGTGTTTCTTTAGAATCCTGCAAGAGTGCTTCTTCAATATTTTGCAGTAAAAAACTACGAATATTCACCGATTGACGGAGATTTTTCATCGCCATTGAATAATATTCAATCTCCTGATTACCAAAGAAATTTGTGGTCGCACCCGTTGCAATTACTAAAAAATCATAAGGAAAATTTCCAATGTCGGTAATGACTTGTTCTTTGTCGTTGTCTATTCGATCAACCTTGGCGATGCGAAAACGAAAATTTTTCTGTTTTTTAAACATTTTTCGGAAAGGAAAAGCCACCGAAGGAGCTTCCAGCGAACCGGTAGCCACTTGATAGAGTAGGGGCTGGAATGTATGGTGGTTGTTTCGATCCAAGAGTAAAACATCCACCGGTTCATGGCGAAGTTTTTTGGCTACTTCTATGCCACCAAAGCCTCCACCAATGATAACGACCCTTGGTTTTCTAACAGGCGTTTCCTTTTCCATAATAATCGGACCTAATTATCAAAAACCCGGATCCTTAATCCGTTAATTTGAGGTCCCACCTTGATCTGACAAGCCAATCGACTATCGTCATCGGCATTGGGTAGGGTGTCCAGCATATCCAGCTCCGAATCGCTTCGTTCATCCAGCATATCTAAGCCATCCACCACTTGAATGTGACAAGTCGCACATAGGGCCATTCCGCCACAAGTCGCTAAAATGTTGTATTCGGAAGCTTTTAACACTTCCATCAGACTGAGATTAATTCCATCAGGAATCTCCAGTTCCTTTACCTGATCATCCGGTCCCTCGACATGAATTCGAATAATTTCCTCACTCATCTTCGTTTATTTTGTCTATGTTATATTATCGTGTTAACTGAAAAACAAGCCCCTAAAAGGAATGAATTCCATTAACCGTCGTATATTTAAAACTTAATTTTTGATCTGGATACACGTATTTAAATGCACTTTGGCACATCAACGCCGCCTCATGGAATCCACAAAGAATCAGCTTCAGCTTGCCCGGATAAGTATTAATGTCCCCAATGGCGTAGATTCGCTCCACATTAGTGGAATAATCAAAGGTATCCACTGCGACCGCACCTTTGTCAATATTCAGGCCCCATTCACCAATAGGACCCAGTTTTGGGCTCAATCCGAATAATGGAATCACGTAGTCAGCATCCAGAATCGTTTCATTTTTACCCTTGTCCTTCACGCCCACTTGTGTCAATTTCCCGTCCTGTCCATGTATACTCGACAGGTTACTTTGCAAAACCAAATTAATTTTCCCCTGCTCAGCTAAATTAAATACTTTCTCGGCTGAATCCGGCGCACCTCTAAAACTATCGCTTCTATGGACCAATGTCAGGCTTGAGGCGACCTCGCTCAGATAAATGGTCCAATCCAATGCGGAATCTCCACCACCGGCGATGATCACTTTCTGATCTTTATAAATGTCCGGATTTTTTACAAAATAGTGCACTCCGCCCTTACCTTCATACTCCAAAATCCCTTCAATATCTGGACGACGCGGCTCAAAGGATCCCAGCCCTCCAGCGATCACTACTACTGGGGCATGTATTGTGGTTCCCTCATGCCCAATTACATGATAAGAGCCATCTTCTTGTTTTTCTAAGGTTTCAACACGCTCACCAAGTGTGAAAGAAGGTTGGAATGGAGCAATTTGCTTCATCAATTCATCCACTAAATCCTGCGCATCTATAGAAGGATACCCCGGAATATCATAAATCGGTTTGCGGGGATAGATTTCTGATAATTGACCACCTACTTGAGGAAGAGCATCGATCAAATGGCAACGCATTTTTAGCAATCCAGCCTCAAAGACAGCAAATAAACCCACAGGGCCTGCTCCAATAATCGCAATATCTGTCTCAATAATTTCTTTACTCATATTTATCAATCGCCTTTTAACTTTTAATCTCCAAGTTATCGTAAATCGTATTCAGTATACGTTTAAGTTGTTCAAAATCCGACTCATCCAGGTTTTTCCAAGCCTGCATGCGTATCCCCGACACTTTCTCACTTAATTCTGATACTTTCTTCTCGCCTGAATCGGTGAGGTAAAGGATAAAACTTCTTCGATCGTTGGGGTGCACAACACGTTCTACCAAGCCCTTATTTACCAATAAATCTACGATTCTGGTGAGTGTAGGTTGATCTTTTTGACAATATTCAGCCAATTCTCTTTGAGAAAGATCAGGGTGTAAACCCAAGGTTTTCAATACTGTCCATTGGTCCACCGTCACGCCAAAATTCTCTGCGTTAAAGCAATATTGGGCATAGTGCTTGACGCGTTTCGCGGTGCGATCCAACAGTAAAGAATAGGTGCTGAATTTGTCTCTTGCCATATCAATTATTAGCACGACAAATATACGAGTATATTATGGAGATGTCAAATGATTTGATCTTATTTATAGTTAACTATTGAGTGCTAAATGCGTGTGCTATTAAAAGAAACAGGGCCGTACATCAATGTACGTACCCTGTTCTTTAGAAACCCTCACTTATTAACCAACCATAATAGTTTAGTGACCAAACCTAAGGCTTATTCATTGGTCACGGGAATTACGTTGGGCATATCGCGCTGATATCCCAAAGAATCCCAAATCTGTTTTAATTGTTCTTCGTGTTTCTTGATTAATGGAAGGTATTTGGTAGCAAAGGCTTGTAGTTCCACATCGCGCACATCCTTACTAGCATGCTCGTACAATCTCCTGGCCTCCTCATGGTGCTCGATCAGCAAGTCCAAATACTTTCTATCGAAATTTTCTGCTTGTTCTGCTTCCCGAATATCGTTTAGATCATCACGACGATCATTGCTTATCGACATCGGCAAGGTGATGTTTTTACCCGAACTAATTTGTTCTAATTCGCTTTGTGCAGCTTCATGCTCAGATTGAACCATATTTGCGATGGATTTCACGCGGTCATCTGCTACACGCTCTGGGGCTAAATCAGCTAATTGCAGCGTCCCCATATTTAAATCTGCAGCATTTACTGCAAAACGTGCATCTTCTTCATTTACCTGTGCCGTACTGTCGTTAATGTTTTCAGCGCGCTGAACACTATCATTTCGAGCATTATTATTACAGGAAATAAAAGTGAAGGAAAGTACGGCTAAAGTAAAACCTAACATGCTTAATCTTGTATTTTTCATATCCTTATCGTTATAGTTTTTAAAATCAAATTTGTTATTTATCCCATTACGCTTATTAAAACCATTGAATTTTAGTTGTTTGGGAGAAAAACAAGTATGGGCTCAAAAGGTTCATGTAAGAAATGTTTTTTTTAAGATTGCCGTATTTTTTTGGATGATTGCGATTTACCCTGAATCATCAGTCGTATAAATGACCATCAAATTAGGTGTTTATATGTCCAACCTTCTGGAGACATCATATGTTATTAATGCAGAAATTATTCATAAATTTTATTTACGTATTAAATGTTAATAGTATGAAAACTACAGAAAAATGCCACAGAGTATCGGAGCGAGACTCCCATTTGATCATCGCTATGATGATGAGTGATTTCCCTAACAAATCCCGTTCGCAGGATGAAGGTAGTAATAGCCGAAATGATCGTGAAGAGCATGAATCACCATCGAGAAAACCCGGCTCAGCAGGTACGCACCGTAAAGGCGGAATCGATAAAACGCAGCGCGAGGGGACTGGTAGCAACAGCGGAAACTCCAGCCGTAACAAATAAAATATAATGTAAAGAAGACCTCCATCCAGTGGTGGAGGTCTTCCTCCTAATTGGAATGGAGAAAGAGAAAGAAATTGAAGCAACATATTTAAATTCAAAATATTATGGCTATAGGAACAGGAAACGAAGGAACATTGACCAAAATAATAGAGAAGGGGACCTCACAGTTACCTTCAACGGTCTATTTAGGGGCTGCTTTAGTGACCATGGGTGTGTCTGCTTGCTTAAAAGGGATGTGTAAGGATAAATCTGCTTTATTTGTGGGCCAATGGGCAGCTCCATTTTTATTAATGGGAATTTATAATAAAATCGTAAAAACTGAAGGTCATGATTAGGCAAAATTTAATGCGCGGACATAGTCCTGAAGGACTTTTTCATCCCGATCGTTCTGCCGATCCGCTTCACAGTCCTGATCCCGATCGGGATCAGGATCCTTTTGGTATTCCGGAGCCGGGAGGTGTGCCCGAGCCCGAAACACTGCCCGATCCCTCTGGGATTCCAAATCCATATCCCATCGAAGAACCGGATCCCGCACCGGAACCGATCAAAAATCCGAATGAATTTCCGGACCCGGATTCCGATGAGGGGGAGGATAAGGAAGGGGCAGATCGGGAACTTCATACTGAATTCGACGAGGATTTAAATCCGGATGATGTACCCTTAGAGGAGCCAATCGACACACCGAAAGGTCCCTTATGATCGTCCCATATTTTCTAAATGATTTTTGTTAACGGCATTGTATGACAGCAGTCGATCCTTTATTGATTCAACGCGTGAGCGGCCTGTTGGCCCGTCATCAACTCAAATTGATGCTGGCAGAAAGCATGACAGCAGGAGCGATCGCCGCGCACCTCAGTCTTGGGGTGAATGCGGGAGATTACCTTATGGGTAGCATAGTTTGCTATGATGATGAAATTAAATCGACCTGCCTCGGCGTAGACTCTAGATTGATCGAGCGGTATGGCGGTGTCTCACCTGAAGTGACCAAAGCCTTAACAGACGGTTTAGCTAGAAACTTCCCTCAAGGTAAACTTTTTGTAGCGGTGACAGGTTTCGCCTTTGAATCCCCAGCGGTTAGTGAGGAAGATCCAGTGGGCACGACCTATATCTACCTCCGAATGGGCGAAATAGACTGTGCTAAACGATATGTATTGGAAGGCAGCCCGGAGCAAATCATCGCTGAAGCGGTCACCTTGGTACTCTTATTGCTTGAAAATAATATACACCAATTACAAGAATAGAGGCTTAAAATGAGCAAAACAATTATTGTTTCCAATAGACTACCCGTCAGATGGACCAGGGAAGAGGATGAATTATGCATGCATGAGAGTGAAGGAGGTTTAGCCACGGGATTGTCGGCTATTTTTAGTCAAGACGACACACTTTGGATAGGTTGGCCGGGCATGGTCGCCACAGACGAAATTGAAAAAAAGCAGATTGAGGACCAATTAATTCCGAAACGGATTGTTCCAGTGTTTTTGAACGAGGAGCAAATTAAAGGCTACTATGAAGGTTTTTCCAATGAAATTCTTTGGCCTATTTTTCATTATATTTCTACCTATTCCAACTATGAATCTGCCTATTGGGAACATTATGTTAAGGTAAACCAACTATTTTGCGACCAAATTCTGGCGCATGCCAAAGAAGATGATATCGTTTGGATACACGATTATCAGTTACTTTTATTACCCATGATGGTGCGGAAGGCGTTGCCGGATATCACCATTGGTTTTTTCTTGCATATTCCCTTTCCATCTCAAGAGCTATTTCGATTGATCCCCTGGAGAGAGGACTTATTGAAAGGCTTGATGGGTGCAGATCTGCTCGGTTTTCAAACCTATGATGACGTTCGACACTTGGTCAGCTCTGCCAGTAGAATTTTAGGGGCACATGCGCATGCTGGTAAATTGGAATACGAAGGCCGAACATTGATCGTAGAATCTTTTCCGATCAGTATTGATACCGAGAAATTTGTTCAGCTGGCAAAAAGCACGGAAGTCGCACTTCAGAAGGAGCGTATCCGAGAGACTTTTGAGGATCAAAGAATCCTACTCTCTGTGGATAGATTAGATTACAGTAAAGGTATTCTTCAGCGACTGATGGCCTATGAAACTTTCTTGGAGGACAATCCCCAATATCACAGGCAGGTGGTACTCTATATGATCGTCGTGCCATCTCGGGACAATGTACCTCAGTACGAAATGTTAAAAAACCAGATTGATCGGGAAGTGGGTCGGATCAATGCAGAATGGGGAGAGATGGATTGGCAGCCTGTCGCCTATTTTTATCAATCTTTCCCGATAACCGAGTTGGCGGCCATTTATGCGATGGCAGATGTGTGTTTGGTCACCCCCATGAGAGACGGGATGAATTTGGTGTGTAAAGAGTACGTTGCCAGTAGAAGTGATCAAGCCGGTGTGCTGATCCTCAGTGAAATGGCGGGAGCATCTCATGAATTGGTCGATGCACTTATAATCAATCCCACGAATATCAGTGAATCCGCCCAAGCGATTCGCAGCGCTTTGGAAATGCCTGAAAAAGAGGTGCACAACAGAATGCGTGCCTTACAACGTGTAGTGGTTCGTTTTAATGTACATGTCTGGTCAGAGTCATTCTTTGATAAATTAAAGGAAGTTCGCCAAATGCAGGAACGTCGAAAAACCAAGCGTATGAACATATTTCTGGAACAGAAAATTAAAACCAATTATCGAAAAGCGAATAATCGATTATTATTATTGGATTACGATGGTACTCTTGTGGGATTTCAGCAGGAACCCGAAATGGCGACTCCGGATCCTGCCTTAAACGAACTGCTCGATGCGTTGATGGCGGATCCCAAAAATCAAGTGGTGATCATCAGTGGTCGCATGCACGAGCAGTTGGAAGCGTGGTTTGGTGATAAAAACATCCGATTAATTGCGGAGCATGGCGTCTGGAGTAAGGAAATTGGAAAACGTTGGGAAGTGAGATCCGAACTTTCAAACTTGTGGCAAGCCCAAATTTTGGAATTGATGAATATTTTCGCAGACCGTACGCCAGGAGCTCGTGTGGAACAAAAGAGTCATTCGATCGCTTGGCATTATAGAAAGGTTCAAACTGATTTAGGCATGATCCGCTCCGGAGAATTGGTGGATAGCTTACGTGATTATGCCGCTTCATTTGGATTGCAAGTGTTGGAGGGTAATAAAGTGATCGAAGTACGGCATGCTGGAATCAATAAAGGCACCGCTGTTTTGGATTTACTTTCTTCTGCTAAGAAACCCTACGATTTTATCTTGGCGGCTGGAGACGACCGCACCGATGAAGATATATTTTCCATACTTCCAGCGGACGCCCTGTCAGTGAAAGTGGGTGCTGGAAACTCCAATGCCCGAATTTTTGTTCCTTCGCACCGAGAAATTAGGCGATTGCTCCAAAGTCTTTTAATAAAGGAATAGGGGCTTATCCAATTTCATGCTGATTCTATACGCAGCATTGACCAAACCAACATGGCTATAAGCCTGCGGAAAATTACCCCATTGGCTACCATCGGACTCCGTCACATCTTCGCTAAACAACATCAACTCATTGCTGTAAGTGCTCAAACGGTGAAAAGTTTCTATCGCTTCATCCAAGCGGCCTACACAAGCTAAAGCCTCTACATACCAAAACGCACAAATCAGAAAGGTAGATTTTGGTTTCCCAAAATCGTCGGGATATTTATACCGATAAAACAGCCCTTCCGGTGTTTTTAAAGTTTTTTCTAGCGCGCTTAAATGATCTTTGGCTTTTTGGGAATTGGGATCCAGGTAATTCATCATGATCAGTTGCAGCGTACTGGCATCCATAGAATTACCCTCCGCCGCATGATGATACGCTTTTTTATCGGGGTCGTAACAATCTTCAATATAATCCGCAGCAATTTTCATTAACTTTTTCGCCCGTTGAACGATGGCCGGTTTGCCTATGGTGTGCCCGATCTTAATGGCTGCCGCACACCCTGCCCATTGAAATAAATTAGAATAGCAATGCCGATTGGCAATATCCCTAAATTCCCAGATTCCGGCATCTTTTTCGTGAATGGTCGCTTCGATTTTGTCCAGAATAAAATTGACCCAAAGACCGGTATCCGTACGTTCCCTAAACACATATCGGTGATCGGTATATAAGGGTAGCAGGGCAATCATCGCCTGTCCGTGGACGTCGTTTTGAATATGCTCATAAGCTTGATTCCCAATCCGGACCGGTTTATTTCCCTGATAGCCTTCTAAATGGTCCAATTGACTTTCTTTGAGTTTCGCTTCTCCGTGAATGCTGTACAAGGGTTGTAATCGCTGGGGATTTAATTGGCTAATACGGTGAATATATTGAGCATACATTTCCATTTCTTCAAACTGCCCGATATGGTTCAATGCGGTCACCACGTAATAGCTGTCTCGAAGCCAGCAAAACCGATAATCCCAATTTCGTCCAGAGCCGGGATATTCTGGAAGGCTGGTAGTGCTGGCTGCGATAATGGCGCCGGTATCTTCAAATTGATGAATTTTCAAAGCTAAGGCAGAACGAATAACCAGTTCTTGGGCAAATGGTGAAATGGTCGCATGTTTGGTCCAGCTGCGCCAGTAGGCAATGGTCGATCTCAAGCATTGCTCCGCTTTTTCAAAACCAGGTTCTACAGGTTTCTCGCCATAATGCAAAGCCAAAACTATCTTTTTATCTAATGTGATTTCTGCCGAATCGACAACGGACGCCATGGGGATATTGGATTCCAGGACAAGCCTTTCCGATTTCAAACGATAATCAATGAAATGCTCGCTCGCCATGGACCGAAAGGTCTCCCGGCCATACTTTCCTCGGGGCTGGCATGTAATTTTAATTTTAGGCGTCCCGTGTAATGGTTCAATAATTCTGTACAGACTTCTCGGCCTATAATAATCTCCTTCTTTTTTATACCTGGGGGCAAAATCTGTTACCCGATATTTGCCATCTGATGTGGTGATTTCGGTGCACAATACATTGGTGTTTTCAATGTAATATTGTGTTGTCTTAAATTCGCCAAGCGGCAATATACTGAAATCACCACCTTTGGATCGGTCTAGTAGAGAGCCAAATACAAATGAACTATCAAAATCTGGCCAACAAAGCCAACAGACGGATGTATCATTGGCAATATGAGCAATGTAAGCACAGTTTCCAATAATTCCATGATCGTAGGTATGTCTGGGAAGTTTGTTTTGCATCATAATTTAAAAGGTGCAAAAACTTCGCCATTTACCACTTTGGAGGCTCTTACATCATGGTTTTGATACATGAAATAAAGAATATTTTAAGTAGTTTTGGCATGAACCAAGAAATTATGATTAACGTACAGGTACATTTTCGTCTATTGCTGGGTTTTTTATTCTTTCTGTTTTATGTGAAAACCATAGGTCAAGAAAATGCATCGCATACCCAAGAAATTATTTCGTTCTGGACGGATCGTTTTGATGGATTCTATCGAGATGAGGGATTTCCTTTGATTTCGGCGGATTCTATTTATCTATCCTATTTTGAGCCTAATTCTGAGTATAAGGTGGAAGCTGAAGTGGAAATTTTATTTGCTGAACAACCCTTTCAGATGCCTACCTATGCGGGTACTACCTCCGAATATGTTCGGTACGGGATAGCCCGATTTCAGATTGGAGATGGACCAATTCAGGCATTGACCCTTTATAGAAGTACACGATTATTTAGGGATTCGGTTTATAAAAACCATCTCTTTGTGCCCTTTTTGGACTTGACGAATGGTGATTTCACATATGATGGAGGGCGATATCTGGACCTATCCACACAGGACATCGATGCGCAAGGGAAAATGATGATCGATTTCAATAAAGCGTATAATCCGCTCTGTGCATATAGTGGGGGATATCGCTGTCCGATTCCTCCGCTGGAAAACCATTTGTCCATCCCCATTATGGCCGGGGAATGCCGCTATACAGGGCCATTAAAAGAAAGACCGGAACCGACCGAAAACCGCTAAATTAATTTTGCCAATTCGAATCATTCACATCGTTTAAACATTAAAATAATGAAAAAAATTTACTTGTTTTTTACCTTCTCCATTTTGGTACTCACCGCGGGGGCCCAATCCAGTAAGACTGGGATCAAAGTAACTGATTTACTCCAAATTCAGAATGTGGGAAATATTATGCTCAGCCCTACGGAAGATTTTGCGATATTCTCCCTTCGTAGTGTGACAGATGGCGATCGTAAATGGGAACATTCCTACAAAAACCAATGGTACATCCTGCGGTTCGACCCGGAACCTCATTATCGTCCCTTGACTTCTGGACAAGGTGGATTTGGCCAACCTCAAATTTCACCAGATGGTAAGAAAATTTTGTTTACACGTTCTGCGAATGGACGATCTCAATTATTCATCATGCATATGGATGGGGGAGACCCCATTCAATTAACGGATTTTAAATACGGTGCTTCATCACCTCGCTGGAGTCCGGATGGAAAGAAAATCGTATTCAGCGCCTCTTTTTCGTTTGAGAATTATGCGGTAGATTCGGTGGTCAACCCGGGCTTGACTTTGCCGGACTGGAGCCTGGAAAAGCCGGGATTTTCGGATAATAGCTTCCTGACCCAAACCACGTCCAATGCTGATCCTAACGGCAGCATGGAGGAAGTTAGAGCCTATTTATTGCAAAATGAGAAAGATCGCAAAGCGAAGGTTATTAATAAATTGAGGTTTCAAGGCGAACGCGCTACCACCACCGGATCCAGTGTGAGTCACTTGTTCGTATTGGATGCCGAAGCTAAAACTGAACCCATTCAATTAACGACTGGATACGCTTCTTATGGTGGGGTACAATTTATAGATAACGATCACATTTGGGTATCGGGACGCAAACCTTCCACCAACAATCCAGAAAGAGTACAGGAATCAGCCGTCTACAGCATCCATTTAAATACCGGTGAAATGACCGAGGTGTTGCGTGATGAGAACGCTTCGATTCGCCTACAGGCCATTTCTCCGAATGGAAAAACCATCGTGTATTCGCGCACCCTCATCGATACACTGGTCATTCCTGAGCTACATATTGTGACGCGAAATGGGAACCAAAGTAAGTCTGTGGTATTGGATTTGGATCGGCAAGCTTCCAGTGTCACTTTTGACCCTTCTGGGGGACAATTTTATTTCACTGCGCAGCAAAATGGCGGTACAGTTCTATATCGCTACACCTTAGCATCGGACCAATTGGATAAATTAAGCAGTGAAGATGTAGGCATCAACAATTTTGTAGTCGGAGAAAATCTATTGATTTATTCTCAGACCGACATTCACAATCCTTCTGAATTATACATCGCAGACAGGAATCGTCAAAATGCTCAAGTCATTTCTGATTTTAACTCATCCTGGTTGGAAGATCGCGAATTGGTTCCTGTCGAGAAACACAGTTTCACCAATGAAATAGGACTGGAAGTAGAGTATTGGGTGATGAAACCGTTGCATTATGAAGAAGGTAAAAAATACCCATTACTGCTACAAATTCACGGCGGTCCAGCTTCCATGTGGGGACCAGGAGTAGCCAGCATGTGGCATGAATATCAATATTTTGCTGCGCAAGGGTACGGGATTGTATATAGTAATCCAAGAGGGTCAGGTGGTTATGGTGTAGAATTCTTGCAAGGAAACTATCGGGATTGGGGAGAAGGACCTGCACGTGATGTGTTGACAGCTTTAGATCTGACCGTGGCAGAAGGTTGGGCTGACCCCGATAAATTAATGGTCACGGGCGGTTCTTATGCAGGCTATTTAACCAATTGGATAATTAGCCACGACCATCGATTTTTAGCAGCCTCGGCTCAGCGCGGAGTTTATCATCTGACGACCTTTTACGGAGAAGGTAATGCCTCCAGCTTAGTGCCTCGCTACTTTGGTGGTTATCCTTGGGAGCCGGAAGTGCGTGCGATCTTGGAAGAACAATCTCCCTATAATTATGTACATCAGGTCCAAACTCCATTCTTAATTTTCCATGGAGAGGTGGACTTAAGAACGGGAGTGATTCAGAGTGAGATGTTGTATAAAAGCCTGAAACAGTTAGGAAAAGAGGTGGAGTACGTTCGTCATCCAAATGGCGATCATGAGCTGACGCGCTCCGGCGATAATCGCCAGCGAATAGATCAAATGCTTAGAACCTATGAGTTTTTCGAACGCTATGTAAACAGTTCGGAATCATCGAAATAGACAATCACCGCATTTGTGCCCCAAACGAAAACAGCCCCAATCACTCAACGATTAGGGCTGTTTTCTTGATTTCCCATGGAGAAAGAATCATGCCAGATAGTTTACCAACCTTTTATCGCACTACCTTGAAACTCACGTTCTGCGGCGGCTTCCACTTCTTCCGATTGATAAGCTTGTAAAAACTTCTGAACTTTTTCCTCGTCTTTATTATCTTGCCTACTGACTACCAAATTGACATAAGGTGAATCTTTATCTTCTACAAACAAACCGTCCCGACCAGCGATGAGACCAATGGGTGTCGCAAAAGTGTTGTTTATGATAGCGATGGTTACATTTCTATCATCCAAAGCACGGGGCAGTTGAGGCGCCTCTAACTCCATAATCCGAAGATCCAGCGGGTTTTCTATCACATCGTTCAGGGTCGGCAGCAGCCCCACATCCGCTTTCAACGTAATCAATCCCGCATCCTGCATTAACAGCAAGGCACGTCCTCCATTCGTTGGATCATTTGGGATCAATACTGTGTTTCCATTCTCCAATTCATTGACACTTTTGATCTTTTTGGAATAGCCGGCCAATGGATAAACAAAGGTGTTCCCTACGATCGCAAAATCATATCCACGCTGTTCGGTTTGAACATCCAGGTAAGGTTTATTCTGAAACACATTTACATCAATGTCGCCCTGTCGCAGTGCTTCATTGGGCAATACATAATCGTTGAATTGAATCAATTCCACTTTCAGACCGAATCGTTCTTCTGCCACTTTTTTAGCCGCTTCGGCCAATGCGAATTCTGGTCCGGATTGTACGCCCACTTTGATATGGTTCGGATCGGACGTTTTATTACCGCCTCCACATGAAGATAGGGTCAAGGCGCTTAAGCAAACCAGGGTCAAATAATGAAAGTAGTTTAATTTCATATTATTTAATATTGAGTAAGAATTTTTGTAGTATACTGTTTTTAGCGATGGTCCACTCTCTTAGAGAACTGATCACCCATGAATTGAATTAAAAATACGAAAGCAACTAGTAGGATCAAAACCGTATTCATCACGACCACATCATAGCCCACATAGCCGTACTGATATCCGATCTGGCCCAAACCGCCCGCGCCTACGGCTCCACCCATAGCTGAATAACCGACCAAGGCAATCAGCGTGATGCTTGCGCCATTAATTATGGAAGGGAGCGCTTCTGGAAGTAATACTTTACGTACGATCTGCATGGGTCTAGCTTCCAGTGCTCTGGCAGCCTCTATTAGGCCCGATGGTACTTCGAGCAAGCTGTTTTCGACCATTCTGGCGACAAAAGGCGCCGCACCTATGCTCAAAGGAACCAGAGCTGCTTTGACCCCAATAGACGTTCCAACCAACATTCGAGTGAAAGGGATCATCCACACGATCAAAATGATAAAAGGAATGGCCCGGAAAATATTGACCAGGATAGAAAGCACACGATTGGTCCATTTATTTTCCATCAATTGCCCCGACCGGGTCAAAAAGAGCATTACGCCGGTGGGTAAGCCCAAAATGAATCCAAAAAGTCCCGATAAAAAGGTCATCACAATGGTTTCCCATGTTCCTTTCACTAATAATTGAATCATTGCTTCAGACATAGCCCAATCGTGTTACACGGATTTGATGTTGTTCAAAAAAAGAAATCGCTTCCTCCCAATATTCTTTCTGCCCCTCACCACCAAAAAGGGTGATTAACATGATGCCAAACTGTATGCCTGCGGTATGGTCCAATTGAGAACTGACAATTTGGAAATCGACCCCGACTTTTCGAGACATGTTTGACAAGACGGGGGTGGTAGCGGATTGACTGGAAATCTCGAGTTTTAACAAGGGTACTTTTCCGTCCGAATAGTTCGGTGATAAGCTTTGCTGATATTGTTCCGGAATTTCCACATGTAAGGCAGATGCTATAAACTGCTTTGCGAGCTCGGTTTTCGGATTCGAAAAAAGCTCACCTACGGGCGCCTTTTCAATCAAGTGACCTGCACTAATGATGGCCACTTCATCACATATGGCTTTCACTACATCCATTTCATGGGTAATCAATAAGATGGTGATGCCGAGTCTTCGATTAATATCCTTGAGAAGGGCCAATATGGATCGGGTGGTCGCTGGGTCCAATGCGCTGGTCGCCTCGTCGCAAAGCAGCACCTTAGGATTATTTGCCAAAGTCCGGGCGATGGCCACCCGTTGTTTTTGCCCTCCGGATAGGCTGGCGGGATAATCATGGATTTTTTCTTCCAGATCTACGAGTTTTAACAATTCTTTGACGCGCTCCGCTATTTTAGCCTTGGGCACTCCCGCTAATTCCAAAGAAAGTGCTATGTTACCGTATACGGTCCGGGATGAAAGCAGGTTAAAATGTTGAAAGATCATTCCAATCTGCCGGCGCGTATGAGCGAGTTCCTTGCGTGATAGGCCGAGGAGATCCTGTCCATCAACGATAATACGGCCTTCACTGGGTTTTTCCAAAAGATTTACACAACGGATGAGGGTACTTTTTCCTGCCCCCGAAGCACCAATAACGCCATAAATCTTGCCCTTTGGGACTTCCAAAGACACATTATCCAGCGCTTTGAACGCTGATTTTTGTTTATAAAAAACTTTGCTTATGCCTTGGAGGACGATCATCGTGCAAACATAATTAATTTGGGTATTTTCTACAAGGTTTACAACCAATCATATTCACACGCACGCCAGACACTCGTCGCTCGAGTGCAATTTCTAGGCTTGCAGACATCTAAGACAAAGCAGGTGGCGCAGGTGGATTGTCCGACGGCCGGGATTTCTCCTCCGGAAGGGGAATAAATTCTTCATTATCCGTCGGTGGAAGTTCGAAACGTCCGAGGCGCCAATCTTCCTTGGCCTGCTCTATGCGATCTTTTCGTGAATGCACAAAATTCCACCAAATATAGCGTTCTCCCAGGGGCTCGCCTCCGAGTAGCATGAGCGTGGTGTTTTCCCTGGCTATGATCATGGGATCGGTCTCCTTGGTGAAAACCAATAATTGGCCCGGACCGTATCGGTGACCCGAGACCTCGATTAAACCCTTTACCACATAAAGCCCCCTTTCAGCATGTCCTTGGGGAAGGGCTAAGGGAGTGCCGGCTTCAAGAGTGACATGCAGGTAGAATAAGGGAGAATGGGTATCGACATCGCTTCGTAATCCATAGGCATCCCCGGCGATTAGTCGCATCCATACACCTTTTTCGGTGAATGTCGGTAATTCTTCGGGCTTGTAATTTCGAAAAGAAGGTTGGGTTTCTTCGTCTTTTTCCGGCAATGCCACCCATGTTTGGATCATTTCCAAACCGCCGGTTAGTAAGTTCGGATCTTCAAAACGTTCCGAATGCGAAATTCCCCGACCAGCAGTCATCCAATTCACTTCACCCGGGAGGATGATTTGTTCCACACCTAAACTATCCCTATGCATGACTTGACCACCGAAAAGATAGCTCACAGTCGAAAGCCCAATATGTGGATGGGGCAAAACGTCCATATCTGTCGCCTGGCTCCATGTGATTTCATCGATAGGGCCAGCGTGATCCATAAAGATAAAGGGTCCAACCATTCGCTTTTTTCGGAAAGGCAAAATCCGCTTTACATTCATTTGCGGGGACAATGCAGCAGTTCTGGCGTCAATTACGATTTCTAACATAATTCAAGGTTTATCGCAAGTTACGAAGAATTATTTAATGTCCATCAATCACCTCCGGCATATATTTTCCCATTAATTCCCATTTGATCTTCATCAACACCCCTTCTTCGAAAGACAAATGATATATTTTAAATTGCTCCTCGAGAAGCGGTATCATAAAATACCATTCAGACGCTTGACTGATTGAAGGGTCAAATGCCCGATTCACATTTTTATCCGACAAGGTTAGGCGTTCAAAAAACTTCGAATACGTCCCTACCTTACTGAGTTTTTCTAAATTAGTGTAAATGCTATGTGTCGGATC
>Ga0079223_10001020_pt1 | contig 15960 bp, 14 predicted proteins | sample Stecom2011_FD_75072 | JGI IMG/M metagenome (GOLD analysis project Ga0079223, IMG submission 75072) | Agricultural soil microbial communities from Utah to study Nitrogen management - Steer compost 2011 | ecosystem: Environmental > Terrestrial > Soil > Agricultural land | place: USA: Utah... | reverse complement strand
GCGGCGCGAACAGCGCCAGCAGCATCGCGCCCGAGACCACGACGGCTGCCAGCACAAAAGCCGGGTGCAGCGCGTCTGCCAGCACTGTTTGGAACGACTCGCTGATGGCTTCCGGTATCTCTACCGCGCTGGATCGATCCAGCAGCGTGACCGGGTCGAGATCCTCACCACCGGGCAACGATGCCAGCCCCGCGCTGAAGCGCGACGCCATCACCGCGCCGAGCACGCTGACGCCGACCGTCCCGCCGATCTGGAAGATGAATTGCAGGCTGGACGTGGCGACGCCGAGCCGCCCGCGCGGGACGCGATTCTGCACTGAGACAAGGTAGCTCGTCAGGATCATGCCCATCCCGAAACCCATCAGCGAGAGCGCGCCCGCGGCGACCAGTTGGCTGCTGTTCTCGTCGAGCAGCGTTAGCAGCCCGGCGCCGGTTAAGATGCTCACCGTGCCGGTGATGACCAGCCGCGAAGGCCCGTGACGCAGCAGCAAATGCCCGGCCATGACGCTGCCCACACTCCAGATGACGCTCATGGGGGTGAGCGTGGCTCCGGCGCGGGTGGCGCTCGTTCCCAGCGCGCCCTGCACAAACAGCGGAATGTAGGAAACGACGCCGAACAGCGCGAACCCGGCCAGGAACTCGTGCCCCATCGCGATGGCAAACAGCCGGTCGCCAAACATATCGAGCGGGATCAGCGGGTTGGGGGAGTGGCGCTCGACCCACACGAACGCGGCGAGCGCGACAACCGCGAACGCCAGCAGCCCGATCACGCTCGGATCGGACCAGGGCACCGCCTCGCCGATCTGCAGCAGCGCGTAGAGCAAGCTCAGCACGCTGGCGATCAGCAGCGCCGCGCCGGTGTAATCGACTTTGCCCGGCTCGCGCTCGTCCAGCGGCTCCCGCAGCACCAGCGCGATCATCGTCACAGCCAGCAAGCCGAATGGCACGTTGACGTAAAAGACCCAGCGCCACGAGACATGATCGACCAGGAAGCCGCCGACAAGCGGCCCGATCACGCTTGACACGCCCCACACGCTTGAGAAAAGCCCCTGCATCCGCGCGCGCTGTTGGAGCGAGAAGATGTCACCGATGATGGTGAACGTCACCGGGCCGACCGCTCCTGCGCCTGTCCCCTGAAGCGCCCGGAACAGGATCAACTGCGTCATGTTCTGCGCTTGCCCGCTGAGCGCCGACCCGGCCAGGAACAGCGTCACGCCCAGGTAGTAGATCGGCTTGCGCCCATAGAGATCTGACAGCCGCCCGAAGATCGGGATGGTCGCCGTCGAGGTCAGCATGTAGATCGAGAAAACCCAGCTATAGACCTCTAGCCCGCCCAACTGCGCGACAATGGTCGGCATGGCAGTGCTGACGACGGTGCCTTCCAGCGCGGCGAGGAAAAGGCCCATCATCAGGCCGAAAGTGATCACCAATTGGCGGCGGGTAATGCGTTGCATGACAGCAGCGAGTCCTCTTGGACGAATCATCCTCTGGATGATGAACGCACGCGGCGAAACTGGGCGCGCCGGGTCGCCGGTTTGGGGCTATAATCAAACCGCCAGGCCGGGCGCCGCCCTATTAAACCACTCCCGCGCCGGATTGTCGATGACTCAAGAGAGCTAGAAGCAGCGAAGAACAGCAGAAGCGTAGCTAAAAACAGCAGAATACAATGATCTGTAGCGCCGTACAGGCAACAGGCTTTGCTGCTTTGTAGCTGTATTTAGCTGCTTTTCGCACCTTTTCGCTTACGTGAAAGAGTATTCGCCGAATGACGGTCGTTTTTGATACCTCTACCACCCCACGCGTCAATCCGCAGAAGAAAAATATCCTGATTCGCCGCTTGGCGCGCGCGCCGTGGTGGCTGCTCGGGATGGGTGTTCTCGTCGTTTTGTTTGTGCTGTCGGTCCGCACGACACACCCGTATCCGGTGATCTGGGGCGCGGTTCGCCAGGGCATCTGGACGACCATCTGGGTGTCGGTCATCGCGTACGCGCTGGCGCTGACGCTTGGTTTGATCATCGCGTTGCTGCGGCGCTCGTCGAACCCGATCATCTACCAGGTGTCAACCTTCTACGTCGAAGCGGTGCGTGGCATTCCGACGCTGGTGCTGGTGTATTGGATGGCGCTGGCGTTCATCCCGGAAGTGATTCGCTTCGGCAACGACCTGGGCGCGTCGCTCCAACACTTGACGATCAGCTTCATCATCACCGATGACCTGATTTACGATCTGACCTTCCAATCCCTCGGGCGGCGTATGGCAGAGTTCGAAACGCGCGAATTTGGCAACAACTACCGCGCGATCATCGCATTGGCGATCTCGTACAGCGCGTTTCTGTCGGAAGTCTTCCGCGCCGGAATCGACAGCGTGAGCGTCGGCCAGCGTGAAGCGGCGCGCAGCCTCGGCATGACGCACTGGCAGGTGATGCGCCTGATCGTGCTGCCCCAGGCCATCCGCGTGATCCTGCCGCCGCTGGGCAATGACTTCATCGCTATGCTCAAGGAAAGCTCGCTGGTGTCGGTGCTGGGCGTGCAGGACATCACCCGGCGCGGGCAGACCTATGCTTCGAGCACATTCACGTTTTTCCAGGCGTACAACATCGTTGCGCTGACCTATCTCGTTCTGACCATCACGCTTTCGCTGGTGGTCAAGGGGATGGAATCGTACCTTGACCGCGGACAACGACGCACCGAGTAAGCAAGGAGGCCGCGATGTTCGATTTTTCGGATCGTGTGGCGCTGGTGACCGGCGCGAGTGGAAATCTGGGCCGCGCTGTGGCGCAGGCATTCTATGACGCGGGCGCGCGGGTGGTGCTGGCAGATCGCCGCGCCGACGATCTGCCCGCGCTGAGTGAGGACCGTGATCGCGTGATGGCGCACGCGGTTGACCTGATGCAGCTTGAGTCTGCGCAGGCGCTGGTGCGCGCCGTGATGGATTGCTTTGGACGGATTGACGCGGTGGCGAACACCGTCGGCGGCTTTCGCTCGATGCCGGTGGACGGTGACGGCGCGCTCGAACTGTGGGACTTTGTGCTGAATCTCAACGCTCGCACAGCGCTGATTCTGTCGCAGGCGGTTGTGCCAGTGATGCGCCAGCAAGGGCGCGGCGCGATCGTACACACCTCGGCGCGAGCGGCGCTCAGTGGCGGCAAGAACATCGCCGCCTACAGCGCCAGCAAGAGCGCCGTCATCCGCCTGACCGAGAGCCTCGCCGCCGAGCTGAAGGACGCGAACATCAACGTAAACTGCATCCTGCCCGGCACGATTGACACGCCCGAAAACCGCGCCGACCGCCCCAACGCCGATTTCAGCAAGTGGGTGGCGCCCGAAGCGATCGCGCGCGTATTCCTGTTCCTCTGCTCGGACGAGGCGCAGGCGATCCAGGGCGCGGCGATCCCGGTCTACGGGCGGAGTTGAGCGAGCAGCGTTTAGCAAGAACCAGAACAAGCCGGAGCGACCCAGGAGTGATTGTCGTAGGGCGTAGCTTGCTGCGCCCGTTCCATTGCGCGTGCGCACGCTGCTCTTGGCTAACCGCTGCTCCCGCGGGCGCGCCCGGTGGAGCATGCTACACTAGAGGACGATGGACTGCGCCGGCTACACCGCCCGCAGGGGATTCTACGGACGATGACTGAGTCGCTGCGCGTTCAGACGCTTGGCCTGTTCCGCGTCTGGGTAGACGGGGAGCCGCTGCCGAACGTTGTCTGGAAGCGTGAAAAAGCCCAACGCCTGTTCCAGTTTCTGATCACGATCAAGCTCAACGACAGCCACCAGGTGATGCCCAAAGAGCGGATCGTCGCTGAGCTGTGGCCGACGCTGGATGAGGCGCGCGCCGACCGCGACTTTAAGGTCGCGCTCAACGCGCTGAACGATGCGCTGCAGCCAAACCGCTCGGCGCGCTCGCTCTCAACGTACATCAGCCGCTCCGGGCTGGCGTACGGGCTGGATCCTGACGCCGACGTGACGATTGACGCGGCAGAGTTCCGCGACGGGCTGAAGCGTGCTGCGCGTCTCGAAGCAGAAGACACGGACGCCGCGCTCGACGCCTACCGGCAGGCGATTGACCTGTACGGCGGCGACTATCTCCCCGATGCCTTGTATGAAGATTGGTCCAGCCTGGAGCGCGAGCGGCTGCACATGCTGTACCTCTCCGGCGCGATGCGGCTGGCGACGCTGCTGCTGTGGCGCGGCGGCTATCAGGAAGCGATCCATCTAGCGCAGTCGGTGCTAACCCTCGACCGCTATTGGGAAGAAGCGTACCGGATCATGATGCTAAGCCACGCGCTGCGCGGGAATCGCCCGCTGGCGCTGCGGACCTACCAGCAAGCGTGCGACGCGCTGCGTGACGGATTGGAACTGGAGTCAATGGCCGACACGCGCGCGCTGGCCGAGGCGATTACACGGGGTGATTCGCTCGACGCGCTGATGCCCCGCTAGAGTGTGTGCAACCGGCGTGCAACCGCGACAGGATATACCGAGAGTGAGAGCCAGAAGACTTCGGAGCGCAGCATGAATCAGGACGTGGTCTCGTTCGTCTTACGCTTCATCCGCGAAGAGAGCGGCGGGCAGCCCGCGCGCTGGCGCGGCGTGATCAAGCACGTGCAGAGCGATCACACCGCCGACTTCGCGCATTTCAACGACGCGCTTGCCTTTATGCAAGAGCATGTCAACGAGACGATCCGGCAGTCCTTTGCGGGGGATGAGCCGCTTTCGCCGGAACGCATCTTCGCTGAGACGGCCAAGCTGTGGGGCGAAATGGCGCCGCGCTACACCGACATCATGCTGCAATCGATGGAGATCATGCTGGAGCAGGGGCGGCGTATGGGTGAGACGATGGCCGACAGCATGGCACGCAGCGCAGCCTCCGCGCCGCAGACCGCGCCGGACCAGCAGGCGCAGTTGATTAGCATCATCGAGCGGCTGACGGACCAGGTCGAAGCGCTTAGCGCGAAGGTCGAGCATCTTGAGGATCGCTTGCGCGATGAGTGACCAACGCCCCGCCACGCCGCTGCGCCAGAGCGTCGAGGCGTGGGAGCGTGAGGTTGCCGCCGCCTGGGAGGAGGTTTCGCGCTCGCCGGAGTTTCTGACACGCGTCGGGCAGCAACTGAGCGCGACGCTCCGCTCGCAGCAGCACATCTCGCGCACGCTGCAATCCGCGCTATGGAACATAGCCGCCGCGCAACAGCAGCGCGCCCACGAGCGCCTCTTGCTCGATCAATTGCGCCAGCGGCTGGACGATCTCACCGCCCGGCTGGATCGCCTGGAGCGACGGCTAGACGATGGATGACCTGCTTGCGCGCTGGGCGCAGCTTTGGGGCGCGGGCATGGCCGAGGTCTGGCGCAGCTATTCCGCCGCCAAGGACACGATCCACGCCACCGGGCGCGCGCTGGTCGCGCAGACGCCCGCCCGCCCGATCTACGCTGAAGGCTGCCTGCGCCTGCTGCACTACGCCCCGCAGACCGCTACTCAGCGCCCGATTCCCGTGCTGTGTGTCCCCTCGTTGATCAACCGGTTTTATGTGATGGATCTCGCGCCAGAGCGCTCTCTGGTGAGCGCGCTGTTGGAGCGCGGGCTGAACGTCTTCATGCTGGACTGGGGCACGGCCACCAGCGCCGACCGCTCGCGATCGCTGGACGAGTACATCACCGGGTTGCTGGGGCGCTGCGTCGAAGTTGTCCGCCGCGAGACCGGGGCAGATGCGGTCGCGTTGCTCGGCTACTGCATGGGCGGGATGATGGCGGCGGCGTACACCGTGCTGCGGCCGCATGAGGTCGCCGCGCTGGTGAACCTCGCCGGGCCGATCAACTATCACGACGATGGCATTTACAGCGTCTGGACCCGCCCCGAATATCTCGACGTGGATCTGCTGGTCGACACGCTTGGCAATATCCCCGCTGAGTTGCTGAATCTGACGTTTCACATGGTGCGTCCGACCGACGAATTGCTGCGCGCGCTGGACTATTGGGAGCGGCGCGACGATGAGACGTTTGTACGGCACTTCGCCGCGATGCAACTTTGGACGCACGATCCGACGCCGTTCCCCGGTGAGGCGTTCCGCAAGTACATCAAAGACCTTTACCAGCGGAATGCGCTCATGGATGGCACGTTCACCGTCGGCGGGCAGCCGATTGACCTCAGCCGCATCACCACGCCGGTGCTGACCATCGCCGCGCGCCGCGACCACATCGCGCCCTGGGAGTCGGTCGCTGTGCTGCACGAGCGCATTTCCAGCGCGGACAAGCAGTTGATTGTGCTGGAAAGCGGGCATATTGGTATGGTGGTCGGCGCCAGCGCGAAAGAGCAGCTCTGGCCGCAGCTTGGCGCGTGGCTGGAGAGCCGGGCGGGGTGCAGCTAGAAACGGCGGAGAGCATATCACCCGTTCTGGCGAGTGATATCAAACACGGATCGTTGACCTCTCCTATAGGGGCGCACTTGCTGCGCCCACTGCCCAGTTACACCTACAATCACGGCGTCAGAGCCAGCGCCACCCGTGCGTAAAGCGCCAAGCGCTGCTCTTGACCTCGATCAAGACGGCGCGCGCGCGATTCGGTATACTTGCGCCATCGTAAACGGAACGTGGAATTTCGCATGGATACGACACTGGGCGCGCAGGTGCGTTGGAAAGCGGTCGCGCTGCCGCCAGAGCATGGCGGCTGGGGCTTTCTGCTGGAGCCAATCGTCCTGGGGCTGCTCATCGCGCCGTCATGGGCGGGGTTCTGCTGGGGCGTGGCGGCGCTCGGCGCGTTCCTGATGCAGCACCCGCTCAAGCTGGCGTACACCGACCGGAAGCGCGGGCGGCGCTATGCGCGAACTGTCGCGGCGGAGCGCGTGCTGCTGATCTACGCGGGCGTGGCGCTGGCTGGGTTCGCGCTGGCACTGGCGCTTGGCGGGCTGAAGCCGCTGCTGCCGCTGGCGCTGGTTGCGCCGCTCGGGCTGGTGCAGGTAGTCGATCTGCTTGGCAATCGCGGGCGCGAGCTCTCGCGGGAGCTGGCCGGATCGGTCGCGTTAGGGGCCGTGGTCATGGCGATCGTGCTGGCCGGTGGCGAGAGCGTGACGTTGGCGTTCGGGCTATGGGCCGTGCAGGCGGCGCGCGCGATTGGCTCGATCATCTATGTGCGCGAGCGGCTGCATATTGAGAAGGGCAAGCCTGCCGCACGGAGCTGGGTGCTGGCGTCGAGCGGGCTGGCGCTGGCAGCGATTGCGCTGCTGGCATGGCTGGACGTGGTGCCTGCGCTGGCGGCGGTCGCCATCGCGATTCTGCTGGCGCGTGCGGCGTATGGCGTCTCCCCCTGGCGCCGCCCGGCGCGCCCGCAAAAGCTCGGGTTCCTCGAACTCGGCTTCGGCTTGCTGACGGTGCTGCTCGCCGCGCTCGGTGTGGCGCTGGACATCTAAGCACAAGCAATGAGCGATTAGCGGTTAGCCAAGAGCAGGATCGTGCTAATCGCTAACCGCTGCTTCCCCGTAACTCGCGCGTAACTGGCGCGCGCTAGCCTTAGACAAACAGCACTTTTACGCTTTCGCGGAACTCTTTTTTCGGATACGGATATGGCTTTGACCGCACTCCCCACTGTCGGTATTGCCGGCATCGGCCTCTACATTCCCGAACCGATCGTCACGGGCGCGGAGATCGCGGCGCGCACGGGCCTGCCTGAATTCGTCGTGCGCGACAAGATGGGCATCCAACAGGTGCACGTCGCCGGGCAGGACGACACCATCACGGCGATGTCGGTCCGCGCCGCCGAGCGCGCGCTGGCGGATGCGGGACTGGACGCCAAAGACCTCGACCTGATCATCTATCATGGCAGCGAGTATAAAGACCATATCGTGTGGTCTGCCGCGTCGAAGATTCAGAACGACCTCGGCGCGACCAATGCCTACGCTTTCGAGATGTACGCGCTGTGCGCGGGGGCACCGATCGCGTTTCAAGCGGCGCGTAATATGATGCGCCTCGACCGGCGGCTGGAGAATGTGCTGCTGGTCAGCGCCAGCCGCGAAAACGACCTGATCGACTTTGGCAACATGCGCACCCGCTTCATGTTCAACTTCGGCGCGGGGGCAGGCGCGCTGGTCTTCCGGCGCGGGCAGGCGCACAACGAGGTGCTGGAGTCAGCGGTGCGGACGGACGGCTCGCTGGCGGATACGGTGGTGATGACTCCCGCTGAGGACGGTGTCGCGCTGTTGCCGGGTGAGATGGGCACGCTGCATGGCCGCCTGGACGTGCGCAACGCCGAGTATATGGCCGAGCGGTTGGGCGAAGTTTCTTTGGGGCGCTTCGTCGAGGTGATCACCGAGGCGGTGACGGAGAGCGGCTACGCGCTCGAAGATTTGCGCTTCCTGGGCATCACGCACATGAAGCGCTCGTTCTACAACGAGATTCTGAGCGCGGTTGGGCTGACGCCGGAGCAATCCGTTTATCTTGAGCATTACGGGCACATCCAGAGCGTCGATCAGGCGCTGGCGCTTTCGCTGGGGTTAGAGCAGGGGAAGATTCAGCCGGGCGACCTGATCGTGCTGGCGGGGGCTGGAACGGGCTACACCTGGAGCGCGAGCGCGATCCGCTGGGGATAGCGCCGCCTTTGCGTGGATAATATCAAGAGAGGGTTTGCAATGAGCAAGCGTTTAGAAGGCCGGGTCGCCGTGATTACGGGCGCCGGGCAGGGGATTGGCCGTGCGATCGCGGTGCGTTTTGCCAACGAGGGCGCCAAAGTCGTCGTCGTGGATGTGGCCGAAGCCACCGCGCACAGCGCCGCCGCCGAGATTCTCGCCAGTGGTGGTGCGGCGATCGCTGAGCCGTGCGATGTGACGCAGCGCGAGCAGGTTCACGCGTTGGTCGAGCGCGTGCTGGCCACTTACGGGCAGATCGACATTCTCGGGAACAACGCCGGAATCACGCGTGACGCCCGCCTGATCAAGATGTCCGAAGAAGAGTTTGACCGCGTGGTGGACGTGAACCTCAAGGGCGCGTTCAACATGGCGCAAGCCGTCGCCGGGCCGATGATCGAGCGCGGCTACGGGCGGATCATCAGCACCGCGTCGGTCGTGGCGCTGTACGGCAATTTTGGACAGACGAATTATGTTGCGACGAAGGCCGCGGTCATCGGTATGACGCGCGTCTGGGCGCGAGAACTGGGGCCGAAGGGCATCACGGCGAATGCCATCGCGCCGGGCTTCATCGAGACGGACATGATCAAGACCGTGCCGGAGAAGGTGATCAACGGCCTGATCGAGCGTACGCCGGTGCGCCGCCTGGGCACGGTGGATGATATCGCCAGCGCGTACCTGTTCCTCGCGTCGGACGAGGCATCGTACGTCAACGGCGTGGTGCTGAGCGTGGATGGCGGGCTGGTATTGTAGTATTAGGCGGCCTATTGAAAGCAATGAGCGTATTTCGTTGCTGCGCGGAACCTCATCCCTGGCCCCTCTCCGCACGCGGAGAGGGGAAAAGGGGACGGGGGTTAAGGGATGAGGTCTTCCCGGCGCGCCGCTATGTTAGCTCATTTCGATAGATTACTAAGGCATGAAGCAAAAGTCGATTTACATCACAGATTTTTTGCAGCGCCGCGCGCAGTTGTCGCCGGATAAAATCGCGATCCGCGACACGATCACCGGGCGCGACGTGACCTACGCCGCGTGGAACGCGCAAGCCAACCAGACCGCGAACTATCTGCGCGCGCTCGGCGTGGAAACGGGCGACCGCGTCGCCGTATATGCGACGAATAGCATGGACTATCTCGACGTGTGGATGGCATGCGGCAAGATCGGCGCGGTGCTGCAAAACCTCAACTGGCGGCTGGCGGTCGGCGAGCTGGATGCGCTGCTGCGGGATGCCGCGCCGGTCGTGCTGATCTACTCCGGCGGGTTTACCGAGATCGTCAACCGGCTGCGCGGCGCGCCGAGCGTGCGGCACTTTGTCGCGCTGGACGCGCGGGCGCATGAGAGCGATCGCCACTTCTGCGAGCGCGCCGCGTATCCCGCCGAGCTCACCGCGCCGCGCCCTGATCTCGACTGGGACTCGCCCTGGGTGATCTGCTACACCGGCGGCACGACCGGCCTGCCCAAAGGCGCGATCCTCTCACACGGCAACATGACATGGAACAGTATCAACACCGTGATGAGCTGGGAACTGGACGCTCGCGACGTGGCGATCCTGAATTCGCCGCTGTTCCACACCGGCGGGCTGAACGTCTTCACGCTGCCGATTATCCACTGCGGTGGGACGAACGTGCTGTGCGCCGGATTTGACGCCGATCAGGTCTTCGACCTGGTAGAGAGTGGCGAGGTGACGCTGTTCTTCGGCGTGCCGACGATGTGGATCGTCTTGCAGCAGCACCCGCGCTGGGCCAAGGCGGATTTCTCGCGTCTCAAGCTCGTGATCAACGGCGGCGCGCCGTGCCCGATGCCGGTCTTCGAGCGGTTCTGGGCGAAAGGTGTCGATTTCAAGACCGGTTATGGGCTGACCGAAGCTGGACCGAACACTTTCTGGCTGCCGCAGGCGGACGTACGCCGCAAGCCGGGCGCAGTCGGCCTGCCGCTGATGCACATTGATGTGCGCGTTGTCCGGCCTGACGGGACGGAGTGCGACGCTGAGGAGCCGGGCGAGTTGCTCATTCGCGGTCCGCACGTCACACCCGGCTATTGGAACAACGCGGCAGCGACCGCCGCCGCGATCCGTGACGGGTGGCTGTATACCGGGGACCTCGCCGTGCGCGACGCGGAAGGCTATTACACGATTGTCGGGCGGCTCAAGGACATGATCATCTCCGGCGGCGAGAACGTCTATCCCGCCGAGGTCGAGAGCGTGATGTACCGGCACTCCGCGATCAAGGAAGCAGCGCTGATCGGCGTGCCGGACGATCTGTGGGGCGAGGTCGGACGCGCGATCGTGGTGCGCGAGCCGGGCAAGCCACTCGACGAGGCCGGGCTGATCGCCTTCTTGCGCGAGCACCTGGCGCATTACAAAGTGCCGCGCTCGGTCGTCTTTGTCGACGCGCTGCCGAAGACCGGCGCGGGGAAGATCGACAAGAAGGAACTTGTCCGGCGGTATGGCGCCGCATCCTGAGAGGGTTTGACGGCCTGCGGGCGGGTTTTGGCAGCGATTGCCCGTTAGAGTGGCCGGAGCGGGCGAGGCAAAGGAAGGCACAGAATGCCGAAAATCAAGGCGAACGACATCACGCTCTACTACGAACTTCACGGCGCGGACCACGCCGAGACGTTGATCCTGATCAATGGCGTCGGGCAGTGGCGCGAGGCGTGGTGGCGGAATGTTGGTCCGCTGTCCGAGCGCTTCCGCGTGCTGACTTTCGACAATCGCGGCGTGGGCGACTCTGACAAGCCAGATATCCCCTACACGCTCGAAATGATGGCCGACGACACGCTCGGCCTGATGGACGCGCTTGACATTGAGCGCGCGGGTGTCTTTGGGCACTCGATGGGCGGCGGCATTGCGGTTTTTATGGCGCGCCACGCGCCGGAGCGGATTACCCGGCTCGGGCTCGGCTCGACGCTCTATTGGGGGCCGCGTGTGGCGATGCCCTCACCGCGCGCAATGCAGGCGCTTCAGGATCGCTCCGGTGACCCGCTGGAACTGGTCAAGCGCGGGACGCGCATCGCGACCGCAGACAGGTTCGAGACGCGCGACCCGGAAGGCTTTCAGAAACTGATCGACCTGCGCTTCCGGAGCCAGCAGCCGCCCGAACTCTACCTGCGGCAGAGTCAATCCGGCCTGGCGTACTTTGCTGCCGATCACATCACCGATATGGCGCCGCCGATGCCGGTGCTGTTGATCGTGGGCGAGCACGACGAGGTCGCGCCACCCGCCAACAGCTACGCCATCGCGGAGGCGTGGCCGGACGCGCGCGTGGTCGAGATCGCGGGGGCGGGGCACCTGTTCAACATCGAAAAACCGGACGAGACCAATCGCGTGCTGATCGATTTCTTTAGCGCATCGTAACAAAAGGAAAAGGCGACTCATGAGCGTTCCAACATTGCCTGGTATCACTGCTCTCACGGTGACGACGCCGCGCCTGCGCACGCGGGTGTTGTTTAGCGGGCCCGATGACGGCGAGCCTGTGCTGTTCGTGCACGGCAACGCGTCATCCGCCACGTTCTGGGAAGAGACAATGCTCGCCCTGCCGAGCGGGATGCGCGGCATCGCGCCGGACCTGCGTGGTTATGGTGGCGCGGACCCGGCGCAGAAGATCGACGCCACGCGCGGAATGTGCGACTTCAGCGACGACCTGCGCGCGCTGCTGGACGAACTCGGCATTGAACGGACGCACGTCGTCGGGCATTCGATGGGCGGCGCGATAATCTGGCAGATGATCATGGACTATCCGGCGCGTCTGCGCACTGTCACGCTGTCGGACCCCGGCTCGCCGTACGGGTTCGGTGGCACGAAGGGGCTGGATGGCCAGCCGACAATGCCAGACTTCGCCGGATCGGGGGGTGGCGTGGTGAATCCGGACTTTCCAAAGCTGATGGCTGCCGGTGATCGCGGGACGGACAACCCGCAAGCGTCACCGCGCGTGGTCATGAACACCTTTTATTGGAAGCCACCGTTCGTCCCGGCGCGCGAGGAAGATTTGCTCTCGTCGCTGCTGTCGGAGCATGTTGGGTCAGAGCAGTATCCGGGTGACTTCGTCTCGTCCGATAACTGGCCGGGGGTCGCGCCGGGTGTGTGGGGGCCGATCAACGCCATGTCGCCCAAGTACCTGCCGGGCGTCGAGCCGCTGCTAAACGCCGACCCGAAGCCGCCGGTTCTGTGGGTGCGCGGCGCGGAAGATCAGATCGTGTCCGACCTGTCGCTGTTCGACATGGGCGGGCTGGGCAAGCTGGGGTTTGTGCCGGGCTACCCCGGCGAGGACGTCTATCCGCCGCAGCCGATGGTCAGCCAGACGCGCGCTGTGCTGGAGCAGTACGCGGCGCGGGGTGGCTGGTTCACTGAAGAGGTGATCGAAGACGCCGGGCACACCCCGTTCATCGAAAAGCCGGAGCAGTTCAACGCGCTGTTTCACGCACATTTGCGGCGCGGCGCGTCGTCGTTGTGACGTTGAGTCACGTTGGCGCTGTGGTGACGTTGTAGAGGCCCTGTAGAGTGAGAGAGACCGTTATGCCACGCTACGCGCAGATCATCAGCACCGGGCGCTATTTGCCCGAAAAGGTCCGCACCAACGCCGAGATCGAGACGATCCTCGGCGAAGAGGTGAACCAGTGGCTGATCGACAACGTCGGCATCCGCGAGCGGCGGCTGATCGGCGAGGATGAGGTGACGTCCGATCTCGCGGTGCACGCCGCGCGTCAGGCGTTGGAGCGCGCCAATCTGTTGCCGGAAGCGCTCGACCTGATCATCGTCGCAACCGACACGCCGGACTACGTCTCGCCTGGCACGGCGTCGGTCGTGCAGCACAAGCTCGGCGCGACGAACGCGGGCACCTTCGACGTCAACTGCGCGTGCTCCGCGTGGGTGGTGGGCGTGGACATCGCCAGCCGCTATATCGCGACCGATCCGGCGTACAAGCATGTGCTGGTCGTGGGCGCGTATGGCATGACGCGCTACATCGACTGGCACCACAAAAAGACCGCGACGCTGTTCGGCGACGGCGCGGGCGCGGTGGTGCTCGGCGCGGGGGACCGGCCCGGTTTCCTCGGCGCGAACATCAAGGCGGATGGCGCATATCACGACTATATGGGCGTGTTCATCGGCGGGACGGTCGAGCCGACTGGCGGCGAGGGCACACGCCCGCAGGTGCTGGAGATTCGCAAGCGGTTTCCGCCGAAGACCAACAACGAGGGCTGGCCGCCGCTGGTGCGTGACCTGATGCGGAAGATCGGGCGCGAGGTGCGCGAGATCGACAAGATTTACTTCACGCAGCTCAACCTGCGCACGATTGAGTACGTGATGGACGACCTGGGCCTGCCGCATGAGCGGACGCATACCACCATGGATAAATGGGGCTACACCGGCTCGGCCTGCGTGCCGCTGGCGCTGGACGACGCGATCACGCAGGAGATCGGGCCGCAGCCGGGCGAGCTGGTCGTCTTCTGCGCGAGCGGCGCGGGCTATACGATGGCCGCCGCCGCGTTTGAGTGGACGGCGCAAGGGGGCTGAGATGTACATAGGGGACACGCTGGGACGGCGCGCGATCTACACGCCGGACCGGCTGGCCGTGGTCGACGCGGGCAAGCCCGACCGCCCGCACTATACCTATCGCCAGATGAACGAGCGCGCCAACCGCTTCGCCAACTGGCTGCGCGACGAGGTCGGCGTCGGCAAGGGCGACCGCATCGGGATCATCGCGCATGATGGCGTTGAGTTCCTGGACGCGTTCCATGCCTGTGGCAAGCTCGGCGCGATCCTGGCGTGCTACAACTGGCGCATGCACTGGCGCGAGCTGGCGCAGGTCATTGCGGACACGACGCCGAAGCTGCTGATCTATTCGGACGAGTTTCGCGAGTCGGTGGCGAACCTGTTGCCCGAATCGCCCAGCGTGACGCACGCGCTGCACATTGAGGGTGCGGGCGTCGTGGGGAGCCAGCGCTTCGAGGACGCGCTGCAATCGGGCGATCCCGCGCCGGTGGTGGACGAGTCGATCACCGAGGAAGACATCGTCGCGCTGATCTTCACCGGCGGCACGACCGGCCTGCCCAAAGGCGCGCAGATCAGCCACCGCATGATTGGCTGGAACACGCTCAACACCGTGATCCACGACATTCTGCCGGGTGACACGACGGTCAACGTCTTCCCGATGTTCCACACCGGCGGGCTGCTGGTCTACACCGCGCCGCTGATGATCGTCGGCGGGACGGTGATCCTCGTCCGCCGCTTCGATCCGGAGCTGGTGCTGAGTTTGATCGACGAGTACCGGGCGGATTTCTTCGCGGGTGTGCCGACGATGTACCAGATGCTGACGCAGGCGTCCAACTGGGAGCAGGCGGACCTGAGCAGCCTGCGCTTCTGCACCAGTGGCGGCGCGCCGCTGCCCGTGACGCTGGTCGAGCAGTTCGAGCGCGAGAAGGGCGTGCGCTTCAAGCAGGGCTTCGGCATGACCGAGTTCGGCCCTGGCATCTTCGCGCTGGCGCCGGAAGACGCGATCCGCAAGGCGGGCAGCATCGGGCGCCCGAACTTCTTCGTCGATGCACGCGTGGTGGATGACGAGAATCGCCCGCTGCCGCCGGACACAGTTGGGGAGCTGGTACTTAAGGGCCCGTCGATCTGCTCCGGCTATTTCAACCTGCCGGGCGCGATGGACGAGGTGATGGACGACGAGGGCTGGTTCCACACCGGCGATCTCGCGCGCTATGACGACGAATGGTACTTCTTCATCGTGGATCGCAAGAAGGATATGTTTATCTCCGGCGGCGAGAATGTCTACCCGGCGGAGGTCGAGCAGGCGCTCTACCGGCATCCCGCCGTGCAGCAATGCGCGGTCGTCGGCGTGCCGGACGCGCGCTGGGGCGAGGCGGGGGTGGCGTGCGTCGTGCCGAAGCCGGGCGCGCCTGCCAGCGAGGACGATCTACTCGCGTTCTTGCAGGGCTGCCTGGCGCGCTACAAAGTGCCGAAGTCGGTTGTCTTCTTCGACGCGCTGCCGATCTCGGCAGCGGGAAAAATCCTCAAGCGGGAGCTGCGCGAGCAGCTTACGGGGGTGCGTTCAACAGACGATACAAGCCGGTCGGACGACTGATACGGAAGGAGGCGGCAGACGGCGAAACGCACGGTTCTGACAGCAGAGTTCGGACGTTGGCTGTTGCACACGATTTGTCCCGAACGATTCAAGGATATGGTTATCTAAAGGAGCTTGTCTCATGCGTAAATGGACGGTTTTGACCCTTGCACTCGTGCTCGCGCTGGCGATGCCGCTGTTCGCGCAGCCCGCGCAGGCGCAGGATGACGGCGAGCCGCTGAAGATCGGCCTGATGACCGACCTGACCGGCGCGCTGCAAATCTATGGCGTGGAGCTGCAGAACGGCTTC
>Ga0079223_10001019_pt1 | contig 15962 bp, 13 predicted proteins | sample Stecom2011_FD_75072 | JGI IMG/M metagenome (GOLD analysis project Ga0079223, IMG submission 75072) | Agricultural soil microbial communities from Utah to study Nitrogen management - Steer compost 2011 | ecosystem: Environmental > Terrestrial > Soil > Agricultural land | place: USA: Utah... | reverse complement strand
GAAGAGGGCAGCGCGGTCAAGTTCGTCGCGCTCTATGACGGCAGCGGCAATGTGCGGCTGACGGCGCTGTCCGGCGACGCGGTGCCAGACAAGGATTTCGAGCTCTGGGCCATCCAGGGCGGCAATGACCCGATCTCCATGGGCGTCATTCCGGTCAATGCCCGGAGCGCCGTCGCAATCAGCCCCGAGGTCATGGCCGGCTGGGGCGAAGGCTCGGTACTGGCCATTACGCTCGAACAGGCCGGCGGCTCGCCCGATGGCAATCCGCATGGCCCCGTCGTGGCCAAGGGCGCCGTTACGCAGATCTGACGCTGTTGGATCAGCCAAAAACAAGAATAAATATCATCGCCAAAAGTACTGCTGTCATCCCGGAAGGTGTGGCGGCAGTTGTGCTGAGGAGCCTGAAAACAAAGCGCTTTCAGCGTACACAAGAAATTATTCAATTATTTTTCCATCAGCTGAAACAATCTGAAACTTAACTGGAAGGCGCCCCGTTCTTTCTCATGTCCCAGCCGAACAATGGGAACGAAACACAGGAAGGAACTACCCCATGAACTTTTCTCTTCGCGCACTCACCGTCGCCACCATGATCTCCGCCGCCGCTATCGGTGGCGCTATGGCCCAGGACAATCCGATGGTCGGCGGCGCCGCCATGATGGCCGACAAGAACATCGTTGAAAACGCCGTCAACTCGGCCGACCACACCACGCTGGTTGCCGCCGTGCAGGCTGCCGGCCTGGTCGAGACGCTGTCCGGCGCAGGCCCGTTCACCGTGCTGGCGCCCGTCAACGCAGCGTTTGACGCCCTGCCAGCTGGCACCGTCGACACCCTGCTCCAGCCAGAAAACAAGGATACGCTGGCCACCATTCTGGCCTGCCACGTTATCCCGGCCAAGGCCCTCTCCACCGACATCGTCGGCATGGTTGAAGCCGATGGCGGCGAGCACATCGTGGATACCGTTGGTGGCTGCAAGCTGACCCTGAAGTCGGAAAACGGCGGCGTCACGGTCACCGATGAGAACGGCACCGTTGCCAATGTGACCATCGCTGACGTGCTGCAGTCCAATGGCGTCATCCACGTGATCGATGCCGTGCTGACGCCAAAGTCGGCAATGTAACCAATCAGGGCGCCATGCCGAATGGCACCTTGAGAGAGGCGACGGGTTTGCCGCCTCTCACCACAAGTTGACGTGCCACTGACTTGCCCAAGAAATACAGTGCACGTCATTCGCCCCGCGCCGCCGCCCGCATTCCCTCCTGCGGTCACGGGTGCGGGGCATCGTCATCAAGGAGAACTGACATGACTGTCAATCGTCGCAATCTGCTGCTGGGTGGCACGGCCATCGCCGCCGTCGCGGCCTTTGCTGGTCTGCGCCCCACGGGCACCCTCCAGGCCGCCGAGGGCAATTTTCCGTTCCAGCTGACCGATGAGCAATGGCGCGCCAGGCTCGACCCGGCTGCCTATGACGTGCTGCGCCACGAGGCCACCGAGCGGCCGTTCAGCTCGCCCCTCGATAGCGAAAAGCGCGCGGGCACCTTTGTCTGCGCCGGCTGCGCCCAGCCGCTGTTCACCTCGGACACCAAATTTGACAGCGGCACCGGCTGGCCCAGCTTCTACACCTTCATCGATGGCGCCCTCGGCACCACCATCGACACCTCCCTGTTCATGACGCGCACCGAAGTCCACTGCTCCAATTGCGGTGGCCATCAGGGCCATGTGTTCGAGGATGGTCCCCCGCCCACCGGCCTGCGCTATTGCATCAATGGCGTGGCGCTGAATTTCATCGCTGCCTGACGGAACGTTTCGCCTGCTTGCCTGTTGGGCTCCGTAACCAAAGGAGCTATCCGATGAGCAAGTCCATTACCGAAAAAGTCGAGCACGATCTGGCAACGCTCGACAAGACCAGCGGTGGCGGCCAGCTTGGCGGTACCGAATTTGGCCAGGAGCCCGGCGAGGCCAAGGTCAAGCATCCCGGTGCCGACAACAAGGCGCGCCCCGGCAGCGATCCCAAATAGCCGATATTGTTTGCCCGGGCAGGCATTGCCTTGTCCCGGTCAAAGGCGTTTAAGGGGGCGGTCGTTCCACAGATTTGCCACCCATGAAACTCACCATCATCCAGACCGGCGAGGTCCCCCTCGCCCTGCGCCCGACATTTGGCCCCTACCGCAAAATGTTCGAAACCATGTTCGACCAGACGGGGCAGGGCTTGAGCTACCAGACCATCAACATTGCCGATGGCGAGCCGTTTCCGCAGCTCGACACGGTTGAGGGCATGGTCATCACCGGCTCGGCGGCTGGCGTCTACGACACCCTGCCCTGGCTCGATCCACTGCGCGATTTCATCCGCAGGGGCTATGGGCAGCGCACGCCGATGCTGGGCGTCTGCTTCGGCCATCAGATCATGGCCGATGCGCTGGGTGGCGATGTGCGCAAGTCCGACAAGGGCTGGGGCCTGGGGCGGCACACCTATGCGGTGACCGAACGGCCCGGCTTCATGCAGCACGCGCCTGCCGCGCTGGCCGTGGCCTGTTCGCATCAGGACCAGGTGCTGACGCCGCCCGCCGATGCCACGGTGATCCTGGCCTCCGATTTCACCCCCAATGCCGGGCTTGCCTATGGCAATAAGGCGGCGCTCAGTTTCCAGCCCCATCCTGAATTCGATGATGACTATACCATCGCCCTGGCCGAGCTGCGGCGCGGCAAGGCGCCCGATGCGCTGGTGGACAAGGCTGTCGCCTCGGTCGCCACGCCCTCGCACAGCGCCGACATGGCCGGCTATATCGGCCAGTTTTTCAAGAACCGCTGATCGTGGCGGCGGCAGCGCTGCTGCCGCTGGATTGCGCGAGGCTTGCGGCGCAATGCCCCAGGGCAATCGGCGGCCCGTCAACGCGCCATTAAGCATGAATTGCCATTGTAGCCCGAACTTCACCTATTGGTTGCTCGGTGCCCATCGTGTTCAATTTCGGCAAACTCTCCATCACGCAGAAGCTCGTTCTCGCTTTTCTCGGATTTGGTGCACTGGTCGCCATCTTCGGCGGCATGGCAATCGTCCAGTTGCTGGCGCAGGATAATATGGTGGTCATCGTGCCGCTGGTCCTGGCTGGCGCTGCCGCCGCATCGGGGTGTCTGGCGGTGTTCGTGCTTTTCCAGCGTGTCGTCTCGCGGCGGCTCAAGACGCTGGTCCGACTCACCGGCGACCTTGCCGCCGGCACGACGGACGTCGACATTCCTGCCCAGAAGGCGAGCGACGAACTGACGGTGATGTTCGACGCCTTGCAGGGCTTTCGCGCCGCGCTGGTTGAACAGGCCGCGCTGGAGGCAAGCGAGCGGCAGCGCGATGCGGAGGCGGGCCAGCGCCGGCAGGCGGCCGACAAGCTGACCGATGACCTGCAGGCCACGCTGCGCGCCGTGATGGCCGGTGATCTCGGCCGGCGGGTGGATGTGGCCTATCAGCAAGCCGAACTCCGCCAGTTGGCCACCGAGGTCAATGCGCTGCTCGAGGCGGTCGATCTGGGCCTGACCAGCACCGGCCGGGTGCTGTCGGCCCTGGCGCAGGCTGACCTGACCGCCCGCGTCGAGGGGGCGTTCACCGGCGCCTTTGCCGACCTGCGCGACAACACCAATGCGGTGGCCGAGAAGCTGGCCAGCGTGGTGGCCGATCTGCGTGTCACCTCGCGGGCGCTCAAGACCGCGACCGGGGAGATCCTGATCGGCGCCAATGACCTGTCCGAGCGCACCACCCGCCAGGCGGCCACGGTGGAGCAGACTACGGCGACCATCGAGCATCTGTCGGCCACTGTCGGCGCCAATGCCGGCCGCGCTCGCGAGGCCAATCAGGCCGTGTCGGCCGCTTCGCTGATTGCGGTGGAAAGCGGCCAGGCCATGCAGACAGCCACGGCGGCCATGGCAGCCATATCGAGTTCTTCGGCCAAGATTTCCAGCATTATCGGGCTGATCGACGACATCGCCTTCCAGACCAATCTTCTGGCGCTGAATGCGTCTGTGGAAGCGGCGCGCGCCGGTGATGCGGGCAAGGGCTTTGCCGTGGTGGCGGTGGAAGTGCGGCGCCTGGCGCAATCGGCCGCGAGCGCTTCCTCCGACATCAAGCAATTGATCGACGTTTCGGCCGGCGAAGTGGCCGGGGGCACCAAGCTGGTCGCCGATATTGCCGAACGCATCGTCGCGCTCAACGATTCGGTGACCCAGAGCGCCACGCTGATCGGGGAGATCGCCAGCGCCAGCCAAAGCCAGGCATCGGCGATCGAGGAAGTGTCCATCGCCGTGCGGCAGATGGATGAAATCACCCAGCACAATGCCGCGCTGGTGGAACAGACCAATGCGGCCATTGAGCAGACCGAGGCGCAGGCGGCCCAGCTGGACCGTATCGTTGACGTCTTCACCATCGCCGAGGGAACGGGCGGCGCGGGCCACCGCCGGGCGGCCTGAGCGGCCCGGGAGCTCTCCCATTCACGATGACGCGGTGCGATAACGCCCTTCCCGCCAGGGGGAGGGCGGCGCAGGAGCGCGTCCGCTACAGATGAAGCGGCCTAGTTCTCCAGCAGCATGGCGATTTCGGTGCGCAGTTCCCGCAGGCCATCGCCCTTGACCGACGAGGTCAGGATGACATGGGGATGCGCGGCGGGGCGCTTGGCAATGGCCGCCTTGGTCGCGGCAATCACCTGGTCGAGCTCTTCCTTGCCCGGCTTGTCCGCCTTGGTCAACACGATCTGATAGCTGACGGCCGAATTGTCGAGCTCGTCCATCACCGTCAGATCGGTGTCCTTGGGGCCGTGGCGGCCATCGATCAGCACATAGACCCGGCGCAGCGTGGCGTGGCCCACCAGATAGCGGTGAATCAGCTTGGTCCACTGCCGCACCTTGTCCTGCGGCGCCTTGGCATAGCCATAGCCGGGCATGTCGACGATGCGCAGGTTCTCGCTCTGGCTCTCAAAGATGTTGAGCTCCTGGGTGCGGCCCGGCGTATTGGAGGTGCGCGCCAGCCCCGAGGTGCCGCACAGCGCGTTGATCAGGCTCGACTTGCCGACATTGGAGCGTCCGGCAAAGGAGATTTCCACGCGATCCATCTCGGGCAGATCGGCAATGCTGACGCAGCCTTTGACGAACAGGAAGGGCCGCGCAAACAGCAGCCGGCCGCGTTCGATCATGTCGGGGGCGTAATCGATAGTGCTCATGGTGCTGCTGCCTTCAAACAATTTGCCCGCCGGAGGGTCCGGCGGGCATGTAGCATGGTTGATCGGTTGTGGCGATCAGGACTTGGTCGGTTCGTCCGCCGCCGGCTTGCGCTTGAACGAGCCCAGGATATTGCCAATCAGATCCACATCGACGCCGTGGCGCTTCATGATGAAATACTGCTGGGTCACTGACAGCGCATTGTTCCAGGCCCAGTAGATCACCAGACCGGCGGGGAAGGTGCCCAGCATGAAGGTGAAGATCACCGGCATCCAGTTGAAGATCATCGCCTGGGTCGGATCTGGTGGCGGCGGGTTCAGCTTCATCTGCACCCACATGGTGATGCCCATGATCACCGGCCAGATACCAAGATGGAGGAAGCCGCCAATGAACGGCATGACGGTCGGATCCCACGGGATCAGGCCGAACAGCGTGAAGATATTGGTTGGATCGGGCGCCGCCAGATCCTGAATCCAGCCGAAGAACGGCGCATGGCGCATGTCGAGGCTGATGAAAATGACGGTATAGAGCGCGAAGAACACCGGGATCTGGATCAGCACGGGCCAACAGCCGGACAGCGGATTGATCTTCTCTGTCTTGTAGAGCTCCATCATCGCCTGCTGCTGGGCCGGGCGATCATCCTTGAAGCGCTCCTGGATCGACTTCATCTCCGGCTGCACCCGGCGCATCGCGGCCATCGAGGCATAGGAGCGGCTGGCCAGCGGGAAGAACAGCGCCTTGACGATCACGGTCACCGCCATCACGGCGAGGCCGAAATTGCCGATAATGCCGTTGAGGAAGGTCAGCGCATAATACATCGGCTTGGTGATGAAGCTGAGCCAGCCCCAGTCGATCAGCAGGTCGATGCGGTCAAAGCCGTATTCCTGCTGATAGCGATTGATGACGGCTTCTTCCTTGGCGCCGGCGAACAGATAGCTCTGGTGGGTTGCCGTGGCGCCGGGGGCGACCACCACCGGCGTGGTTTCCACAAAACTGGTCTGGTAGTCGTCATACGACCCGGTATTCTTCCAGGAGAACAGCGCGTTGATGGTTTCGCCGGGCTCGGGCAGCACTGCTGTGGCCCAGTACTTGTCCGAGAAACCCAGCCAGCCCGTGGTGTTGTCGAGCCTGACCTGCTGATCATTCTGCAGATCGCTGTACTTCTTGGAGATCATGTTGTTGGAGCCCAGCACGCCGTGCGGGCCCTCATGCTGGATGAAGAAGTTGGCGACCTTGGGCGTGCCGTGGCGGGCGACGCGGGCATAGGGGAACAGCGAGACTTCGCCGCTGGTCGTGTTCTCGACCGATTGGGTGACGGTGAACAGATAGAACTCATCAACCGCAAAGGTGCGGCGGAAGATCAGGCCCTCGCCATTGTCCCAGCGCAGGGTGACCGGCGTGGTTGCGCTCAGGGCTGTGGCATTACCCTCAACCGCCCACACGCTCTGGCCATCGGGCACGGCAATATCGGCGCCGGCACCGGGGACAAAGCCCTGTTCGGCAAAATAGGCACCGGGCGCGCCAGCGGGCGTCAGCAGGGTGATGATCGGGGAATCCGGATCGACCGTCTCACGATATTGCTTGAGCTCAAGATCATCGAGCCGCGCGCCGGTCAGGTTGATCGAGCCGTGCAGGTCCGGGGTATCAATGGTGACACGCTCGCTGGCGGCAATGGCTTCAGCGCGGTCGGCATAGAACACCTTGCCATCGGGGCCCACCGTCCCCGGCGTGCCGGCGGCGACCGGGGTTGCTGCCGGAGTCGCCAGCGCCGCTTCGCTCTGGGCCTGCTCGGTGGCAATCTGCGCCTGCTGCTGGGCCCGTTCCAATTGCGGGCCGGCAATGAAGAACTGCCAGCCAAACAGCACGATCATGCTGAGGATGATGGCCAGGATCACATTGCGATTGTCGGTCATTGTTTTGGTTTCCGTGGGCCGCGGCCGGAAGAATTGCGCTGATCGGTCGATCGGGGGGCGTGCACACGCACGATCAAGTCACCCAGATCGGCAACCAGCTTGGCAAAGGGTTCGCTCAGCGCTTCGCGCCGACCCACCAGCACATAGTCGTGGGCAGGTAAAAAGTCACGCGCACATGCTGTCACAGCGGCGCGCAAACGTCGTTTTATGCGATTGCGTTCAGGAGAGTTGCCCGTCTTCTTGGTGACGGTAAACCCGATACCCGGTTCTGCCATGGGCGCGGCAACAACCTGTAGCCCAAATGCAGAGCGCCCGGCGCGATTGCCCCGGGCAGCCCGTTGAAACTGCGAGCGCCTGGTCAGCCGACGCAGGGCGTCAGGCGTTGGCGCCGTGGCCGTCATCCGGCCAGACGACCTTAGGCCGTGAGCTTCTTGCGGCCGTCGCGACGGCGCTTGTTGATGATGGCGCGACCGTCCTTGGTAGCCATGCGCGCACGGAAACCATGGCGGCGGGCACGCACGAGCTGAGACGGCTGATAAGTACGCTTCATGAAATCAAACCGCGCTGGGCGCAGTTCCTCTTGATTGCTGCTCTGGAGCAAGAATATCGGACACACATGGAGCGCGGGGCGCCCACGGTGCGGGTTGGTGGCGTCTATAGGGAAAACTCGACCCCAAGTCAACGCGCCACGCGCTAGTTCATGGCATGTCTTGCCCCGTTGTTTTCCCGGGCGGATCGCCGCATAAGTCCCCTTGTAGCTCTTATGCCGTTGGCGGTCATGGCGGAACTTCTCAAAACCGATCTCTGCATCATTGGTGCTGGTGCGCTCGGCATTTCCCTGGCGATCAAGGCCCGGGCCCGCGACCGCCGCGTGGTCCTGGTGCAGCGCGATGGCGATGAACCCGGCGACGCGGCGCGCGGACAGGTGTTGCGGGCTGCCTTCATGGCCAGCGCCGCGCGGGCCCAGGCCATGCGCAGTGCCGACGGTCTGGGCCTGCGGAATGTTGATCCAAAGCCCAGTTTCCGTGCCATCGCCGAGCGCGCCGCCGCCATTGCCGATTCTGTTGTGCCGCACGCCTCGCCCGAGCGCCTGACCGCGCTGGGCATCACGCTGCTCACCACACCCGCCGCCTTTGCCGATCGGCAGAGCCTGCGCGTCGGCAGCACCATCGTGCGCGCCCGCCAGTTCGTGCTGGCCACCGGCAGCCGCCCGGCGCTGCCCGCGCTGCCGGGGCTTGATCAGGTGTCCTATTTCACCCCCGACACCATCCTGGCCAATATGCGCAAGCTCAGCCACTTGCTGGTGCTGGGCGGCGACGCCACGGCGCTGGAACTGGCCCAGGCCTATCGCCAGCTGGGGTGCGACGTGACCCTGGTGCCGCAGGGGCCGCTGCTGCCCGGCTTTGATCCCGAACTGGTGGACATCGTGCTGCGTGCCCTGCGCGAGGAGGGGGTCAATATCATTGCCGGGGCCAGTGTCACCGCCGTGCTGCCGCGGGCCCAGGGTACGGGCGTCGCCCTTGCCCATGCCGATGGCAGTCTGGCGACGCTGGACGTCTCCCATATTCTGGTGGCGCTCGGTCGCGTGCCCGATCTTGATCCGGCCCTGCTCGAGGCCGCCCGCCTCAAGCGCCAGCCCCTGCACCCCGAGCGCCTGCTGGTGAGCCCGGAGGGGCAGACGTCAAGCGAGCTGATCACCGCCATCGGCGGCGCCGCCGGGGTCTTTGAGGTGCAACACGCCCTGCGCCAGGCCGACATTGCACTGGCCCGTGCCAGCGGCCAGGCCAGCGCCCGCATTGCCCCGCTCCGTATTCCCCGCAGCGTCAACACCACGCCGCCCCTGGCCCAGATCGGCCTGCACGACGACGGGTCGCCCTTGCGCGCCGGTGCGCTGGTGCTGCGCGCCAATGCCAGCGAAACCGACGCCGCCCGCGCCACCGGCAATCTGGGGGGCAGCGCCAAACTGATCGTCGCCGAAAACGGCGCCATTCTGGGCGGCGCCGTGCTGGGCAGCGGCGCCGGCGAGGTGGCAGCCATGCTGGCCCTGGCGCTTGATCGGGGCATTGGCGCCGCCGACCTGGCCGATATGCTGCTGCCGCCCGCCAACCCCGCCGCCCTGCTGGTCGATATCGGGCGGCAGTTCACTGCCCAGCAGCGCCCTTCGCGCTGGGCGCTCCGGCGTGCTGCACTGCGGCGGCTGCTCCCCTGAAATGCGCGGCTACGGGGCTTACGCAGGCTTGCGCTTCGCTTATAGTGGCTGGCAATGACAACCAGAAGCAGCGCTTTGCCCGGCCGGTTCTCCGGCCTCTCGATCAAGCTGATCGCCACCATCAGTGCGGTGATCCTGCTGGTCGAAATCGTGGTCTATTTGCCCTCGCTGGCCAATTTTCGGGCCAGTTGGCTTGATGATCGCCTGCGCGTCGGTGTGGTCGGGGCGCGGGTGCTTGATGCCGTGCCCGATGTCATGGCCCTGCCACGCAGCCTGACCGACCGCCTGCTGACCTCGGCGGGGGCCTATGCCATCGTCTATCGCCGCGACGGCCAGAGCCAGCTGATCGAACTGGCCGATCCGGTTACCCCCGAACTCGTCGTCACCGCCGATATGCGCCAGCGTGACCTGCCCAGCCTGATCATGGGGGCCATCGACACCCTGCTGGCCGGCCCCGGTCGCACCCTGCGCATTATCGGGCCCGGCGATCTCGACCAGACCATGGTCGAACTGCTGATGCCCGAACGGCCCTTGCGCCAGGACATGCTCGATTATTCCGGTCAGGTGGTGTTCATCTCGCTGGCGCTGGCCCTGCTGACCGCCCTGACCCTCTATCTGCTGGCCAGCTACCTGTTCATTCACCCGGTGCGACGGCTGACCGAGAACATGCTGGCCTTCCGCCAGGCGCCCGAAAATGGCAGCCTGATCATCGCGCCATCGGCCCGGCGCGACGAAATCGGCATTGCCGAGCGCGAACTGGCGGCCATGGAAACCGATATCTTCACCCTGCTGCGGCAGCGCCGCCATCTGGCCGACCTGGGTCTGGCCGTGGCCAAGATCAACCACGATCTGCGCAACACCCTGACCTCGGCGCAACTGCTCTCCGATCAGGTGGCCACGCTGGATGATCCCAAGGTGCAGCGCCTGGCGCCGCGCCTGGTGACCACGCTCGATCGCGCCATCGGCTTTGCCCAGTCGGTGCTCGATTATGGGCGGGAAACCGCGCTGCCGCCGGTGCTGGCGCCCACCCGCCTGCGGCCATTGGTGGACGAGGCGGCCTTTGATGCCCGCCTGTCTGCCCATCCCCGCATCACCTTCACCAATGCAACGCCCGACACGCTGCTGCTCAATATCGACAGTGGACAGATGGGCCGCGTGCTGCTCAACCTGCTCAAGAACGCCCGCGAAGCCCTTGAAGCCGCCGGCACCAAGATCGAGGCCCCTGAGGTTTCGTTCACCGCCGTGCCCGGCACCCAGGGCATCACCCTGTCGGTTTCCGACAATGGTCCTGGCCTGGCGCCGCGGGCCCGCGACAAGCTGTTTGTGGCCTTTGAAGGCTCGGCCCGGGCCGGCGGCACCGGCTTGGGCCTGGCCATCGCCCGCGAGATCGTGGAGGCCCATGGCGGCCAGATCAGCCTGGTCGATCAGCCGGTCGGAACCCGCTTTGATCTGGTCCTGCCGAACGCCTTGCTGGTGAAAAACCAGAGCACGTAGAAAAACCGTCCTCGACGCTTGCCAAGCCGGAAACGCCCCTGTATGGGTTGCCCCGCTTCAGGCAGTCAGGCGTCCTCGCCGCTTCCTGAAATTGCCGTTTCGACATGAAACGGCCGTGCGCGCCCTTAGCTCAGCTGGATAGAGCACCAGACTACGAATCTGGGGGTCAGGAGTTCGAATCTCTTAGGGCGCGCCAATCATTTCAATCACATAGCAATATTCTTGCCGCCGCCGCGGCCGGTGGTTTGCAGAATTCGTGCTGCTTGCGTTCTGGAACTTCGTCATGGCGGCTCTCGGGCAGGTGGCCGGTCAGGGCATTGTTCAGCCCTTGACCCCTGCCGAGAGCATGATCGCCTGGGTCACGCGGCGCTGGAAGATCAGATAGAGCACCGCCACCAGCAGCGCGGCCAGGATGGCCCCTGCAAGTTCGCGGGCATATTGCACGCCGAACGCGTCATTGACCGAGGTGATGCCCACGGCGACGTTCATCATTTCGGGCCGCGACACGGCAAGGAATGGCCACAGGAAGGCGTTCCAGGCGCCGATGAAGGTGACGATGGCCAGGGCAGTGGTGACACCCCAGTTCATCGGCAGGTAGATACGCCGGAAAATCTGGAACTCACCGGCAGAATCCATCTTCGCGGCTTCGCGATATTCCTTGGGTACCGAGTCGAAGAAATTCTTGTAGACGATGATCACCACCGGATGGATGAGCTGGGGCAGGACCACGCCCATCCAGGTGTTGATCAGCGAGAACTGCGCCATCAGGATGAAGTGATTGACGATCAGCGCCGTCAGGGGGACCATGAAGCTGGCCAGGATCAGGTACCACAGCACCGTGCGGCCAGGAAACCGCAGCTGCGACAGCGCGTAGGCGGTCAGTGCGCTGGTCCCCAGGGTGATCACCGTGACGGCGAGCGACGTCACCAGCGAGTTGATGTACCAGCGGCCGATCATGGTGTTGACCAGCACGTGCCAATAGGCCTCCACCGTCCAGGTTCGCGGCAGGAACTCGACGGTCTTGGCAATCGCCTGCTGTTCCGGCTTGAGCGTGGTGATGAGCGCCCAATAGATCGGGAAGGCCCATAGGACAGCGAAGATGACCGTGATCAGCGTCAGGATCAGTCCACCGATGTCAAATGCCTTGTTGGCGCGCGAGCGACGTGTCGTGGCTCCCGAGTCCAGGGAGGCAGCGCGGCTTTCGACGGTGCTCATTTCTGACCTCGCCCACGGAGAACCTGGAACTGCAGGATGGAAAAGACGATGACAATCACGAACAACGCCACCGAGATCGCCGCGGCATAGCCGCCCTCGTTTTTCTGGAAGGCCTGACTGTAGATATATTGCACCATAACCATCGAGGGGTCAGGGCGCCCGCCCTGCACAAAGAGGTAGACCTGGTCAAAGATCTTGAGCTGCAGGATCAGCTGGATGGTGAGAACCAGCGCTGTCACAGGCCAGATCAGCGGCCAGGTGATGCGGCGGAAAATGGTCCAGCGGCTGGCATTGTCGAGGGCAGCAGCTTCATAGATATCGGTCGAAATCGAGCGCAGACCGGACAGGAACAGCAGGATATTGAAGCCGCAGGTCCACCACACGGTGACGAAAGCCACGGCAGGCATGAACATCCACTGCGTGCGGAACACAGGGGTTGCCTTGCCAAAAATCCAGGTCAGCGGGTACTGCATGATGCCGAACTGGACGTTGAACATCCAGTTCCAGATACGATAGACCACGGTCACCGGCAGGATATAGGGCAGGAAGAACATTGCCAGGATAAGGCTCTGCTGCCAGCCTTTCAGGCGCGACACCATCATGGCAATGACGAGGCCGATCAGCGTGTTGGGGATCACGGTCAGCACAACGAAATAGGCGGTATTTCTTACCGAGGTCCAGAACCGCCGATCGTCGAACATCTCAACGTAGTTTTCGATGCCTATCCACTCGCCGGGGCCGATCAGCGGCGCATCGGTGAAGCTGAGATAGACCATCTGAAAGGTCGGCCACAGAAACAGCACGCCATAAATCAGGACGAACGGCAGCACGAACAGCAGGGCAACAACCATCTCTTGTCGGTGATTTCTAAGCATGCTGCTCCCGCCCTAAGATAGATCCGGCGACGGGTGGCCGCCGGATCCTGTGCTTCACAATGTTAGTCGGCCTGATCCTGCAGGTCGGCCTTCATCTCGTCGATGGCATCCTGCGGCGACATTTCACCGTTCATCGCCGGGGCGATATAGTTCGCAACAGCGTCGTAAACGGGCGAGGCAACGCCAGCCAGGGTCGACTTTGGATCGAACACGGCGGTGTCGGCGAGAACCGAATAGGTCGCGTTCGGCTCCATGGTCTTGAACTCTTCGCTGTCGCGGGTCGGCGAATAGGCCGGGATATGGCCAGCGTCAGCCCAGGCCAGGGAGTTCTTGTTCATCCATGCGATGACTTCGAACACGGCCGCCTTCTTTTCGGGCGTCATTTCCTTGCCGCCATTGCTCGGGATGGCAAAGCCATGCGAATCCGCCCAGGTCGCGGGATGATCAAAGAAGGTCGGGATGGCAATGGCGCCCCATTCGAAGCCCAGCTCACCCTTGGCCGCAAGGTCGGTCATGGTGGGGACTTCCCACACCCCGTTCATGTGCAGGGCAGCGGCGCCCGAAGTGAACAAGGCCACCGAGCCTTCATATTCGGTCAAGGCAGGCGCAAAGCCGCCTTCGACCCAACTGGCCATGGTTTCGACCGCAGACACGGCTTTCGGAATGCTGTCGTCGGGCAGGAAGGTGCCGTCTTCACCAAGGAAAACGCCGTCCTGCTGGCCAAACAGCGAGTAGAATACGCGCCACGGCGTACCATCGCCCGACGTCTGCAGCGACAGCGCATACTCTGAATTCGGCTGCAGCTGCTCGAGGGCCGCCATGAAGTTGTCGGCGCCATCGAGCCCGGTTGGCTTGCCGTCTTCGCCAAGCAGACCGGCTTCGGCCAGCTTGTCCTTGTTGTAATAAAGGACGATGGAGTGGATATCGAACGGCACGGCGTACTGCTTGCCGTCGCTCTGTCCGGCTTCCCAGTTTGCCGAAGCGAAAGTGTCCGCCCCAAGGCCAACCGCAGCAAGATCATCGGTGCTGATTTCTGCCAGCGCCCCTGAATCGACCCCAAGTGGAACGCGCGAGAGGTGATAGGTCATCACGTCCGGGCCTTCGCCGATGGCCGACGAGGTCTGCACCTTGCTGTAGAACGGGGTACCCCATTCAAGCGTCGTGCCTTCGATGGTGATTTCGCCTTCATGCTCGGTGTTGAAGCGCTCGATCAGCGACTTCATGCGCACGCCGTCGCCGCCACCGAGGAAGTCCCACCACACGACGGTTTCCTGCGCCTGTACGGCACTCAGCAACAGCGCGGTTGCGGTCGTCGACAGCATAGCCAGCTTGAAAATCTTGTTCATGTTCTTCCTCCCTTTGGGGTTTGCCCCCACGCCATTCCTCAGCTTTGCGGTTCGCTGGCGAAGCGGAGACCGCGCCGATATTCAGACGACCGCGATGCGGCCCTGAATTTCTCGTCCTGGAGCACGGAGCCTCCCGGCGCTTGCCTCCAGTTGATTGTGTCACGTCGCCTCAGGCAGCGGCGTGGTAGGCCTTTCCGCTCTCGTCAAAAAGAATGGCGGCATTGCCGTCGATGGTGATGTTCACCGCATCGCCCGGCTGGATCTGACTGATACCGGCATCCTCGGCGACAAGGATCGTGCTGTCGGGCAAGCGCGTATAGACCAGTGTCCGTTCACCCAGGCGCTCCACCACGTCGGCAACGCCCTTGATGGCGCCTTCGCCCTGGGTGATGCGCGCCGATTCAGCGCGGATGCCCAGCGTCAGATTGTCGGTCGGCAGGCCCGCAGCAGGCACGCCCGTCTCAATTGGTGATTGCCCGGCAAAGGTCACCGATGCCTTGCCCCCCACATCGTCCAGTGCCGCGATGGGGATGAAGTTCATCGCCGGGGAGCCGACAAAGCTTGCAACGAAACGGGTCGCGGGGCGGGAATAGACTTCCATCGGCGTGCCGATCTGCTCAATGCGCCGGTTGTTCATCACCACGATGCGGGTCGCCAAGGTCATTGCCTCGGTCTGGTCGTGGGTGACGAAAATCATCGTCGCCCTGATCCGATTATGCAGCTGCGCCAGCTCGAGGCGGGTGCGGACGCGCAGACCTGCGTCGAGATTGGACAGGGGCTCATCGAGCAGGAATGCCTTGGGATCGCGCACGATGGCGCGGCCAATGGCAACGCGCTGGCGCTGGCCACCGGAGAGCTGGGCCGGCCTGCGATCGAGCAGCTGCGTTATCTCCAGCATGCGGGCTGCATCCTCGACGCGGCGGACAATTTCGTCCTTCGGCGTACCGACGTTCTGCAGGCCGAAGGACATATTGTCCCGCACGGTCATATGGGGATAGAGCGCGTAGTTCTGGAACACCATGGCCACGCCACGCTCATTGGGCGGCAGCTGGTCGACGCGCTCGCCACCCAGATAGATTTCGCCGTCCGTGACTTCTTCGAGCCCGGCAATCATGCGCAGAAGGGTGGACTTGCCGCAGCCCGATGGCCCCAGGAATACGATGAACTCGCCCGACTTGATTTGCATGGACACCTTGTCCAGGACGCTCACGACGCCAAAGGACTTGCTGACCTCTTTGAGCACGATATCAGACATAGAGATCTCCCCAGACACAACTGCGTCGGCCGTCGCGCTATCCAAAGTGCGGCTGTGCGATCATTTATAATATTTTTCAGACGGAACGCCGCCGCAGTCAAGACACAAGGACGGAAAAGATCAACTATTTTGATAAGTATCACAATATCCGTTGCAAACTGGGTGCCGGGCTGGTCCTGGTCGATCGGGCCGGTACCCTCGGCAGCCTGTCGAGCCTTGCGCCGTGCATTGTCGATCTGCTCATGCGGCACCGAAGCCGGCATGGTGCGGCAGGTGGGGTTCCGTGTCAATCATGGGCACAAGGGTAATCGGGATCGTGAAGAAACAGCGCAAATGATCGATAGTGTGCCAGCCGGGGCGCCCCCGGTTCCGCCAACTGGCCAGCCTGGACCTGACCAGACACTTTTCGATCCGCCTGCGGATTGGCGTCAGGAATGCTGCTAAATATCCGGGAGGCATAAATAT